>Ga0302252_1000093_pt1 | contig 113726 bp, 92 predicted proteins | sample AAG_RA_Leu_MG_FD_193511 | JGI IMG/M metagenome (GOLD analysis project Ga0302252, IMG submission 193511) | Enriched activated sludge microbial communities from anaerobic digester in WTTP, New Holstein, Wisconsin, United States - AAG_RA_Leu | ecosystem: Engineered > Bioreactor > Anaerobic >... | reverse complement strand
GAACAGGATTAGCGTGGTTATTATGATTATATGAGGACAATAGTCCGGATTCTTATCAAATAATTTGAATATTCATTCAAATTGCAGGGATAACTCTAGGGAAAAACTCCTTTTTTCGGAGCTTTCCCTGACACGAACATACTTATTCGAGAAGAGTATAGAGAGAGGAGCACCTTACGGTGTGGTTCTCTTTTTGCTGTTGCAAAATATTCCTTAAATGTAATTTTGGAGAATAGTTCATTGCAAGGTTGAATGTGTATTTGTGAGGGATTTAGAAAATGCAAATGTGGTATAATATAACCAAAGAGAGAAGCACAAAGAATGTTGGGCAGGTGATGATATGAAAATACAGAATCCGCATGACAAGTTCTTCAAGGAGACTTTTTCAAACGTAGAAGTGGCAAAGGACTTCGTGAGGAACTACTTGCCGAAAAGCATTGTCGAAATAATAGACATGAAGACGATGGAGCGACGAGCTTCCAATGATTATTCCGCTTTTGATATATCATGGCAAAGAGCGCTGGAACATCAAGACCACACTGGGAGAAATGATAAAAGGCTATGAAGACCTTCCGGAAGATGTGAAGAAGTTCATTCCAGACTATGAATACTTGCTTTACGACATTTCAAGATATACAGATGAAGAGATAAAAGGTGAGGCGCAGCTTAGAATACTTCTGACGATATTTAGAGACATATTCACAAAAGACAATAAGGGTCTTTTGGAGTCCATACACAGGGCTACGGTGTATTTAAGAGAACTGGACAATAAGCAGACTGGAATTGAATATTTTGAAACATTCATGAGGTATATATTGAATGCAGGTCAAAAATTGACCAATGAAGATGTTAATGAAATAATTGAGAAGATAGGCAATAGTTATCCAGAAGGGAGTGAAGTCGTTATGTCTTTAGCTGAAAAGCTTAGAGAAGAAGGCGAAGTGAGGGGAGAAGCAAGAGGGGAAGCCAAAACTCTAAAACGGTGCCTAAATAACGGGACCAGCCACGAACATACGAACATAATTTAATAGCAAGTAATCCATGGAACCAGGTTTTTTGCTGGTTCTTTTTTGTTGGGTTATTGCTGGTGCATATGGGTAGAATATCCATATAGGAGGTGGGAGGGGATGGGCAGGAATCCGAGGATAGAGTACAGCGGTGCCATATATCATGTGATTCAAAGGGGTAATAACAGGGAGTACATATTCAGAAATGAAATTCACAAGGGATACCTTGTAAAGATAATAAGAGAGACCAAGGCAAAGATGCCGTTCAACATATTTGCATATGTGTTTATGGACAATCACTACCACATACTGCTGCAGACTTTTGAAACGCCGCTAAGCATTCTTATGCACAGGATAAATAACAGATACAGCAAATATTACAACTACAAGGCCAAAAGGACAGGCCACGTATTTGAAAACAGATACAAGAGCATACTGGTCCAGGACAAGTCGTATCTGCTGGCCCTTATCAAATATATTCACAGCAACCCGGTCAAGGCGAATATGTGCCTGACTATGGACGCCTACAAGTGGAGCAGCGACGTATTCTACAGGCGCAACATGAATAACATAGTGGATATTGGATTTGCGCTCGACATGCTTTCGCTTGATCGCATAAGCGCCATAAGAAAGTACATAGAGTTCATGGATGACATGGACGAGGAGAAAACGGATGAAGAAAAAGCCGGCTGCCCGGAAGCACCATCGGAAGAGGCCGCTGCCACGCTGGTTGGCGATGATGAAATTGAAAAATCGGCTGTGCTAGGAGACAATGCCTTCAAGGCCAGGATGCTGAGAAAACCCATGCTTTGCGCGCCGCCTCTGGACAGCATACTTAAAGGCACCTGTAACGATGATATGGATCTATACAATGAGATAAAAAGAGGCGGCAGGACGCGCAGCTTGACTGAATACAAGCTTGAGTACATAGTCATGGCAAGAGGCCACGGGTACTCATATTCCCAAATAGGAGAAAACATAGGCGTTTCAGACAATGCGGTACTTATGCTGCTAAAGCGCAAAGGTATTTTCAGCGTGTGACGCCAATACGCATGAGGAGGATTTGCAATGGCTGTGGTGGTAAGAAGCTTTTCAATACTAGGGGTGGACGGCTATCCGGTTGACATAGAAACAGACGTGATTTCAGGGATGCCCAGCATAACGATAGTCGGGATGGGAGACACTGCTGTGCGGGAAGCCAGGGAGAGGCTTCAGGCGGCCGTTGTAAACGCCAAATACGACTTCCCGAGCAGGAAAGTAGTAATAAATCTGGCTCCCAGCGACATAAAAAAGAGCGGCTCCAACTTTGATCTAGCCATGGCCGTTGGCCTTCTTGTAAAATCAGGCCAGCTCATTGTGGCGGAGAATATAGACATAAAAGACTATGCGTTCATAGGCGAGCTTTCGCTTACATCGCAGCTGAGGCCCTGCAGCGGGGTGCTGCCCATGGCGATTGCAGCCAGAAATGCGGGAGTGAAGAATCTTGTGGTGCCTGTGCAAAACCTGCGCGAGGCTAGCCATGTCAAGGATATTAATGTGATGGGGCTCTCGACTCTTCGGGAAGTGTCAGAGCTGCTTCGCGGAAGACCTATGCAGGAAAGAATGCCCGATGCCGCTGAAGGCGGCGCATGCGGCGTAGTCTGCCAGGATGATTTCAGCGAGGTCAGGGGCCAGGATTCCCTCATCAAGTACATACAAATAGCCGCTGCGGGAGGGCACAACATGCTCATGATAGGAACTCCGGGTTGCGGAAAATCCATGATAGCCAAGAGGATTCCGACCATACTTCCGGCAATGACTGAAGAGGAGGCCCTGGAGGTCACAAAGATATATTCTGTGGCAGGGGAGCTGAAGGAGCGGGGAAGCCTCATTGAAAAGCGGCCTTTCAGATCGCCTCACCACAACGCATCCACAAATTCGCTCATAGGCGGAGGCAACGATGCCAAGCCGGGGGAGATATCGCTTGCGCACAACGGGGTGCTTTTCCTCGATGAGATTGCGGAGTTCAACAAGAACACCCTGAACTCCCTCAGGCAGCCTATGGAGGACAGGGCTGTAACTGTGTCAAGGGTACGGCACACGCACCGCTATCCCTGCAGCTTCATGCTTGTGGCGGCAATGAATCCTTGCCCCTGCGGTTACCATGGGACTGAAAGGTGCAAGTGCACCGACTACGAGATTCTAAAGTACAGGCAGAAGCTTTCAGGCCCGATACTAGACCGGCTGGACATACAAAAATATGTAAGTCCGGTCAATTTCATGGACCTGTCCGGATATCCGGGAGGGAAAAGCTCCCGGGAGCTCAAGGAGCAGGTGGAGTTTGCCAGAATTGTGCAGGAAAAAAGGTACTTCGGAATAGAGGGGGTAAACTGCAACGCCCAGATGAATTCCAGCCTTATAAAGGAGCACTGCAGCCTTGACAGCGAGAGCATGAGGATCATGGAAAAGGCGTATGAGCGCTACAAGTTCAGCGCTAGAAGCTACTACAAATTCCTGCGGGTGGCAAGGACGTTTGCAGATTTTGACGGCTCGGCGGTAATAAGAAGGCAGGACGTCATAAACGCCCTTATGTCCAGGGATCTTGAAAAGGAAGAGTGCGGAATGGTGGTGGTGCAGCATTGAGCTGGGAAAACAAGGAGTATCTGATATGGCTCACGCAGCTAAAGGGAGTGGGCCCTGTCACCCAGAGGCTGCTTATTGAAAAGCTGGGTTCGCCTGCTGCCGTATACGGTGCAGCCAGTGAAGAGCTCGAAAGCACATGTGGGCTGTCTTCCAAGGCTGCAGCTGCAATCACAGCTGACAGGAGAAAGGGGGATACGCTTGAGCGTTCCAGACGCATACTTGATGAATGCTTCAAAAGAGGTATAAAGCTGCTCGCTGCAGGCGATCCAAGGTATCCGGCGGAGGTTGCCGCAGTACATGGAATGCCGGTGCTCCTCTACTACAAGGGGATATTGCCTGAAGATAGCCCGGGAATTGCAATTGTAGGCGCAAGAAGATGTGGCGAATATGCAAAAGCTGTGGCGTGCGAGGCAGCCGATTTTCTTGCTCGGCAAAAGGTCACCGTCATAAGCGGCATGGCAAAGGGGATAGACGGCTATGCCCACACAGCCTGCATCAATGCCGGAGGACATACCCTGGCCTTTCTCGGAGGCGGGGTTGACGTCTGCTATCCCAAAGAGCACGATATGCTGCACAGGGCAATAATTGAAAACGGCGTAGCAATCTCCGAATATCCGCCGGGAACAAAGCCATACTATAGGAACTTTGCAAGAAGAAATCACCTTATCAGTTCATGGGCCCAAAAGGTTCTCGTGGTTCAGGCCGGAGAAAAAAGCGGAGCCTTAATAACCGCCAGACATGCGCTGAGTGCAAACAAGAAAGTTCTGGCATTGCCGGACAGGACATCTGAAAAAACGAGCATAGGGAGCAACCGGCTTTTGCTTGAAGGTGCAACGGCATACCTCGAAAAAGAGCAGCTTCTGGAAGGATTGGAAGGAATAAAAAAATCAGTGCCCCATAAAAAATCGAAAGCGCCAGCCGACCAGGATAAACAGGCTGAGCCGAAAGCGATAGGGAAAATAAAAGCTGAAATACTAAGACTGGTGTCGGATTCACCTAAAACAGCTGATGAAATTTGCATATTGCTTGCAGGCAGGTATGAGATTTTTGAAATAGAAGAAGCTATATTTGAACTTGAAATGGCCAGACATATAGATCGGCGAGGAGGGAGAATAATAGGTGGCGACAGTTCCCTCTGAATATAATTAATGTTATAATATTGATATAAAAATTATCCGGCATATACTCGTATAAAGGAGGTAACCATAATGGACAACAAGGAGCTTTTTAAGGCTATTTCAGATATGATGGACTCAAAACTGGAGCCTGTGGTGAATGAAATTCAAGGACTAAAAGGCGAAGTGGCAGGAATCAAGGGAGAAGTACAAGAGCTAAGAGGCGAAGTGGCAGGAATCAAAGTGGAAATTCAGGGAATCAAAGAGACGCAGAAAGAACACGGTCAAATATTAAGAGCTTTAGACGAGAGAACGCGCATTACATCCGCGGAAGTTGAAGCTATAAAACATGACGTGGCAGAAATCAAAGGTGATGTGCAGCGACTGAGGAAAGACCTGAGCAACGTTGAAATTGTAACTGCAACAAACTGGGCGGATCTGGCAAGGCTTAAGGCGAAATAATCAATGGTCTGCAACCAGCATAAAAAAGAGTTTGTCAATAATTATGTGTATGATTCCTTAAAAAAGATATATTGTTCTATTGGATGCTTGCCTGGAAAGCTTTTAAACATTAGCCTTCCAGGCTTTTTATTACTTAAATTAAATATTTTGCCATTTCATAAGAACAACTAGAATACCAACATTTAGTGGGTTTTTTACAAATAAGGATTGATCCTGTCTTCAAAATATATGCTCAGCTGGGCCAGAAAAAACTAACTGTGCCTGACACGAGCTTACGAACATAATGTTCAGGGTGAGTGAGATGGTAGTTAATTGAAAAGATAGAGAATCAGTCTTCGGATTGGTTCTCTTTTCTTTTGGATAAACTATTCCCTAAAACACCATTTTGAGAATAATACAAATTTGAAAGAAACATATAAAATGAAAATCATGCTATAATATTATCCAGAAGGGTAAAGATAAAAATAAAAGGGTGATGAAATGCCTACAATAAGTATGTTTTATGGGATTATAATCAGGATGTATTGCGCGCCAGAAGAGCATAACCCGCCGCACTTCCATGCATATTATGGAGAATACAAAGCCATTATAGATATAAATATATGTGAATTGAAGGAAGGTGTACTTCCAAAGAAGCAGCTCAAGCTTGTTTTAGCTTGGGCGGAATTGAGACAAGAAGAATTGTTGGCTGACTGGGAATTGGCAATGAACAGTGAACTGCCTTTTAAAATAGAGCAATTAAGATGATGGGAGGTTGAGTTTATATGTACTTGGCGATAATAGGTGTCAAACCATTGGAAGATTACAAGTTGCTGATAACATTTGAAAATCAGGAAAAGAGAGTTTTCGACATGAAACCATATCTGGATAAAGGCATATATAAAGAATTAAGAGATAAAAAACTCTTCAGAACTGTTAGAGTTAGTTTTGATAGTATAGAATGGGGCAATGAGGCTGATATCGATCCGGAATTTCTGTATGAAAAAAGTGTAGCATGTAACTAAAGATGCCTGACACGAACATACGAACATAATGTTCAAGGTAAGTGAAAGGACGGTTATAGAGACACCTCATAGGTAGAGATACTTGTGGGGTGTTTTCTTTATTGACGAAGTATACAATGCGCAGGATATACATAATAAATGACTCTGACGATTTTTGCAGAAGAATCGGGGTAAAAAATGTACATAACTCATATCCAGAGTGCAGGCATACTAAGCTGTCGGTGCCTGACATGAGGGAGATGGACTTTCTGACAAAGGTAAATATGAACTCGGAAAGCTTCATACTCCACGTAGAATTTGAGACGGCATACAAAAGCAATACAGATATGATGAAGAGAATGCTCAGATACTACACGTACATCAAATGGCACAACGATCTGCCCGTGTATCAGGTGCTTGTGGTGCTGAAAAACCCAGAGAACATAAAGGACATCAAAGGAAGCTTTGAAAGCAGCGTTCAAGGGCTGGATGTGCTAAAATATAATTACAGAGTGATCAAGGCATATGAAATAGACAAAAATGAAATACTAAAGCAAGGAAAGATAGTTTTGTATCCACTTAGGGTATTTATGAAATATGAGGAAGAAGACGAGCAGGACCATATCCAGGAGTGTCTGTATGCCGTGGAGAACCTCGATGACAAGGATTACTACTTCCTGACGGTTGAATGCATAAAGAAGCTCTACCAAAAGAGCAAGTACGAGAAGTATCTAAAGGAGGAGATACTTATGAAATCCTCACTATACAAGGAGCCCTATGAAAAAGGGATGGAAGAAGGCAGAAAGGTTGAGAAGATAGATACGGTCTTAAGGTGCCTGACATGAACATACGAACATAATGTTCAAGGTGAGTGAGAAGGTAGTTAATTGAAAAGATAGGGAATCAATCTTCGGATTGGTTCTCTTTTTTTTGGGGTGCGTCCAGCAAAGCTGGACGCTGCTTGCCGGTGAGAGTCCGGCCGCAGTAATCGCCAAGGAGCCGTGTAGCCAGTCCCAGTGCGTCGCAGTAATGTGGGGTGCTGAGCGGGATGATGTCATTCTATTGGAATGGCGGCAAAGGTGCAGGTCGCAACATTAAGTGAACACTGCCGCATCGTTAAAAAAAGGCCGCCACAAGGCGGAGCAAGGGGAAGCCGAGTTGGGCTCATACAATGAAGGCCATGGAAGGCGCAGAGAACTTGGAAACAGTGCCGAAGAATCCCCCGGTGTAGAGGTGGCGACATGTATCGAAGGTAGCGTTCGGAACTGGAGAGACCCTACCCGGCACGCGAATGCGTAAGAGGACTACCTATAAGCCTGATGGTGAAGTGTAATGTCCGCCGAGAGGGAGTCAGAGGGGCTCATAGTACCTGTGATGTCGGTGACAACAAAACATCGATTAGGGAAGGAGAACTGCTTCAACCAAGCTGTCTAATGGAGGTAAGAGCGAGTGAATGCCCAAAAGGCTAACAACACCAATGACAAAGTTCGACAACTTCAGAGGAAGCTATACCTGTCAGCCAAGCTGAATTGGAAGAGAAGGTACCATGCCCTTTACGACAAGATCCATCGAATGGACATACTGTTCGAATCATGGAAGCGAGTCAGAGCCAACAAGGGCTCAGGAGGTGTGGACGGAATGACCCTTGCAGAGGTGGAAAGCTATGGGGCAGACAAGCTGCTCAAAGAGCTCTCGGAAAGCCTGCAGGAAGGGACATACAGGTCGATGCCTGTAAAACGAGTGGATATCCCAAAAGGAAATGGAAGGATGCGACCGCTGGGACTTCCCACAGTTAAGGACAAGATAGTGCAGATGGCAGCAAAGATAGTTATAGAGCCGGTATTCGAGGCGGATTTTAAGGACTGTTCCTATGGATTCAGGCCGAAGAAGAACCAGCATATGGCGCTTGATGCAGTAAGAAAGGCCCTTGGAAACAAAGGATACTGGGCGGTTGATGTAGACATCAAGGGATACTTCGACAACATAAATCATGAGAAACTGCTGATCCTCGTAGAATCGAGAATCAGCGACAGACGTGTGCTCAAGCTTATAAGACAATGGCTGAGTGCAGGAGTCATGATTGGTGGAAGGCTCGAAGAAACTGAACTTGGAAGCCCACAGGGCGGAGTCATATCACCACTGCTTTCGAACATATATCTGAACTATCTGGACAAGCTGTGGGAAAGGCATGGAAGCCACCTTGGAAAACTGGTCCGCTATGCGGACGACCTCGTGGTCATCTGCAAGACAAAGAAGGATGCAAATCATGCGATGGGACTGATACGTCACATAACCGGCAGACTCGAACTCGAACTCAACAATGAAAAGACGAAGCTGGTCAGCATGTGGGAGGGCAAGGAAGGATTCGACTTCCTTGGAATGCACCATAGAAGCATGAAACAGGAGCATCCGAGCGGGCGGTGGTATTTCAGGGTGATGCAGTTCCCGTCAAAGAAGGCCATCAAATAACGGGACCAGCCACGAACATACGAACATAATTTAATAGCAAGTAATCCATGGAACCAGGTTTTTTGCTGGTTCTTTTTTGTTGGGTTATTGCTGGTGCATATGGGCAGAAATCCGAGGATAGAGTACAGCGGTGCCATATACCATGTGATTCAAAGGGGCAACAACAGGGAGTACATATTCAGAAATGAAATTCACAAGGGATACCTTGTAAAGATAATAAGAGAGACCAAGGCAAAGATGCCGTTCAACATATTTGCATATGTGTTCATGGACAATCACTACCACATACTCATGCAGACTTTTGAAACGCCCCTGAGCACTCTGATGCACAGGATAAACAACAGATACAGCAAATACTACAACTACACGTCCAGAAGGACCGGTCACGTATTCGAAAACAGATACAAGAGCATACTGGTACAGGACAAGTCGTATCTGCTGGCCCTTATCAAATATATTCACAGCAACCCGGTCAAGGCGAATATGTGCCCGGCTATGGACGCCTACAAGTGGAGCAGCGATGTCTTTTACAGGCGCAACATGAGGAACATAGTGGACATTGGATTTGCGCTCGACATGCTTTCGCTTGACGGGATAAGCGCCATAAGAAAGTACATAGAGTTCATGGATGACATGGAGCTATACAATGAGATAAAAAGAGGCGCCAGGACACGCAGCTTGACTGAATTCAAGCTCAAGTACATAGTCATGGCGAGAGGCTACGGATATTCATTTTTTTACATAGGGAAAAATATATGCGTTTCGGACAACTCGGTATTAGGAATGCTAAAAAGAAGCGAAAATTCCGGAGTTTGATGACAGGATCTGTAAGGAGGATTTGCAATGGCTGTGGTGGTAAGAAGGTTTTCAATACTAGGGGTGGACGGCTATCCGGTTGACATAGAAACAGACGTGATTTCAGGGATGCCCAGCATCACGATAGTCGGCATGGGAGACACTGCCGTGAGGGAAGCCAGGGAGAGACTTCAGGCGGCCGTTGTAAACGCCAAATATGACTTCCCGAGCAGGAAAATAGTAATAAACCTGGCTCCCAGCGACATAAAAAAGAGCGGCTCCAACTTTGATCTGGCTATGGCCGTTGGACTTCTTGTAAAATCAGGCCAGCTCATTGTGGCGGAGAATATAGACATAAAAGACTATGCCTTCATAGGTGAGCTTTCGCTTACATCGCAGTTGAGGCCCTGTAGCGAGGTCAGGGGCCAGGATTCGCTCATCAAGTATATACAAATAGCCGCTGCGGGAGGCCACAACATGCTCATGATAGGAACTCCGGGCTACGGAAAATCCATGATAGCCAAGAGAATTCCGACCATACTTCCGGCGATGACTGAAGAGGAGGCGCTGGAGGTAACAAGGATATATTCTGTGGCAGGGGAGCTGAAGGAGCAGGTGATGAATTCCAGCCTTATGAACGCCCTCATGTCCAGAGACCTTGAGAAGGAAGAGTGCGGAATGGTGGTGGTCTAGCATTGACATGGGAACACAAGGAGCATCTGATATGGCTCACGCAGCTAAAGGGAGTGGGCCCTGTCTCCCAAGGCCGCAGCGGCAATTGCAGCTGACAGGAGAAAGGGGGATACGCTTGAGCGATCCAGGGTATCCGGCGGAGGTTGCCGTGATAAGCGGCATGGCGAAGGGCATAGATGGCTATGCGCATACAGCCTGTATCAGGGCTGGGGGACGTACGGTGGCTTTTCTTGGAGGAGGGGTTGATATTTGCTACCCCAAAGAGCACGATACGCTGCACAGGGCAATAATTGAAAACGGGGCAGTAGTTTCGGAGTATCCGCCGGGAACAAAGCCATACTACAGGAATTTTGCAAGGAGGAATTATCTTATCAGCTCATGGGCCCAAAAGATCCTTGTGGTTCAGGCCGGAGAAAAAAGCGGAGCCCTAATAACCGCCAGACATGCACTGAGCGCAAATAAGATGGTGCTGGCAGTGCCGGATAGGATATCTGAAAAAACAAGTATAGGGAACAACCCATCAATTAATTGATTTTTAAACTCATTACCTCAAACAATGACATGGGAACAATAAGCGCCGGCAATTATTCTTTGCTTGATCTTATTTCAGACAATCAACTTTAATGATAATAGTTTATTGCAGTATTGTGGAATTTTATAAATGAAAAAGGTTGCATAATGGCTATGTAGGATATGCTAATTATTAAAACTCTATAGATGAAATTTCAGGGTGTTTTTTTGCAGAAAAAATGATACAATTGTTCGATATACAGCTTGCAAAAAAAATAACAATAATTGCAGCTATATTTTACAAAACATTATAGTTTCTAGGAGGATTGTTGTGAGAATGAAGTGTTTAAAAAAATGTGTTATATTTTGTATGTTGCTTATGCTGCTGATTCCGTCAGGAGTTTTTGCCGCAGATTCTTATGAGTTTGATGAATATGGTTTTAAAATTGATGCGGGTACTAATATGATTAAGGCAAGGCCGGCTTCTATTGCCTGGGAAGAGCTTGCATCAAAGAAAAATGTCCCTCTAAACAAAGTGTGGACTGTAGAATTTTCGGATAAAGTTACAATGGATAAAATTGCAGGCATAGCAATTGAAAGAAACGGGGAATTTATACCTGTTAAAATAAGTTTGATGCAGGGCAACAAGGTAAGTGTCACTCCTGCAGATAAATTTACTGGGAGCACAGAATATACACTGAAGGTGTTTCTTGAAAACGGAAAAAACTACAAGATGGATTTTACTACAGTTTCTGAAATGAGAAATGTAGATGACGAACCAAATTACAATTATACAGATGCTTCGAGTATCTATATTAATGAAACCGTGAAGGGCTCTTTTGCAGAAGATGACTATAATGACTTTTACAAGGTGACATTGCCGCAGGATGGAAGACTTGATATAACAGCAGTGCAACTGGACGGCGGAAAACTCCGTGTTTACCTTTATGGCCAAAACGGAGATGACGGCTCATCAATAGACTATACTTATGATAGTACTACGGCTAACTTAAGCAAGGGCCTGCAGGCGGGCACATACTACATAAAGGTATACTATTCGAATTACTATGGAGAGTATGAACTGACAAATTCATTTACGCCTCAGACAATACAGAATGATTCTGCCCAGTCAAGCTATATAAAGGCTCCGCAACTCGAGCTAAACAAGACAAAGCAAGGGCATATAGGATATCTATCGGATACAAACGTGTATAACGCTAATGATTTTTACAAAATAACATTGCCTCAGGATGGCACCTTGGACATAACAGCAACACAACTAGACGGCGGAAAACTCCGTGTTTACCTTTATGGCCAAAACGGAGATGACGGCTCATCAATAGACTATACTTATGATAGTACTACGGCTAACTTAAGCAAGGGCCTGCAGGCGGGCACATACTACATAAAGGTATACTATTCGAATTACTATGGAGAGTATGAACTGACAAATTCATTTACGCCTCAGACAATACAGAATGATTCTGCCCAGTCAAGCTATATAAAGGCTCCGCAACTCGAGCTAAACAAGACAAAGCAAGGGCATATAGGATATCTATCGGATACAAACGTGTATAACGCTAATGATTTTTACAAAATAGCATTGCCTCAGGATGGCACCTTGGACATAACAGCAACACAGCTAGATGGCGGAAAGCTCCGTGTTTACCTTTATGGCCAAAACGGAGATGACGGTTCAGCAATAGACTATACCTATGATACTACTACTGGAAGAATAAGCAAGGTTCTTCAGGCGGGAACATACTACATAAAGGTATACTATTCGAGCTATTATGGCGGCTATAGTCTAACAAACAGCTTTAAATAGGGAACAAATAAGTACAGTTTTTATATAAATGTGAATAGCTGCAGGGTTTATTGTTTTGGGCATATATTGGAGGGAAGGATGTATTTCAAAAAAATATTTAAAGTTATTGCAATAGCATTAATTATTGCTGTGGTTAACCCTCAAGGCGTATTTGCGTCTGAATGGTGGAGTTCATGGAATCAAAGAACTACAGACAATCCTTTGAAGGATTGGACGGTTATAATGAATCAAGACATTGATTCAACTACGGTTAATGCAGATAACGTATATATTGTTGATTATAATGGAAACAAAGTGTTAGTGGATTTGTCAGTAGCAGGAAGGGTAATCAGGGTATCTCCTCGAAGCGCTTATTCTGAAGGAAATACATATTATATTTGCATACAAAAGAACATAAAATCAAAATCGGGAAAAGGACTTGCAAATAGCATAAGGATGCCTTTTGTGTATGATAAAGTTCCAGATGAAATAGTAACTTTTTCAGATGCGGGATTGGAAGACCTCATAAGGGAAGAGCTAGGCAAACCGGAGGGAGCCATATACAAAAGTGAGCTTTTGAGCATCGAGTCACTAAGCAGAGGATGAGGTATAACAAGTAGAATCTCTAGTTTAGAGGGAATACAGAATCTGAAGAATTTAAAGTTATTGTATCTCAAAAATCACTATATTGAAGATTTATCACCACTTGAAGGATTAACTAAACTGGAAAAACTAACTGTTTGGGGTTCTTATGTTAGTGATATTGAGTGTCTTGAAAATCTAACAAGCCTTAAACAACTCAATTTGCAGGACAATAGTATAGAAGACATATCGGCTCTAACCAACTTAATTAATCTTGAAGAACTTATTCTTTCTGACAATCAGATATCGGAAATATCATCTCTTGAAGGGATGAAGAAAATCCAGAAATTACAGCTTGTAAACAACAATGTTTCACTAATAGAGTCTTTGCGCAATATGAAAAATATAAACTGGCTGTGGTTGGGGGAGAATCCAATAGAGGATTATTCGCCAGTTATTTCATATTATGATTCTCTTGAATATACTGATTTTGAACCGACAAGAATAGTCGATGATCCGAATGTTGCTCCAATGTATACTCAGCAGATCGATGAAGAGCTGCCGGAGATAATTGACGTGGTTGGAGCGAGCATCAATTTTGAAAACAGTACGTTTGACATAAAGCTTAATGTCAGAAATATGCCTGATAAAATGCAAATTAATTCGCCCGAATTGGATGAAGATAACGAAGAGTATAGATGGTGGGTTACATTTTCAGATGGCTATACCAAATACATTGTGGATATAAGCTATTATAAGGGATCTCTTGAACAAAGCATATTGTGGAAAAATGAGTATATGGATTCTTTTGAAAGCTATTTGGGGAAAATCAAGGACACAGGCGGGGTTTTTCCGGAAGTATCGTATGTAGGCCCGACTGAAATCCAGTTCTATTCATATGACAATTCTATACATATGCAGGGGATTCTGCCAGAAGGGTTTGGAACGGTGACTTCTGCAGAAATCGGCACGTTTCATGATGATGGGATAGAAGTATATGAAGATTCAATGGAAATACAGGAGTAAAATATACTACGGTAAAGCAGTTAGTGCGAAAAAGTGCGGTTCATTAATCTATATTCAAGATTATGAGCCGCACTTTTTTGTGGGAAAATCGGGTGATTTTCGAAGGCAAAAAATAATAGTATGGATCTGATTATATTGTTATTATTTTATGGTGAATTTCATTTTCACTGTTTTTTTAAGACTATCTCCATTTGATGATTGAAGTCCCTTAGTTATATAGAGGTAGTATGTTTTCCCTGAAGCATAGATGGAATTGGGAGTTACTATTATTGCATTTTTGTCAGCGGATGCCTGTATAGATACGCTTACCGGATTAAATGAAGAATCTTTTACAATTACATTAGTGGTATTGGCAGTGCTTTCATCGATAGGAGAGCTGAATCTGATGGTCCATTTTTTGCTACCTGTAACGCTAGTTTTTTCTGGCCATATTACAAATTGGCTGTCATCTTCAGTTGGGATAGTCCCGTCAGGCGGAGCAACGCTGGTAGTCATAGTGTATACAGAAGAGCTTGAGGGGAAGATAAGCTTCTTTCCGTCTTCACTCAGGTTCGGATCTTCGTCGTAGAACCATGATGTATCGGATATCTCAACAGGACTTGTCCAGTTGCCGTCTTCGTATTGTGACATTTTGAGACGAGCGTGTGTTATGGTGTCACCGCTCATATAGAATGAGTTATACACAAGTCTAGTGCCGCTTTCGTTCATTGTAGGCTTGGAGTCATATAGGGCGCTTATGGTCTCTTTTGAGGAGTTGATCGTCTGTTCTGGTCTCCATTCTCCGGATACGTTCTTTGCAGCACATATGTCCTTTCCCGTGTAGACTGAGTTTTCTGTATACTCTCTTATGTAGGATACCGTGTTTCCGTCTCGGCTCAATGAAACTAGAGTCTCATTTTCGGGAGTTGATGTCAGTATCTGGGGCTCGCCGAAGCCGTCTGATGTTTTTTTGGCATAAAACACATCTGACTGATACGATGACTGAGCCCAAGCTATGGAGTCACCCCATTTATCGAGGCTTGGCGATGCGCTGGCGCCCTGATAGTTTGAACCCGAGGCATTGAAAACCGGTCTTGGCAATGTCCATACTCCTGATTTTTTTTCTATGTAGTAGAGCGTGGCAGTGCCGCCGAACCAGCCGTCGCCGTTGCCGCACACATATACGACAAGATCGCCGGAGTAGTTTATATCTAGGCCTGTTCCAAACCAGCCATCGGGAACCGAATCAATTATTTTGGGACTCGAGAGAGTTCCGTCAGGGAGAATGGTTACTTCGTAGAGGCGAGTGCCGTCCTCACTTTTTCCAAGGAACACGATTGTTTTGCCGTTGCCTGAAATCACAGGGTGAGTCTCCATGAGAGGAAAGCTCTGCTTTATTCCGTTGGAAGCCACAACTTGTGAAGTCCAACCGTTTGAGGAATGTTTGTAGTAGGTGATGGTTCTGTCGTACCCCTCAGAAGATGCGTCTATCGATACTGCACATGAAGCATCGTCAGATGCGTCAAGAAACCGCTCGAATGTTCCGTTTTTAACCTCTGTTTTGTCAGTGAATATGCCTTCGGCATGTGCAGGAGCAGGAGCTAAAAACATCAAAATCACAATAGCAATAAGTTTTTTCAGCATAGCCAAGTATCACCATCCTCATAGTTTTTAATATTTTTTGTATTATCATTTTACATGAACAAATGAATTTTATAAATGAATTTATGAAAAAAAGATACTTTAAGTCCGTAAGACTTGGGGATTCGATGTTTTTATTGATTTTTAATTTGTATGAGGCCTATAATGTTGAAAAGGGGTGGTATAGATGAGGTTTGGCAGGTTAAAAATAGTCTTGGCGGCCTATGCAGTTATTATAATGACGATGCTTTGTAATTCGGCATATGCACAGACGATTGACAAACGGGAAGCGGAGCACATAAACTCAGCATACAAGAACATAGTTTCAGATGTGGGAACATTGGCTACGCCGCAATCGGAAGCTGCGATTTATGTAAGCTCGAAATCTCAGCTGGAAGAGCTTTTGTATGATTCGATGCTTGACAGAAAAGCCAGCATAAATGCCATATATATTGGAGATACAAATGATATTATGGCCGATATGGAATCGGTATTTGAAAGCGTGATTGCAAGTGATGATTATCTTCATTTTTCGTGGACTTCCCTTAAATACGGTTGCAATGGATATGAAGGCAATTACAACATATATTATAATCTTACATATCTCACCACAAAATCCCAGGAGGATTATGTTGATTCCAAAGTAGATGAAATATTGTCAGATATAATTGATGCCGGCATGACGAGCTTTGAGAAAGAGCTTGCCATACACGATTACATAGTCGAAAATATAGGGTACGATGAAAGCCTTGTAGAGCACAGCGCATACGCGGCTCTGGCAAAGGGCAAAACAGTATGTCAGGGTTACTCGTTGCTTGCCTACAAAATGTTTGAGAATGCAGGGCTGCAGGCTAGGATAATTGAAGGGTATGAATCTATGAATCATGTGTGGAATTTGGTGAACATAGACGGACACTGGTACCACGCAGATTTGACCTGGGACGATCCGCTCCCTGATGTCATGGGCAGAACAATGTACAGATATTTCAGCCTGTCTGACGGAGGTATGTCACTGGACCACTATTGGGATATTAGTGGGTATCCTGCGTGCTCAAGTGACAAATACAGCTATATGCAAGAAGTCAGCTATCCCGTATTTAAAGGGGACTGGATCTACTACAGCAGTAACAGTGATGAAAAGCTTTACAAGGTGAAGAACGATGGAAGCAGCAAAAATATGCTATACTCAGGCAGGGTTTTATATCTGTGCGGCTATGGAGAATGGCTATATTACAGTGATTTTTCGCAAGGCGGATACGTATACAGGATTAAAACAGACGGCACATCGAGACAGCAAATTAACAGTGAATACTCAAAGTTTTTAAGCATAGATGGGAATGTTTTGACATATGAAAATGGGTATACAGGTGAAACAGCTAGCATAGTACTTGAGCCGATAGAGGCTGAAAGCATAGACCTTTCGAAATCAGTAGTTACCATGGAAAAAGGTGACAAGTTCAGCTTGGAATATAGCTTGTATCCCAAAGAAGCGCAATCACAAATTAGATGGAGTTCAAGTGATGAAAGTGTTGCTTCTGTTGATTCTATGGGAAATGTGACTGCAAATGCAGCGGGAGTATGCAGTATAAAGGCAATTGTCGATGGGAAGGACATTATAGATTCATGTGTTTTTAACGTGGGGGATCCATCGGAAAGCTCATCTGCAGATTCTTTTGGTCATAAGCTGACAGATAATCAGCAAAAAATCTGGACTGTGCGATTTAGCGAGGAACTCTTCAAGGAAATGAATCTGAAAAGCATAGTTAGCATAACAAAGGGTAGTACAGACTGCGGAGCAAGTGCGGTATTTGGAGCGGATGGCAGAACCATAGAGATAATTCCGCCTGAAAATGGATACGAGAAAGGCAAAAGTTACCGAATTTTTATTGGCAGTGACATAAGGTCGTCGGAAGGAGATTTGCTCAAAAAACCGGCGGTTATGTACTTTATGGCGGAATGACATATCATATAATGATATATAAAGATAACAGGCCTGAAGATTTTGTTTTCAGGCCTGTTGTTGTGCACTATTGAAGATCTTTTATTGTGAAAGGCATTTTTACGCTTTTACCGAGTGTTTTGCCTGAAGCCGTTTTTACATTCCCTGCTATGTTAAGGTAGTAGGTTTCGCCCGCATTGTAGGAGAAATAGTTTGTTTTCATTATAACTGAAAGCTTGTTGTAAGTTATTTCAGGAGTTACTTGTGTAAGTATGTTGTTGCTTGAGTCTGTAACATAGAAGTTTCCAGCTGTGACTGTTGCAGGGTCTATTTCCATGTTGAACTTGACTATGAAATTCTTGTTTGCAGCAACGTCGGCCATTTCATCCCAAAGCATTAGATTCTCATACTCTGTGCCTTCCGCGTCATCGTCCTCGATGTATAGTCTTGCTTTTATGTTGTCGCTTATGAAGGCATTGCCCTCAATGTCTTTAAGATAAAGGTTTATTGCCTCTGTACCTTCTGCCACAGAATCGTCTGTTACAGGAACCTCAAAGCTAAGGCTCTTGACTCCAGGAGCGAATGTAAGTGTGCCGCTTGTTTGTTCGTAATCAGAACCAGACTTGGCACTTCCGTTTTCAGTGTAGTATGATACTGCTACTGTACCTGCAGCGCTGCCGGTACGTTCTACTGTTACAGTAGCAGTTCCTGCAGATTCGTTCACTGTATGGCTGAATTTTTCAAACTGTACAGCATCAGATTCGATAGTGCTGAAGCTTGCTGCTTTTATGCATACGTTGGAATCCAATACACGGTCTCCAGCATCGGCTATTGCCAGGCGTATAGTGTTGACCTCGCCTGGGGTGACGGCAGCCTTGGCTGTAAGGACTGTTGTTAGGCCGTCCATTTCAGTGTTGAATAAGCCGGCTGTGTTGTCCCTGAAGTACTCAGGATTGTTTGGACTTTGTCCATAGCCACCACCGTTGTTTACGTTGTTGATTGAAACAGATGTGGTTGTATTTGGTATAAGCGCTATGTTCTTGCCGTTCAGGAAAAATCCAAATACGTCGTTAAAATTACTGCCAACATACTCGTTATATTCGTCTGAAGAAAACACATACTCAAAGGACAGCAAGTTTTCGTTTGGTATGAAGTCGAATTCCAAAATGGTGGCGTCATATGTCGTGTAGCCGGGTATAAGCAAATTCAGTTCCTGGTCGCCAGCGAGCATGTTATTCTGAGTAACGCCGCTGCTTTCATTTGGGCCATCTATGTTTCTTATGTCGCCAGAGCTTAGTATGACACCTTCTTTAAATCCAATTATGCTAGAGTCGTCTGTCGTGAAAGAACCGGCAGAAGCAGGAGTTCCTATATAGCGTACATTTGTTATCTGCACTCCGTCTCCCATAATCTTTTGGACTAACTGTTCCGCGGTCTGGGTATCTAAATCGCTTACAGCTATGTAGTTGGAGCCCTTGCTAGATGTTATATAGCCAATTTCGTCAGTTGTAGCAGGTTTGAGTTTTGTCTTGTTTGGAACCCTTTCGCTTAAAACCATACTTTGCAGTTGGGTATTTTCTGTCACATCAGGTGCGGCGGCAAACACAGAGCCTGTCGCAAACAGCAGCAGGAACGTGCTTGCAAAAGCTATTCTGCCTGTCTTCATTATTTCCTTGAATTTCATGGATATACCTCCTTTAATAGTAGATTACAAGAACACATTGCAAAACAATCAATATATATTCCTTATATAATTAGTACCATTTAAATCATCATATTAATAATGTTTTATAGATTATGAAAGATTTTTTATTTTCGTGCTTAGAATAATTATTTTTTTGTGCTTGAATGCGCATCAGAGGGCTCAAAATTGAAAATGGCATATACGCGTGGTATAATTAATCAAATATATGCAGACTAACACTCTTTTTAATTAATATGGGATAGGTCTGCAGAAGGAGAGTGAATGCTAACTTGATAAAAAGAATAATATGCATTATAGTAATCATGATGATGATGGGAGGCTTTGGAATTGCAAATGCCAACCCCATAGATCAGCCCAACCCAGTGGATTTTTTGGATTCGGCTTCAAATCCGAATCACATATACGCTCAGGGCATGCCTGTAAGCTTCAAGGTGGAGACGTTCAAGCCGGCGTATGATGCGGATATGACATGTACGCTTGTGTTTGGCATAATGAAGCGCGACAGCAATGAGTTCTGGAGGGGCAAAGTGCTTTCAGGTACGGTTTCAACTCCATATGGATACGGGATTAGCCTAAAGCCGAATGAAAACGGCGAGTTTGTAATAAGCAGCTCTATAAACCAGGATGCCTCAGTTTCATTTCCAAAGGGAGTGCTGGCAGTTGAGGTCTACAATGACAAGGGAGAGCTTTTGCACACTGAAGACGGGATTCCGGCGTACATACCCATAGTTGACAAAAGCGGTATGCCCGCAGTGATAGTTGATGTCAACCACACCGAAGGTTACGGAGCAAGTGCAGCTTCGGCATTTCACATGACAGATTCAGACCTTGACCATGTTTATTTTTCGGGAGACACTCTTTCGGTGGATTTTGAGATAGCGAAGCTTGTAAATGACAGCTATCTTGCGGGCATGATGGAAGGCCAGAAGATGAAGCTGTATTTTGGAACCTACTCTGACGAGAAAGCCAGCTTCAATCCTAACGTGCAGGTGCTTGAAGGCTTGCCAAAGGATGGGGGCGGATATTACTTCGAGGGAATTGTAAACGGAGGAGTTGTAAAAGCAAGCGGAAAGATTGCCGCCGGTATTCCTGTTGGAATAGTGGGGATAAAAGCGGTGCTTCCGCAGATGATGGGAGGTCAGGAGATAGTTGCTCCGCTTCTTTCAAGCGATTCAAAGAGTGCATTTGTCGGAATTAGAGACATACAGATTCCGGGTGTGACCGTAAGCCCAGCACTTTCCCAGATTAAGAATTTCTATAATGTGGAGGTTCCAATGGCCTTTACGAAGGAAGGGTATGGAAGAGTCACATTCATGCCAGGACTTAATTTCCTGGACTACAAGGACCAGCTGGCGCTATTGGAAAGCTGCATATCAATTGCATACGATCCTGCAGCCAAGGAGATGAGCTATGAGTTCATGACTGACAAGCTTGAATTTCTAAAGGGTGTTGATGCGTCCATAGAGATATTTAATCTTGAGGAAAAGATTCAGCAGCAGATTGCTGAGAATCAGCCTGTGACAGAGCAGCTCGAGCTTGGCGTGTACGACGGAGCCGGCCCTGTCCCTGCACTTGACATGGGAGATTACATAAAGTACGACTACATGGCGTATTCACCGTCCGAAGATATACTCATGATGCCGGTGGAACATTTTACAAAGTATTTGATAAAGCCGAAGTCTGCAGGAGAAGAGTCACAAAAGCCCGACGATGCGCTGTATGAGGAGCTAAAGCCAGGATATAATCCTGTTGTAAATCCGGGCAAGGAGTGGACTGTAAAGCTAAGCTCAGAGGCATCGGAGGAATCGATTGCTGAAGGCATAGCTGTATTCAGGGTAGATGAGGGCAATGTGAAGAAGATAGCCATTGAGCCGGTAAAGGATGCTTCTAATCCTAAAAATATAATATTAAAGCATTCTTCGGAGTTTGAGTCTGGGAGTTATACAATATATATAGGAACTGAGCTTAAGTCAGTAGGAGGAAAGCCACTTTCCAAAGCCATGAGGGTGAGTTTCAGCGTGGAATAAGGAATGGCTGAATTTGATGCAAATTAGTCGAGATAAAGGGCGGCTGTGGTTTCCCAAATATTCATTTGGATGCCATAGCCGCCCTTTGCCGTGTCAACATTCTACTGATTTTGGGATAATATTCTTATACTTTTTATGACCTGCTTTTGAAGCGGAGCGTCAGACGAGTTAGTCTTTACAGTGGCCAGCCTGTCGATTGCGTCCATTCTTTCAATTACTCTTCCAAAGGCTGCATACTCCCCGTTAAGGTGTGGAGCGTCAGAGAGCACTATGAAAAACTGTGAGCCTGCAGAATCCGGATTGGAGCTTCTGGCCATTGAAACAACGCCGCGAGTGTGCATTAGAGTATTTCTGACGCCGTTTTGCATGAACTCGCCCTTTATAAAGTGGCCAGGGCCGCCAGTGCCGTTGCCGCTTGGATCGCCGCCCTGCACTACAAAGCCGGGTACTATTCTGTGGAAAGTCAGCCCGTCATAGAAGCCTTTGCCGGCAAGAGATATGAAATTCTTTACCGTTTCTGGGGCTTCCTGCGGATATAGCTCGATTTTAACTGTTTCGCCGCTTTGGAGCTTCATCTCTGCTACTGGATTTTGTTGCTGGGCCATATCATCTATGCTGGCTGTTCTTGTCTTCTCGTCATAGCTGACATTCTTGTGGAGCGCCTCTGATACGGCTCTGAGAGGCACGTAGGTTGTCCCGTTGTAGAGTATGTTAGAGGCCTTCACATTTTGCCCGTTGACCTTTATGGCAATTGAATCGAACATTACGTCGATTTTTTGGAGATTCGAGGCCGCATATGTTCCCGTAAGCATTAGCGAGAATGCTACTGCGATTGACACTATGGTTTTTTTCATACAATCCTCCTTCAAATAGTATTGTAGGTGTGCAGAAACACACTCTCCCATTTTATGATTTTACTTGAATGCGGCACTATATTCAACATGATTGTATTTTTCTGCAAGAGACTTATGGTATAATATGAGAGTATTTGCAGATGATATTCTATTGAATGCTAATTTAAGTTATAATAAAATTTGAGTTAAGATTACAATATATATTATGCGGAGGTTAGTACATTGAAATATAAGAGCGGTGGCAAAAGGCGTGCGGCGTTATGCTTGGGGTTGGCTGCAGGACTCATGTTTGCACAGCCTTCATATGCAGATGAGACTGGGCAGCCGGCGGTACAGGTGGCTGAAAGCCAGGCTGCGGGGGTAAGTGAAGCGGTCCAGAAGGCAGTTGATTTTCTCATGTCGATGGGGCTTGCCAGTGGCAATGAGGACGGCAGCTACAATCCGGAAGAGAGCATAACCAGAGAGGAGTTCGCAAAGCTGCTTGTGGGGGTGCTTGGACTTGAGAAGGAAGCTCTTCTTTCAAAGGGAGAGCAGAAATTCAGCGACGTGCCAACCAACAGGTGGTCCTATCCGTATGTCAGCATTGCGGTGGGAATGGACATTACGAAGGGTTTTGAGGACGGAACATTCAGACCGGAAGCTCAGGTTACAAAGGCTCAGGCTGCGGCTATGCTTGTAAGATGTTTTGGATACAATGATTCGTATGTTCAGGGAGAGTGGCCCATGAACTATGTATCCAAGGCTGCAGAACTTGGAATACTTGATGGAATGGATGGAGACTACTCGGCACTCCTAAGCAGGGGAGATGCCGCGCTCATGGTTAAAAATGCCCTCCATGGAAAGTATCTGTTCGGCGATGACGAGGGCAGCATGCTTATGTCAAAGAAGCGCGACATATACATAGTAAAGGGTGCAAGGCTTGTTAAGGTCATGCGCGATTCGGGCATTGAAAGTATGGAGTTTGAGCTCACAAAGGATTCGCAGCTTGATGGTGAAATGGCCAAAAGCGGGGAAAAGCGCACTTTTGCAAATCCGGCACTTGTTTTCATACAGCCTGGTGAAACGGTCGACATTTACGTTGACAAGGATGACAGAATACTTTATGTGCCAAGGACCTCGGATCCTGCAGTAGGAAGCTCAATTCAGGCTGGAGGAATGAAGGCGATTGCTAATGCATACAATCAAAAGCCCTATGGGATGATAAAGTTAGAGGGCGATGACAAGTATGTGAAGGTGGACTCAGATTCGAGCATAATGCTTGACGGCAAGAAGGCCAGTAATAATGAATATGAAAGCATTCTGACGGAGGAAGCCTACGGCAGTTTTGTAGTGAAAAATGGCAGACTGGAGTATGCAAATCTCGTATCTTGGGATTCGCCGGATTTTGTCGTGAAAAGTTTTGATTCCGGCAGCATGACCGTAACGTGCATCGACACGGAAGGCGGAGTGGATGAGAAGCTGACGCTAAACAGCAGCAAGACTGCATATGAGGCGTACGTCGTTTCGGGAGGCGGTGTCCAGAAGACGAATTTGAATGCGCTGCAGCCCGGAGATGTAATAAGAATTGGAAAAGAAAATCGTGCTGCTAATGCCAAGCCAGTCTACATATTCAGTGACACGGCAGAAGGCGCGTTTGAGAGGGTATCAGGCGGCACAAACGGCAAAAGCATCACATTCAGGCTCTCAGGTAGGACGGATGTGTTCGAGTTTGCGGACAGCTTTGCCTACTCGTACAATGGGGGCAAGAGGATAAGGAGCGGCTCCGAGTCAAAAGCATACATGGCATCAAACCTAAAGGATTTTTATAACGAGAATGTAAAGGTATACAGAAACTATGCCGGCGATGTTATATACGTAGAAGGCAATTTCACTTCAAGGTCTGACCAGTACGGAATACTCGTGCAGTACGGGGATGCTGTACGGGGAGAGATAAAGCTTTTCACTCAGACGGGCTCAAAGAGTGTATATGCGTTCGAGGATTCCGACGAATACGAATACCTAAAGTCAAGAGTCGAAGTTGGGACTATACTAAAGTATTCACAGACAAAATCGGGAGCAATAAAGAATATAAGCGACAATTTTGCTAAGAACATAATAGATATGGATGAAATTAGCATAATAGGCCCGGGTGATGATTTCACTGCCGAATCTGTGGAGATTGACGGCAGAACGTACAAGGTAGATTCGGACACAGTTTTCTTCGATTATTCGCAGCACAATCCTGACAGCGCAAAAAAGCTTACCTGGGAGAAGTTCAAGGGAAGAGAGGTTGTGTCAGATGTTGAAGTAATTGCGGATACTGACGGCGATTACCTTCTCATGATGGCTGTATGGAACAATCCAGAGGGCATCAAAGAGGAAACAAACATAGGCTATGTTGCAGACAACTTCAGCCTTGGGGAATCCAAATATGTAGAGCTTTATGAGTACGGCAGCGAAGGCACTACTAAAAGATACAAGTTAGAAGACGACTACAAAGAACTGATGCTGCAGGGAAGGCTAATAGCATACCAGATAACCACTTCAGACAACATCAAGATAGTCGAGGATGATGAGCTGAAGTGGTTATCTGGTGAAGTGACTGCGTCAGGCAGTGACAGCGCAACTATAGATGGCACAAGATACAGGCTTGAGGATGGAGCCATAGGCATTGAAAACGGCAAAAGCGTGGGAGCCAGAGGAATTGACAAGGGCGATCTTGTTGCGGCCTACATCAAGGATGGAAAAATAGTGGCAGTCGAGGACATAAGCTCCCAGACTGACTCGCAGGTTGCAAGCGGAACGCTGCTGAGTGTTGATCCGGATTCCAGTGAGAATTTCATAATAGAAGTTGACGGCAAGGAGAAATCGTTTGTGCGCACTGACAATATGGACTTTGTATTCAAGGACGGCTATATGGAAATAGACGATGAAAGCACAGACCCGGTAGAACTCTTTGGCGGATTAGTGAAATCCGGAAAAACCGTAAAATTTGCATACAACAAATATACTGACGAAATATATTCAATTTGGGTTGACGGCAACCAGAGGTAGCTTTATTAGTATTGGGAGGATTTTTTAATGAAAAAACGTTTATTGGCAGCAGTGTTGCTTGCGGTGCTTATGCTGTTTTCTGCCTGCAAGCAGGAGAGCAGTCCTGAGGATGTGCTCAAGCTTTACTATGACTCGCTTGAAAAGGGTGACTACAAGCAGGCATATTCATGTCTTTCAAAGGATATCAAATCCGACATAAAGTATGAAGATTACCAGGAGTACTTCAAGTTTGCAAGGGAGAAGACTGATTTTGTTGGCTATGCGCCGGGCACAAAGCACACAACAAAGGATGTAAAAAAAGGCGGCAAGGTGAAGTACAAGGAGGCTGTGGTAATACCAGTCGAGGAGAAGACAAAGGAAAAAAGCGAGGGAGCACAGGTAAAGACAGCAAGTGTCGAGAGGCTGCTCGCCCTTGAAGACGGAAAACACAAGCTCATATGGGAGGTAGACGTAAACAGGCTGCTTTCACAGCACTATGTGGGTCTGGCTGAGGAGCTTATGAAAGGCCAGAAACCTGACTATGACAAGGCGCTTGAATATATTGAAACGGCAATCAAAAAGGACGCTCAGAATCCTCTTGCATACTATTTCAGAGGGGCTATAATGAGCCAGAAGGACAAGGCGGAAGAGGCCATTGCAGATATCGACAAATGTATAGAGCTTCAGGAGGCGGAGCTTAAGCTTGCAGAAAAGGCGGAGCCTTCACAGGCTGTAGAGGCTAAAAAGCAGCAGCTAAGCATGATGCTTGCCTATTCCTATAATGCCAAGGGAATGACCCTGGCAAAGAATAAGCAGCTTGACGAGGCGACAGCGTGCTTGAAGAAGGCGCTTGAGTACGATCCGACAAACGAATTTGCAAAGATGGGCCTTGAGAGGATAAGCGGCAAGAAATCCAAATAGGAAGTGCAAAGGACGCCTGTGGGCATAGCCGCAAAGCAGCACAATATTAAATCTGGAGGTAAATGATGGCATCAAATTGCTGGAAGCGCATATTGTCATATGTCGTTGCCGCTATCTGTGTGGCTCAGGCGGGAGTTCATTATTCCCATGCGGAAGGTGAACCAGCGGGCTCTCATAAAAAGTATATAGTAAGATTTTCGGCCCAGAAGACGTTTGCTCAGGAGAAATCAGCGCATGATTCTTTAAAAGGAATTGAAATGAAGAGTCTGGGCGGCAGGCTGTATGCTGTCGATTCCAGGCTGGGCGTGGAAGCGCTAGAAGCAGAGCTTTCGCAGGTGGGCGACGTCTCATATGTTGAGCAGGACAGCCTGAGGGTAAAGACAGGCGCTGTTAATCTGGACTACAGCGACGGCTGGGGTGAGGAAAGCAGCGGCATGGCCGAGCTTTCAAAGTTCGTGTCAGAAAAGAAGGCGTATTCGGGCGAGGTTGTTGTGGCGGTCATCGATACAGGCGTCTGGAAAGACCACCCCCTGCTCAAGGATAGGACGGTCCAAGGCTATGACTTTTTTTCAAATGATGCGGCTCCAGATGATACGGACGGGCACGGAACACATGTGGCGGGCATAATAGCACAGTCCTGCGGTGAGCTTCCGGTGAAGATAATGCCGATTCGGGTAATGGACTCAAACGGCGGCTATGACTCGGTGATAGGACAGGGCATAAGATATGCCGCAGACAATGGGGCCAGCGTGATAAATCTTAGCCTTGGGGGCGTAGGCAGGTCGTATTATCTTGAGGAGTCTGTCAAGTATGCCAGGCAAAAAGGCGCCGTGGTTGTGGTTTCTGCGGGCAATGACTCTGCAGATGCCTCTTACTACTACCCTGCGGGCATAAATGAATGCATAACGGTTTCGGCGAGCGACAGGAATGACTCGCTTGCTGTTTTTTCGAACTATGGCTCCTGTGTGGACGTGGCGGCTCCGGGAGTCAACATAAAAAGCAGTATCCCGTACTTTGCCGATGATGACGGCTTGGTTGACGGTTTTTCATATTACAGCGGCACATCAATGGCGGCTCCCTTCGTATCCGCCGAGGCAGCCATGCTTAAGCTGGAAAACAGCTTAAGGAACATAGGCGAGATAGAATACCTGCTCCAGAAGAGAATAAGGGATGTTGGCCAGCCAGGCAGGGACATGCTGTTTGGGGAAGGGATAATTGACGGAGGCATACATGTCAAAAGTCCCGGGGTCAGCCCGTCTCAAAGGACGGAGCTTGTCGGCGGGAAAAGGACAATACCAGGCGGAAGCTTTTTCGAAATAAGATACAAAGCGGCAGCAGGCTACAGGCCGCCTGTATCAATCTCACAAGCCGGTGAGGTTATTTTGTGCAATGTGGAGTATCCGGGCGATGGGATAATATCCATAAGGCCGCAGCAGGCGTTAAGAGAAGGCAGTCTGCAGATAAATGTAGGCGGCTATACATACACAGCGGCTGTTATTCCGGAGGAGAGCGTATATTTGTTCACGCCGCTTTCAAGTCTGGCGCTCGATGTTGAAGGGGCGCTTGCCGGAGATATTAAAAGAGGCAGCGTTTACATAAGGTCTCCTAATGGGACCAAGCTTGATTTTGAAAGCAGCGTAGCAGAATCAGGAAAGCTGGTTCTGACTTTTGAAGGCGCAGGCCTTGAAGCCTGGGATTACGGCAGATGCTCCATAGTGCTTGACGGAATTTTGCTTGCAAACGGAAGCAAGCTTTATGACATACTGCCTGCATGCATGTACGATGAGAAATAATTGGGAGGCAATATAGATGAATTTCATATCAAAACTACTTGGAGGACACGACAGGGTCATCGGCGCCATGGAAAAAAGAGCTGAAAAGGTTCTTGCCCTTGAGGAACAGATGGCAGCCCTAACTGACGAGCAGCTCAGGGCGAAGACGGCTGAATTCAAGGAGAGGCTGGAATCCGGCGCGACGCTTGACTCGATTCTGGAGGAGGCCTTTGCTGTTGTGAGGGAGGCTTCACACAGGGTGCTTGGAATGAAGCACTTCAAGGTTCAGATAATAGGAGGCATTGTGCTCCACGAAGGCAGCGTGGCCGAGATGAAAACAGGGGAAGGCAAGACCCTTGTGGCTACGCTCCCGTCATACCTCAACGCCCTTACAGGCGAAGGCGTGTTCGTTATAACTGTCAATGACTACCTGGCCAGAAGGGACAGGGAGGAGATGGGCAGGATACACGAGTTCCTGGGACTCTCTGTTGGGCTAATAGAGAGGGAGATGAGCACAGCCGAAAAGCGGCTGGCTTATGAGAGTGAGATAACATACGGCACAAACAGCGAGTTTGGCTTTGACTACCTAAGGGACAACATGGCTTTTACAAAGGAAGGCGTGGTACAAAGGTCAAAGAACTACGCAATAATAGACGAGGTGGACTCTATACTCATAGATGAGGCTAGGACGCCGCTTATAATAACAGGGCACGGCGGAAGGCCTTCCCAGTACTACATCACGGTAGACAAGTTCGTAAAGTCGCTCAAGGAGGGCGAGCACTACGACTTTGACAACAATACAAAAATGGTCAGTCTAAGCGATGAGGGCATGGACAGAGCTGAAAAATTCTTTGGACTGAGCCACATAGCGGACTCGTCGAACGTCGAGCTGCTCCACCACATAAGGCAGGGACTGCATGCCAACTATGGCATGAAAAAAGACCAGGACTATGTGGTAAAGGACGGAGAAATACTCATAGTCGACAAGTTCACGGGAAGGCTCATGCCCGGAAGGCGCTTCAGCAACGGCCTGCACCAGGCCATAGAGGCCAAGGAAGGCGTGGAAGTGCAAAAGGAGAGCAATACATTTGCCACAATAACATACCAGAACTACTTCAGGATGTTCTCCAAGATTGCGGGAATGACGGGTACGGCATATTCGGAAAGGGCAGAGATAAAGGAAATATATGGCATGGACGTGCTTGTAATACCTACAAACAATCCTGTAAGGCGTGCAGACATGCCTGACAAGCTCTTCAGGAGCAAGGAGGCAAAGCTCAAGGCTATAGTGGATCAGATAAAGGAAAGGCACGCAAAGGGTCAGCCGGTCCTGGTTGGAACAATATTCATAGACCAGTCGGAGAAGATAAGCGAGCTGCTTTCGAGGGAGGGCATAAAGCACAGCCTTCTTAACGCAAAGCAGGACAAGAACGAGGCTCACATCATATCCCTTGCCGGACAAAGGGGCGCAGTGACAATAGCCACAAACATGGCCGGAAGGGGTACTGACATAAAGCTAGGGGAAGGCGTTGTGGAGCTTGGAGGGCTTTTCGTGCTGGGAACCGAAAGGCACGACTCCAGAAGGATAGACAACCAGCTCAGGGGCCGTTCAGGAAGACAGGGAGATCCGGGTGAGTCACAGTTTTACGTTTCACTTGAGGACAGCCTGTTTGAGAAGATAGACAAGGAAAGAGTCGAAAAGATATGGGCGATGATTGAAAAGGCGGGCTTCAAGGAGGACGAGGCCATAGAGGACAAGCTCATATCAAAGGCTGTGGAAAGCGTACAAAATACAGTCGAGAACATGAACTTCAGGATAAGAAAGAGCACTCTGGAGTTCGACAGAATACTGAGCAAGCAGAGGGAGACAATATACAACGAAAGAAACAAGATACTAAACGGCGAGGACAAGAGCGAATTCATAAGGGCCATAATTAAGGATGTCGTGGAAGAGGCCGTCAATGTCCACACCCAGATGAGCCAGTATCCAGAGGAGTGGGATCTGGACAACCTCGAGAAATACCTGAATGACGTGCTCGGATTCAAGGGCAAATCAGGCCTCGCTGAGTTGAGTGCGGAAGAAATAGAAACCCTGGAAAAGGACAAGCTGACACAGGAGCTCGTATCAAAAGGACTCTCCATATACGATGAGAAAGAGTCCTTGTTTGAGGCGAAAGAGCTAAGATACGTTGAAAGACTTACTTTGATGAGGTGCATAGACAAGAAGTGGACTGAGCACCTCGACCTTGTCGAACAGATGAGGCAGGGAATATCGCTCCAGTATGTGGGGCAGCAGGACCCTGTCAGGGTTTTCAACGAGGAGGCCTTCAACATGTTCGAGGACATGATGCAGGCTATAAAGGAGGAGGCTGTAAGGCTTATATTCTCCCTGGCGACTAAGGAGATGGTGCAAAGCGACCTCCAAAAGCGGGCCAAACTGAAGGAGAGCGAAAGGCAGGAACGCCTGGCCGAGCTTGAGGACAAGTACAAGCTCGACAGGAGATACGTTGCGAAGGTGCCGGCGAATATGCCTCAGATAAGCTTCAACGTGGACATAAATGCTACGGAGGACATAGAGGTCGAGTACGCCCTGTACTTCATGGAGAACGGCTTTGAGGAGAAGGTGGAGAGCCTTTCCAAGAAGCTGATAGTCAGCGGCAGCTTCCCGGTGCAGTTTGAAAAGCCAGCCGGCAAGGACTGGCTCATGGGCTGGCACCAGGTCAAGGTTTTCGTTGCAGGGCAGGAGGCAACGGCTGTCAACTTCGTAGTAACAGAACCCGTAGACATTGAAAAGCTAAAAGCGCAGCAGGAAGAGAAAAACAGAGCCTCTCAGCAGGTCAGATTCTTCTCGGAAAAGCTTGCGGCAATACCGTTCACCTTTGAGCTTCCGGGCTTCCAGGGCGATTCCATAACGGCTGCGCTGGCATTTGGAGGAAACCTTCAGGGGGCTTCAAGGTTTGAAGTTCCAGTCAAGGATTCTAAGGCCAGCTTTATAATGAACAGGCCTGAAAACGGCTGGAAAAAGGGAATGTATCAGATAGTGCTTCAGCCAGAGGGCTCAGCCGGAGTGGCAGTGCCTTTCATGATAGTAGAGGAGCACTCCAGGGAAAATGACATCAGCATAAAGCTCGGCTTTAATGTGGAGCACGAGGGCGCACCTGAAGCCCAGGATGAAAAGAGGCAGGCCCAGCTTCTGGGACAGCTTGTAAGCCTTGAGACTATGAAGGCTGTGGCCAATGTGCCAATAAACGTCGAGTCTTCAGGGAACATGGAGCTCAAATTGTCTCCTGGAGAAGCAGGCTGGATGCCGGGAAGGTACGAGTTCAGGTTGCTTGGCGGCGGTAAGCTCATAATGACAAGACACTTTGTGGTTGCGTAGGCAGCCTATAAAAATAAATGCAAATGCTGGAAGGAGCATTAAAATGGAAAATAAGGCGCAAATAAATATACCTTCGCAGATACAGGAGTATCTGTGGACAAGATACCTGCCGGAGACTACTTTCAAGATGTACTTGATGATAGGTTACCTCCAAAAGGAAAATGTAAGGGGTAACAGGGCAACCGCAATGCTTATGAACGCCCAGCTTGAAGAGGAGAACAGCAACCCTGCGATAATAGAGGAAAAGACAAAGGTGCTTAAGAGCCTTGGCTTTGAATACCCTAAAACCAGAAAGGATGACCTTGAGCTTCTCTTCAAGTTCAAGCTTGTAGGCGTTGCAAAGGATCCTCAGGGTGAGATGGTGTACCTGTACAATATTCCGCTTCCAAGGCCGGAGGAAGTTTTCTCTCTTGACGAGCAGGAAAAGCAGAACCTTGAGGATATAAAATTTGAGATGAAACATCAGAACGCATTCAACATGATTCTGACGCTGCTTCTAAACAGCAATGGAAACATAAGTGCAACAGCAGGCCACATAGAGAGCACAACAAACGTCAAGATAGCGGAGATAAGAGAGGTTCTGGCATTTCTAGTTAGAGAAGGCTCTATAAAAGTAACTTCGCAAAAGAGCATTGACTCACTAAAAAAAGCAGACAAGCTCACAATAAGCATAAACAAGGAAGTATTCGAAAAGAAAAGATTCATACTCGGATAAAAAAAGTATTGAGAGGGAATGCACCAAAAAGACAGGGGGACGGTTCTTATGGCTTAAGCCATAAGAACCATCCCCCTGTCTTTTTGTGTCTTCTCGCCCCATCTCCCGCATCAATTAACCTTTTCTATGCATCGCGACGTTTTAATGCGATTTTACAATTTGAGTAAATCCACACTCCATAGCATAATATATATAAGCAGCGCAGAAAGCATGACATATGGAGGTGCTCATTTTGAATCTGGATTTTTTGAGGACTTGCGACGAAGAAATAAGAGAAAACTACATGAGAGAGGAACTCGGCGCTGAAAAGTGCAGAGTGCTCGACAAATACGGCCTTAAATTCAATTCGAACCTGTACTGGGAGAAGAGAGAGCCCAAATATCCCACCCAGGAATATTTCAGCTACAAGCTTGCATTGAAATCCACTGTTATAGGAATGATATTCCACATACATAGGCTGTGCTTTGCCAAGGTGAAATATTTCGAAAACAACTGGCACGACTACGAGCCATGCAAGTACGTCTGGACCGAGAGGGACTTTGTAAGATGTGAGCTCTACGACATGGAGGCCATAAGGCAAAAGGCCACAGGCATAGTAATAGACCTCAGGGACCTTGCCAGGATAAAATGGCTCAAGGATTTCCATGCCATGTGCGCATATCTGGAAGAGAAAAAACGAGAAGCCAATATAGCATAATCAAAAATAATTTATAAATACGGTTGACTTTATACCGGTGAGGATATATAATAACAATTGCGCAGTGCGGTACTGCGTATCCATAATTATTTGCCAATATCTTATTATCGGATGAAGGTGGCAGGAGAGACCCAAGAGGGGCGCCGAAGAAGTAAAGCTTTCAGGCCTAGGACTGTCATCAAGACGATACTCTGGAGAGACCACATATAAGGCACCGAAGGAGCAAATTTAATCGAGATCTTTTTTAAAAGCTCATCCCTTTTTTAGATCTGGAATTAGATGAATCTCTCAGGTAAAAGGACAGAGAACTGAATTTTTCCTTAAAACATACAAACTGCTCAGGCGGTTTTTTTATTTTTTGACGAAAACGCAAAACAAAATCACAAAAAGACAAGGGGACGGTTCTCGCGGCAAGTCACGCCACGAGAACCGTCCCCTTGTCTTGCATCAGACAGCATCAGACTTAAAATCGGATGTTTAGACTATGCATAGTCTGTCTGAAAATTTGGAATTTTTAAAACATAGTAATTGCAAAGCATGCAAGTCGCAGAAAACAGAATAATATGCAATTTAAAATGATAATAATATAACAATCAAGCCTTCCTAGAACACATATCCAAAATAAAACCTCAAGAACATTCATAAACCGTCATTTTGCATCGCGAAAAATCCGGGCATAAAAAATATTTTTGCTTATTTTGAGCACCTATGAATTGTTTGCATAAACGCACAATTTCAAAAACGGCCCAAATCAATGCCTTGAACACTGGAGTGAATGCGCCGGGTTGAAAATGTTTCCGTTCAAAAACAAGTTGTTACATTGTTGACAATCAATAATTTCTATACTATAATCGTAATTAAGAAATCAACAAATTAATAGTTTTGGATGAAGATGGCGGGAGAGCCCCTATTGGGCACCGAAGAAGTGAAGCTTTCAGGTCTTAGGACCGCTATTGGACAAACCTCTGGAGAGACTCGACAGAGCACCGAAGGAGCAAGCCGCGAGCATACGTATACCGGATTATGCACATTATATTCTGCACAAACCATGCAGTATAATGCACATTGAATTCTGTATGCAATGAAAAACGGCGAATCTCTCAGGTAAAAGGACAGGGGAATTTGAATATGGGAATAGCCAAAGAGCAATCATCTTTTATTATTCTTCCCGTATATCAGATTGTCCCTGCTTTTTTGTTTTAAAAAATTTCAAAAAAAGCAGGAGGTAAAAGAAATGGAGCAAATCAATTCGTTTTTTCAAGCGGTAAACACATTCCTATGGGGCCCGCCGCTGCTGATACTCCTTATGGGAACAGGTATATACCTGACAATCAGACTGGGCTTTCTTCAGGTAACTAAGCTTCCTCTGGCTCTTAAGTATCTTTTCACTGAAGACCCAGAAGCTAAGGACATGAAGATCGAAGGCGACGTTTCGGCGTTCGGAGCTGTTTGTACAGCACTTTCAGCAACAATAGGTACAGGTAACATAGTAGGTGTTGCAACTGCAATAAGGCTTGGAGGTCCGGGAGCACTTTTCTGGATGTGGATGGCCGCACTTTTCGGCATGGCTACTAAGTACGCCGAGGCGCTGCTTGCAGTCAAGTACAGGGTTACAGACGAAAACGGACAGATGTCCGGCGGACCTATGTACTATATAGAAAGAGGACTAAACAACAAGTTCCTTGCAAGATGCTTTGCCATATTCGGAATAGGCGTTGCGTTCTTTGGAATAGGAACATTCGCTCAGGTTAACTCAATAACTTCGGCGGTAGAGATTTCATTCAAAATCCCGGTTATAGTAACTGGAATAGTGCTTACGGTAGCTACTGCGGCTGTTACACTTGGAGGAATAAAGAGCATATCTAAGGCATCTGAGCTTATAGTGCCTTTCATGGCTGTATTCTACATAGTAGGCGTTATACTTATACTAGCTCTTAACGCGGCTCAGCTTCCTGCTACTATAGCACTTATAGTAAAAAGCGCATTCACAGGACATGCGGCTGCAGGCGGTTTTGCAGGAGCCACAGTGATGATAGCCCTTAAGAGCGGAGTTTCAAGAGGAGTATTCTCGAACGAATCAGGTCTTGGATCTGCGCCAATAGCGGCGGCAGCTGCAAAGACAAGATCATGCGTAAGACAGGGTCTTGTACAGATGACAGGAACATTCTTCGACACAATAATAATATGCACAATGACAGGACTTACACTAGTAATAACTGGCGTATGGAACGACCCGACGCTTGAAGGAGCCGGAGCGACTACGGCGGCATTCAGACAGGGCTTCTCGGCTATGCCTATGGCAGGCGAGCTCATCGTTACAATAGGACTGATATTCTTCGCCTTCACAACAATACTTGGCTGGAACTACTACGGCGAAAGATGTACGGAATATCTTTTCGGAGTAAAGGGAATAAAGACTTACAAATATATATTCATAGCTCTAGTAGCTGTTGGACCATTCCTCAAGCTTAACCTAATATGGACAATAGCGGACATAGTCAACGGCCTTATGGCTATACCTAACCTCATAGCTATAATAGGTCTCAGCGGAGTAATAGTAGCAGAAACAAGGCAATACTTCGCAGAGCTTGAAAAGAAGGAAGCAGAGAAAAAAGCCATCGCATAAGCCAACATTTTTAATTGATAATTGTAAAATTGCCAAAATCAATCCCTCAAAATTTAAATACAAACGACCCCAAATGCAAAACCCCCGGACACCAAGAGTTCGGGGGTTTTTGCCGCTTAAAAATAGTTTGATTTCAAATGATTTTTAATGGATGATGACTTCCATTGTATATTGAAACTCCCGGCATTGCGGGAGTATTCAGCTATTTGAAGTAGCCTTTTACCTCGTCCTCGAAATGCTTTATAGCCGCAAGGAACGGAGCTGGCTCTGTTTTTCCAAGGCCGCAGAAGGATAAGCCCTTCATGAGATCAAGTACGTCCAAGAGCCTGTCAAAATCGGAAGCAATCGCATTGCCCGATTTCATCAGTCCTACAATGTTCACGAGTTGCCTGTTGCCCTCTCTGCAAGGCGTGCATTTGCCGCAGGACTCCTCGGCGAAAAAGTGAACCAGTGATTCAAAATAGTCCAGCATGGAGTTGGATTCGTCTGCGACCACAACGGCTCCCGAGCCCACGGCTACGCCTATATCGCAAAGGCCCTCGTAGGATATAGGAGTGTCAAGCTGGCTTGCTGGAACTATGGCTCCCGAAGCTCCGCCTATCTGTACGAACTTTAGCGGCAGCTTAGAGCTTAGGCCTCCGGCTATGTCATACACGACTTCCCTTATAGTAGTTCCGAAAGGAATCTCATAAACTCCGGGCTTTTGAACATTGCCCGAAACGCTTATCATCTTTGTGCCTATGCTCTTTTGCGTGCCGTAACTTCTGTATTCGCTGTCGTCCCTTACAAGTATAGGGACTATGCTGTACGACTCCACGTTGTTTAGAAGTGTAGGCAGGTTGTAGAGGCCGACGTTGTTAAGCCTTGGCGGCTTGATTCTCGGCCTTCCGGCCTTACCTTCGGTTGACTCAAGCAGTGCAGAGCTCTCGCCGCAAACGTATGCGCCTGCGCCCGACACGACCTTCATCTCTATGTTGAGGCCCGTGCCCAGTATGTTGTTACCAAGGAAGCCCCTTTCCTCAGCCTGCTTTATGGCGTTTCTCACCCTGCCGTGAAGGTAGGTGTACTCTTCTCTTATATATATCCTGGCGTGGTTCATCTCCGAGCCGCCGCCCACATATGCTCCTATTATCATCCCTTCAATTACGCCGAAAGGATTGTGCTCAAGAAGCGACCTGTCCTTGAAGGTTCCAGGCTCGCCTTCGTCGGCGTTGCACATTATGCCCTTTACAGGTGCGGGCACCTTGACGGCGTGCATCCATTTTTTTGCAACGGAAAAGGCTGCGCCCCCCCTTCCCTGAAGGTCGGATTTGTCTAGTATTTCGATTATTTCCTCGGGTTTCATAGTGACGGCTTTTTTGAGGCCCTCAAAACCGCCGGCAGCTATGTACTCGTCTATTGAATCAGGATTCACCTTGTAAAAGTTCTTGGATATAACGCTTACAGTCTTACTCATTTTTAGCCGCCTCCCTGCACTCGCTTATGATCTGCTTTATTTTTTCCGCCGTGAGATTGCCGACAACGCTGCCGTTTAGTCTCATTGCCGGAGAAACATCGCACGCACCAAAACACGGCGTATATTCGAAAGTGAACATACCGTCAGGCGTCGAGCCTCCTATCATTATTCCAAGCTCAGCTTCGAGTGCGTCTTTTACGTTGACAACCTTGTTTACAGTGCACGAAGTGCCCTGGCAAAGCTGAATGAGAAATCTGCCTCTAGGCTCCGTCGAAATTGCGTGGTAGAAAGAAGCCACCTCATATACGTCAGTTATATGAATGTCCATTATCTCAGATACGACCTGCATGGCCTCCTTTGAAAGGTAGTTTTGCTTGCTTTTGGACTGGGCATCCAGCAGAACTGCTATGAGGTTGTCTCTTGAATTGCCCCACTTAGATACAATCTCACCAATTTGTGAGTAAAGCTCCGGATACTGCTTCTCGAGCTTGCTTTTTAAAGGCTTATTCATATTCATACTCCTCCGATTCCGTCTATATTATAAGAACGCATAATACTTGAGCGTCAAAGCATCAAAAAACTGGATAGCATGTCAATATTATAGCACTGGGCATATCCTTTTCCTATGAATGTTAATTTGTTAATTATAAAAGCGAAAATGCGGCCTGGCTCCACAATAAAATTCAGTGGCGAAAAAAGCTCTGCAAACCTTCCATTTTCAAAGTAATACCCTATTTTTCGAGTTTTAGTCATAAACCCGGCAGAAGTGTAGGGGCATAATGAAAAGAAATAATTTTTTTGAAAAATCTGAAAAAAGAACTTGTTTTTGTTAACAAAAAGACGGAGAGCGCGCGAGCTGATTAGAAAAGCAAAATAAAGGATAAACATATACTAATAGCATCACCAGCGGCGCAAGGCAGCCGCGCAAAAACATACAAATGGGGGTATACATATGCTAAGGAGTCTCAAGGAAAAAGACCACGCGCTATACGACATAGTCAACGAGGAGCTATCGCGTCAGAGGAACGGAATAGAACTTATCGCTTCGGAAAGCTACGTTCCAGAGGCGATAATGGAGCTTCAGGGCTCCGTGCTCACAAACAAGACGGCCGAAGGCTATCCAGGAAAAAGATACCACGCCGGCTGCCATGTGGTAGACAAGATGGAGACGCTTGGAATAGAAAGGGCCAAAGAGCTCTTCGGCGCCGAGCACGCCAACATACAGGCGCACTCGGGCTCGCAGGCGAACCAATCGGTCTATGCGGCGATACTCAATCCCGGCGATACCATACTCGGAATGAGGCTAGACCAGGGCGGCCACCTTACGCACGGCAGCAGCGTCAACTTTTCGGGCAAGATGTACAACTGCATATCCTACGGTCTCAACCGGGAGACAGAGATTATAGACTACGACGAGGTTGAAAGGCTTGCCAAGGAAAAAAGGCCCAAGCTCCTAATAGCCGGCGCCAGCGCCTATCCAAGACTCATAGACTACGAGAGAATGTCTGAAATAGCCAGGGGAGTCGGAGCGTATTTCATGGTGGACATGGCCCACATAGCAGGCCTTGTTGCAGCCAAGGTTATACCAAGCCCCGTGCCGCATGCGGATTTTGTAACCTCGACAACCACAAAGACGCTCGCGGGCGCCAGAGGCGGTTTCATACTCTGCAGAGCAGAATATGCCAGCAAGGTGGACAAGGGCATATTCCCGGGAGTACAGGGCTCAATGCATTTTCACATAATGGGAGCGAAGGCGCACACCTTCAAGAACGCCATGAGCGGCGAATACAGGGAGTGCATGCAGCAGGTGGTAAAAAACGCGCAAAAACTCGCCCAGTCACTTTCGCAGAGGGGCTTTAGGATAGTCACAGGTGGCACTGACAACCACCTCATGCTGGTCGACGTCAGACCAAAGGGTCTTACGGGAGTTCAGCTTGACGAGGCGCTCGAGAGCGTAGGCATAACAGTAAACAAGAACATGATACCTTTCGATCCAGAAAAACCTACAGTGACAAGCGGCGTCAGGATAGGCACAACAGCCATGACGATAAAGGGAATGAAAGAGGCGCAGGCCGAGCAGATAGCCGCGCTAATAGATGAAGTGGCCTGCAACATAGGAGACAAAGCGGCCCTTGAGGGAATAGCCAAAAAAGTCACCGAGCTTGGCAGCAGCTTCCCGCTCTACCAGGGCTACTTCGAATAGCAAAAATATAAAAAGCCAAAAAGCCAGGGGGACGGTTCTTGTGGCGGAACCTCGCCACAAGAACCGTCCCCCTGGCTTTTCTCAATAAGATTTGCGAGGTAAATAAAATGGACAATGGAAAAAGCAGGCTCAAAGCTTTGGACATAAAAGAAGAGGTGCGCAGGCTAAAAAGCCTGGCCGCCAAAAACGGCCTGGGCAAGCTGGGAGGCCCGGCAGCGTCAAAAAGGCCCGCGCCCAAAAAGACGGACATACTAATACTCACAGCGTTCTTCGGCTCAGGGCACCACAACGTCTCAAAGGCCGTAAAGGAGGAGTTGCTGGAGCTCGACCATAGCCTGAATATAGAAATCAGGGACCTTTTCAGCGTGACAAACCCTCTGCTCGAGCAGTACGCATACGACCTTTATGAGCTCATAACAAAGGAAATGCCCGAACTCTACAACTACTTCTACAGAAAGCGCAAGGACTGCACGGAATACTACATAGACGAGATAACAAGCATAATGGGCCTCCAGCGCCTCACCGAATATATACTCGATACCGAGCCGAGGCTCATAGTCTCAACCTTCCCGCTATGCTCCAACATAGTCTCGCGCTTCAAGAAAAAGCAAAAATCGACCATACCGCTGGCCACCTGCATAACGGACGTAGTCGACAGCTACGAGTGGTTGAGCGATGAGACGGACCTGTACCTGCTGCCGGCCGGCTGCGTCAAAAACAGCCTCATAAAAAAAGGCATAAGCGAGAGCAGGCTCAAGGTCACGGGAATACCTGTGCGAAAAAGCTTCCTCCACTCGGAAAACATAAAAAAACCATCACCCGGGGAAGTAAAAAGAGTCACGGTTATGGGCGGCGGGAGAGGCCACTTCGACGTCGAAATGCAGCTGCTCAGGACGCTCGACCAGATGAGCGGAGTCGAAACCAGCATAATAACAGGCAAGAACAGAGAGCTTTTCGAAACGCTCCATACACAGGGCTTTCAGAACACCAGGATAATAGGCTATGTCAAGGACCCGGCCTTCCTTATGAGAAGAAGCAGCCTTCTTGTCACAAAACCCGGCGGAGTCACGCTCTTTGAGGCCATAAACTGCGAAACACCGCTCATAGCCAAAATGCCAAACATCGGGCAGGAGATAGAAAACGCCAACTTCATCAAAAAATACGCTCTGGGAGCAGTAAAAAACACAACTCTTGAAGTCGCGGGAGAAATAGAGCGCCTCCTCAATGACTACGATGAGATCACAAAACTCGAAGACAACATAAAAAACTTCAAAGCCACACTCGAACGCGACAAGATAGGGGAGCATCTCATGAGCCTTCTCTAAGGCGGATTCAAGCATGGATTCAAGTGAACGCTTGTCTCACATTCGGTTTTGGACTTCATAGCGGCTTATCATTGCCAGAGCTATTGAATTTTGAGAACTCGCTGCGCTCAGACACTCAAAATTCTGCTGCTCCAGCTGCTGACTTCGCGCATGAAGCCACCAAAACGCGAATCAAGTCGACTGCGCATTCAGCTGGAATCCTGAAGATGCAAAACCAACCGCTTGTCATCGCAAAAAGACAGGGGGACGGTTCCTGCGGCGAATAACGCCACAAGAACCGTCCCCCTGTCTTTTGCATATTGGATTTCCTCGAAGAGGGCTAGTCCCTTATCGAAGCTATAGCACTTCCGAGAGAATTTATCGCATTAGTGAGAGTCTCCAGCTTCTCCTCGATCCTCATGAGAAGATACAGACATATCACAATGGGAAAGCCCACGTTAGAAAGCAGATAGACAAGCTGCTCCATAGCAATGTTACCTAGCTAAGAGCAACAGGCGTCTCGTCTATAGACACTATCTTCGCCGCAGACTTGCCTTCTATTGCTGCCCCGTCAAACACAAAGATATCCTTTTGCACGAGAGAATCCATAAGAGCGTCTATCTCCGCGCCAGTGACATCCTCCCTTGCATTCTCAAGCCTAAGAGTATATCTCTTGCCGTCAGATTTCACAAAACTCATTTCGATTGTCCTTTTCATATCAAAAAACCCCCTATATATAATGTAGTAATTATTCGCGGCGCCAAATAGACACACATCGACTTGATTCGAATTTTGGGATTCCCCAGCGCAGGCAAGCTATAGGGAATCCCAAAACTGAATAGAAGGCAAGAGTCTATCCAAGCAGCGACTCATCTATGCGCCTAACCTCGCTCAGCTCCGGCTCCTGCACCGACGCCAGCCCATTAGCCACCGCCAGAATATCAGCGTCGAGAGCCCCAGGTCTGAAATTCTTGAAAGTCTTCCTCTTGAAGACCTCCTTGCCGTCATTGCTAATCCCCATCGAATAAGTCAGCTGAAGATTAGATGCCACCTTTTCAACATTAGCCATTATAACAACCTCCTTTGAAATTTTGTATTCACATATATATATTCAGCCCGGGATATAAATTGGCACTATATTTTAAAAAAAGCAAAAAAAATTATTGCGTTCTTTACATTTTGATACTCAGCTTCCACGGCACCTTTCCTGTGAAAACGCCACGTCCCGCAACTGTCGCAGAGCCCGCCGCGAAAGCTTGGAGGCATACGAATACGAAATCCCAAGCCTCTTAGCAGTCTCATCTGTGCTGAGTCCCTGCATATAAATAAGCTCGATGACATCCCTTTGAGCTTCAGGCAGCGTCCCGAGCGCCATTCTAGTTTCAACCCCTGCTATCTCATCGTCACAAGCACCCAAGCACCCAGAATGCTCATCGCTAACATCCGCCTCCGCATGCCTTGACTCCTCGGCCATCCTTTTTCTCTTGAGATTCCAATAGAACGTACTTATCATGTATTTGGCATAGCCGCAAAAATTCGCTCCCCGCTGAGGCTCGAAGTCGCGTATAAGCTCGAGCAGCCTCACGATGCCGTCCTGAAGCAAATCCTCATCCACCACGCCGAAGTACTGCCTGCACTTGCCCTTAAGGAGCGGAGTGAAGCGCTCGATGAGCTCATACGTAGAATCCTTGCATCCCTCGCAGGCGAGCTCGGCAAGCCTTTGCGCTTCCAAATGCTCCTGCTCCACTACAGCTGATTTGCCTTCCTGATCACAGAAATTCAATCCGTCTCACCCCTTTCAGCTCCAGCACGCCATCATTTGCCATCCTGTGAAGATGCTTGTTTACAACACTCGGAGCCCTGCCGACCTTTGCGCCTATCTCCTTGCGGCTGGGACAGTAGCCCATGCTTTGACACTCCCTTATGAAGACGATCATATCGCTCCTGAGAGTCTCGCTGCAGTATTCCTCGCAACTCCTTCCGTACAACCCCTCCACCTCCCAAAAAGTTAGCCCGAACCCGAAAGCAAAAGACACTCTGCAAAACAAAGTCGTGAACATACTGGAAAAACCGGGATCCTGAGCTTGCCCACATTATACATAAGACATATTGCATAAACAAGCCGCAAATTTTTGTTCGCCCCTGAAATTCATTTGGTTGAAAACCTAAAATCCCGATGAGGCAAAGCTTATACGCGGATGAATAATTATTCGAAATATTTACTGCTGCCGCAGTTTTGTAGGACTGAGGCACTATACACTCTGCGGCGCCCTGCGCATAAAATAATATAAAAGACCACAAACATTAAAGAAAAAGAGATATCTGCCGATAAACCATATGCGAGAATGTACCCATAACATTGTTATCAGCAGAAAGGGGGGCGTTTCTGCCGCGGGCAGGAACACAGATATAAATGAAAACGACATTCAGAAAAGAAATATGGAGAAAAGCAACGGCTATAGCTGTATCGCTGGGGCTTGCGGCTTCATCTGTTTTTACATACACAGAGCTTTCGACTGAATTGGCATATGCAGCCGAAGTGCAAACGCCGGTTCTGGGGCTAACAGACACTAATAACAAAAGCATAGCAGGCAGCGACTGCTTCGACTACGACAGGAGAAGCTTCAAACTCCTGATCCCATCAGGATTAAAGCTCAAATCAAATGCAGACCTTGCCAGAATACAAATACTGGCAAACGGCCAGGATGAGACCTATAAGTTTGAAGTGCCCAATTATATTGACGTTAATGCATCAGGAGAGACGATTTATCTCATTGAGCTCAAGGCTACAAAGCTTACGAACGCAGCAAAAGAGGACTACCTCTTCAAGCTCAGAGAATCAACACTATACAACGTGTACATACCGGAAGGGATTTTTGAATACAAGAATCCTGTAAGGGATTATGAAGGTTCCACAATTTCATTTGCTACAATGGCTGTGAAAAACCAAGGCAGCAAGCTATCGTATCCGGGGATAATAAAGAGTGTCTCACCTGTCAATAATAAGATTGCAGATAGCTCAAAGGGCAGGATTGAAATAGAGTTTGCAGATGACATTGAATTTACAGGCGAAGCAGAGGTGGCGGATTCAAAGCTCAAAAACGCTGACAAATACATTCAACTTACAAGCACTCCGCTCAAATCAGGAGCAGCTGTGCCGCAAAGCTACTACATAGAAGTTCCAAATGAGCAAAGCGATTCAATAGGAAACTACAACGTGTACATATCAGGAAGCAAGCTTGTGATTGAATCACAAAAGGGAAAACTCAAGGACTTTGCAAAATATACAGTAAGGCTAAAGGATGGACTTGTGCGCCTTAAAAGGTCAGCCCATAACTCGTCAGGAATAGTCAATAAATCTGGCAATACCCTGGGCTGGTTCACGCACGCATTTGAAACAGGCGGCATGCTAAAAGCGTCATACCCTTTCAACAACCAGGAAGGCGTTGAGGTTGAGCCGACAATAACACTTATATTTAAGCATCCAATTGAGCGGAAAGACAGCACTGCCAAATTATCCTCAATCATAACCCTCAAGGAAGATGATTCACAAAAAATTGAAATACCGGAAAGCGACATAAAGCCGGTCGACAATACAATCACAATAAAGATAAGGGATAATGGGGCGACAAGGCACAGGCTCAGGAGGAATACGCTCTACACCCTCGAAGTCACAGCGGGCTCGCTTCAATTCAGGGATTACACATCATACACAAACGAACAGATCAAGATATCTTTCATAACAAGGAGTGAAGGCGAGAATCCAAGCGTGGTTGGATATTCGTCGAGAGAATACCAAGACTATGACGATATAACATCGCTGCAGGGAAGTAGGCTCCAGCCGGACGGCAGCATATACATACACTTGGACAGAGACGTGCAAAAGGACAAGGACTATTCGCAATATGCCGCGCAGATAAAGCTGTGGAGAGTTCCAAAGGCTGATGAAAAGGCTTACGACGGCGATGGGATACTAAGAGACAAGAGATTTGAATATGCACTAAGCGGCGCTCAGATGAAGGGAACTGCCGGCACATTCGAAGAAATCCCCATAGAGAGCATAGAAGTCGGCCAGGAATCAGGCAATTCGAACGTTATAAAAATCACGCCAAAGTCGCTTTCGGCCAATGGCAAAAAAGACATACTCACTCCGCTGCACATGTATAAAATCAACATACCAAAAGATGCTATAGAGGACACCAACGGCTACAACCTCAAGGAGGACATAAGAGAGTACATATGGACAGGCCCCCTTGAAAACAAAAACCCAAAGGACTTGAAGTGGGACGTATCGGGGATAAAGGCCTCGGAGATAGCGGCTGTGGAGAACGCTCCATACAAGTCGTATAGGCTCTATGGGACCCCTGCATATTCGCCCTATTCTGACCCAAAAGGCAATGGCCCTATAATTTTGTACATAGACGGGAAGGTGCACGTGGACCAGTCCGACTATGTACTGCTGGACTCTGACAAAGCACTAAGGTACAAGGCTCTTGAAAACATAGGAATAGCAAGCGTATACAACACCGTGCAAAATCTCACCGTCACCTCTGCCACAGCAAGTGCAAGCATGAATACGGGACAGATAATGAAGCTTGCACTTGATCCGAATCTTGGAACTCCGGCGAGCTGGCATAGCTCGAATGAGGATGCGGTTATAGTGGACGAGCTTGGAAACGCATATGCGGTGGGAGAAGGAAAGGCCACAATAGACGCAATATCGGCCCAGGGAACGCATATAAAGGGTTTTGCGATCAATGTGTCAAAGGAGCTCAGGGTCGAGCGTGTAAGAGTTGACTACGAGAATAAAAACGGAAGCGAAGTGACAAAGCTTTCAATATATCCAAGCAGCACTCTTTTAAACGGAAAGGGCTATGTCCTCTCGGTGCCAGGCGGAGTATTAGTATCCCCAACGGGGCAGAAGATGGAAAGGCTCGAAGTAAGCTTCACAGTTGGAGCAGACAAGACAAAGCAAAAGGGCATATACGGCGTAAGCCCTTCAAGTATCGACTTGTACGATATACTAAGAGGAACTGCGGAATTCAACATATCAGGCTACAACTTCCATGAAGACATAGAATACATAGAACTGATAAAACCGGGAGTCAAGGTGAAAATAGAGCCCTCCGACATAGAATTCAGAAGCGTCGATAGCATCCGGTTCAAAATAACGGGGAAAGCAAGGGATGATATGGCGGCCAATCCTTCAAATTACAAAGGACACTACGGCTTATCCATTAAGTTCAAAAATGAAACTAATCCTACAGCATTAGATAGCGCAACAGAACAAGGTCTCAGCATAACAGAATCCAACTGGATGAAGGTGATAAGGACATACCCGTCTGCATCCGGCTTTGATGAAAAATCACTCCGCCACACGGTTCAGGACTCCACGACCAAGGGAAAAAGCTTTGTCAGGGTCGAGTTCGACGAGGCGCTCAGCGATATTTCCCTAAGCGGCGATTGGGCGGACAAGCTTCTTGAAAGCTCTGTAAAGGCCACAGGCAGCGAAGTGAACCTGCTCGACGACGAATTCATAAGCAGCATAAGCTCCATGGGAGAATATTACAAGCAGCAGGCAATAGACAAATACATATTAGTAGAGGACCAGGCAAATAAGAAGTCGACACTCTACATACCTATAAAAGAGCTGATGCCAAACACAGAATACCAGTTCACCCTGGCTGAGGGAGTTGTGACAAACAAGTTAATCGGAGCCTCTGAGTCCAACCCGGAATATTCATGGACCTGCAAATCCCAAGGAGAGCCTGCAGTGAGCGAAGTGCAAATCGGCACGGTAGAGGAAGACTACGGTTCAGGTGAATATATAATCATAAACGGCAGCTTCGCTTCATCGCCAAGCGTATACTTCGAGGATGGGAGCACCAAGAAGCAATCCCCAAAGGTGACGGTAGAAAACAGCGGCCAGTCACTCAAGGTGGCCCTACCGGAAAATAGCAACAGGCTCAAGCCGGGAGTTTACGACATACGAATCAGATACGACATCAACCACGAGACAGTTATCCCATCGGCCCTTACAGTAGTAAGGAGCACGGACCTGAGCGTAGGCAATGAAGAGATGACTGTAAGCAATGACTCAAAGGGCGATGTAATTCAAAGCACTGTAAAAAGCGAATCCAAGATTGTGCTAAAGCCCAAGAACTCATCGGGAAGCAGCCTTAAGCTGGATATGGACAAGCTTCTTGGAAATCCTGGAGCCATGGGCAAGGTTGAGTTCGACGGGGACAAGGGCGATGAACTAAGCAAACTGGAAGTCAAAATGGCGGCCATTGAAACCACAATATACAGCTGCAGGCTGACAGGCGACTCTGACGACTACGACACATACATCGCGCTGGGTGAAGCAGATGCTGTACTTGCGGACGCAGTCAAAGGCAAACTCTATGAGAAGACTCCAAAATCAGCCTTCGTGCAGGTAAGGCCCCAATGCATGAGCATAAGCAGCGTGGAGCTCACATTGCCTTATTACGGCTCGTACGGGGGAAGCCTTGAAGTTATGAGATACGACTTCGATACAAGACAGCTCGAGACAATAAGAAACTACAATATAAACAAGGAATCCTCAACGGCGTGGATAAAAAGCGACAAGCCGGGGATATTCGTAGTAGTTGAAAAATAAAAAGCAAAGAGGTGAACTCTTATGGATATAAAAGTACATACAGGCAAGGGACTGGCAAAGCGTTTAACCGCTCTTCTGACAGCCCTGCTGATGGTGCTTGGGATGATGCCGCTGGGGGATATTGCGTATGCGGAGGGAGACATTCCAACTAGCTTTACAGTTAAAGAGATTAGATACAATTCGATATACAATAACGAAGACAATTTAAAACCATTCATGAAGCAACTTATAGTGGAAGGAACATTACTCAAGGATGCTACAATAACTGTTATAGGTACAAATAAGGACGGTATCGAAGATAGCGTAAAATTACCTGATGGAACTGATGAAAATAGACGTGAAACTAAAGAAAATTTGGAATTGGAGACGATTGAGAAGGTAAGAATTACAAAAGTAATAAAAACGGAAACAGGGGAGAAATCGGAAACTTTAGAGGTGGATGTATATGAACAAGGGGTTCCCAAAATAAGCGGAGTTGATAATACTTTTGTTGATATTACAGATGAAAACCCTAAAATCACTTTAAGTGGATCGAAATTGGATAAAATAACCAGTGTAAACACACTACAAGATAACAAATATTATATGAATATCGGTGGGTTGGATTCTGGGACTGTGACGCATAATCCCAACGGTGCTTCAAATAACCTTACAATAAATGACATGGAAGGCGACCTTGGTATACATAATATATTTGTTGGATATGAAACTAAAGATGAAATCAAAAATGTGACGGTCAAAGTGGAAAACAGATACATGAATCAATTCAAGCTAATAAAAGAACTAACTATAGGTGATATATACATGGCGCCAAACAAAGGTCAGTTCGGTGAAGAAATAGAATTCACTTCGGCAAGCAACCTGAACGAATGTGATGTTTTTTTGGTGAGCAATTTGTCGGACATCTTAACAGAAGAGAACAAATGCACAGACAGGCAGTATAAAAGCGCGGAGGATGGGAAGAACATTCTGACTGTGAAGGTGCCTCCAAAGAGCGACAAGATAGATATTGGAGAATATCACGTAGTACTCACCAACCGTATAAAAGGAACTGGCAGTCTGGAAAGTCAGATTACACAACAAAAGAATCTGACAGAAACATTCACCATTGTAGATGCAAATCAGAGCATGAATATAGAAAATGCAAGCACAAAAAATGGAAAATTAGAAGGGCCTGACATAGGGGGAACTGAGGTCAAGCTGCAGGGAAGATATATTGGAACATTAACAGGCGTAGATGGGTTGACTTCAGCTGTTCCAAAATTAAGCATCAATGAAAATGAAGCCCTTGAAGTCGATTATACATTGGGGGGTACGCCTAAATACAACGGCAAGGAAATTAAGAACATAAAAAGAGAAATAAAAGTTACAATAGGTCTACCAGCGTACTTTATAAAAGAAGAACTTGATAATGCATTGAGCTATAATTTTACAACAAACAATGATATAATAACGGTCAAAACAGGCGGAATTACTGAAAGTCAAGATTTATCAAAAGATATAACAATAGAAACAATAACGACTCTCACTCTTAGTGAAGATGGTAAAGATGGTGAGACAATAACGTTCAAAGAAAAGGATACATATGAAGATAAGTTTGAATATCTGCCTAGTAAGATAAAGCCAATAGTCAAAAGCATAACTCCGGCGCAAATATTCGTAAATACAGATGACAGCGGAAATATTGAAATCATGGAAGATACGCTTATCTCCATAGAAGGGAGCGACTTCCTGACTCAAACATATAAAGATCCTGTGACGAAGGAATTGAAGACGTCTTATCCAGTTGTTAAGCTGGGAAATGGCGTAGCTTTGGATAGAAACAAAAATGACGATATATGGATTAGAATACTGGATGCTTCAGGAAATTTGATTGACGGAAGTGATACAAACCAGTTGGGCAACAAAATACTCATAAAGGTACCTGCTGGCAAGTATGCTCAAAAGGCAGAAGTGGCTGATGTTGAGGTGATAAATCCAATAAAGGATACTCAGGATCCAGGATTTAGTGGAATACTTTCAGGGAAATTGGAATTCGTAAAAACAAATGCCAACTCAGCGCCGAAGATAGACAGCGTTGATCCTGATGTTGTGACGCTGGAAGGTGGACAGACTGTAACAATAAAAGGTTCCAACTTCAATGGAGACGTCAAGGTGTTAATAGATGGCAAGGAAGTAGGTAAGATAACAAGGCAGCCTGACGGAAAGCAGATAACATTCACAGCGCCTGCAGGCAGGGAAGGCACAACACAGCTCCAGGTAATAAATCCGGGAGTAGGCATAGCAATAAAAGAGTTCAGGTATGTCAAGGCATACACTGATCCAAAGATAACAAGCATCATGCCTAATAAAGGTACAAAGGGAACACATGTTGTAATAAAGGGCCAGAATTTTCTTGAGCCGAATGCAACAGGATACACCAAAGAAGGCGGTGACATACTTAAGCTTCTCGGAACGAGGGTTAAGATAGGTGATAAGGATGTGAATACATACAACCTTGACAGCTCGGGAAAAATTGAGCCCAAGGGCTTTAATGCAGATGAGGATATACTGGAAGTCACAGATGGTAAGCTCAGCATAGCAGATTATTACAACAGCGTAGTGCTGCTAAAAGATGGTCTGGAGGAAAAGTGGTACACGTTTGATGTTTCACCAAAGGAAGGGATACTCCTTTCAAGCGGCTCGGAAATATATACGCTTATAGCCGACAGCAAGGGAAATATAAAAGCTATGAAAAAAATAGGCGAAACATATGGCGAAACATATGGCGAAACATATAAAGTGGAGCTTTCTACAAAGAATGATTTTGATTCAATAAAGATTTCAGAGGACAAAATTGGCGGCGAGCTCATAATGGAGCTTGTATTACACACTCCCTACAAGGCGGAAGGCGATAAAATAACGGGCAACAATGTAAAGGTCAAAGTAGATGGAGATATTTACGAAATATACCTTACAGTGCCGGATCTTGTCGTGACCGGAAAATACGACGTTACAGTGGCAAACCCGGACACCAGGAGTTTTACCGTAAAGGATGGATTTGAATATACGGCGGAAACAACCAGCGAGCCAAATATTAAAGCTGTAACTCCGTCCAAAGGAAATGTGGATGGAGGCTATATCGTAACGATAACAGGCAATAAAATGAACGGCAAGGACTGCTTTGTGAGTTATGCATCAGGCGGAAAAACGCGTGTCATAATAAACGGAATTGAAGCAAAGGATGTGCAGGTAATTACGCCTGAGAAGCTGACGGCAGTCGTTCCTCCTTTAGGATTCGACCTGCAAAAAAAACTCGGGGTGAAAAGTCTGATGGTGCCAGTTACAGTCCTCAATCCTGACGGAGCATCAAGTACGGAAGAAAACCTGTTTGAATATGTAATTCCATCATCAAAGCCAAAGATTGCAAAGATAAATCCGCCCCAAGGATCAGCTTCGGGAGGAGATATAGTAGAGATAATAGGTGAGGATTTTAGAACGGAGGGTTCTCAAATTCCAAGGGTGTACTTCGGAAGTAACGAGGCTACGGTACAGGGAAGCGTGAGCAGCGGCTACATGAAGGTGAAGACGCCGCCGGCGACGGGTACTGCAAAAACTGTGGATGTATATGTTGTGAATCCGGATGCAGGAGTAACAAAAGAGAAGATAAAGTTCACATACAACACTTCAAAACCAGTTATAAAAAGCGTAAGCCCCAAGGTGGGCAACAAGGCTGGGGGAGAGGAAATAAACATAGCAGGCAGCGATTTCAGATCTGGTGAGGTTAAAATATATGGAAGCGGCACGAAGCAAATGTCGCTTGTAAGGTTTGGAGAAATATCAAATCGTTCAATAGCGCAAGACCAGCTAAACTCAGGAAAGCTGTACGGCGCAGAGATAACCGTCGAGATTCCTGGAGAACTTAAGGCGGAGTATAATGGCGATGCCAAGACTGTGAATCTAAAGGTCAGCATAAACAATGCCGAATATTCAAGTGTCGTAAGCTATGACTATGAAAAAGACGGCATATTATATGTGCCCCTTAAGCTGCTAAAGAACAACAACGTGGCATTGGACACAAACGAGCTTGTAAGACTTGAGGTGGCAGAAGGCAGGCTGATTGTTGAAAGAGGCTATGCAGACGGAGCGGAGATTTTTGGAACAACGGACATAAGCGTCAACACCATTCCATACTATACAATCGGCAAAGTAGGAGTATTCGTAATAAACCCTGACGGCGGACAGGCCAAGGGCGATTTCGAATACAAGAATCCAGCCAGTCAGCCTTCAATAAGCAACATACAGAAGGATTCAAAGGACCCAGAGGCCATAGGCGGTGAAAGGATAATAAAAGTCACATACAAGGGCGGCAGTGCAATAAAGATAATAGGACTTGACTTCAGGGAGAACGCCAGAGTCCTAATAGGCAACCTCGCCAGTGTGGAATCAGCCCAGATTGACAGCTCGGTTCCGGGGGAGCTCAGCTTCACAATGCCTGCGGTAGCGGAAGCGGCCATAGGCAAAAAAATAGAGGTCTTTGTTGAAAATGCCGACGGCGGAATAGCATCGTCAAAAAAATCGACTCCGCCAATATACATCACATTCACAAAGGGCGAGAGCGCTCCGCAGATAGAGAGCATAACTCCTGCAAGGGGTCCAAGCAGGGGAGGCGAAGAAGCTGTAATCAAGGGAACTGACTTCAGAGCAGGCCTTTCAGTGATTTTCGGAGGAAAGGCAGTAGAGCCTTCAAACGTAACATTGATAGACTACAAGACCATAAAGGTCAAGACACCTGTGCACCCATCCGGACCGGTGGACGTCAAGGTGGAAAACCCCGACGGGGAGCTGGCAACGCTAAGCGGCGGCTACACATTCATAAGCAGCCCCGCAATAAGCAAGCTTTACGACGCTGACGGCAAGGCTGAGATAAAAAGCATAGCCATAAACGGCGGCCAGAAGATAACCGTGAAGGGCTCCGGTTTCCAGGCGGGAGCAAGGGTAGTGTTCATGCCCGAAATAGAAGCGGCATCGGTTGAAAGTGACATATACATCGGCTCCAAGACATACAAGCTCAAGAGCTTCGTCGAATCGGCAGGAGTTGAGTTCATAGACGAGAACACACTAAGAGTCACAACTCCGGAAGGCAAGCTCAAGGGAAGCGGCATAATGGTCATCAACTCTGACAAGGGTGCAAGTGAGATATTCGCAGGCGCAAACTACGGACTTGAAAAACCAGCTGCGCCGGAGGGAGTCGCAGCGGAGCTCATATACGACGATAAGGCCATAAGAATTACATGGAGTCCAGTCGAGGGCGCCAAGGAATACGAAATATACGCCTCAGAAGACGGCTCCTCCTATGAGCTAATAGCCTCGACAACAGGCACAAGCTATGTATATCAGGGAGTTGAGTCCAAGACAAGCTACAAGTTCAAGATAAAGGCAATAGGCAGCATAGCAACATCAGATGCCTCAAGAGAGACCAAAGAGGTTACAACAGGCAGCAAGGCCGGCTACCAGGACAATGACGGCAAGCTTTCGGAGAACACATCGGAGTCAATGAGTGGGGACGGAGCCAGCGTGATAATAGGCACAAGCAGCTACAAAAACGGCACGACAATAGACCTTACGTCGGGCGCTCTTTCGGGAGCCAAGTCGGCAACAATAAGCATACCATCAGACGCAGTCAAGTCATCTTCGGCCGGCGACATAAAGGTCATCGGCAGGGACTTCACGGTGCAGTTTAATCCTTACGCCTTCAGAGATGCCATTGCAAGCTCTGATGAGGCATCAGGCATAAAGCTGTCAATAAGTCCTGCATACTCCAGCCCGGAGCCTGGAAACACATCGCTTTCAGGCGAGTACAATATCGAGGCCACTGCATACGAAAAAGGCGCGGAAAGAGCCATATACACCGCAAGCGGCCCTGTGCACATCACACTCGACTTCGACAGACAAAAAAGCCAGATGAGAAGGCTAAGCGACATAGTCGTATCATGGAGGGACCCTTCATCAACCATATGGAAAAGAGAAGGAGAAATCACAGCAAGATACGATTCTGCCGTAACTGCCAGAGTTTACAAGCTCGGCTCCTACAGAGTTACGGGCAGCAAATAAAACAGCCCCGGCGATGCGCTAAGAACGCTCCGCCGGGTGCAAAGCCACAAATGGAGGTGGACACTTGAAGAGTACACTCAAACGAGCAAATCTGCGCAGCATAATCACAGCGGCGATAATTATAACGGCAATGATGGCAGCTACATGCACATCATTTGCTGCGCAGCTGGGAAACATAGGCACTGTAGAGGGTTTCATAACAAGCATATCACGCGAACCTATTCCATCAGTATCAGCAGATCCGGCCCAGGAGGAAGCATCATACTACTATGTTGTTGTGGTCGAGGACTACGACAGCGACAGGCACACGTTCATAACAGACGCCAACACGAGGATGACTATGGACATGGAGCCCGTGTACGACATGTCAGAATTCAAAAAGGGCATGGAGATATATATAGAGTACAGAGGTGACCGCATTGCATACATAGACGGCTACTCTACTGACGCCTTCGCAAAGATAGACGCCGGCAGCAGGACGAGGACCGGCACAGTTGCAAAAGCAGACAGAGACAGGCTTGAGATATCAGACGTGCGCGGCGGCAAAGCATCCTACACCCTGACACCGGCCACCATCATAACAAGATCAGGCGTGTCAGTAGCCCAAGAGCAAATAGCCGAAGGCGACAGGGTTAAACTCTACTTCGACGAGTACAACACAAGCATTGCAAGCAGAGTGGAGATAGAGGGAAGATCGATACTCCTTAAGGGAGTATACAGGGGAGTGATAGCAAGCGCCGACAGATATGACGACACGCTCTCATTTTCAAGGCTCGAAGTGATGAAAAACGGGGCTTGGGAGAAGGTGCCTTCAAACGGCATGAAGCTTTCAGCCGACGGCAAGGCATATATCGGTGCAAGCGAAGTCGCAAGACAGAACCTGCAGTACTACAGGGGCAAAACAGCATACATGGCAGTGGGCAGCTTTTTCGGGAGCGATGCCATAGAAAAAATGGTCATAAAAGGCAACTTCGAGAGGCTCTACTCGGAGAAGTTGGACGGTGCAAGTCCTTACAGCTCCCAGTATGAGCTCTCCAACAAGAGAAATATATCAGTTACAGACAGCAGCATAATAGTAAAAAACGGCAGGCTTGTCGCACAGTCTGCGCTTGCATCCGGACAGAGCGCGCTTATAATTGCTGACTCCAGTTACAGCGGAGAGAGCGCAAACGTGGTCATGGTAAGGGCAGAAGGAACTGCTCCATCGGGCATTAGCGGAAGCTACATATACAGCGCCACTCTATCCCAGGTCCTCGAGTACACAATGAAGACAAGCAAGCTCTTCGTGCTCGAAAACCACCAGTGGGCATCAGTGGACGACAGCGAATTCAGCTACGACGAGGACACATATATATATGACGCTGACAACGCTAAGATCATAGATGCCAAGCAGTTTGCATCCGGTGATTTTGCTCCGGGAGACTCGAAGAAGAGCTATCACGCCTACCTGTACGCCACCGGCGACAGGATAGGCATGATAGCCCTAAGCTCTAAGCTGGACTCTCTGGGAGCCCTCAGAACGACATCGGCAACCTTGGAATCAGTATACCAGGACTCGAAGACAGGCTGGATGCTTACAGCCAAGGACACCAGCGACTACAGCGTCAAGAAAGAAAAGTGGATGCCAAGGAACACCTCAGCCAGCATAATACTTGACGGTGCTATCATCATCAAAAACGGCAAGCCTGCAAAACCGCAGGAAATACTTCCCGGCGACAGCCTGTACATGGTCAGGGACGATGCGTTTGCGAAGGTGGTATTCGTCAAAGACTAGACGTAAGGAGTACGAATTTATGAAAAAATTGATTGCGGGATTCCTCGCAGCAATCCTCATGGCTTCAAGCGTAGCCTACGCCGAGCCACCCGAATTCTCAGGCGGGGTCAGCAACGAATACGAATACGAAGAAGTCGTGTTCATAAGCGGCAAGCCCATAAGATTCACAGGCGAAATGGACTTCTCAGAAAGCGAGAAGGAAACGGAGAAGAAGACCTCCTACAAATTCAAGCTCGCGCCTGCGGACAAGTCCATAGAAGGCTCGCTCACAAGGAGCATAACGCTTGTCACAACCTACAAGAAGTGGGACGGCAAGGGACAGACAAGCGCTGACACCACAGTCGACAAGTACAGCGAGAAGATTGAAATAGGCAAGGACAAATACGAGCTCAAGGACTTCCAGTTCTCCAAATCTGACATAGTCGACAACAGACCTGCATCGGACTTCTATTCCGGCAACCTTAAGGGCAGGAAGTACTACACAATCAACAAGGACGAGGGCACAGTCATAGTCGACATATCGGGAGCCGACACCGGCTACAAGAACTTCTGGGGCGACACCGCCACCAACATAATAGACCTGACATTCGACTACGAAAGAAAGCTTCCGGCTGCAGAGGGCGACGAGGACAGCAAGGAGCAGGACGTGTCATGGACGGGCTCGGCGAGAATACTCGCATCTGACAGCATGATGAAGACGCTGCGCTACTCGCCTAACGACGCTTCGCTCTCAAGCTTTTCCGGCGGCAACATGAGGATAACAAGTCGGGACATGACTTCAAGATACACCTACGAGCTTCCTGAAATGGAGGAGGGCTCAGAGGGCATAGACCAGGGGGACGGCAAGTTTGCAACTCCTGAAGACGACAGCGACAAGGGGTCCATTGAGCTTTCAAGGAGCATGGTTCCAAGGCTGGAAAGACTCGCAGTGCCCAAATTCAGGGATCTTTCAGGCCACTGGGCCCAGACGCACATAGAAAAGCTCTACTCGCTGGAGGTGCTTGACGAGGGCGGAGACTTCTTCACCCCGGATGTGCCTATGACGAGAGTCGAATACATCAAGGGTGTCATGAATGCTTGCAACATCAGGCCGACAATGGAAGCTAAAAAGAGCGCCAGAGCATCCAGAAGGGCTCCGAAAGAAGAGAGCATATTCTCGGATGTGAGCATAAGCGACGAGGACTACGCCTACATAAAGGACGCCTACAACAAAGGCATTATAAAGGGAGCTCAAAACGGCATGTTCCGTCCAAATGCTTCGCTCACAAGGGCAGAGGCCATTGCTATACTAGTCAGGGCTCTTGGGTTTGAGAGCAAGGCGCCGACTCCCGGCTTTGCCAGCGGATTTTCAGATGACAGCAAGATACAAGCATGGGCAAAGGCCAGCATATACGTAGCAAGGGAGATAGGCCTTGTGCAGGGTGACTCCCAAGGCAGGATCAACCCCGACGCAGTGATGAAAAGATCAGAGGCCAGCGCCATGATAGTGAGACTGCTCGAGTTCATGCAAAGAGACCTGCAAAGAGACTACAGGGAAGATATAGTCAACTTCAAATAATAATACCCAATGCATATGATTTCTAAGTTGAAATAAAACTAAAGACCTAAAAAATCTTTTTTATATTTATAATTAACTTATAAATTTATACTGGATTGAAAAAAATAAAAAAATATGAGATTATATGTTGAAGAGTTGTATATGCCATAAACACCTTGAAAATGCGATTATATAATGGAATTTCATAGAAATACATACGCATTGAGAAAGGGAGTTTTGGATAGTTGAAGAAACAATCGATTTAAATGCTAAGCGGGCAGCTAGTCCATAATCCTGGTCAAGGAAACCTAGATAATGAGAATCACCGTATCAGACAAGATTCAGAGGCTGGCTTCAAGAATTGCCAAACAAGTTGCTCAATATGGCAATAGCAGGGATTCTTGGGCTCGTGATGGGACTTTTCATAGTGTTCATCATAGAGTATCGGACAACACCCTCAAGACTCCTGAAGATGTTGAAAAGCACCTTGGACTTCAGGTCATAGGAATGATTCCGATATTCGAACAGGTTGACAAGTAGGAGGAAGAAGGATGAAAGAACTCGTAGTATTCAACAGATCAAAATCTCCTGTATCAGAGGCCTGCAGAAGCATAAGGACCAACATACAGTTTGCGAACATAGACAAGAATGTAAAGTCCATTGTGGTGACGAGCTCCACAAAGAGCGAGGGCAAGACAACTACGCTCTCGAACCTTGCAATAACTATGGCTGACCAGGGCAAGAAGGTCATAGTGGTAGACTGCGACCTGAGAAAGTCGAGGATAAACAAGGCCTTCGGCCTGACAAACATAGGAGGGGTATCAGACATACTTCTAAACAGCGCATACTATACAGATTACATCAAAACGATAGATATAAAGAATCTCGATATACTCACTGCCGGACAGATTCCTTCAAACCCTTCGGAGATGATAAGCTCAAATAGCATGAAAAAGCTTCTCCACCAGATAAGAGAAGACTACGATAGCAAGGAGGAGAAGAAATCAGGCAGACAGAGGAAAAAAAAAGGCGCCATAGGCAAGATGGAACTAAGGGCGGTGTCTGAGAATGATTGATATACACTGCCACATACTCCCTGAAGTGGACGACGGTCCAGGCAGCATGGAAGAATCGATGCAGATGGTGCGCATGGCAGTTGAAGAGGGCATAGACACCATCATAAGCACGTCACACTTCCATACGGAAATGAATTATATAACAGGTGCCCAGCTCAAGGAAAGGATAGACATATTCAACTACGAGCTCGAAAAAAACGGCATTTACCTGAAGGTGCTTCCGGGCAACGAGCTTTACTACAACGATGAGTTGCTAAAGCGCATCGACGAAGCGGGCTTCAATACACTCGCAGGCAGCAGATATGTGCTCATTGAATTTCGTCCCGACAGGCTCCCGGACAACATGGAGGAGGTCGCATACGAGTTCAGGCTGAGGGGGTATATCCCCATAATCGCTCACATAGAGAGATACTCAGCGGTGATGGAGGATCTTGAAATCGCCAGCGAATTCATATCATATGGATTTTTGCTGCAGATGAACGCGCGCTCCCTGATAAGCCGCAGGGATCCAGAATATACAAAAATGTGCAGAAGCATGCTCCAAAGACGTATGATACATTTTGTGGCAAGTGACGCACATGATGCCAGGATAAGGGTGCCGGCGCTGAGTGATGCGTACAACAAGGCAAAGGAACTAGTGGGCGAAAGGCTTGCTGATGAGATATTTGTGTCGAATCCCAACAAGATAATCCTCAACGAGCCGATAGAGCCGTTTGAGATAACAGCAGAGAAGAAAAGCTTACTCAGCTCATTCATGGGGAGGATTTCTCGAAAATGAGTTGCCTTTAAAACGGTAGAATTTATGTGCCTGAGAAAGCTCCGAAAAATGAGGTTTCCCATAGAGTTACCCCTGTAATTTGAATGAATATTCAAATTATTCCTTGGTTGACATGGAACGATTGGATATTTGAGCCCAATTGAGTATAAATTGCAACACCTTAACTAAACGGTCCAATTAAATGTTGACAATCCATTGTCTCCCTCTGTCGGAGCAGAGAACACCTCGACTGATATTCCAAGGTCAGCTGCCGCCGCCTCGTATGATTCCTTCATTCCAACCCAGTACGGGTTTGTCAGTGATATTATATGATAAAGCCGTTTAACGCCCCAAGTATTACAGCCGTGATTATGCCTGCGGCTATTGCAGCGCCAACGCCTATTCCCGACTTGAGGCATAGGGCCATAACTATGCCGCTTAGTGAAACCACGGCTCCCTGAGAAAGATCTATGCCGCCGGTTGCAATGACAAGATTCATACCCAAAGCCAGAAGTACCTGAACGGATACTGTGTCAAGTATGTTGCGCCAGTTTTTCCACGTGAGGAAATACGGTGATTTGAACGAAATGGCTGCCACCAGTACTATAAGAATTGCCAGAAGCAGTATCTGAGAAAAATATTTGTCAATTTGTAGTTTATTTTTTAGCATATGAAGACTCCATTTCTTCTATAGCATCATCCTTGCCTATAATGGATTGATGTACTAGTTGAGGTGAGCTGTCTGCGGTAGATATGTTCTCGATTATGACTCCGTTGCGTATTATGCATACTCTGTGGGCAATGTCGAAAACCTGAAATAGATTGTGGCTTACTATGACAACTGAAATCCCTCGAGTTGCCAGCGATTTTATAAGGTTGAGCGTTGTGGCTGTCTCTCTTACTCCCATGGCGGCTGTGGGCTCATCGAAAATCATTATCTCCTTGCCCTGAAAAATAGCGCGGGCTATCGCAACACCCTGACGCTGTCCGCCAGATAGATATCCCACAGGCAATCTGGGGTCGGGTATGTTTATATTTAGCTCCTTTAATATCGCTATGGCCTTTTTCTCCATGGAGGGATAGTCCAGGTAGAAACCAAATTTAGTAAGCTCCTGTCCTAGGAAAATATTGCCAACGGAATCGCGGAAATTATCGAGTGAAAGGTCCTGGTAGACTGTGGCTATACCTTCAGCTATTGATTTTTTAGGCGTGAGACTGCTGTAGCGCCTGTTGTCCACGTATATGGCTCCCCTGTCGGGGCTGTGACCGCCGGATAGTATATTTATTAGCGTGCTTTTGCCTGAGCCATTGTCTCCAACTATTGCAATAACTTGACCGGGGTGAAGTTCTAAGTCAACGCCCCTGAGGACATGTATGCTGCCGAAGCTTTTATGGATGCCCTCGAGCCTGACGAGCGGTGAATTTGTTTTGTTTTCTTGACTCAATAAAATCAGTATAGGAGATGGAGCCTATTAATTTAAATTGATTGTATCTATGGTGAATAATCCCATTGCTCCGGCATTCAATGACGTTAATCAGGCCGACTGGTTTTATGACTACGTCATGAATGCGTATGCCAACGGAATAGTAGATAGCCGCTGCTGACACGGCTACAAGAGCCGAAGCTGTAACCATAATAGAAAGGATGCTTGAAGCGTAGTAACAGAGTGCATGTAAAGCCCGGCCCAGTGCCGGGCTATTTATGTTCAAAAAATGAACAGAAAGGATTATAATAGGTGTATATCGAAAAAGCGGGAGAGGGGGACTTTGATGGTGTCCCCCTGTTCTGGAAGGGAATGATGAGCGTGGCGATTGCGCGTATAAACCTGAGTGTGAGGGAGATGCTAAAGATTCCAAACTGCTCAAAGCTAAGGGTCATCGCCGGCGAAAGCGGCATGGACAACATCGTAAAGACCGTCAGCGTAATGGACGCGCCAGACATACACAGGTGGCTAAAGGGCGGCGAGTTTCTGATAACCTCAGGCTATCCGCTTAGGGGAAATGTCGACTTATTGGAAAAGCTTATAATCAACATACACAGGAGGGGAGCGGCGGCCTTTGGCATAAAGCTGGGCAGGTTCGTGGACGAGATTCCACAAAGCGTAGCCGAGCTGGCAGACAGGCTCAGGCTCCCCATACTGAAAATCCCAATGGAGTTCGCGTTCACCGACATAATAAACCCGGTGCTAATGGACATCATAGATACTCAGTCCAGAAGGCTGCTGTTTTCGGAGAGGATACACGACGAGTTCACAAGGCTCGTTATAGAGGGCAAGCAGATAGAGCAGATACTCGAAACGCTCTCTGGAATAATAGGGATGAGGGTATGCTATGTTGACGCGTATTTTGGCCAGGTATATATAAGCGGCGAGAACGGTCCAAGGCCGCTTGACGAGTACAAATGGCGGGATTTAATGGCGCAAGGCCGCTCGCATCCGGTCAGGATTGACTCGAGGACCTACGGGCACATAGCCATACTCGAAAAGCTTGAGGATTCACAGCACGGGCAGTACGAGGAGACCGCCATAAACCATGCGGCTACGGTAATAAAGCTTTGCATACAAAAGAAGATATCCACAATGCAGGTCGAGGAGCGCTACAGGGACGAGTTCGTTCAGGACCTGGTGCTCGACAACATAAAATCTCAGGGCGAGATTGAAAGCAGGGCGGCCCTTTATGGCTGGGAGCACGGAGGGCGCGCTTTTGCTGTGGTTGCGGACATAGACGACTTCAAATCAGGCTATACGGACTACAGCAGCGAAAACAAGCAGCTTGAGGAGCGTGCAAACGGCATACTTTTTGAAATGAGGAAAAGGTACAAGCAGCATTACGGCAGAAACCTCATGTACAAGACGTTCAGCGACAACATCGTGTTCATAATATCTCAAAAGGATGATGGAGAAATCGCAGGATATTATGAGGGCATAGAGGGCGTGGCCTCGGCCATTGCCTTGGACGTCGCCAGAATGCACGGCTATTCCATTACAACGGGCGTAGGGGAGATAAAGGATCTTAAACGCCTGAGTGAGAGCTTCAAGGAGGCAAAGCGCGCCGTCCAGCTTGGCAGGAAGGTGTGCGGCAAGAGCGGCGTGGCCTTCTACAGGAGCCTGGGGGCGTATATACTCATAGAGCAGGCGTGCAAAAGCGAGTACACGCAGGAGTTTTTCGGCAGGTATATAGAGCCGCTTTTGAAGTACGACAGGAAAAACGGCACGGAGTTCATGAAGACGCTTTCGGCCATAATGGAGTGCGACTGGAACCTCAAGGTTGCAAGCCAGCAGATGTATATACACTACAACACGATGAAGTACAGGTTTGAAAGGATCGCTGCAATTTGCGGAGTGGACCTTGCAAGGAGCGAGGAGCGTTTCAACATGTCGCTGGCATTCAAGGTCATGGAAATATCGGATGGTTGTATCTAGGGTACAACCAATCCGATATTTTTTTATGCTTAAAATACAAAGACTTCAAAAAACATCTGTAGTAATATGTCTACAAGGAAAAAAATCAAGGCGATCGCTCAGAAAATCGATTTTTGGAAAATTCAGAATATTAAAAGATAACGAGGAGGAAATTTCATGTACAATACAAAAGTTGGGCAACTTCCAGATGTACTTGCTTCTGTAAAATCAGGTTCGCTTCACGATCCGGTTAGCGAGTATCTAGAGAGGGACCGCACTGTTTTAAAGGGTGGAAGGATTGTAGACCCTAAAAACGGCATCGACGCTGAAATGGACATACTTATAGTTGGCGACAAGATAGAGAAGGTTGCCGCTTCAATAGAGCCTGAAAAGGGCGACCGCGTGATAGGCTGCGAGGGACTGCTTGTTGTTCCTGGACTAATAGACATGCACCTTCACCTTGGTGACCTTTTTGAGGTTTCAACAGAGCCTATAATGTGCGCTGCCAAGGACGGAGTTACAATGGGCCTTTCTCCTGGCGCAGGCAACACTTACATGGCTCCGGCACTTCTTGGAGCTGAAATAGACAGAGGAGTACCTCTAAACATAGGCGTTTACCTTGGTGCTGCAAACGTGCTTGGAACTATGATGGAGGTTGACGAGATTGTCAAGATGTTCAAGGGAGAGCTTGACTTTGACACTCTTTCTGCCAAGATGACTAGAAACCCTATAACAAACACTACTTCAGCTCTTACAGTTGGAATAAAGGACCACATGGGCCACTTTGTAATGAGCGACGAGAACATAAACAAGATATTCGAGATAACTTCAAAGGCTCAGCTTATATACATGTCGCACACTCAGGACCCTGCTCACACAGAAAGACTTGTGGGACTTTCAAACGGAAGACCTATACACCTTGCCCACATGACTGCGGCGGGCTGCGGAACTCACACATCTCCTGAAGACGGAATGGCAAGGGTTATAGAGCTTTGCAAGCAGGACCATGTAAGCGGAGAGTTCGTAACTACAATGCTAAGAAGCGGCCTTGGAAGCAGAGAAGGACTTCAGATTCCACGCGCTGCCCAGCAGCTTGCATACGATGCTCTTGAGAAGGGCATAGTAAACATACTTATATCTGACGGACAAAACCAGTCTACAATGAAGGGCTTTGGAGACACAAGGGACAACATACCTGCGCTGCTTGAGCTTGCTGAGACAGGAGTGCTTTCGCTTTCGGCTTCTATTGCTACAATGACTGCCAACCCAGCCAAGCTTATGGCGCAAAGAACCGGAAACGCATGGTGGAGCGAGAAGGTGGGACATCTTGGAGAAGGCGCGCTTGCAAACATAACTGTCATAGACCCTGAGGACAAGCTTGCCACATACACAATAGTAAACGGAGAAATCTCCGCGTTTGAAAACAGGATAGTAAGAAGAGGCATGGGCTGCGGAAGATGGGTAAGCAAGTTCGGAATGCTAAAGACTACAGGTGTAGGAGACCTGGCTGCGTTTTCATACAAGCTGTAGCATAAAGGATGTGAAAAAGTGCAGACAATAAGGGAAGACATACATGAAAACATTTTGCGAGAGCTTATTCAGATAGACTCGAGCCATCCGCTCGGAAACGAGATGGACGTTGTAAGATACATCGTATCGCACATTGAAGAGCTCGGCCTGGACTACTCTATCATAGACCACGGGGACAACAGAGGGTCCCTCGTGGTCAGGATGATGGGGGAGGAGCGGGGGGCAACCGCCTTCATAGGTCACATAGACACCGTGGCCGTTGAGGACGCGCAGCTTTGGAAGTATCCTCCTTTCGAGGGAGTCATAGAAGGCGAGCACATGTACGGCAGGGGAACTTCTGACATGAAGGGTGGAGCTGCGGCTATGATACTTACCATAAAGCACCTGTCTGAAAATAACATAGTGCCAAAGCGCGACACATACTTTTTCTTCACTGCCGACGAGGAGAAAAACGGCATGGGCATGAACGCCATAATAGGTTCGGGCATGTACGAGGACATAAGCGAAATTTTCATAGCCGAGCCTACGGACATGGCAATTGGCATAAAGGAAAAGGGCGCGCTCTGGATGAGCTTTGAGGCTGTCGGAAGGGCGGCGCACGCGTCGAGGCCGGATCTTGGGATAAACAGCGTTGAGGGTCTTATGAGGTTTCTTACCATACTGAAGACAAGGCTGCCAAGGGGCTGCGACGAGATGCTGGGCTGCAACACTGCCCAGGTTACGGTTTTTGAAGGGGGAATACAAACCAACATAATACCTTCCCACGCCAAGGCCGTCCTGGACATAAGGAGCGTAAGCGACAACTTCGACGAGATAATAAGGATAGTTGAAACTGCAATAGACGATGTCAGAATTGACTTTCCGGGGATAGACATAAGGTACGTCGTTGAAAACCACAGACCGTACCTAGAGATACAAAAGGATTCGGAGCTTGTAAAAAGGGTGGAGTCGGTATACGAAAAGCTCGGCAAGGCGGCGGAGCTAAAGGGCATCAACTTCTACACGGACGCCTCTCAGGCCGTGCCGCACTACAATGTGCCTTTTGTGATACTGGGCCCTGGATACGACGAGATGTGCCACAAGCGCGACGAGATGATGAAGGTATCGCAGGTGCTGGAGGCGGCGCAGATATATGTGAATTACGTGTGTGAATATTAACAAGGAGGTTTAATATGGCTGATAACAAAGGCAGGTTCGGTTCTGTTGCAGGCCTTGCGCTTGCAGTCGGAATAGGCTTTGCAATATATTTCATACTTGGAGCCATAGGAAGCGGCGGCAGCTTGCTGCCGTATGCGGACGTGGTTGTCAACGCCGACAAGAATGTTTTCTACAAGGCGGTATGGTTCCTGATGAACTTTACAGAGGCTGAATTCTACGCGGGAGTGTTCGCGTCGGGACTTATGATAGTGGGCGGCATAATAGCTTGGAAGCTCAATGCTAGCGGCTCGAGCAAGGCGGGCTTCAACATATGCTACGGAACCAACATGTTCCCATGGGTGCTTGCATCTCAGCTGCTTTCACTTGGAATAGCAATATTCGTGCTGGGATATATGGGTAAATTTGCAAACGGCGAGTTCGGATGGCTTCCAACCTTCATAAGTGTTGTTGGCGCTCCGCCGGCTGTAATGCTGCTTTACGGACCGAGCATGGCGGCTCTGCTTACAGGCTCGATACTGGGCGGACTAATATGCTTCCCTATAGGCTTTTGGATGATGACTGCAATAATACCAGTGCTCGGAGTTCCTGGAGTCGTAGGAAACGTTGCAACAATGGCAATTACGGGAATTATAATAAATCAGGTATGCCACATAGTGCCTTGGGTGAAGAAGGTGAAATACCCAACATACGCAAGCGAGGCTGCTGCCACTGTGTCTGACGAGCAAAAGCTAAGAGAGATGTCTTCTCCTGCTTGGTTCATAAGACGTGTGCTTGCTGACTTTACAGAGGCCCAGTTCTACGGCAACGAGATAGCTGGAGCGCTTGTAATAGCGGGTGTCATACTTGACGCTGTGCTTACAGGACATGCCGCGTACGCTTCTGGCGCTGTAGGCGCAATAGTGCTTTCACAGTTCGTGGGCGCTGGCGTGGGAGTATACCTATACTTCAACAAGTACTATACTGACGGCTGGTACGCGACGTTCGTGCCGGTTGTGAGCATAGGCCCGGCATGCGTTCTGATGTTCGGAGCCAGCATACCTGTGGCTGTTTTCGCAGGCGTGCTTGGAGGAATAATAGGCGGCCCTATGGCTGAATACTTTGTAAAGAAACTGCCAGGCCACATACACCCTACAGTGGGCAACGTAACATCAATGGCAGTTGGAACAGCAGTAGTTTCAATAGTAATGAAGGTTCTGCCTTGGTTCTAAAAATTCGTTCTCCCTTGGTTCAAAGACAAAATGCCCCGGATTAGCCATGGGATAAAAGTAAAATCTACTTAAGGGGCGCCCCAGGGCGGCCCTTTAAGTCCCTTAGCCCGATTCTAAACATTTCGATTGCCAATGAGGGACTAACAAAACGCGGTTACGTTAGTCTGACTTCGCTGTATCAGAAGTATGCTGTTTAATGAACCGCCGTATACCGAACGGTACGTACGGTGGTGTGAGAGGAGGTAATTGAACTAATCAATTACCTCCTACTCGATTAACAGCTTTAAATACTCCTCCAAACGCTCCTGCACATACTCGGCTACCATCCTTACCATGGGTTCGGCCGTGTCATCCCTGTAATACATATCGAAGCACTCATAATATCTTCTTCGGTCTGCAAACTTCACATTGATAGGCGGATAAGCATTTTGCATAAGAGTGAAATTGAGTATCAGTCTGCCAGTGCGGCCATTGCCGTCAATAAACGGATGGACGCCCTCGAATTTCAGGTGAAACAGAGCCGCAATTTCTATTGGATGAAGCTTTGTATTTTCAAACTCCGCCACAAGTTGCTCCATCTCTATTGGCACAAGATACGGCTGCGGGGGCTCATGGAACGCACCCATAATTTTGACTGGGATGCGGCGATATACGCCCCTGTCTTCCGGCATGTCAATAAGCACAAGGGAATGAATATCCTTGATGACTTTTTCCGAAAACGCCTCATGGTTGCTGACTAGTTGCTGCACATAGTGGAATGCGTCGCGGTGCCCCACTGCTTCAAGGTGGTCCTTCAGCGGTTTTTTGTCAATTGTGATACCCTCCAGCACCATGGCTGTTTCCTGGAGGGTAAGCGTATTGCCCTCTATGGCGTTGGAATTGTATGTGAACTCGACAAGAAATTCTTCCTGCAGCTGCTTCAACTCTCCCTGAGTCAAAGGACGTCTTTTGGTGAGTTCTTCTTTGAGGGAGTCAATCCTGCTGAATAAGACTGCATATTCGTCCGGAATCATTTTGCCGCGCAATCTTCTTCCATCTGCAGGCTTCAAAGCGTTAGCGGGTATCAGGTAGGAGCGTCCTTTTTTGATTACGCCTTCAATTTTCCCTTCCTCGCAAAGCGTGCGGACTCGGCGGTCTGAGAGTCCCCATTGTTCCGCTGCCTGCTTGAATAGAATAGTATTATTCCTATAAATGAGAGGAGGCCTATTAATTATATTGTTGCTCCCTCAAAAGTCTAGGAGCCAGGCTCCAAGTTAACAATAAGCGCCCCTTAGGCCACCCCTCGAGATTATGACCAAGCTACCGACCAAGCTGGAGAACGAGCTGAGTAATAAAAAGCCTGGAAGGCTTATCTTTTAAATTATTAATCATTATAGGCTTTTGGGGAGTTAGCTGGAAGCTTATAGGGGTACAATAGCCTCAGGAGGATTATCATGGCAAGAAAAGCAAGAATATTGCGTAGGTGCTAATGGACAACCACTACCACCTGCTCCTTCAGACTGTGGACTGCCTGCTGAGCGTTCTTATGCATAGGAGAAACAACCGCTACAGCAAGTACTACAAATACAAGTCCAGGACAAGTCGTATCTGCTGGGGCTTATTAGATACACACACTACAACCCGGTAAGGGCGAGGATGTGCAGCCAGGTCAGCCAGTAGAAGTGGAGCAGTGATGTTTTCTACAGAAGGAACATGAAGAACATCGTCGACATAGGATTTGCCCTGGACATGCTCTCGCTGGACAGGATTTCGGCCATAATGGCCCTGCGAACAAGAATGCTGGCATTTTCAGCGCTTTCAACAGGCCATACTTCCCACCCAACAATTTTTCTGCTGTAGAGATCTAGTATCCCAGTCTGGTAAGACCTGGCAAGTCGCCAACACCTTAACTAAACTGTTCAATTATATGTTGACAATCCAGTATAATAGAAGCATCAAGACAATCAGCAAGGCATAGCTTACTAGGGAAAGGAAGGTAGATCGTATGGACAAAAAGGAAACCTCGGTCATTATACCAGACGGGAATGTGATGCTGCCGGGCTTCTTGGAACTTCCAGAAGGTGCGAGCGGCGTTGTGATATTCGCTCATGGAAGCGGCAGCAGCAGGTTCAGCCCCCGAAACAATTATGTGGCGGAGGTGCTAAGGCAGCACGGCCTTGGGACTCTGCTTATGGATCTGATGACTCCTGATGAAGACAGGGAATATGAGAGAAGATTTGATATAGCGTTGCTGACGCGGCGTCTGATTGCGGCTACAAGGTGGCTAAAGGAGCAGGAAAAGACAAGCCATCTGGCGATAGGATATTTCGGAGCCAGCACCGGGGCCGCGGCAGCTATAGAGGCGGCAGCTGCACTTGGCGAGGAGATTGGCGCAATAGTCTCGCGCGGAGGCAGACCCGATATGGCCATGTCATACCTTGAGATGGTGAAAGCCCCTACGCTTTTAATTGTAGGCGGACATGACTACACTGTCATGGAGCTCAATGAAAGGGCATATGAAAAAATCACGGCCATAAAGGAAATGAAGATGGTTCCAAGGGCGGGACATCTTTTCGAGGAGCGCGGCGCTCTCGAGAGGGTTGCGCAGCTCGCCTCAGAATGGTTTGGAAAGTATCTGACAAACGCAGGTTAAATTGCGATAGTGGGCTGGTGCTGAGCAGCTTAGAAACATGGCCATTGCAGCGGTACAGTCTGGCGAAAAAGCGGAGACGGATTCGGGCAGATGAAAGTTTGCCCACAAATACTTGACGCTAATATAAATGTTGTTGATTAGATGTAAATTATAATATAATGTAGGATATATATTTGAACTTCATGAAACTTTGAATTAAGGATTTATTTAGTGGTAAAGGAATGGTGTTATTGAAAAATAAAAGAGCAATTGGAATTCTCTCATGGCTAATGGCCATGATTTGGATGTTCCTGATCATTTCGTTTTCAAGCGATCCTGCGCAGGTGTCAAGGGAAAAAAGTACAGCGGTGCTTGAAAAGGTCGAGCCGGTAATAGTAAGGATGGAGGAAAGTCTCAAGATGCAGATAGTGGATGAGAGCAGGCTGCACTTTTATGTGCGTAAAAACGCCCACATGTTCAACTATTTTGTTCTGGCCGCCTTGATGACGTTGTTGCTGAGGGTGTCTGGAGTCCGGGGCTTCAGGCTCTACTTCCTGGCATATCTTATTGCAACGATGTTTTCGGGGATTGACGAGTATTACCAGACATTCATACCGGGCAGGAGCGGAGAGCTGCGTGATGTGATGGTGGACAACGTAGGAGTTTTGGTTGGACTGCTAGCGGCGTGGATGATCGAAAAATGGAGAGAAAAATGTACATTCAGATTGGAATAGTTGAGTCGGAAGAAGAGAAGCTGAGTCCATAAATGGGCCGGCTGCTCTTCTTTTACTTTAGCGGGGTCATAAACATATCGGGGGACATAACGGAGCAAGAAAGGCTCAGCACCTTAATCCGCATGTCCAATGATTGATTTGAAAATTTCAATAAGGGGGCGCGATTAAATATTAAACTTTTTTGAGGGTATAATAGCAACAACACTACCTGATGTAAAAAATGGCGCATGTCACTATTCAAAATGACATGAATCATTGAAGTTGATATGATTCTGTATAAAAAAGCGGAAAATAATAGGGTTTTAAGGAGTTTTATGAGAGGGGCAACACTACTCTCATAAAAAGTTTTTGCTGTCATTTACGGTTTATATATTCTGACTCTGTTGGTATCAAGAGATGAAAGATTACTGCCTTATCATGATGGGCGTTCATTATCCGCTGGATATCTTTGGTGGGATGGTTATAGGTTTGATTTTTTCTTGTGTTGCATTTAGAGTTTTGTGGAATGGAGGGGTTGTAATGGCCATACTTGTGACAGGGGGAGCAGGATACATAGGAAGCCACACTTGCGTTGAGCTTTTGGATGCGGGTTACGACGTTGTTGTCGTGGATAATCTGTCAAACAGCAAGCTTGAGGCCGTGAGGCGGGTGCAGGAGATATCAGGCAGGGAGCTGAGTTTCTATGAGACGGATATTATCGACAGGGAAGGGCTTGAGAGAGTGTTCTGCGAAAACAGCATCGATGCTGTCATGCACTTTGCCGGTCTAAAGGCGGTGGGCGAGTCGGTGGTAAGTCCGATTAGGTACTACCAAAACAACGTCGCGGGAACTATTGTGCTGTGCGAGGTCATGCAGAGTCACGGCGTGAAGCGGATGGTTTTCAGTTCTTCGGCGACCGTATACGGGATGCACAATATTTCGCCTCTTACCGAGGATATGCCCCTTGCACCTGTAAATCCGTACGGTCGCACGAAGCTGATTATAGAGGATATGCTTAGGGACGCGCACGTGTCGGACTATTCATGGGGCATTGCGCTACTAAGGTATTTTAACCCCATAGGTGCCCATGAGAGCGGCATGATAGGGGATGATCCAAGAGGCATTCCCAACAATCTCATGCCGTACATAACACAGGTGGCAGTAGGCAAGCGGGAAAGGCTCAGCGTTTTCGGAGGAGACTACGACACTCATGACGGAACGGGAGTCAGGGACTACATCCATGTGGTGGATCTCGCGAAAGGCCACATCAGGGCGCTCGAGAAGATAATGGGAACCCAGGGCGCGGAGGCATATAACCTGGGCACTGGAAGGGGCTGCAGCGTGCTTGAAGTGTTGAGCAGCTTTGAAAAGGCTACGGGTCTTAGTATTCCTTATGTAATGTCGGATCGGAGGCCGGGAGATGTTAGCGTTTACTATGCAGACACTTCGAAGGCGTGTGCTGAGTTTGGCTGGAGGGCTGAAAAGAGCCTTGAGGACATGTGCAGGGATTCGTGGAATTGGCAGAGTAGAAATCCGAAAGGGTATGAATAGATGACGGGGTATGGGGTAAATAATATTCAAGATGATATATTAAAAATTAATGGTTTTGACATGATGAGAAAGGACGACTGATTTCCATGAAGAAGGTTATAGTGTATGGAATGAATATATTGAGCAAGATGCTCTATTATGATGCATTGGGCAGAGAGGATTTTCAAATAGCCTGCTTTGCGGTTGACAACGAGCATCTCGGGGGCAGGAAACTTATGCTGGGGCTGCCGCTTGTGGGCATGGACGAGGTGGACGAGCTGTATCCGCCTGATGAATACGACATGGTGGCTTTGTTTGACGGCTATGACTGCATGAGAGACAGGGAAAAGAAGTACGCCAAAGCGAAAAGCAAGGGATACACGCTCAGGAACTATATCAGTTCAAAGGCTGACGTGCCGCCCGACACAGCTATGGGAGACAACAACATAGTAATAGGCCAGACGCACATTGGAATTGAAGGGAGCATGGGAGACAACAACCTGATAAGACAAAATGTATATCTGGGGCACGGTTTCAAGCTTGGAAACCATAACGTCATCACAGCGGGCTGCACAATAGGCGGCGACTGCGAGTTCAAAAACAACTGCTACATAGGCATTGGATCCACAATAGTGAATGACACGACAATTGAGGAAGAAACCCTCATTGGTGCCGGTGGCGTAGTGATAAAAAATACAGAGCCGTATTCGAAAAATGTGGGGAATCCAAGCCGTGCAATAGGATACCACAAGGAGAAAGGGATAAGGATGAGTGTACATGGATAATAAAATCGTTGTCAATTTTACGCCTACGGGCATGCTGCCGCAAAAAAGCCAAACGCCCCACGTGCCTATATACTGCAATGAAATCATTGAGGATGTAAAAAGGGCTTGGGAGGCAGGCATAACATCGGTGCATCTGCACGTGAGGGACCAGATCACTCACAAGCCGTGCTACAAAAAAGAAATATTCGCACAGATAATCAGCGGTATAAGAGAGTTTGCGCCGGAACTGATAATATGCGTTTCAACCAGCGGCAGGACATTCAATGAATTTGAAAAAAGATCGGAAGTGCTGCAACTCGAGGGAGATCTGAAGCCCGATATGGCAAGTCTCACATTAAGCTCGCTCAATTTCAACAATCAGACCAGCATAAATGAGCCGTCCATGATAATGAGGCTTGCGCAGGAAATGCTCGACAAGGGCATAAAGCCTGAGCTTGAAGCTTTCGATGCGGGGATGATAAACTACGCCAAGTATCTGATGAAAAAGAAAATCATCGCGGCTCCGTTCTATTTTAACCTCATAGTTGGTAACATCGCCTGCGCCCAGGCAGACCTGGCGCATGTGGGCCTCATGGTGAGGGACCTTCCTGAGAAGTCCATATTTTCAATAGGCGGCATAGGCGACTATCAGCTGCCGATGAACTCGCTGGCCATTTCCATGGGGTACGGTGTAAGGGTGGGTCTTGAGGACAATATCTGGTATGATGCGTCAAGGACAAGGCTTGCTTCGAACATTGACCTGATAAAGAGGATACAGGATATTGGCAGAGCCAACGGAAGAGAGGTTATGAGTTCTCAGGAGCTTCGAGCTCTTTTAAACCTCAAAAAAGGATTCGGAGAGTACGGGATGAACGATATAATTGCCAATGACGCAAAAGCCGATTACAGTCGCCAACACCCTGAGCTGGCGGGTGCCATAAGCGTGTATTAAAAACAGTCCGCAGATTGCCTAACATATGCTTTTTCATCGGAACGCAGGTCGCTAGACCACCGCATGGCTTTTGGCTGTGCGTTTTTTTTTGCCCGGTTTTGGGTACAAATAACTAAATAATACGAATTTAGATGGAGGACTTATATGGGGCAGTCTGGGGGATTAATTCAATTTGGATTCATACTTAAAAAGAGGCTTGCTCTTATAGTGGCTGTAGCGCTTTGTTGCACGTTTATAGGCGCGGGGCTGAACTACTATGTGTTCAAGCCGGTGTACAAATCGAGCGCCGTGCTTATGGTCAACCAGATAAGAAACAACGAAGCGGACTCAATAAGGTACGAAGATTTGTTGCTCAACCAGAAGCTTGTGGGTGCTTACGTCAAGATTGTGAAGTCGAAAAAAGTCCTCAGGCAGACTATGAAGGCTTTCGGCTACGGAAATGATTTTGAGAAGTTCTCGAAGAAGGTCGTGGCGACTCCGTTGAAGGACGCTGGCATGATGGAGATAGCTGTGCTTGACAGAGACCCTAAGGTGGCAATGAGGATGGCCAATCACATATCGGGAGTATTCATGAGAGAGGTAGAGGGGATTATGAACCTCGATAATGTTCAGCTCATTGACGCAGCGGAGGTGGAATCGAAGTCATTTAAGCCGAGAAAGCTGCTCAATACCGTGATTTCCGGATTTTTTGGAGTGTCATTTGGTGTGCTGCTGGCGGTAATGCTGGAGTATCTTGACAATACAATAAGGACAAGCCACGATGTCAGAAGACGCCTGGGGTTGGGCGTACTAGGCACGGTGCCCGAATTCGGGAAGCTAGGTGAGCACATAATGGATGAAAGCTCCAAGTCGCCTGTTGCAGAGGCATACAGGAGCATAAGGACGAATATCCAGTTTGCAAACATTGACGGAGACAGGAGGCTTATTGCGTTCACAAGCCCTGGAAAGCAGGAGGGAAAGACTACCACCGCAGCAAACATGGCTATGGCGATGGTGGGGCTTGGAAAGAAGGTGCTTTTTGTGGATTGCGATTTAAGAAAGCCAAGGGGGCACAGCTTCTTTGGAATTTCAAACGCTATGGGCATGACGGATCTGCTGCTTAGCCACAGCGACTACAGAAGCTATATAAAGAATGTCCCTGGCAGTGATATAGACATAATTACGGCTGGGCGAATACCTCCCAATCCTTCCGAGATACTGAGCTCGAAGAGCATGAAGAACCTTGTGGAAAAAATGAGGGCGGACTATGACTATGTTATATTCGACACGCCGCCTGTGGGCATAGTGACCGATGCTTTGGTGATGTCGTCGCTCATAGACGGAATGATAGTGGTTATACATGCGGGCAAATCCGACATAGACACGGCTCTGAGGGTCAAGGATATGCTCGAAAGTGTAAGGGCGAACGTGATTGGGGTTGTACTCAATGGAATTGACGGGCTGTCAAAGGGATACTATGAATACTATTCAGACAATTAGACTTAAAGCAGAAGCGGAGATGGGGAATTGCCATGAATGATGAGAGGCGTTGGCAATCATGCCATAATGGGGACGGGGTACAGATTTCAGGCGGACGGGTGTACCTGTTTTTAAAGAGGTTGCTTGATATTGTGGGTTCGATTCTGGCAGCTGTGTTTTTTGCTCCATTGTTCCTTATTACATTTTTGGCTGAGAAGTTGGATGATCCCAAGGCTCCAGCCTTTTATGGCCATGTCCGTGTAGGCGAGAACGGGAAGCTGTTCAAGTGCTGGAAGTTCCGGAGTATGGTGATGGATGCCGAAAGTGTATTAGCAGAGCTTGCCGAAGAGCAAAAGCTCGAGTATGCAATTACATTCAAGCTGAAGGACGACCCGAGGGTGACCAAGCTGGGCAGATTTATCAGGGAAACAAGTATTGATGAAATTCCTCAGCTATACAATATTATTGCGGGGGATATGAGTCTTGTGGGGCCGAGGCCAGTGGTGTCAGATGAGGTAGGCCTCTATGGGGACTGCGCCTGGGTGCTGACGAGGATAAAGCCGGGGCTAACAGGATACTGGCAGGTGCATGGCAGGAGCGACACCACATATGAGGAGAGGGTCATGATGGACGTGCATTACGCCAAAAACAGGAGCATGGCTATGGATTTGGGGATAATGGCCAAGACTGTCATAAGGGTGATTCGCAGGGAAGGGGCTTGTTAGATGGATAAAAAAAGGCTCATGCTGGTTTCTGAGGCTGCAAGCGCTGGCGTTGGCAGGTACGTGATTGATATTGCGGAGAGTATTGATAGGGATTTGTTCGAGCCGATGGTGGTTTATTCGCCGCTCAGGATGGACGGCTACTTTCAGGAGGGGCTCAAAAGGCTGGCTGAAAAGGGGATTGAAGCTGTAGGGGTGGATATGAGAAGAAGCATCCATCCGCTGTACGATTTCACATCGCTTGTGCAGCTCACAGGAGTCATAGCGAGAATGAGACCGGATATAATCCACTGTAACAGCTCAAAGGCCGGGGCTCTTGGAAGGATGGCGGGCAGGCTCTGTGGCGTTTCCAAAATAATATACACTCCGCATGCTTATGCCTTCCAGGACATGTTCATGCCCCCGATTTTAAGGACATTTTATGCCGCTGCGGAGAGGGTTCTTTTCCCGTTATCGCATGTGACGGTCAATGTATCCGAGAATGAGAGGCTAGATGCACTGATTCGAGGCGTGGGGAGAATGGAAAAGATGGTTGTGGTGGAAAACGGCATAGACCTTGGGAGGTTCTCAGGCCGTAAGTGTCCCGCCGACATATCCGAGATCATAGGGGGCAAGGGGCCGGTAATAGGCACCGTTTCAAGAATGTGTAGCCAGAAGAATCCGATGATGTTTCTGAGGCTGGTAAATGAGCTGTGCAGAATGGACGGCATGGAGAGGGCTGTATTCTTATATGTGGGCGATGGAGATTTGATGCAGGATATTATTGCTGAGGCAAGAAGGCTAGGCGTGTATGAGAGGATAGCGTTCACAGGCTTTAGGACAGATGTTGAGGATATAATCGCAAGCTTTGATGTGTTTGTATCAACTTCCAACTATGAGGGACTGCCATACAATATACTCGAGGCCATGGCATGCAGGGTGCCTGTTGTGGCGACCAATGTTACTGGGAACAACGACATATTTTCAAGCGGTTGCGGGGTTCTTGTGGGAGTCGAAGACGCGGCGGCGATGGCGCTCGAGGTGGCAAGACTGCTTGGAGACAAAACGCGTGCACTAGATATGACACAAAGGGCGTACTTTCTTTTGAAAGGAAGGTTCTCCATTGAAGTAATGATAGGGAAGATACAAAAAATATATATGGGGCTGTGATGGAATTATGAACATTATTGTTGTGAATGACTACGCTAGCATAAACGGAGGGGCTGACGCCGTTGCAATCGAAAGCGCATTGGCCCTTGCACAGGCAGGCGAGAGCGTTATATTCTTTTGCGCCGTGGGTCCCGCAGATGAAAGGCTTATCCAAAAGAACATAAGCGTGATATGCATGGACCAAAAGGACATACTCAGTGACGGTGCGGGCAGCGCGGCTATGTTTGGGATATGGAACAGGAGGGCCTACCTGTCGATGATGCGCCTGCTCGGATCGGTTGACAAGAAAGATGCCATAGTCCACTTTCACTCGTTCACAAAAGCGCTCTCGTCGTCGGTCATAAGGGCTGCAGCGGACTCCGGATTCAAGCGGGTGCTCACGATGCATGATTACTTCGTGGCCTGCCCGAATGGCGGCTTTTATGATTACAACAAGGCTGAAATCTGCGGGCTCAGGGCTATGTCGCCATCGTGCATAGGAACCAATTGCGACAAGCGTAAATATGCCCACAAGCTCTGGAGATGCACAAGGCAGGCGGCCCAGATCAGAAAGGGCAGGGTGCCATCCGGCGTAGATGCATTAATAAGCGTGTCGGACTACAGTGAAAGGCTCTTGCGCCCGTATCTTCCTGAGACCGCCGCGGTGTACAGGGTCAGGAATCCTATAAGCGTGAGAAACGAGGGCCCGGAGAAGGTGTCTGAAAGAGGCTTGTTCTCTTTCGCAGGCAGGTTGAGCATGGAGAAGGGTCCGCACCTGTTTGCGAGGGCGGCGTCCGTTACAGGAGTCGAGGCGGCATTCATAGGCGACGGACCGATGAGGGGCCAGCTTGAGGAAATTATGCCGGGGGCTGTTTTCAGCGGATGGCTCAGGCAGGAGAACGTCGTAAGGCTCATGCGCGAGTCGAGGGCTCTGGTGTTTCCTTCCCTGTGGCATGAGACGCTAGGTCTTACAGTGCTCCAGGCAAAGGCGCTTGGAATACCTGCCATAGTTTCGAGTGGCTGTGCTGCGTCTGAGCTTGTAGAGCACGGAGAAGACGGCCTGATATTCGAGAAGGGCAGCGTGGAAGACCTGGCGGAAAAAATCAAAATCATGTGTAACAACTCAGCGGCAAGAAGGATGGGCAAGACGGCTCACCGGAGGTACTGGGATGAGCCGTGGACTTTGGAAAACCATGCGCAGGAGCTTATGAGGGTGTACCGTGATATCCAGGGAGATGGGGAATGAAAAGACGGATACTGCTTATAAGCGACTATGTAGAGGGTCTTCCTGTAATAGCTTCTGTAAGGTATGAACAGCTCATGAAGTATATAACAAGCCACTTTGATGTCGTCGTGGCTTCAAACAGTATGTACGGGGAGAACACGCGTTTTGCATGCGAGCATTTGCTATTTAGGAGTGTATCGAGCAGGTATACGGTCAATTTCAAGGAAGGAGAGGAAGCGAGGCGGGGAAGGCTCGAGAGTATTCTCAGAAGGAGTCTGGCGCTCAAGAAGATTTGGAAACGCTGTCAGAAGAGCCCTTTGGTATTCAGAAGGAGAAACAGGGAGTTTTGCAAGCAGATGGGAAAGCTGCTGAGAGAAAATCCTGTGGACGCTGTGCTGGCAACGGTGCCGGAGTTGGAAGCGCTGTATGCGGCTCTATGGGTGAAAAGCAATTTCAAGAGCATACCGCTCATATGCGAGATGAGGGACATACTCGACAGCGACATATGGAAGGACAGGGCAGTGAGAATTGTAAGGCGGGCCGAAAGAGAAATGGCGGCAAGCTCAAATGGGGTGATAGCGCTTTCGGAGGGCATAGCAAATCACTACGAGGCTATGACAAAAGATGATGTGTCACTTGCAGTTATAAGAAACGGCTATGAGGAGTCGGACTTTGAGTGGGCCGCAGGAGCCGTATTCGACGGACGCGAGCTTGAGAAAAAAGGCTGCATAAAATTTCTGCATATGGGCTCTATATACGAGGGAAGGAATGTGTCTGATTTTCTAGAGGGGCTTTTGGACTTTCAGGGAAAAACCGGCATAAAGGCTGAATTCGAGGTGGTAGGGTATGCGGATCTGGCGGCTGTATCTGACATGGAGCGCATAGCAAAGGAGTCAGGTGGCTCGTTGGATGTAAAACTGCTCGGAGGGATGAGCCACAGGGATGCCATTGAAAGGCTCAGGGATTGCGACGTTGCGGTGATACTAACGCACCGCAAGGGAAGCGAGTATGCAATACCGGGGAAGACGTTTGAATATATAGGCGCAGCCAAGCCTGTTATAGCCGTGAGCACGGACAAGGAGCTCGTGGAAATTGTGGCTGGCAGATACGGGGAGTGCGCTGGCCACAGTCCTAGTGAAGTCAGCGCCGCACTTTTCAGGCTGCTTGGGGCGAATTATGAATATTCGGGAAGGGAAGAATTTTCAAGGAGTGAGCAGGCTGAAAGGATTGTAAGCTTCATAGAAAGCGTGATACGAGAAAGCAAGAGGGAAGTATAGATACATATTATTGAATAGCGGGGTTGGTGGTATGGACAGGCTCAGAGTCAATTTGAAAAAGGCGCGGGGCATGCCTGCGATGGATCTAGCCAAAAAAGCATCCTACAAGATAAAAAACGGATGCCATTATTTATGGAGAAAATCGGTAGTGTCAGCCGGCCGTGCAGACATGGATGCCAATCACTTTGACGGATTCTCTCCCAGTATGACATTTTTATTCGACGCCTCAAACAAGGAGCGCTACATTGGCGAGATGGAAAGCCTCGGGATTCAGGGCCAAGTCATAGAGAAGGCAGACAGGGTTTGCAATCACACATTCAGCCTGCTGGGAGTCGAGGAAATAGATGCCGGAGCCGATATGACATGGAACGTGGATTTCAGGAGTGGTTTTGTGTGGGAAAACAAATTCTTCATGGATATTGTCACTGTCGATTTAGGAAATGACGCCGAAGTAAAGATGCCCTGGGAGCTTTCGCGTTTTGCCCACATAAGCGTTCTCGGGCAGGCCTACATGCTCAGCGGAGATGGCAAATACGCAATTGAGTTCAAGCGGCAGATAGAGGATTGGATATTGAAGAACCCACCGGAGATGTCTGTCAACTGGACATGCGCCATGGAGGCCGCAATAAGGGCTTGCAGCTGGATTGTCGGCTATTACTATTTCAAGGACTGCGGGCATATCGAGGCTGAATTTTGGAAAGAATTCAACAAGGAGCTCTACATCCATGCGCTTTTCATAGCCAGAAACATTGAAAATACACAGAAGTTCAACACCAACCACTATCTGGCTGACTTGGTAGGGCTTGTGTGGACAGGCCTTTATTTTGACGGACTCGATACGAAAAAAGGTACGCAGCATCACAAGAAATGGCTGAAATTCGGACTCGAGAGGCTTGAAGAAGAGATGAAGGTCCAGATAAACAGCGACGGTACAGATTACGAGGCGTCAACGGCATACCATTGCTTTGTGGCTCAGATGCTGCTGTACACAAGAATTTTGTGCGGCAAAAACGGTATACGCTTTTCGGAAGAATTTGAAGCAAGGCTTGAGGGCATGTTCGAGTTTATAATGAATATCATAAAGCCAAGCGGCCTTATCTCCCTAATTGGAGACATGGACAGCGGAAGGTTCATGGCGCTTGGAGGCTATGAGGCCAAGGAAAATAGGGACTTCAGGAGTCTGCTGCATGCCGCGGGAGAGTATTTTGACAGGGACGACTTTCGGATTCATGCTGGAGGGAAAATGGAAGAGGCGATTTGGCTCTTTGAAGATACAAGGCAGGCTCCTGCAGGTCCAAAGGCTTTGAACTCGGCATCATACCCTGAAGGCGGTTTTCACATACTTAGAAACGAGTCGTTTTACCTTATCGCAAGATGCGGCAAAAACGGCACTAGAGGCACAGGCGGCCATACTCATAACGACCAGCTAAGCTTCGAGCTGAGCTTTGACGGGTTGGATTTCATAGTAGATCCGGGATGCTATGCCTACACGTCGGATTACAATATGAGGAACCTTTTCAGGAGCACGCGCTGCCACAACACGGTCTATGTGGAAGGCCATGAGCAAAACAGTTTTGACGAGCTTAGGTTGTTTGAACTTAATGACGAGACTGATGCGAAGGCGGTTGCGTTCGGCGAAGGCTTTATGAGCGGCATGCACTTTGGATACAGCCCAAAGGTGGGTATTGTGCATGAAAGGAGTTTCAGGCTTGAAAAAAACTCTGTAAGGATAACCGACAGGATTACAGGAAGAGAAGACGGCAAATGCGATATTTACATAGCTTTTAATTTTGACAGCGAAGTATCGGTAGTAAAAGGGGCTGAACAAATAAGCTTGTCAAGAGGTGGCGTGATTTTGGACATGAAATATTCGAGCGCCGAACTGGTCGATTACCGGGAGGAAGAATGTCTGATCTCGAAAGGGTACGGCCAGATTCAAACGAGCAGGAGGATAGTGTTTGGTGTGGGGCAGAAAGTACAAAGAGTTGATATGGAAATTCAAAAAAGAATGAGCTGAGGGGAATTAGTTTGATGGAAGAAACGTATGGATTTCGAGAATACTTTGATATAGTGTGGAGACAAAAGAGGATAATACTGGCGGCTGCGCTGGTTGCATTGTCAATAGGCGCCGCACTGATTTTTATTGTATTCGAACCTGTATACGAAGCAGGTACGACGCTTATGGTGAACAGGACGCAAAGCCGGGATGAGAAATACCTTACGTATAAGGATATGATGCTAAACCAGGAACTCGCCAATACCTACAGGAGGATAGCCAAATCAAGGGCTGTATTGGAAAAGACGATGGATGACCTCAATATCGTAATGGATGTTGAGGAATTCGCCAAATCCATTTCCGTGACCATACTTGAAGACACTGAGATTGTAGAGATAAAGGTTAGAAATGGCAATGCACGCATGTCTGCAGTAATAGCCAACAAGCTGGCTGATTCGTTCAAGGGCGAAATATCAAGCATAATGAAAATGGAGAATGTCGATGTCATAGATAGCGCTGAAGTGCCTCAAGAGCCTATCAAGCCCCGGAAAAAATTGATTTTGGCGGCTGCTGGATTTCTCGGTCTGGCGATGGGTCTGGTTATGGCATTTATAAATGAATATTTTTACAGAAAAATAAAAACCCTTCAGGATGTCGAGAAGGAGCTTGGAATCAGAGTCATAGGAGCGATTCCGGATTACAAACAATCAAAACACTAAAAAAGGCAATACACAGGGGACGTAGAATATGAAACTGATTATCGTAATAGCGTGGGTATTTAGCTGTTTCAATTTGTCTTTGCTATTCATAACAAGCAGGCACAGCAGGAAGATAGTGCATCTGATGCTTGTGACGCTGCTGATTAATATAGTGGTGCCTATGTATGTGATCTTGAACGGCGAATACAATGTCAGTGTGACATCCATGATTTTCGTATTGATAATATACAACTTGATTACAGCATTTGGCGAAAAAAAATCAATTTCTTCGGGTCATTCCGGAGGCGTGAAGCTCATAATGGCGAGCCTTATTGTGGTAAACATGCTGACGGTTTTGCAGCTGCTGACGTTTGACATAGAAAGATACGATTTGTTTGCGTATATATTTTTCAGCAACATAATTGTACAACTGATAATTTTGTTTTTTTACAATGTAAGGGGTATTTTTGAAAAAGAGATGGTGATAAACCTGGCGAGTTTTTTTTCGGTAGTCAATTCACTCCTGGGAATTGCACAGGCAGCCACCGGCAAGACATTTTTGGCCAATGAGTCATTGTATTTATACAGGGACAACGAGGATTTCCTGAGCAGAGCTGTGGGCTTTGTGGGGGCGAACAACGGAGCTGGAAATTTGGGCGCCATACTGTTTCCGGTCCTGCTATACAGATTTTGGAAGAACAAAACCGTGTTGAATTTCGCCATACTAGCGCTCGATTTGGTGTATACGTTTGTCACATTCACAAGAACCGGCTACATCGCAATCATTGTTGAGATGATTATATTTGCATTATTTTTGATATTTAAGAAAAGCGACGAAGGGCTTATGCTTAAAAAAACATTTTTCGCAGTGTTTTCTTTTATTATTGCGTACTCTGTATGCGCATTATTTTCGGATGATGTATTGAATTTGTACAACATGCTGTTTGAATCTAGATCAGAGACCCAGTCTTTAAGATTCATACAGTTCCACAAGGCTCTTGCGATTTTTTCCGAATCTCCTTTTTTGGGGGTGGGTGTCGGGCAGTATGTCTCGTATACATTGATGAACCATTTTGAAACAGATTTGGAAATCCACTCGCAATGGATAAACATTCTTGTAGAGCAGGGTATAATAGCGTTCATAAGTTACGCAGCCTACAACCTGACACTGCTGGTACTCTTAGTCAAAAAATGCAGAGGCGGGGATGTGTGGTTTGGCATTTCCCTGTTTGCAGGGTATGCAGTGGCCACCAACTTCAACCCCAACCAATATTATGTGATTAACATATACATGTTTTATTTTATAGTCTGCGGATTTATTTTCTCAAAGGACAACAAAAGTTGTAAAGGGGGATGGGGTGATTGAAGGTTGCAATTATAGGAAGCTACCCGCCGCCTTTTGGCGGAATTTCTGTGCATGTAAAAAGGCTGGCCGACATTCTGGAGAAAAATGGAGTGCAAGTAGCTGTATACGATGTTGACAACACAAGCGAATCAGGGGATGCTCGCTTGAAGAGGATAGCCTGCGGCGAGTTGTGGGTGCTTAAGTATCTGTTTACAATGGATGAGGACATAATACACGTGCATACGCACAACTGGAAATACAGGGCGGCCATGACTTTTATATCCCAGGTCAGGAGAAAACGTATAATATTGACATTCCACAGCCTAAGGGATGAAATCGAAGGCATGGGAGCAATTATGGCTGCGCTGGCGCAATATGTATTCAAGAATGCAGATGTGTTTATAACGGTTGGCGAGAATGAAAGGGAAAAGCTTGAAGCATGGGGCTGCAGCAAGGACAAGATACGCTCTATCTCGAGTTTTCTGCCGCCTGGAGCAAGCGATTATGCGCTTCCTGGGTATGTGGATGAGTTCATGGGGAGGCATGATTTAATAGCCGCGGCAAACGGCTCAAACATGGACTTTTACAGGGGCGAGGACATATACGGCCTTGACATGATTGTGGAGCTGTGCGCCAGAGTTTCGCAAAAATACGATGTGGGCTTCATATACTGCATATCCAAAGGAAATTTGAATAACAAGGGCTACTACGAGCATATGAAAGGGATCATAAGAGAAAAGGGAATCGATGACAGATTCATTTTTGTCCATGAAAATATAAGTATGGATGCCATACTCAAAAGAGCCGATATTTTCATAAGGCCAACGAACACGGACAGTTACGGTATGTCCGTTGCTGAGGCAATATACTACTGCGTGCCAGCCATAGCGAGCGACGTTTGCAAAAGGCCAAAAGGGAGCGTGCTGTTCAAGTCGCGCGATATGGAAGATCTGTATGAAAAGACTGTCGACGTGATAGAGAATATTGGAGAGCACAGGAGGAGCATTGAACATGTTGCAGCCGAGGATAACGGAGAAGCTATAGTTCAAGTCTATAAAAACCTGAGGGGTGATTAGGCGTGGAATGCAAAATAATAAATTCTATTGATGAGCTGTACAAGCTTGAGCAGTCCTGGGAAAGCCTGCAGGAGCTTGACGATGATGCAACCATATACAGCACATACAGATTTGCAAGGGCGTGGTGCGAAGCGTACGAGGGTGACAAGGACAAGGAGCTGTTCGTAATATGCGTATTCAATGGTAAGGAGCTCATAGGAATAGCTCCTCTCATAATTCAGCACCACCGCAAATCTATATTCAGTTTCAGGGAAATTGCCTTCCTGGGGCGGGGCGATTTTTTCACTGTGCTTGTGGACAGCACAAGCAAGGACACGTTCTCCATATTCAAAAAAATATTCAGCTGTATTGATGAAAACAAGTGTAAATGGGAAAAGATGAACCTTATCAACATTAGGAGCGACTCGCATTTGGGGCGATTTTTCCTAAAGAGCAGAAAATACAATAGGCATTTTAGTGACTTTCAAAAATATTTTGAACGTCCCAGGCTTGTTATTGGCAAGTATGGCAGTTTTGAAAAGTACGAGAATATTATGGTATCCAGATATATAAAAAACACAGCCAGGAAGCTCAAGGATAACACTGATTACGAACTTGAAGTCTGCATGGACAATAACACTTACGACATAGTTTCGAGAATACACATAGACGAGCAGGAGTATCTTCGGGAAAAAAGAAACAGGAGCGAACGGGTGTCTCTTTTCAATGACGAGAGATGCAGCGCTTTTATACGGAATATATACGAGGGCGAAAAAAACATAGTGACATTTTTGCTAAAAAGCAACAGGCATGATGGCAGGTACATAGCGTACGAGTCGTGTTACATATACAAGGGTGTGCTGCACATGTGGAATTCGGCGTATGATGCAGAGTTTGGAAGCTTAAGCGTAGGCAGCGTGCTCTCTCTAGAGCTTGTGAAATATTGCTTTGAAAATAAAATTGCAACCGAGCTTGATTTTGGAGGGGGACGATATCCATGGAAGTTCGACCTTGCGGACAGTTTTACAGCCACCTATCAGCTTGAGCTTTGGAATGAGGATACAAGAGAGGGAAGAAGAATGAAGAGGCTAAGTGAAATCAGAACGGGCATGCACTATATCCTGGGGAAAAACTCTTGAGAGCAGGCGAAAGTTTATGAAAAGCAGTGTGCTTGTTAAAACCGGGGGAATATATCTGGGTCTGTCAGTGGTGTCGAATTTAATAAACCTGTTCCTAACGCCCATATATACTAACAATCTGACAATAACCGAATACGGGAGCTATTCTATAATAACATCGTATCAGAGTCTGTTTTCGATATTCATAACGCTTGGCATTTTCTCCGGGATGAAGAGATTCTTCAACGAATATGAGGACAAGAACAGGCTGAAAAACATAGCGCTCACATTCTCGCTTTTTTGGGGCGCACTGGTATTTGTGCTGGGAATGATATTCGCACAAGGTCTCGCGGGGATAATATTTCCCTCGGAGGTCCAGGGGACAGAGTATCTAAGGTATGTTGTAATAAATTCCATACTTTCATGCATAATAAGCATATATACGGCATACTACTCGATGCAGTACAAGGCCATGAAGGCGAGCTTTATAGAGCTTTCAAAGCTGATTTTGACACTCGTATTCACGCTGATCTTTGTAGTTGCATACGACGAGGGAATAATCGGCATACTAAAATCTCAATGCTTTTCCTATGCGATAGTGCCGGTAATACTTATTATAGTGGATATTAAGCGAATCAGGTTTGAACTGGGCAAAGACGAATTGAAGGAAATGCTCACGTATGGAGTGGGAATCGTAGGAGCTTCAGATATATTAGACTGGGTTCTCACTCTGATAGACAGGTACTTTTTGAAGATAATACTTGGGTATGCCACTGTTGCAGTGTATTCGATAGGATACAAGGTGGGCATGCTTATAATGCCCTTTTTCATAGTGCCGTTTAGAAACATGCTGACACCGTACAAATACAGTATATATATGGAAGATGATGGAAAAAAGAAACTTGAGGAGCTGTTTGACTACTATTGCATAATAGGCTGGTTCATAGTGCTGGGAATATCAATTTACGCAAACCTGGCTATACAGGTGCTTGCGACTGACGAATACGCGCAGGCTTTCAAAATAGTACCTATAATAGTTATAGCATATTTGCTTGAAGGAAGTTGCGAGTTTTTTTCACTGGGGATACATATTGAAAAAAAAGTGGCCCTGAATCTGGCTGTACCAGGAGTGGCGGCGGCCATGAACATGGCTTTGAATTTAGTGCTCATTCCCCAAATTGGGTCTTACGGAGCAGCTATAGCCACTATAATTTCTTATTTTGCAATGGCGCTCATGTATCATTATGCAGGAAGAATATACTACAGGATGGACATAAATGTCCTGAGACTCTTAAGGGCTGGCATTCCGTTTGTGACTATATACGGCATATATATGTATTGTGGGATTTACGGGCTCGGGCCGCTTGAAGAATCGGCCTTGAACCTGTTGCTTTGCGTAGCTTACTTGGCCATAAGCGTTACATTTGGATTCATACCGAAATCGAGAATGGCCATTCTGGCGGGATTTGTCAGAGCAAGGCTGGCTAAGAGGAGGGCGGACGATGAAGGTAAAGATCTGTAAGTGGTATGGGAACGCCGATTCGCCGGTGCTGCTGTGGGTGGATGATCTTGCAAATGCCTGGGTGGATGTAAGCGGGAAGGGTATTGTGGAGCCTGAGGCGGATTGGGGATACGCAAAAGACGGTGAGAATTCAGCATTTGGATTCCTGAGGCAAAAGCTGCTTTCAAGGTTTCCGCGAGTAAAGGCCACATTTTTCGTGCCGGTTGGCAAAAGAAGCGGGGTGGTGGCAAGCTCGAGCATAAAAATCATGGCAGCTGCAATAAATTCAGATGAAGGGACCATGGCTTTTTTCAGGAGTGTACATGAAAATCCCATGTTCGAGATCGCGTATCATGGGACTACTCATGGCATCGCGGGTGAACGGAGCGAGGATTTTGTGCAGGAATGGGATGCATTCAACAGCCTTGAAGAGGCTGTGGCCGCAATCGAAAAAGGCAAAGGAATTTACATGGAGGCTCTGGGCTGCTGCCCCAAAGGCGGGAAGTACTGCGGCTACAAGGCGGGAAGGTTCGGGGATGAGAGCATAGACAAAAGCGGCTTTTTATGGTGGTGCAGGAATTCAAGCATTGGCAGCCATGATGCATCGAGCTTGGACATAAGCACATTTGGAGAAAATGGCGTTATTGACATACCGACTACGCTTGAAGGAAATATATTCAACAAGTATATAAAGCCAGACGGCAGGATTCTACAGGGAGCTGTTAAAAGGATATTCAAAAACAAGCTGCTTGAAATTGAGACAGGGAAGATTGATAGGCTGCTTGGAAACGGGCTTGTTGTGAGCATTCAAGAGCACATTTCGCCAGCCAGGAACGACGGGCGCAGGCAGACACCCAACATATTCGACGACATGGAAAGCCTGCATATGATATTCGAATATATGCGGGGCAAGAATGTCTGGTACTGCACAGGAAGCGAGCTTGCCGAATATTGCTGCTGCAGGGACAAGAGTGTAATAGAGCAAAACGGAGATGAGTTTGCAGTGAAATGTGCATATGACAAGTCGAAGCTCTCATCAAACATTTTGAGCCTGAAGGTCGAGGGGGGCACGGTGGAGAGAATGATTATGCCAAACGGCGTAATAGTTGAATGTGAAAAAGGAGTTTACAATATTGAGATAATGGAAGGGACGTATAAATTATTGTCTGAAAAACAGCTATAGGCTGGTAAACGGGACTTTTGAACGATATAAATAGCAACGAGTATGGCTATAATTATAGTGATGGGTATTCCATGTAATATGTGGAAAACTCAAATTTGCCAAAGGCATTCAAAGGAAGGTGAAGAAATGAGGCATATCAAAAGCATTGTTGTCGCTACTGTGATTTCAATGCTTGTGGTTTCGGCTGTCGGGATATTTGAATCGGATGGTTTCGCTTATGCGGCAAAAAAAACACGTACATATGCAACTAAAAAAACTGCAACAACGTCAAGTGCGGCAAAGACCGTGCAGAAAAAAGCAACAGCTTCAAATGCAACAGCTACAACAACAGCAAAAACTGCTCCAATAACTGCTGTTTCAAATGCAATAACTACAACATCGACAAAAACTGCTCCACAAGCGGGCGGAAATGTTTTGTTCTCGGATGCATTCGAAGACAACACCCTGTCAAAATGGAGCTGGTTTGAAACGGTGTACAACTACAAGGCTGATCCAAGGGCTATAGAGATAGTACAAGATCCGGTGAACAGCCAAAACAACGTGCTCTTATTCAAGGCATACGACTCCGATCCTCCTTATAGCAGCGGGGACCCAAGATCGGAGATTATATACGACACAAGAGGCGAGTTTCCTCACACTGCAAGCTACAGCTGGAAGTTTATGATTGACAAGTCGTATGACAATGATTCCATATTCGATATAATGGGCCAATGGCATTCGTGGCCTGATGAATCGAAGGGCGAAACTTGGGAAAATTGGGAATACGCATCTGCGCCGCCGCTAGTATCGATGCTCTACAAGGATGATCAGGTATACATAGTGCTTGCCAATGCAACCCTCAGCAAAAAGGTCGAATCCAAAAGATATCCAATCGAAAAGGGTGAATGGGTAGATATTAAGTTCAACATAAAATGGTCGACAGGCTATGATGGATACACAGAGGTCTGGATAAACGGAGAGCCGGTAGAGTTCGTCAAGAATACAAGTGGCACGAAGGCTTTTTATCCGACTCTCATAAATGATGTCGGAAACATATTGAAACTGGGCACGTACAGACCAAGGGCAGAAGGCGGAAACAGCATAGTATACTATGACGATGTGAGGATAGAGTCCCTGGTTGAATAAACAGCAGGCAAAAGGTGAATCATACATAAGAATTATATAGCATCAAATCACATAATATAATACATAAGAGAAGTCCCTGCGCAGCCACGGCACATATACAGACAGCGTAGGGACTTTTCGTATATTGAACCAAAAAAAGAGAGCAGTCAGCTGGCTGATTCTCTTTTTTTGGTTTTACAGGTGCATAAACAGGTAAATATCTAACATGGTGCGGTATAATCGCAAAGATAATATGCTGGAGGGCTGCTAATATGAACAGAAAAAAAATATGCGTGCTTGGACTTGGATACATAGGGCTGCCGACAGCTGCTATGTTCGCAACTCACGGGCACAGCGTCACTGGCGTAGACGTCAGGGGGGATGTGGTGGATGCGCTTAACAACGCAAAAATCACAATAGAAGAGCCTTATCTGGACATACTAGTGCAGGCCGCGGTAAAGTCGGAAAACTTGGTGGGAAGCACTGAGCCTGTAGAAGCGGACGTATTTATAATTGCAGTGCCAACGCCTTTAACCGCAGGCAAACAGGCTGACATGAGCTACGTTGTGCAGGCTACGCAGAGCATATTGCCTTATGTGAGAAAGGGCAATATTGTTGTGCTTGAGTCCACTTCTCCCCCTGGAACGGTAAGGGATATTATATGTCCCATGCTCGAGCGCAGCGGACTTATTCTTGGAGAGGAGCTATATGTAGGACACTCGCCTGAGAGGGTGCTACCGGGAAGGATTCTAATGGAGCTTGTTGGCAATAACCGCATAGTGGGCGGCATAAACGGAGAAAGCGCTGATAGGATAAAGGACATTTATAGCACATTTGTCAACGGCGAAATATTCCTGACTGACGAGACGACAGCCGAGATGTGCAAGGTGATGGAGAACACATTCAGGGATGTTAACATAGCACTTGCAAACGAACTTTCCAAGATATGCGAGGAAACAGGCATAGATGCATGGGAGGTCATAAGGCTTTGCAACAAGCACCCAAGGGTCAGCATACATCAGCCGGGGCCGGGAGTAGGCGGGCACTGCCTTGCGATAGACCCGTGGTTCATAGTTCAAAGCAATCCTGAAACGGCAGGAATTATAAGGCTCTCGAGGCAGACTAACGACTCGATGCCGCACTTTGTGGCGGGTAGCATAGAGGGAATGCTTTGTGGAGGTGAAGGCCGACGCAGGATATGCATACTGGGAGTCACATACAAGGCCGATGTGGACGATGTCAGGGAAAGCCCTATATTGGAGCTCATATCCATACTTGTGGAAAGAGGCCACGAAGTGGCCGCATACGACCCCCATGCTAGGGGATTCTGGTGCGAGGCAAAGAGCCTCGAGGAGGCGGTCGGCGGCAGCGACATAGTTGTGCTGGGAGTAAACCATGAAGCTTTCAAGAAGCTCAACCTCAATGAGCTGCGAGCCATGACAAGGGGAGGACTTTTTTTCGACCTTAGAAATTTCATGGATAAAGAAGAACTTGAAAAGGCGGGATTCAGGGTTAAAGTGCTTGGGAACGGGAAACTGTAGCAAAAGCCACAAGAACCGTCCCCGTGGCTTTCGCTCTAGCCTAGTTATGGAGATGAGATGAATGAACAGGAACGAATCAAACGATGAATATGTGATAATTGTGGGCTGCGGGAGGCTGGGAGCTCATCTTGCAAATTTGCTTTTCGAATCGGGGAAAAGCGTTGTAATAATAGATATGAAGCCGTCTGCATTCAAGAGGCTGGCGGAGGGGTTTGGAGGATTCGTGCTTGAGGCCGATGCCACGGAATTAGATATATTAAAGAAAGCCGGCATTGAAAGCGCCAATGTGTTTGTAGCCACAACTGACGATGACAACACCAACATAATGCTGGCGCAGATAGCCAAGAACATATATGGCGTCAAAAAGGTTGTGGCTAGGGTGTACGAGCCGCACAGGCAGAAGGTGTATGAAGAACTTGAACTTGAAACCATATGCCCTATGATTCTTTCGGCTGAGGCATTCAGGGATTATATAGAGGGCAACGAGGGAGGCGAATAGCGTGCACATAATGATTGTAGGAGGACATAGCAAGGTGCACTTTCTGGTAAAAAAATTCATGACAGAAGGCCGCAAGCTTACAGTCATCCATAAGGATGAAGACGAGTGCAAAAAACTGTCTAAAATCCACAAGGTTTCAATTGTGCACGGAGACGGCACTGATCCGGCTGTGCTTGAGGATGCAGGCGTGATGGATTGTGATGTTGTGATAGCAATTTCAAATAGCGATGCTGAAAATCTAGTGGTTTGTCAGGTGGCAGGCAGGGCGTATGGCGTAGAGAGGACTTTGGCAGTTGTAAACGACCCGGAACATGTCGAGGTGTTCAAAAGGCTAGGTGTAAGCACTGTAATAAGCACCGCAGACATAATAGAGAGCATAATAGATCAGCAGGTTTCTGTAGAGGAGATAATAAGCCTAATGCCTATTGAAGAGGGCAAGATTGACATAATGGACATAGAAATAGGCGATGACTTTGCATCCCTAGGCAAAAGCCTTGCCGAGATATCTCTACCTGAGGATTCGGTTGTGGGTTTTATAATAAGGGGAGAGCTGAAGATGGTACCCAGGGGAAATACGGTAATCAAGGAAGGGGACAGGCTCATAATACTCGCGCTCAGCAGCGTGCAGCCCAAGGTGATAAAGGCGATAAAGGGAAGGGTTGATTGACGTGACATATATTGATGCTATCAGGGAAAGGCGCCGGCTGATTATGGGCTATACAGGCAAGATACTAATGGGGTCTTCACTTATATACCTTCTGCCGATCATCCTGCTGGCGTTTTACATAGAGGAGTCAAAATATGCTTCCGGATTCATGATTTCAGCTGCTGCTGCATTTATAACGGGATTTTTGATGAGCACTCAGGGGGATGGGAAGAATGAGGTAACCACAATAAAAGAGGGAAGCGTGATAGTACTGCTCACATGGATCCTGACTGTTATAATTTCGGCGCTGCCTTTTATGATATCGGGAGGCATGAGCTTTACTCATTCTGTGTTTGAGGCCGTGAGCGGCTGGACAACCACAGGGCTTTCTGTCGTGGAAGTGCAAAAAGCTCCAAGGATTATGCTTCTTTGGAGGAGTACCATGCAGTTTTTCGGCGGGGCTGGACTTGCCGTAGTTATGCTAGCGGCCATAATAGGTCCCCATGGTTTTGGACTGTTCAGCGCAGAGGGAAGAGAGGACATAATACCCAACGTCGTCAAGTCTGCAAAGCTCATGATGATAATATATACGGCATATTTTGTGGTTGGAGCGGCACTATACATAGATGCGGGAATGACTGCATTCGAAGCTATAAACCATTCCGCAGCTGCAATATCAACCGGCGGGTTCTCTACAAGGGTCGGAAGCATAGGCGAGTATGACAGCGTAAGGATAGAAATAATAACCATGCTGCTTATGCTTCTTGGGAGCATCAACTTCGGCACACATTACATGCTAATGAAGGGTGAGGCCAGGAGGTTTTTCAGACTGGGGGAAATAAGAATCTCAGCTTTTCTGCTGGCGGTTTTCATACCGCTTGTATTTATATTTTCAGCATCAAAGCTTTACGAGTCTTTTGGAAAGGCGGCCAGGGTTTCGTTTTTCGAACTCGTATCGGCCCTTACAACCACGGGCTATTCCACCGTAAGCTATAGCGGGTGGGATGATTTCGGGATGTTGGTTCTGGTTCTGCTCATGATAATAGGGGGAGGCACATGCTCTACGGCGGGCGGCTTGAAGCAGTACAGGGTGCTCTTGCTTGTAAAGACGCTGTATTGGAACATGGGACGTTTTTTCGCTCCGAAGAATGCAGTAAGGCTGGAGTACATAGAAAGGGCCGAGGGCCCGTATGAGATAAGCAGCGAGCATATAATAAACACGGCCTGCTTCACCGTAATGTACATAATACTCTATTTTGCGGGAGTTGCCGTCCTTACCATAAATGGCTACAGCCTCAGGGATTCGATGTTCGAATTTGCCTCGGCAATGAGCACGGTGGGCCTGTCCATAGGAATCACATCGCCCTATGCGCCAGAAATAGTCCTGTGGACAGAGAGCGCTGGAATGTTCCTTGGAAGGCTGGAGTTTTTTGTTGTGTTCTACGGGATTGTAAATCTGGTGAAATTTTTCCGCATGCCAAAGCGCGATTAAAGCGAAATGAAATGAAAAAGCCAGTCTTATGTCTCGTTTTAGAGCGTGCAAAGGCTCTCATATTTCAAGGTTTTTGAATTTTGAGAACTCACTTCGTATGGATGGCTTTACGCAAGGAATCCTTATAAAAACGCAAGACTTGGTTAAGTGAGTTTAGTTGATTTCCTGGCGAATCATGCTGATAAAATTAAAGGAGATTCGACTGTTTGAGCGGAGCGAGTTGTCGAATCTCCCAATTTTAGAAGTATGAAAGCCAAACGGAAATATCTAAACGAAACGTCAAGTCTGAGTTTTATCAGGTTTCCTTTTAATCCAGCAGCATCCTGTCACTAACCGCATCCTCGCAGCCAGCCTTTTCAAACATCGCAAGCAGCTTGGCCTGGGTGAGGTCCTGCTTTTCAGGGCCGTGAACGTCAACCACGATTCTGCCCCGCTGCATCATAAGCAGCCTGTTGCCCATCCTGATTGCGTGGTGCATGTTGTGCGTCACCATCATGGTAGTAATCTTCTTTTCGGTGACTATTTTCTCTGTAAGGTTGATTATTATTTCCGATGTCTTAGGGTCGAGAGCGGCAGTGTGCTCGTCTAGCAGCAAGAGCTCCGGAGAAGTCATGGTGGACATTATCAGCGAAAGCGCCTGTCTTTGCCCTCCCGAAAGGAGGCTGACCTTGGTGTGGAGCTTGTCTTCAAGTCCTATGCCTATCTGAGAAAGCAGCTCTTGGAAGAGACTGACCTGCTTTTTGTTGGCTCCCATTGAAAGTCCGTATGCCTTGCCCTTGTTGTATGCAAGCGACATGTTCTCAAGTATAGTCATGGAAGGGCAGGTACCCTTGGAAGGGTCCTGGAAAACCCTGGCCATCAGCTTTGATTTGCGGAATTCAGGCATATGAGTGATGTCGGAGTCGTTAAGCAAAATAGCGCCTTCGTCAGGGTCTATCTTTCCTGATATGAGGTTTAGCAGAGTCGATTTGCCGGCTCCGTTGCCGCCTATTATAGTTATGAAGTCGCCGTTGTTTACATTCAGCGAAAGGCCTCTGTAGAGGTTGATTTCGTTTACAGTACCCTTGTTGAAGGTTTTGTACAAATTACTTAATTGAAGCATTTGCCAAACCTCCCTTCAATAGCCTTTTCACGCCCGTGAATCTATGTGCGTTGCCTGCTGAAAGGGCGAATACTATTATTACGCAGGTCACAAGCTTGAGGTCGGTTGGCGAAAGCCCGAGATTTAGGGCCGCTCCTATGCTGAACCTGTAGAGTATGGAGCCAAGCAGGGCCATTGTTGTAGGAAGCATTATGGAAACTCTCCTGAACAGGGTCTCGCCGAATATTATTGAAGCAAGTCCCATTACAACTATCCCGGTTCCCATTCCCACATCGGCGAATCTCTGGTACTGGGCCATTATGGAGCCTGCAAGGGCAACAAGTCCGTTAGACAGCATGAGGGCAAGTATTTTCATCTTGCCTGTATCTATTCCAAGTGATGTAATCATGTCAGGGTTGTCGCCAGTGCCGATTATCAAAAACCCAAGCTTTGTAGATAGCAGGAAATCAAGCAGCAGCTTTGACACAAGCGCAAAGGCAGCAATTACTACAAGCGGATGAACATCCAATGAAAATATTGTTTCATTGCTGAAAAGCGGCAGGTTAGATTTGCCCATTATCCTCAGGTTTATTGAATAAAGTCCTATCATTACTAGTATTCCCGAGAGCAGATTTGTTATGCCAAGCTTCACATGGAGGAATCCTGTTATAAAACCTGCTCCAAGTCCCGCTACAAACGCCGCGACGCATGCAACAAAAGGATTTACACCGTTTAACAATAGAACAGAGGCTACGGCTGCTCCTGTAACGAAGCTGCCGTCAACCGATAGATCTGGAAAATCGAGTATTCTGTATGTTATATAAACTCCCAGGACCATTATTGCAAATATGAGTCCCATCTGGAGCACGTTTATTGAAAAATCTAGCAACTGAGCCATCTCCCTTCGATGAAAGCCGGTTAAAACCAGTAAAAACAAAATGTTGAGTGAATTTATTTTACGAATTCAGCTCTCGACTTGAGCTCCTCTGGAATTGTGATCCCAAGCTTTCCAGCAGTAGTTTCGTTTATAACCAGTGTAGTGTCCTCAAGAAGTCCAACTGGTATTGCAGCAGGCTTTTCGCCCTTTAGTATCTGGGCTGCTATTTTGCCTGTCTGAAGTCCGAGGTTGTAGTAGTTGATTCCCTCTGTAGCAAGCGCTCCGCCTTTAACTGCGCCGTCCTCTGCGCTTATTACAGGTATCTTGTTTTCTATGCACTTGTTGGCTACAAGAGGTATTGAGGATACAACAGTGTTGTCAGTAGGCACATATAGCGCGTCTATATTTCCGATTGCAGAATTGAGTGCCTGGTCTATGTCGTTAACAGATGTGATTCCAACTTCAACTATTTCAAGGCCAAGCTTTGCTGCAACAGCTTTTGCCTGATCCACCTGAACTACAGAGTTGGCCTCGCTTGTGTTGTATATCACGCCTAACTTTTTAACGTCTGGAACGAGTGCCTTGATAAGCTCGAACTGCTTTTCCATTGGAGCGGCATCGCTAGAGCCTGTAACGTTTCCGCCCGGCTTGTCAAGAGAAGCCACAAGTCCTGCGCTTACAGGATCAGTAACGGCCGTAAACACTACAGGGATGTCTTTTGTAGCGTTGAATGCAGCCTGAGCTGAAGGAGTAGCTATTGCAACTATCATGTCCTTCTTGGCAGCTGCGAAGCCGTCTGCTATTGTCTGGGCGTTCGCCATCTCGCCCTGAGCATTCTGGAAGTCTATCTCGAGGTTTTCGCCCTCAACAAAGCCCTCTTCTTTGAGCGCGTCAATAATACCCTTTCTTGCATCATCTAGTGCAGGGTGTTCAACAATCTGAGAAATACCTATGTTGTAAGTTTTGTTTTCTGAATTTGCAGATTCGTCCGGAGCCTTTGAGCAGCCCCCTAAAAGTGAAGTGGACAAAAGAATTGAAGCACAAAAAATAGATATGAGTTTCTTTACCATACTACCATCCTCCTAAAGATTTGAAATTGTGATTTGATAAACTGTTTGCTGCTGTTAAAATCCTACGCGCCCCAAGGGCCTACAGTGTTGCTGAGCCGTTTTCAACTCATGTGAAAAGGCTGTATGATGAAGATTATATATTCTGGGGTTCATAAAGTCAACCCCGCTTTTGTAGATAAAAACACTAGGAAGCTTGGAAAACAGGGGCCCGGACAGATTGACAAAAAATAATCACACAAAAAACAGTATGAGTTTTCTGAAAATTCAGCAAGGGCAATTAAACAATTTCAAAAATACGAATATTTATGATAAAATGATGTAAATTGAATTAATAATTCAGGGGTGTTGCTTTGTGACAGATGTATCTTTCGGTATAAATGTAAGAGGAGAACAAGGGCAGTTTGATTTCTTCAAGCTCATGTTTCAAAACTACCCTGGCGTAATGCTGATAATAGACCCAGATTCTGGAATTATAATCGAAGCGAATGCTGCTGCGGAAAGTTTCTACAGCTATGACAGAGAACAGATCATAGGCATGGACATATGCAATATAAACAGATTTCAAAAATCGGATGCAGAGCTAAGGCTCAAGGCTGCGCTTGCGGGTGTTGGAATGTCGAATATGAAGCACTACACAAGTGATGGAACCGAGAAGAATGTCAAGGTTTTCCTGGCCCCACTTGAGATTGCAGGCAAGCTGCTGCTTCACGCAATAATATTCGAGGCCGGGGAAGGCAATGGCGAATTCGAAAGTGAAATAATAAGCAACAAAAAATATCTCCACATGGCGCTGCATGATGATCTTACAGAGCTCCCCAACAAACGTTTCTTCAAGATGAAGGTTGAGGAGGAGATACTAAAGGCGAGTGTCGGAGGAAACGGTTTTGCGCTTGTGTTCCTGGATCTTGACAATTTCAAGTACATCAATGACACACTGGGTCACGTCATGGGCGACAAGATGCTCAGTCTGATAGGCAGCAAGCTAAAGCATTCTGTAAGAGGGGCGGATTTTGCGGCCAGATTCGGAGGAGACGAGTTTGCAATAGTCATTCCCGGAGAGCAAAAAAGAGAAGAGGCTGAAGAAATAGCCCAGAGGATAAAAAAATCAATAGAGGACATCATGGAGATCGAAGGCCAGAAGCTGCAGGTTTCGTGCAGTTACGGCATAAGCATATACCCTGCCGACGGCGAGGGCTTCGTCGAGCTGCTTAGGGCTGCCGACAAGGAGATGTACAACTGGAAGCAGAGCGCCGAGGAACAACAGGAGAGCGTATACTCGGATTTCATAGTGAAAGAAGACGAGGAAAAATAGATTAATAAAAAAACCGCATTCAACAAGATGCGGTTTTTTTATTTGCTTATTCTGATTTGAAATAGATTTTCTCGTTCTCGAGCAGGGGGATCGACCTGTGCGCGAGGCCTATTACCATATCGTCGAGATGGAGCACCCCGATGCTCATGAACAGACATATGCTTATGTGCTCGTCGCAGCGGGCTATGCCTATCTTGCCTCCCACGCTAAAGCCGGTTGCCTTTTCGGAAACCTGATTGATGGCTTCCCTGGCTGCGCCTATTATCGCGCCCTCGTGTATGTGCACATTTTGAATTATCCCGGTGCGCTTTGACGCTACAAGAGCTCTTTCTATTATCTTCGGTATGGACTGAATCAGATTGCCGCCAACATCCACGCCTGTTGAAAGAATACCTGTTTTTTTATAATCCCTTACAAGCCTTTCTTCCTCCTCGCGGGTGGAAAGGGCCAGCTTAATTGCGGCCTTGGCCACGTCTATGCTTTTTATCATGTTTTTCACCTGCCTGAAAGTGATGATGGCCAGCGTATGCATATAGAAGCCATTCATGTCACATTATAGCATAAATGCATGCAGCCTATTAAATAAATTATTCCCATAACAGTGCCAAAAAAACCACTTAAATGAATATTAATAATAAAAGAAGCTTTTTTATTATGGCGTATTTAAGGAGGTATTGGCATGATTGTGGTAAGGGATATTAAGCTTTCGAGGGATTTTTCGCTCTCGGAGTTCGCGTGCAGGGATGAGAGAAGGAGCGTTTATGTAGTTGCTGAGCTGGTGGAGAGGCTTCAGGTTCTGAGGGATCACTTCAAAAGGCCGGTAGTCATAACGAGCGGCTACAGGAGCAAGACATACAACAGGAAGGTAGGCGGCGCCGACGGGTCGCAGCACATCGAGGGGCGCGCGGCAGACATCAAGGTCATAGGGGTGGGCATGGAGGAGATAGCACGGGCGGCCATAAAGGCAGGCTTTCGCGGGATTGGCATATATGGGAACTTTGTGCATGTTGATGTTAGAAGGAATCTTGTGAATAGGGGCGGAAGGCCGTATGATATATGGCGCGAAAGATGAGAATTGAGACTCTGTATTTTTGGTTTTACATGTCTGAGAGTGGGTATTTATTAATAAACAGTGAGACAAAAAAAGGCATGGGGGGATGGTCGTGAAATTTAAGGATTATATAGAAATATTAAAGCGAAGAAAAATCTTGTTCGTATGTATTCTTGCAATATCGGTGGTTTCAACATTTATAACTACATTTTTTGTGGTAGATCCAATATATGAAAGCACTACCACTCTCATGATAGGAAAAGCGAGAACTGCTGAAGAAACATATATAGATTATCAGTCCTATGAGATAAGCCAGAAGCTTGTAAACACGTATACGCATCTTGCAAAGTCGGAGACGGTGATTGATGCCACCATAAAGAATTTGGGGCTTAAGATGACGGCCGCACAGCTTGCTGATAGCGTTGCGGTGGAGCAGGTTGAAGATTCCGAAATAATAAAAATCACCGTGAGCAGCACAAATCCCAAAATCCCTGCGATTGTGGCCAACGAACTGGTAAAGGTATTCAAGCAGGAGATGGTCAGGATACTCAACGATACTAATATACATGTAGTTGACGCTGCCAAGACACCTGTAGAACCCGCAAAACCAAACAAGCCGATTAATATGGCGGCGGGGATATTTTTCGGAGTAATGGGCGGACTTTTCCTGGTGTATATGAGGGAATACATGGGCAACACTATAAATTCGCAACTTGACCTGCAAAAGCATGTGGGTCTGAGCGTCATAGGCACAATACCCAAGTTCAAGAGAAGTATTTATTCGGAGGAAGGCGATCTGGTGATGAAATACGATTCGAAATCACCGGAATCAGAGGCTTTCAGAAGCATAAGAACCAACATACAATTTGCCAACATAGACGAGAAAATCAAGACGGTACTATTTACAAGCGCCATAAAAGGGGAAGGAAAGACGACGGTAGCGGCCAACATGGCTGTGGCGCTCTCAAGCATAGGCAAGAACGTTGTAGTAATAGACTGCGACTTCAGGAATCCGCGTCTTGGAAGGATATTTGGGGTATCCAACAACGACGGAATCACAGATCTTTTGCTTTTGAAAAAGCCGTTCGAGGGCTATCTTAAGGATACGTCTTTCGAGAATCTCAAGGTGCTCACAGCCGGAAGTTCAGTTCAGAATCCGGCTGAAATACTCCATTCTGACAGGATGAAGGAACTTATAGGCTCTCTCAGGCATGAATATGACTATGTCATTGTAGACACCCCGCCGGCGGCTGTGGTGACTGATGCAAGCATTGCGTCTTCATTCAGTGACGCCGTTATAATGGTGTGCTCAGCCGGGAATGTTTCCGTAGACGAGGTCATCCTGGCGAAGGAAGCGCTGTCGAGCGTCAATGCAAAGCTCATGGGAGCAGTCCTTAACGGACTTCCAAAGTCGGAGGTAACAGGGTACTATGAATACTACGGAAAGAGAGATTAAAGGATTGTAATAAACCCGGGGTGAGGATATGAAAAATACCGACAAAAATAACAGTTATATAGGAATGTGCCCCATAACACACAAAAAAAATCTGAGGGGTTATATGTTCATAAAGAGACTTATGGACATAGTGATTTCAATCTTGGGACTCGTGGCATTTTTGCCGGTTTTCATACTTACGGCGTTTGCGATAATCATGGAAAAGCCAAGTGGGCCTGTGTTTTTCTCTCAAACCAGAGTGGGACAGAGCGGAAGGCCGTTCAAGATGTATAAATTCAGATCCATGGTTCCGGATGCAGAAAAGATGGTTGATGCTCTAATGGACCAGAACGAGCTTTCGGGGCCTGTGTTCAAAATTAAGAATGATCCAAGGGTTACGGCTGTCGGAAGACTTATAAGGAAGGCTAGCATAGATGAGCTGCCTCAGATCATAAATGTGCTAAAAGGTGATATGAGCATAGTGGGACCCAGACCCCCACTGCCAAGGGAAGTTGACGAGTACAGCGAGTTCCACAAGCAGAGGTTGTGCATCAAGCCCGGAATAACATGTTACTGGCAAATATGCGGCAGAGACAAGATATCTGATTTTGATGAAAGGGTTGACCTGGATATAAGGTATATAAAGGAAATGTCGGTTTTGACAGATATAAAGATAATATTAAAAACGATACCGGCTCTTCTGGAAAAGGACGATGCATCTTAGAATCTGAGGCTGGATTTTTATGTATGGAGGTGAAGACATGGTTTCGCTTGTTGTGATAGATTACAAATCGGCAGAAAGAACTGTAAGGTTCATAAAAGAATTCTATGATAATCTTGTCTATGAAGACAAAGCCAATATAACCGTAGTAGACAATTCAATGGATGAGGACAACTACACCGCATTAGTAGAGGGAGCGGTGGAACTTGATTTGCTATCGATACCGCAGGATATAAAGGATAGGATAAACAGGGAGAGCGTTCAGACTGCACGCATTGAAAGAGCCGTTATGCTAAATGGCACAAGGGGGAGCGTGCTTATAATTAAATCGAATGAAAATGGCGGCTGCCCCAAGGGAAATAACACAGGAGCCGTTGCCGCATATCAGATTTTCCGGGATAAATATACGATATTTTCAAATAGCGACCTTTTTTTCGAAAAGCCGTTTGATCTTGAGCTTATCACAAGGCCGATGGAGGTTTTGCCGGATGTAGGAATAACAGGTCCAAGGGTTGTAGGACTTGACGGTAAAAGGCAGTCACCGCACAGAAAGCTTGGTATATGGAAAATGCACATATTCCCGTATCTGTTCTGGCCGGTAATGAGCGTTGTAAACAGGATTGCCGACAGGGAGAACATATTCACAAGTATGGATTTAAGGGATGAGAGTGGTTATGCATATAGGGTTATGGGATCGTTCATGGCTGTGAATACAAAAGAATTTTTTGATGTTGGAATGTTTGATGAGAACGTGTTCATATACGGCGAGGAGATGGTGCTTGCCGAAAAGATGGAAGGCATAGGCAAGAGGGCATATTATGTCAATGAATGCGAAATACGCCACGAACACGGCGCAACTACGAAAAAATCATTTTCAAACATAAAAACCCAAAGGCTCAAATTCGACGCGGATCTTTATTACCAGCAAAATTATATGGGAGCCAGCAGTCTGGAGGTGTTTCTGGCAAAGTTGGGTTTTGGAATGTACGAGAGGATATACTTCCCGTTCAAGAGCTTGCTGAAAAAAGAATCTTAAATAAATTAGGATGGAGAATGGGTTATGTGGAAGGAGAAGCTAGGGGGTTTCAGGCAAACAAATTTCATACGAGACGGGAGAATGACGAATAGATTTATACTGGCACTCACCGGGATTACAAGCATAGCTGCGGTTGTAAAGCCCGAGCTGTTTTCGGTCGGACTTGCAGTCTTGCTTTTTTTTGCAGTAGCTGTGAATCCCAAGCTCGCATTATTCTGGCTTGTCGTTTTTGCGGAGGATATATTCAATCTAGTTAACCCGGAGCTTGGATTGAAGGACAGGTTGCATCCGGACCTGATGCTGATAATATTGGTTTTTATGTTTGCAAAGTATATGGCTGGAAAGCTTTACAATAAAAATAAGCTGAGTGATGAACCGTCCGGAATGTTCGGGTTGGAGGTAACTCTGATTGTAGCGATGCTGATAGTAGGGTCTGTAAACAGCATGTTGCACTATGACCAGCCTGTGTTTTTAGGACTCAGGTCAGCGAGATATCTGCTTATATATTTGTTTTATTTTCCACTTAAAGAACTTTTCAAGAATCCAGCATACAGAAAGTGGGCGCTTGATTTTCTCCTTTATTTTGGAGTTTTCGCAACGACGCTTTATCTTGTGCAGTATGTGGTGTTTGATAGTTTTAAATTCATGTATATTACCACATACGGTGAAAGATTTGGCGGAACCAGGTTAAGAATGGAGGTCGGACTTATAATTTCAAGTATGTGCATTGCATTTTCAAGGGGTATAACAGACAAAAGCTCTGCAAGATACTGGATTATTGCTATATATGAAGTTGCAGCTTTTGCTGTGATTACAAAGATAAGAGTGGCATTGCTCGGCTTGGCTATAGCCTTTCTGGTAGGCATATTCATTCAAAAAAGATATTCAAGGGCTATTTCCGCATATCTGCTTGTGATTTTTATAGGTATAAATATGTTCAACCTGAAGGATTCGATTCTATACAAAATGTACAATCTTACAGTTAATGAAGTGGCGACAGAAACTGGAAATTATGGCGTAAGAGTAAACGAGATTGAGTTCTATATGGATCAGGTGACCAAGTCGCCGATTTTGGGCAGAGGAATACTCAACAAGCTACATCCTCAATCGCTAAAGGCTCTGGGAGAAAAGTATGAATATTCTCTGTCGGATATTGGAATTTTGGGATTTTTCTTCAGTTTCGGTATTGTGGGTGTTGCATGGGTGTTATTGATTTTTTTCAAACTGTCACGGCTCTCGATTCGGGCACTTAAGACACAGGATGAATCTCGCTACAGCGTATTCCTTTTTACAGCGTTTCTAATAATCACAAGTGCAACAATAATGTATTTGGATAATGAAAACACAATTCTGTATATAATAATATTTGCAAGCATATACGAGAATGTTGTAAATGAGAACGAAAAACGGTTTGAATCTGCATGACGATTTCGGTTGCACAATAAATCAAAGGGGTGGGAATAATGAAGGTGCTTATGATAGAACATTTTTCTGCGGGCAATGAATACAGCCTCGAGCTCTGCAGGAGGCTTTCGGAGCTCGTTGATATCACCCTGCTGACAGTGGACAACAGTCTTGCACGAGAAGACAACAATTACGCCGTCAAAAAGATTCTTTGCGGCTATGGACATCCTGTGGGACAGAGGATTGGCAAATATGCAAGGAGTATATTTGCTATGTTTAAAGAAGCCCTGTTTGGAGGGTACGATGTTATACATGTGCAGACACTGAGATTGATATATGCCGAGGTGCCGATGTACGCGATATTTAGGCTTGCCGGGAAAAAGATAACTTATACAGTTCACAATGTGATGCCACATGAGGGAATAGCAGGGCAGAGGATGTTCTATAAAGCTATGTACATGCTGAGCGATGGACTAATAGTGCACAACGAAGCTAGCAAGAGCGCACTTGAGAGAGAATGCAAAGGCGTTTCCCAAAAGACACGGGTCATCCCCAGAGGTATATACGATGTATACAAAGACGCATATGGAAAACAAGCCGAAGAAAAAATTAACGATACCAACAGAAATGGAGATATTACAAATCTGCTGCTGATAGGAAAGTTGCGGGCATACAAGGGCGCGGACATACTCGTAAAGGCTGTATCGGTGATGCCTGATGAGTACAAGTCAAGACTGAGAGTGATAGTGGCAGGCAAGCAGGAGATGGAGTGCAATTTGGAGGAGCTAGTAAGCAGATTCGGCGTTGAGGACATTGTTGAGTTGAGAAAGGGATTCTTACCAAATGATGAGGTTGCCAGGCTTATGATTGAATGCGACGCATGCGTTTTTCCATACAAGGAGATATACGGAAGCGGGGCACTGCTGCTTGCTTACACCTTTGGGAAACCTGTTATAGCCAGCGATTTGCCTACTTTTTTGGAGGACACAAACTCCGGGTGCACAGGGCTTCTTTTCAGGAACGAGGATTCAGAGGATTTTGCTGGCAAGATTATGCAGTTTATGGATATGGATAACATGGATAGAATGAGGTTTTCTGAAAATATTTCAAGGCTTGTTGAAACAAGACATAATTGGAAAATCACATCCAAGTCCACTTTTGAGCTGTACAAGAGCATTCAATAATTCGACGAAAGACTGGATTCGACGTGGAGGTAATTTTGTATGAATATCGATTACAACAGGCTTGTATTTAGAAGACAGTTTCTTCTAACGGCAAAAAAGATAGATGGACTTGCGGATTGGAATAGGCACAGTGTGTGCTCCGGGGAAAAGATACTCTACGTGCACCCAGATCTTGAAGTGACGGTGGAAGAAACTGAAGGCAGGCGCGTTGTTCTGATGGGTTTTTTGCTGGATTGGCAAAATCCGGAGCTTGGCAATGCAGACATAATAAGGCGTCTGCTTGAGGAGAGCGAGGACTTTATGGGTATCGTGGAATCCACATATGAACTCGGAGGCAGGTTTGCTATAATATATGAGGATGATCTTGGATGCAGGATTTTTCACGATGCTGGCGGACAAAGAGAGGTTTATTATCATTTGGGAAAACATGGGGTTTCGTGCGCTTCCAACCTGCCCATAATAAAGGCATACCTGGATGCCGTTGAAAATCCCGACGAGGACATACAAAAACTCTATAATTCCCAGGTTTTTTTAAGGTTCAAAAAGCAGTGGGTGGGGGCTGAGACGATATACAAGGACACCAGGTATCTTAAGCCGAACCACGCGCTTGACGTTAAAAGCGGTGAGGTAAACAGGTACTGGCCTTTGGCGCCGCTAGAGAGCAAACCTGTAGACGAGGTTGTGGAAAAAGCATCAGATATGCTTAAGGGATTTATGAAAGCCGCATCGCTTAGGAAAAAAATAATGCTGCCAGTGACGGCAGGATGGGACAGCAGGCTGCTTCTCGCTGCCTCTCGCGAAATAAGCGATAGTGTCATTTATTTCGTAATAAAGTTCCTGCGCACGGGCGATGAGCAGATGAATTATATGGATGTAGAGATTCCAAGAAGGCTTCTTGAAAAGCTGGGGCTGGAATTCCATGTGATAGAGGCGTCGAAAGATGTGGACGAGAGGTTTGGTCGCATATTCATGGAAAACACGGCATACAGCAAGGAAAGCATACTGCCTGGAATATACAAAGTATTTTACTGCATGTTCCCCGATAATCTCAACATATCAAGCCACATAAGCGAGGTTATAAGAAACTACAAGGGGGACTGCAAAAAACACCGTGAAAAATTTTATGAAACTTGTGTGGAATACGACTACAAGGGAGATTATTATGACAATAAATATGTAAAACGTACATGCGAGAACTGGATCAAGGAACAGCTGAATTTTTCGGAAAAGATGAATATTTATCCGCCGTCACTGATGTACTGGGAGGAGTGGCTCGGTTGGGAGGCTTCGCACAGGAGCGAAACAGATATAGCAATAGAGGAATATGCAATTATGAGTTGTAGAAATCTCATGGCGCTTTTGCTGTCAGTGCCTAAGGAAGAGCGAAATGCATACGATTGTTCTCTCTACAAGAAACTGATGAAACATATGTGGCCGGAGGTGCTCTTGGAGCCGATAAACCCATCGTTCAAGAGACATGTCAAGGGCGCGCTTGTATCGACGGATTGGTACTATAAGATGAGGACGATATTCAAAAACATGAAGAAGGAACGCCATTTATGATGAAAAAGCATTAATTTATGGGGGTTGCAATTATAGCTATGGGATATGATAGTTCGTTATATGAAAAACTGCTGTACAGAAAACAATATATTTTGCTGCCTTACACCATCAAGGGTCCTGAAGGGTGGAAGACATACGGTGTGCACAAAGACAGGTTCGTACTGCATACCCATCCGGAACTTGAAATGGCGCTTGCTGAGGACGAAAAAAGAAGGGTTGTGCTGCTTGGGTATATACTCGACTGGCAGAATCCCGAGTCCGGGAATCTCGATATACTCAGAATGCTCCTTAGAGAGAATAAGGATTTCGACAGTTTCCTTGAGGCCACATATAATCTCGGGGGAAGATTCATGCTCATATATGAAGATGGCGAATGCTGCAGATTATATATGGATGCGGCAGGACAGATGGAGGCATTCTTCTATAACGGAAGAAAAGGCCTGACGTGCGGTGCCCAGCTGCCTATAATGAATCAGTATATTGGGCTGGAGAAAAATGCGGACAAGGGCGTTCAAGAGTTCTACATGAGTGAGGACTTCATAAAATCAAATATGCAATGGGTGGGAGAAGACACAATATACAGCGATGTGAAGGAGATAAGAGCGAATTTTTATCTCGATATTGCGGAAGGGAAGACGGTCAGATACTGGCCCAAGGAGCCGCTGAAGAAGAGGTCGCTTGGAGCTGCCAGCGAAATGGCTTGCTGGATGCTAAAGGGTTTCATGGACGCGATATCCAGAAGGTCCAAGCTTGTAATGCCAGTGACAGCAGGCTGGGACAGCAGGTTGCTGCTTTCAGCATCAAAGAACATACGAGACAGGGTGACATATTATATTATAAGGGCCCCCTGGATGGACGACGACCATGTGGACATAAGGGTTCCAAGAAGACTATTTGAGGAGCTGGGAATTCCATTCAAGGTCATAAACGCGGGCGAAGAAGTCGATGCGGATTTTGCAAGGGCGTTCAGGGACAGCACTGCGTATCCTATAGAGTCGAACCTTCCTGGGATATACAACGTATTCTATAAGCAGTTTCCAGGGATGGTCAATATATCAAGCCATGTGAGTGAAACGATCAGGAACTACAGGGGGAGCATAGTTTCTCCGAGTGGAAAACAATTTTCGACACACATAGGCTATGACGGCAATAACGAATATGCCGCAAGGATGTGCGATGTATGGCTCAAGAAGAACTCTGAGCTTGCAAAGGAAATGAACATAGATTTGTTGTCACTGTTCTACTGGGAAGAGGGCATCCGATGGGATGCATCCCATCGGACACAGGCGGACATAGCAATAGAGGAGTATTCGCCTTTCAGCTGCAGGAACCTGCTAACAATGATGCTTTCTGTGAATGATTCCTACAGGAATAGGTACAACTGCACCCTCTATAGGAGGATGATAGAGATAATGTGGCCTGAGGTGCTCTACGAGCCCATCAATCCTTCATTCAAGAACAACGTGAAGGGATTCCTGGTATCAATGGACAAGTTTTATGTGGCAAATAGATTTATAAAGCGTTTAGAGACGAAAAAATAATTGTGACGTCCTGATAAATTATTGTTGTTTTGGAGGTTGGGAATGGATAATTCAGAATACAAAAATCTGATTTATAGAAAACAATTCATTATTATGCCATGTAAAGCAGAAGGACCTTCAGGATGGAAGACATGCGGGATATGCAATGAGAGGCTTGTGCTTCATGCACATCCGGATCTGCAGGTTACACAGATCGATGATGAAAAAAGAAGAATACTGCTTCTGGGATATATGCTCGATTGGCAGAATCCTGGATTAGGGAACCATGACATACTTAGTATGCTTGTGAGTGGGAACGGTGATTTCAAGAGTTTTTTGGAGGCTACCTTCAATCTGGGAGGCAGGTTTGTCATAATATATGAGGACTCGACGTGTAGCAGGCTATTTCATGACGCCACCGGACAAATGGAGGTGTATCGCTACTGTGGAGACAAGGGTGTAGCATGCGCAGCGCAGTTGCCTATAATGAAAAAATATTTGGACCTTGAAGACAATACTGCTGAAGGCGTTCAGGAATTCTACAAGAGTGAAGATTTTAAAAACGCCAAAATGCAGTGGGTTGGCGAGGACACTATATACAAGGACACCAAGGAACTCAGACCCAACTTTTACCTGGATCTTATGGACGGAAGCGCAGTAAGGTACTGGCCGATGGAACCGCTTGGGCTAATTTCTGTTGAGTCGGCTAGCGAGATGGCTTGCCGGATGCTGAAGGGATTTCTTGATGCCATATCGAGAAGGTCAAAGGTTGTATTGCCTGTGACCGCAGGATGGGACAGCCGCTTGATGCTTTCGGCAACAAAGGATATAAGAGATAGGATGACGTATTATATTATAAAGTTTCCCGGCATGGATGAAGACCATGTTGATATAAGGGTGCCCAAGAGCCTTTTCGAAAAAATACAGGTTCCGTTCAATGTAATAGATGCAAGCGGAGAGGTGGATGATGATTTTAGAAGGGTATTCATTGAGAATACTGCATATCCAAAGCTCTCGAACCTGCCGGGAGTATACAATGTATTCCATAAAATATTCAATGACAATGTGAATATTTCGAGCCAGGTGAGTGAGACTGTAAGGAATTACAGAGGAACAATAAAGTCTCCAAGCGGCAGGTTGTTTTCTACGCGCGTTGGCTATGATGGGAATAATAAATATGCTGCCAGAATGTGCGATATTTGGCTAGAGCAGAATGCAGGGGTTGCTAAGGAAATGAATATAGACCTGCTTGCGCTTTTTACATGGGAGGAAGGCATGAGTTGGGAAGCGTCGCACCGTTCTGAAACTAACATTTCTATCGAGGAGTATGCGCCGTTTAGCTGCAGGAACCTTCTGACGGTTATGCTTTCTGTGAATGACTCCTATAGGAACAAGTACAACTGCACGCTATACAGGAAGATGATGGAAATGATGTGGCCTGAAGTGCTTTATGAACCTATTAATCCTTCGTTAAGGAACAATGTCAAGGGATTTTTGATATCAATGGACAAATTCTACGCAACAAAGAAACTCATTAAAAATGTCGATTGGAAGTAGTTTTGCAGATGCCAAGACAGAGTTTTGTAAGGAGGGATTCCATGAAGAGCATTGACTATGACAGGCTAATATACAGAAGACAGTTTCTGCTTGTGCCGGAAGGAGTGACAGGTCCTGAGGGGTGGGAGCGACATGTCATATGCAACGGCAAAAAGATGCTGTATGTACATCCGGATCTTGATTACTGTGAGTTTGAGAAGGACGGGAAGAGGGCAGTGCTGCTTGGCTATATTTTTGACTGGCAAAGACCCCAGGATACCGATTTGGACATACTCAGGCGTCTTATATGTGCAAAGGGAGGCTTCGATGAGCTCCTAAGGGCCACGTTTGATTTCAGCGGCAGGTTTGCGTTAATATATGAGGACGAATCTACATGCAGGCTGTTTCACGATGCGGCCGGACAAAGGGAGGTCTACTACCATGTTGGTGAATCTGGCGTTTCATGCGGTTCGCAGCTGCCCATACTTAAACAGTACCTTTCCCTTGAGGACAACCCTGACAGGGAGGTATGTGAATTCTATGTTTCTAAGGATTTCATAAATTCGAAGAAGAATTGGTTTGGAGATTTCACTATATACAAGGACACAAGGGGGCTAAAGCCTAACTTCTACCTTGATCTGATAGAGGGCTGTGCCGTGAGGTATTGGCCTACAGAGCCGCTTGAGCCAAAGTCTCTCGATTGGGCCGTGGAAATAGGCAGCAATATGTTGTGTGGATTTATGGACGCTGCTTCAAGAAGAAAGAGCCTGGTTCTGCCTGTGACGGCAGGCTGGGACAGTCGAGTAACACTTGCAGCTACTAGAAAAATAAGCAGCAAGGTTGACTATTTCATAATAAAGTTTTCGAGAATGGATGAGAGGCACGTCGACATACGGATTCCAAAAAAACTTTTCAAAAAACTGGGAATTCCATTTAACGTAATGGATGCATCGGCTCCAATTGACGAGAAATTCGCAGACATATTCCGGCAAAACGCTGCATATCCAAAGGAGGAAAATCTTCCGGGGATATATAATGTGCTCTACAGCAGCTATGAAGGCAGAGTCAATATGCCTGGACATGTAAGCGACATAGTGAAAAACTACAGAGGCAAAATCGAGCTGCCGACAGGAGAATTGTTTTCAGGCCATGTGGGATATGACTGTGCAAACAAGTTTGCCGCTAAAACGTGCGATTTATGGCTTGAGGATACTAAAGAGCTTGCAAGAAAAATGAACATAGATTTGCTTTCACTTTTTTACTGGGAAGAGACTATCAATTCGCAGGCATCGCAGAGGACGGAAAGCGATATAGCTGTGGATGAGTACTGCGTGTTCAGCTGCAGAAACCTTCTGGCAAATCTACTTTCGGTGGATTCTGTATACAGAGGCAAGTTCAACTGTGTGCTATACAGAAAGATGATGGAGAGGATGTGGCCTCAGGTGCTGTCCGAGCCGATGAACCCTTCCCTCCATTCATATATAAGAGGAGTGCTGTCGTCGCTGAATCTGCTGTACCCTCTAAAGGAACTCAAGAAAAAGCTGCTTAGATAGTCCGACGCTGATTTCTGTTGACGAGGGGGGATTATATTGAAAAAAATACTGCTTGTTTCCAATCACATATTTCATTATCGCGTTAAGGTATACAACTACTTTTATGATGAGTTCAGGAGAAGGGGATATGATTTTTCTGTCATAGCCCCTAGCTGGCAGGAGGAAGCCGGAGTAAAAGCCGCTTTCCCGATGCAAGTGCAGGAGTTTTCATCGAGAGGATATGTAGACTACATCGCGAAGGAAAAGCCTGACGTTGTTATAACTTTTCTGCATTTGAAGGATGTAGTCATATTTCCTGTCACGGTCTACTGCAGAATGAAGGGTATACCTGTAATATACTGGAATCACGGGGTCAATCTGGAGACTCCCGACGCAAAGCTTAAGAATGCTGTTTTCAGGAAGGTGCACGATATTTCGGATGCAATAATACTCTATTCTCCCAATGAAAAAAAATATGTCAGCGAGAAAAATATGCACAAGGTTTTCATAGGTTACAATACACTCAACTTCGAAGACATAGACAGAAGCAATGTCATGCCCCCGGATGCCATAAGGAGCAAGTATGGAATCCGTGAAAAGGACTATGTCCTTTTTGTGGGCAGGATGAACGAGAATAAGAGAGTCGACGTTCTGCTTAGTAACCTTGCAAATGAGGAATACGCAGTGGTAATTATTGGCAAGGGCATGAGCGAGGAGCAAAGGGCGATTGCAGACTCGGCGCCGAACATTTACTATCTAGGGGCTATCTGGGACACCCTTGATTTCAATTCGCTATTCAGCGCCTGCAAGGTATTCTCGATACCGGGACATCTTGGTCTTGGCCTCAACGAGGCTTTTTTTTGGGGCAAGCCTGTCGTTACAATGGATGTGAAGCATCCTCCGGAGGTTTTCTACTTGAGGAACGGTTTCAACGGTTTCATAACAAATGATGAAAAAGAGCTCAAGGAAAGAATTGAATATATAATCAGAGACCCTCAGTTTCAGGAGGAGCTTTCGAAAAACGCAATGGAGACTGCTTGCGGGATAGCACATATCAGCAACATGTTCAGGGGCTTTGTCGATGCAGTTGAGTATGTTCAGGAAGTAAAAAAGCGAGCACAGGAGCATAAATAATTCTTGTGAAGCGGAGGGGGGAGCGCATGTCCAGGATAAAGTGGTATTATGAGAGGCTAAAGACAATGGGCCCTGTCGAGATTGCTTGGAGGGTCGCAGAAAAGTCAAAGGAGCTTACAACATACAAAAGGCTGGCGGAAAAGAAAATCAAAGTAACTGACGCCAGATTGTTTGGCGACAAATCCATGGCCTTGCGAGCAGGAAATTTTTTGGAAGACCGCTTCTATGTAGACATCAGGAGTTTACGGGAGAAGTATGCATCGGATCCGCAGTGTTTTGACTTTGCATATGCGGACAGGCTCTGTGATGGGATTGTGTCTATTTTTGGAAGAGAATATGCACTGGGTCGAGATATAGACTGGCACACGTCCATTGAAGGGGGTAAAAGCTGGCCGTTGGAGTTTTCTCCGGGGCTTGAATTCAGGCAGCGCGACGACATAGGCGATGCAAGGCTGAACTGGGAGCTAAACAGGCACTACCAATTTGAAACGCTTGCCTGTGCATATTGCCTCAGTGAAGATGGTAAATATCTGGATGCACTCGGCAGGCAGTTCTACAGCTGGGTGGAGGCGAATCCGTTCATGCTCGGCATTTCGTGGACAAGCACAATGGAGTCTGCTATAAGGTCGATTACATGGCTGTGGGTGTATGCTTTTTTGAATGCTTCTGCGAAAGAGAAGTGCAGCCAGTTGCTGCATGACATGAAAAACGGCATATTAAATCAAGCTGAGCTTGCGAGCAAAAGAAGGTCCAGATTTTCTTCGGCAAACAACCATCTTGTAGTAGAAATGAGCGCTGTACTGATTTGTTCTGTAATGTTCGGACTTGAGGAAAACCTGGAAGATGCGATATGTGTGCTTGAAACCGAGATTGAAAGGCAGGTTTGCGGGGACGGCGTTGACAGAGAGCAGGCTGTACACTATCACAGTTTTGTGGCAGAGGCCTACATGCTGTGCGCGGCTCTCATGAGGAAAAACGGCATTAGTTATTCGCGCGTAATAGACAAGATGCTGGACAAGATGTGCCTTTTCATAAGAGCTCTTATGGATGAGAGTGGCGGAGTGCCTGAAATAGGTGATTCAGATGATGGAAAGCTGTTTGGCATGGAGTGCGGCAATTACTATGTATATCTGCTCCAATCCTGCGGGAAACTTCTTGGAAAAGACTATGCGCAGGAATTTTTTTCATGCCAAAATTTGAAATGGATTTTTGGCGAAGAATCTTCTGTTCAAGAAACACTGCCTAAAAAGAGTTCTGCAGTATATGACTGCGGAGGGTATTCAATACTAAGAGGACAAACATCACTGGGAGAGATGATTTTGACTTTAGACCACGGAGAGCTTGGATTTGGAGAGATAGCAGCTCACGGTCATGCAGATGCTCTGGCTATAACACTCAGGCTTGGTGGCATTGAGATCATTGCCGATCCGGGTACATATGTTTACCATACAAAAAGAAAATGTAGAGACTATTTCAGAAAGACAAGAAACCACAGTACAATATGCATAGATGAACAGGACCAGTCCGAGATGAAGGGCGAATTCATGTGGGGTAAACGTGCCAATGCATTGCTTTTGGCATACAGCTTTGGAAGTGAGGAGGACATGGTTTCTGCGCGCTGCGAAATGCCGTGGGGAGACGTCCATACCAGAAGCATAGTCTACAAAAAGCCGGGTGAAATATATGTAGAGGATATAGTCGAGGGCGGATTTGAAGAGGCGGTGGCTTCCTATGTGCTTGGAATTGGTATAAAGCCCGTAATGGCAGGGGAAAGAGAAATAGAGCTTTTCTGCGGCGATAAAAGACTGGCCCGTTTGACATTTGAGGGGGCAAGAAGTGTGAACATAGAGCAATCCTGGATATCAAAGAGATACCTTGAAAAAGCGGCTTCGCAGTCCATAGTTTGCGTAATCGAAAGCAGTGGTACGGCAAGACTTCTGACAAAAGTGGACATTTGTTAAAGTGGATATAGGAAATGATTCTTGTGACGCATTGATTTAAATTTAATTATAATTTTAATCAAAATAGGACCTTGGTAGGATAGGATATTTCGCGGAACAAACTTATACTATAAAACAGCGAAACAAGTTTTGTATTGAAAATGGATGAAATATCCTATTACATATTTACGCGAGCAGTGCAATACATATGGATGAAGAATATGTCAGCACAAACACTTTTCTAAAACCTGAAACAAAGAACACTTCTTTTCTTTGTAAATTACATTTCGACAAAATTCGAACTATGCCTTTGTCATAACCGGCGCCCGATAAGGGGAAGTTGCCAAATCTCAAAATTATCCTGAAAGGTTAGAACCATTTTATTGCATCATTGCGTAAAGCTAAAGGATTTTGTCCGCTGAATATACAAATGGATGTTTCGTAAAACATTTGTAAACGAGGTGGAAATTTCAATGAATATTAAAAAAGTTATAAGTTATTTGTTATGTGGCACCATGGTGGCTTCTTCTGTAGCGATTTCATTCGCAGCTGACGTCGACTCTTTCAGCGACGATTTTCAAAGCGGAAGCCTAAGCAAGTGGAGAGTGCTTGGAAGCACATCGGAGGTGAGCGTAGTAGGAGACGTTCAAAACTGTTCCAACAAGGTTGTAAGATTCAATCTTCCAAAGAAAGGTGCTACAACAGCATCTATGACTAAAGGAAAAGTTGCTCCTTACGGCTCAACTGTTAAATACAGTTGGAAATTCATGGTGGACCCAACGCACAACAACGATTCTTCCATGGAAATACTAGGTGCATTCCCTGCTTACTCTGGTGCGGATATTCCTACGGTAGGTGTTAATTATAACAAGGGAAGCATAAACATATTCATATACGACACGAAAACAGGCAAATTTATAAATTCTTCCAAGAAGAGCATAAATAAAGGCAAGTGGGTAGAGCTCGATCTTGAAATTAAATGGTCAAAAGACGGATATGTGAAAGCTTGGGTTAATGGAAACGATGTTACTGGCGGAGGAATAAAGGGTGTTACTTCTCCAAATACTGATGGAAACTTCCTCAAGCTAGGAGACATGAGAAGTGGGAACAGCAATGGAACAAGTCGTGTGTTCTTTGACAATGTTAAAATAAAAGAAGTTGTTTCGTCATCAACAACAGGTACAACAACAGGTACAACAACAGGTACAACAACAGGTACAACAACAGGTACAACAACAGGTACAACAACAGGTACAACAACAGGTACAACAACAGGTACAACAACAGGTACAACAAC
>Ga0302252_1000092_pt1 | contig 114892 bp, 126 predicted proteins | sample AAG_RA_Leu_MG_FD_193511 | JGI IMG/M metagenome (GOLD analysis project Ga0302252, IMG submission 193511) | Enriched activated sludge microbial communities from anaerobic digester in WTTP, New Holstein, Wisconsin, United States - AAG_RA_Leu | ecosystem: Engineered > Bioreactor > Anaerobic >... | reverse complement strand
TCTCAATATGCAATAGCCCAGGATTCTCTTGATGGTTCAACCTACACTGAATTTGCACGACAGACGGGGAATCTGGGATCGCTCGCCATCATCAACACATCGCGCCCAGACGCAGGCGACAATGCCAATTACGCGTTGCGCTGGCGGATCTATGCCAGCCAGACTAGTGATTACCTGTATGTTGATGATGTCCAGGTCTTTGGTACACCCATTTAGCGGGATGTGATTCCTGGAATCCGATACGGTACAACCATTTTTTCTCCGGCATTGACTTTTTCTTAAACCCGGCATTTTTCCCTGCATGTGAACCATCAGGCACAACCAGTTTTTCGTAAGGCCATTATAAAAAATCGGCGGGGAAATGCGCAGTTTCAGGATTTTCTCACCAAAAATCAATTTCGTAAAGTCATTATAGCATTATACTCAAGATCCTACACTATCCTTAACCTGTTAATAATCTTAATTGTCGTTTTCAGATTCTGAACCATTGAAAAACCTGAATTCTTATGAGTATGGGGGAAAAATGACTCAAAACAGGCATAATGCGGGGAGGGCTGCTGCACTCCTGGCGATCATAGCAGCAGTCCTGCTGGTCAGCGGTGTGTCCGCAGCCAGTGAATTTGCTCCCTGGTCCACACAGACCGTGGACAGCGGAGGAAAGGTCGGGCAGTATTCATCGGTTGCGCTGGATGCATCGGGCAATCCCGCTATCAGCTATTATGACCAGACTTACGGCGACCTGAAATATGCGTCCTGGGATGGAACCGCGTGGGTTATCACCACCGTGGATGCCTCCAAAAGAAGCGGTGGCGGATGGTCGCACTGGGGATGGGGCAGCCAGTGGGACCATGACTCTGCGTACCAGAAATGGTACCATGGAACCGAGAAGGTTGGCGAACATTCTTCACTTGCCTTTGACAGCAGCGGCAGGCCGCGGATCAGTTATTATGACGAATCGAAAGGCGACCTGAAATACGCTGCATGGGATGGCAGCCAGTGGGTTATCACCACCGTTGACGGCAACAATTACAGGAAAGGTAACCAGCGGGGGTGCAACTGGGATGGCGATCAGGGCAAATACCAGACCCGTTCCGTAGATGTTGGCGAATATTCGTCGCTTGCGCTTGATAGCAGCGACAATCCGCGGATCAGCTACTATGACAAGACGAATGGCGACCTGAAATACGCTTCCTGGGACGGGACCCGATGGGTCATTACCACCGTGGATGCGTCAAAGAGAGAGAATACCCGGCAGTCGTCGTTCTGGGGCTGGGGATGGGGCAGTGACCATGACTCAGATTATACGCGATATTATCATGGCACGGGAAAGGTAGGCGAATTTTCGTCTCTTGCTCTCGACAGCAACGGCAACCCCCGGATCAGCTACTATGATGAGACGAACAAGGACCTGAAATACGCTTCCTGGAATGGCAGCACGTGGGATATCACCACCGTTGACGGCACCAATTATAAGAAAGGTACGCAAAAAGGCTGTAACTGGGACTGGAACAACCACCGGGCACAGTCGGGATTCATCAGGGTTGGCGAGTATTCGTCGCTTGCCCTCGACAGCAGCGGCAAACCCCGGATCAGCTACTATGATGAGACAAACAAGGACCTGAAATACGCTTCCTGGGACGGGACCCGGTGGGTCATCAGCACGGTAGACAGCGCCGGCAGCGTTGGTGCGTATTCCTCCCTTGAACTGGATGCAACCGGCTCTCCCCGTATCGGCTATTACGATGCCATAAGGGGGAACCTGAAGTTTGCTGCGTGGAACAGTTCATCCTCCACGTGGGGAACCGAGACGGTGGACAATTCAAAGAAGGTAGGGACATTCACCTCTCTTGTACTGGATTCACTGGGCAACCCCTCCATCAGTTACTATGACCAGAAGAACAGGGATCTGAAGTATACCGCCGGAACCGGGCATACTCCTGTGATCCTCCCGACCGTGACCGGAATCACTCCCGCACAGGGTCCGGTTGCCGGCGGAACAGAGGTGACCATCACGGGAACGAAGTTTACCGGGGCAACGGCAGTTACGTTTGACGGACTGGCGGCCACGGAATTTTCCGTTGTCAATGATACTTCGATCACGGCGATAACCCCTGCTCACGAAGAGGGAGCTGTCGACGTTATCGTCACCACTCCCGGGGGTTCTGCAACCGGGACCTTTACCTATGAAGCAGAGGTCATCATTACACCAACTGTGACCGGTATCACCCCGGCACAGGGTCCGGTAAGCGGTGGAACGGAAGTGACCATCACCGGAACGAAGTTAACCGGGGCAACGGCCGTAACATTTGATGGAACAGTCGCCACGGCATTTACTGTTGTCAGCGATACTACCATCAACGCGACTACCCCCGCTCATGCAGCGGGAGCCGTTGATGTTGTCGTCACCACTCCCGGTGGCTCTGCAACCGGGACCTATACCTATGAAGAAATTGTTATTCCCGCCCCAACCGTAACAGGTATTGCTCCGGCCAGCGGGATTGCCGGGGAAGCGCTGACCCGTGTCAACATCACGGGAACGAACTTTGTTCCCGGAACAACCCCCTCGGTCTGGCTGGCAAAATCCGGCGAAGACAACATCGTGGCAACCGGGGTCATGGTAGTCTCCCCCACTCAGATCACCTGCAACCTCCAGCTCACACCCTACAAAGCGACCGTCCCGGGCAAGTGGGACGTTGTTGTGCAGAATGCAGACGGCCAGTCCGGTTCAAAGAGCGCTGCCTTCACGATCATCAATCCTCCCCCGACGGTCACCTCTATCGAACCCGCCAGCGGTCAGAATGGAACGGTCATTGACGTGATACGCGTGACAGGGACCAACTTCGGCTTTGGCGCAAACCCGACCATCTGGCTGGCAAAAGCCGGAGAAGCCAACATCACGGCATCGGACACGCAGATCTTCGGCACAACCGAGCTGAAATTCCGGCTCAATATCCCAACATCGGCACCCGCCGGGGACTGGGATCTCTGGATCAAGAGCCAGGACGGTCAGACCGGTGCCTACCTTGGCATGTTCACCATCACCTACCAGGAACCCTCGGAACTCAACTGGGCCTGGTCGACCGATGGCTGGGAGGGATGGACGACAACCTCGGCATGGACACCAACGACTTCAAGCGATACGATATACGGCCCCCTTGTTGAAGACGGCCATGGCGTCTATGGAACAGTAGTCTCCGAAGAACGAAGGGCTGGTTCCACCCAGTCAACCGTTACAAAGACATTCACGGCAGCACCCGGAGAACAATGGTCCACGATCACGTTCAACGGCCTGCTCAGTGCATCTGAGTATGCAGCAGGACGATCACTGGTTATTTCGGTCAATGGCCAGGATGTTTATTCTGCCACGGCAGGATCGGACAGCAGCATCAATGGCCAGGAATTCACCATCACACGGACATTCGAACCGGCAAACACCGTGACAGTTACAATAACAAGCAAACAGAGTACGAAACTATCCGTTGGTTCATACACCCTGCAGTGCAATTCGCTGACCCTGAACTGAGGACGACCGCTCTCGGAGAAACCGGCCAGCCTCCTGCAACTCCCTCTTTTTTGCAGCACAAAAAATCCTTTGCTGACGTGACAGATCCATCAGGATTCTCCCCTGAATGCTTCCATCAGCGTCGTCTTCTTTATAATCTCATCCATCCATTGTTTGTTTATTCGGGGTAGATATGCAGGATCCTGCGTTCCTGCGGGAACCTGAGGTACCGTGTTCACGGTATTCGGTTGATGACTTGTTGAACGCGCCTGAAAGAAAACCCCAAAAAATAGAGAACACCTGGTGAATCGTATGGTATTCCGGCATTTCAGTACGGGAGGGCTGCTGAAGATCAGGAGATCTGCCCTTTCCGGCAGTATCGCGCTCCTTCTCATTGCTGCCATCATATCCGCGGGGTGTCTTACGTCCCCCGGCACCCCTCAGGACATCACCCGGCAGTCACCGGCTCCATCCTCCCCTCTCTCCCCCTCCACCGGTCCTGTGGGATCGCTCGTTCCGGTTTCTATAACCGGCACAAATTTTTCGTATGGTGTCTCCCCCTCAGTCTGGCTGGAAAAACCCGGTGAAGCAGCTGTCCACGCGCAAGACATCGTGGTTGTTTCACCTGCCTTGATCCAGTGCGTGTTCCCGCTCCCGGCAGCATCGTCTTCTGCCGGGCAATGGGATGTTTTCATCCGGACTACCGAAGGCGTATCTGCACAAAAGATCGGGATTTTCACGATTCTGGATGAGAGGGCACCTCCATTAGCGTGGAACTGGTCGAATGAGAACGGGTGGGACGGGTGGCAGCACACCTATGTATGTTCCAACACGGGGACAAGAACCGGATCCTGCCTTGAGCACGGTCCGGTCATTGTCAGCGGCCATGGTGAATACGGTTCGATTGTGACCTATGACCGGATTTCGACACGTTCGTCTGTTTCAAAAACCTTTACCGCTCCCGGCGGTGCGCGATGGAGCAGCGTCACCTTCAGGGGGGCCCTCAGCCCGTCTTCCGTTCCCCGCCTGCGGTGGCTCTCCATGGACGCAAACGGCGTGAATGTTTTTTCTGCCAATGCCACCATGAGCCCTCCGGGGAATGGCCAGCCGTTCACCATTGTCCGGTCCTTCCCTCCTGCAAACAGCGTGACTATCCAGATATCCGGTGGGCAGGATCTCACGGTCCGCGACACCTCGCAGTACATCCTTTTGTTCGATTCGCTGACTCTGAGTTAGGGTGCAGGGGCTTACACCCCCTGGCACACCATCAGGTTATCTCCTGATGCAAGAAGAGTGGCACGAAGGATACCCCTGCATGATGCGGGAACACCCTGACGGGAATCGTTGAAAAAAGATGATCCTTTTCTTTACACTATCGCGTGGATCTCTGCTATCCCCTTCGGTACCGTGGTATTGGCCAGCGCCGTCAGCACCCCGTCCCTGTATACCAGTATCTCTAATAGATCCATACTGCCGTCTGCCTTCTCCAGCGTCCCGTCAATCGTCCCGCTTTTCATCACCATCTGGTAGAGCTGGTCCCCGGCACCATCGATTGACCGTACCTGGCCGTTCGAACTGATCGTTCCGGTATAGTTCCCCGGGTAGCGTACCTGCACCCAGACCCCGGTATCGGGTACCGCAAACTGCGCGGGAACTGTTTCAGCGGCTTGTGGTGGTGTCGGGGGCTCAACGAAAGCAGGTGAAGGTGTTATGGGGATGTCCGGACCATTGACCGCGGTCCCGATCAAAACATGCATCTCGACAATACCGCGGGGTGTCGTGGTCTCGTGCCGCGCGATCAGGTTCCCCCCATTGTATGTCGTGACCTCAAGTCGCTTCCCGGACCCGTCACCTTTCTCAATGAACCCGTCAACCACGGTATTCTGCACCGGGAGCTGGTACCACTGCGTCCCGGAACTGTTCACGTCGCTTCTCCATGCCCCGGCAGAGAGGAATCCTGAGTACCGTCCCGGGTATGAGATCTTTACCCAGATGCCGTTTCCCGGGATTGTCCCGAACGGTGAAGGGCTTTCCTTTGAATCCGGAGCAATGGTCGCAGCCGGCGTGGGTCCCGGCGCAGGTGTCGGCGTCGCGCTAACCCCTGCCTTTGCTGCAGCCGCTTTCTCCCAGGGCTGAAGCCCCGGTTCCGGTATCGGGGAAAGCATGGCCACGAGAAGGATCGCTGCAAGGAGGACGATGGCAATGAGGGTGAACGCCGGGGATACTGGTTTTGGTTCGTCAGGGAGGGCCTGCCGGGTTCCCTGTGCGGGGCCGTAAACTGTCCATTCCGGGACTGCCGGGCGGCCGGTGGGAGCCTCCGTATCCAGGGTTCCCGCGTCCATCCTCTCGCGCCGGGCGCGGGAATAGTAATCAGCAGGTGTGGGATCGGGCTGGACCGGAACGCCCTGCTTTTCGAGAATAGTGAGGCACCGGTCGCGGTTCTGGATGTTCCTGCCCGCGGCAAGGAAGATGAAAATCATCTCGATGCCGCGCATGCCCCCGTCAGCGGTATTGTAGGTGATCCGGATCACGGGTTCCCGCAGCCGGTTGGTCTCTGCGGAAGCAAGCGTGATGTCCTGGTAGGGGATCTCCAGCCGGGGCTTTTCTGCGTCCTCGCAGACCAGGGTAAGCCGCCCTTCAAGAAAGACAGCTTCGTAGCCGATACCGTTGATGATCAGCCGCTGTGTCCTGTGGATGACCGCATCCCCGCTCTCACTGCCCGGAGTATCCATGGTTTCCTGCCGGAGTATACCAGTAGTTACTGTATCCCTTCATCCTAATAATCTCTGCAGTATTTCAGGGGCAGGCAGCATCATTCCCCGTGCCTGTCAGGTCCTCGCACCTCCGTGTTCCGGCTCACGAGCAGGTTCCAGGCATCGTGAGCCCGGTTGTACCGGACAAGCACGCCCATTAGTTCCAGCACGGTGCCGTAGCCGGCAGAAAGCAGCGCCTCGTTTTCCGCTGTTTTGTGAAAGGCCGGGAGCACCGCATAGACCGGGGCTTTTGCCGTGCCGTCGCAGACCTTGAACAGGTGGGTCTTTGCATCGCCGAGTTCACCGCTCATCTTTGCCACGATGGTATTCACCCGCTTTCCCTCGTGCAGGTGCAGTTTCGAGAGCTGGAGGAATTTTGCTGATGAGGGAAGCCGGAAACCTTCCCGGCGTATTGCGGCCCGCCGGAGGACAGCATAACTGTACTTGATGTCCGTGTTGATGTACCGGTACGGCTCATCACACCGGGCAAGGGTCTCCATCAGGTGTGTGGGGCGGATGGCAGGGGCGGTGGCAAAACTCCAGCACCGGGGGGCTTTGCAGGCAGTGCCCCGGAACAGCGGGCAGGGGGAATGCACGACAAGCCCGGCAGGCTCAAGGCCGGCGGCAAGCGTCCGCATACGGGTGGAGTTCGCTTCATCCGCGGGCTCTACGATCAGGATTACACCATCAGGAGCAAGCCGTTCCGCGAACCTGCCGACAATCGCGGCCCGGGGATCTCCCGACCGGTCCGCGAGTTCCCCGAGGACATTGGAGAAAATGATGAGGTCGAACCGTTCCGGCAGGCCTGCAGGAAGCGGGTCGCGGATGTCCGCCTTTTTCGGGGGCTTGACCGAAACCGGCCCGCCCCGCGGCACGAACGCGTCCCTGAGAGAGAGGAACGCCTCGATATGCTCCTCCGACTGCTCGATGGAATAGACCGAGGCCTTCGCCCCGTCAAGCCGGGAGAAGAAGTCCGCAATGGCGAGCGGGACAACCCCGGGCCCGGTCCCGGCATCGAGGATCGTCATCGACTTCTTCAGGTATCCTTCTTCCGTAAGCCGCATGAGAAGGTGCTCTGTCTGCTGGAAGTAGACCGGGAAGTGGTAGGCCAGGTAGCCGAGCACGCTGTACCCTTTCGTGTACCGGAGGGATCGTTTGTGGAGCGGCTTCCAGTAATCGTCTTTCTGGGCCGTAATTGCCTTCCGGAGCCGTTCCAGCGTGACTGGATCATCCCAGGGCTTTCCCACCTTTTTCGTGATGAATTGCTCGATGGCACCGGCAAGGGCCGCGGGCAGTTCTCTCTTCTGAAGAAATTCCGTGGTGCGCTCCCATTCGCCCTCATTCAGGAGATACGGTTGAGCCGGGGGCAGTCTGCGGATCTCGACGTCCCTGTCACGCCGGGTTGCCGTAAGGCCCAGGCCCGGCAGATCCGGGGCAATGATCCTATAGATCTCATCAACAGGTAACGGGGCATCGAGATATGGCACGATCTCCGAGATCAGGAACGATGGCCGGGTCCCGGCAACATACTTAATCGTGGAGATCAGCGGTTTTCCGGCCATAACCTGCCGGATAGTAGGGTGACAGCCCACATACATCTTTCGTCAGGCCGGTACCGCAATGGTCCGTCAGGTCCAACAGCAGATCCGCACCTTTTTTTGGTTACAGGACAGAGGGGAAATCATCCCATGAGTGACAAATCTTTCGGCAATGTCTCTCCCGATGGCATCGGACGTTTCTTCGCAGGCCGGAATATCGATGCATTCTGTATTGCGGATGCAGACAGGATATTGGCACCATCGGGACGGCACCCCCGCGATCTTCTCCCGGGCTGCAGGAGTGTGATCCTCTTTGGCACATGCATGACGGATCGCCTCTTTTCCGGAACGGAGGCGGAACGGGCTGAAGAGACCGGGCGTACGAAAGCAGTTCTCGAATCAGCAGCCATTGCCCTGCGGGACCGGCTCACGCAGTCAGGATCTGCTGCGGAAGCGATCCTTCCCTCATTCCCGCTGAAGGTCGAAGGGGGCAGGTTGCAGGGAAGGCTCTCGCTCAAACACTGTGCAGCGGATGCGGGATTCGGCACAATCGGGGATAACTCGCTCCTTATCCATCCCGTGTATGGTAACCGGCTGGCTCTGGCGGCGGTGATAACGGACCAGCAAATCATGCCGTCACCCGCACCCGGTGTCCTCCCGGCCTGCACACATTGTCACCGGTGTGAAACAGCCTGCCCCGAACATGCGATCCATGACGGGATCGTTGATCAGACACGGTGCCGGAACCTCACGGATTATGTGCCCCCGGTTCTTCGCCCGCTGACATGGCGGCTGATGCGGGGACGGTGGAGTGCCTGTTTTGTTACCGCTCTCCTGAACAGTGCAGGGTCGCACCTTGCGATCAGCTCCCCGTGTGTCGCCTGCATGACGGCATGCCCGCACTTCAATAAGGAAAGACGGTGATTATTGTACATGCTCGACCACTGCCCCGGTGCCGCAAACCTCCGCACCCCCACGCTCGCGATCAAGAAGTGTCCCCGGTGCGGTGATGAGGTCGAACTCTTCTCAAACGACGTCTCGGTAAAGTGCAGCAACTGCGGCTTTGAGGTATATAACGACACTATCTCCTGCGTCCAGTGGTGCAAGTACGCAAAGGAATGCGTGGGCGAGGAGACCTACCATAAAGTGATGGCGCAGCTGAAGGCACAGGAGAACGCACACAAATAACCGTGACCGTTCTTACGGCAGGGCCAGCATCCGTTCGATCGCGCCCCGTGCCCTGGCAGCAACATCATCCGGGACGGTGATCCGCGGCTGGAGTGTTGCAAGGGAGTCGCGCACCTTCTCAAGGCTGGTCTTCTTCATGTTCCGGCAGATTGCCCCGTCATCGAGCGGGTAACACCGCTTGTCCGGGCATTCCTTCTTCAGCCGGTGGAGGATGCCGACCTCAGTCCCGATGATGAACTCCCTCTTTTTTGAAGCAGCAACCTCGCGGATGATGCCGGAGGTGCTTGCCACGTGGTCGGCAAGGTCGATGACTTCCGGCCGGCACTCGGGATGGACGAGCAGGACGGCATCCGGGTGGGCTTCCCGTGCGGCCATGACCTGTGCCGGCGTGATCCGGTCGTGGACAATGCAGAACCCTTCCCACGGCATGACCTTCTTCTTTGTGAACCGCTGGGCGTACCGGCCAAGGTTCCGGTCGGGGACAAAGATGATCTCGTCCTCTTCCACGGCATTGACCACCTTCACGGCGTTCGAGGAAGTACAGCAGATGTCGCTCTCGGCCTTGACCTCCGCGCTGGTGTTGACATAGCAGACCACGGCAGCGTCAGGGTGCCGCTCCTTTGCAAGCCTCAGCTCGGGGGCGCTGATCATCTGCGCCATCGGGCAGCAGGCATCCTCCGCGGGCAACAGGACGGTCTTTTCGGGGGAGAGGATAGCCGCGGTCTCGGCCATGAAATCCACACCACAGAAAACAATGACCTCCCCGTCCATGGTGGCTGCAGCCCGCGAGAGCTCCAGGGAGTCACCGGTGATATCGGCAATGTCCTGGATCTCGTCCGGCTGGTAATTGTGGACAAGGAGGATTGCGTCGCGCTCCTCCTTCAGCTTCCGGATCTCGCCAATGATCTGCGCAGGGGCACCTGTCCGTTCCATAATCCTGTATCCTGTTCCCCTTAGGTTGACTTTAAACCGTCGCTGCACTATCACTCAACCGGATATTTATGCATCCGGCCCTCCCATACCTCATCAGGTTATGAAGATCATCCTTCCGGACAAGAGCAGCCGCGAGACAGGGCCCGCCATGGTTACCGTGGAAGATCTTCTGCGGGATCTCGGATTTGATCCTATCGAGGTGATCGTATCGCGGAACGGCACGCTCGTTACAGAAGATGCTGTTGTCGGGAACAATGACGAAGTCCGGATCATCCGCATTGCGCACGGGGGATGACGGGTGCCGCCCACCAATGGAACCACCAGAACGCCGCACTGCGATCACTGTGCCGAACCTGCAGTGTACCGGGACCCGGAGAACGGCCGCCATCTCTGCCGGGAACACTTCCTTGCCGATATCGAAATCCGTGTTGCAGAGACGATCCGCTCCCGGAACCTGATTGTCAAAGGCGATCATGTGGCCATTGCCCTGAGCGGTGGCAAGGACAGCACGGCCCTGCTGATGATTCTCACAAAGATCCTGCCCTCTCTGGACTCGGTCCGGCTCTCTGCGATCACCATCGATGAGGGGATTAGTGGTTACCGCGAGGACACCATACGGTCCGCGGACAGGCTGGTTGTCCGTTACGGTATCCCCCATATCACGGTCTCCTTTCCGGAACTTTTTGGAGGAACGCTCGATGCCTTCCTGAAAGGGCGGGAGCCCGAAGCCTGCAGCGTCTGCGGGATCCTGCGGCGGAAGGCGCTGAATGGTGCGGCGGAACAGGCTGGTGCAACGAAACTTGCCACGGGACACAACCTTGACGATGAATCCCAGTCAGTATTCATGAACGTGCTCCGGGGTGACCTGCCCCGGCTCGTCCGGGACTCCGGCAGCGATTCGCAGGGCCGGTTCATTCCCCGGGTCAAGCCCCTGATGTTCGTTTCAGAGAAGGAGATCGCGGTCTATCTCATGCTCCATGGGATGTGGGCGGACCTTCCAGAATGCCCATATGCGGTCCATGCTCTCCGCGGCGAGGTGCGGCGGATGCTTGCCACGCTCGAATCAAAGCACCCGGGCACAATGCTCAACCTGATGAAGAGCAAGGCGAAGATCGAGGCGCAGTGTGGCGGGCTCCTGATGAAAGAGACTGTCAACCGCTGCCGTGAATGCGGCGACCCGTGCAGCGGCGAAATCTGCCAGTTCTGCAAACTGAAAAAGAGCCTGAAAAGATGATCACTGCGGGGCGGGTGCAGCGCCTTTGATCCGCTCTGTATGAGTATAAACCACCATCTTGCTGCTCCGGGCAAACCCGACAACGGTGAGCCCGGTCTTCTCTGCGGTCTCTACGGCAAGCGTTGTCGTTGCCCCGCGGGAGACGATGATAGGGATACCCGCGATCAGGCACTTTCGCACCATCTCGGACGAGATGCGGCCTGAAACGATCACCCAAGTCTTCGAGAGGTCGATCTTGTTCCGGAGCGCGTAACCGATGACACGGTCCAGCGCGTTGTGCCGCCCGATGTCCTCCGAGACTGCGATGACCTTCTGCCCGTCCAGCAGTGCAACGATATGGATCCCCCCAGTCGTTATGTGGAGCTCGGAGTTCAGGACCGCTTTTACCGAGGTCCAGATATCCGCCGTGCTGATGGAATAATCGGAATGGACCTTGGGGAGTTTCTCGGTGTCGATATAGGATGTGCTCCCGCCGCAGCCCGAGAGGATGGTCTTCTTTGGCCCGAGCACTTTGAAGAGGTTTTTCGTGATAACACTCATCCGGTTCTTCTCGATCTTAATGGACTCGATCTCGTCGATATTTTTGATGATCTGCTCGGTATAGAGATAACCGGTCACGAAGTCCTCGAGCTGGACAGGGCTCATCATCGCTGTCATCGCGTGCCGCCCGTTCACGAACAGGGCAAGCGGGACCTCCTCGATAACCTCGTGGAGGTCCTTCTTTGTCTTCTCCCCGTCGACCTTGATACAGTCGAGTCTCCTGTACATGTCGGCGGGCTGGTGTGGTTTTGTCATCGGTGTGCTGCTCCTGTATTATCCCAGCACTTCGTCCATGCTGCCGCTGCGGTATCCCGCAAGGTCGAGCGTGACGTAGGCGATCCCAAGGGAGCGGAAGTATTCCACAACGGGATCTTTCTCCTCAAGTATTCTCCCCATATCCTCTTTATGTACTTCGATCCGCGCAATGGTCCCGTGGAGCCGCACGCGGAGCTGGGAGAAACCGCGGGCCGCGAGGAACTCTTCTGCTTTCTCGATGATCCGGAGTTTTTCTGTGGTGATCCGGTCGCCATACGGGATGCGCGAGGCAAGGCAGGCTGCCGAAGGCTTCTGCCAGACCGGAAGTCCCATCTCCCGGGCAATATCCCGGATGTCCTGCTTCGTGCATCCCGTTTCAATGAACGGGTGGATGATCCCCTCTTCGGTTGATGCCCGGAGGCCCGGGCGGTGCTCACCGGTATCGGAGATGTTGACGCCATCGGCTATGCAGGCAAGGCCGAGCTCAGCGGCCTTTTTCCGGAGATAGTGTGCTGAGATCTTCTTGCAGTGGTAGCACCGGTCCTCCGGGTTAGTGCAGAAGGCCTCATGTTCCATGAGCGGGAACGGGAGGATCTCCAGCACAAGACCGAGATCTGCGGCAAGCGTCTTTGCCTGTTCCATGGCAGTACGGGGCACGACCGGGCTGTCGAGGAGCACGCAGCGGCATCTCTCTCCCAGTGCTTCCTTTGCGAGAACGGCAAGGAGCGTGCTGTCGACGCCACCGGAGAAGGAGACGAGCATGGGGCCGTGGCGCCGGATGGCATCGATGAGGGCCTGTCGTTTCATTGGAAGATTCATTGTTGCACCAGTGACGGGGAAAAACGGGTTGTACAGGTTTGGAGGATTAGCCGCATTGTTCTCCGGGAAGGGATGAATTTTTGCACGGGCTCTCCGCTTCTCCCCGCAGTTGCCGGCAGATGCTGCAGGTGCGCTCTACAAGATTGAGGTCCCTGCCCTTCTGCAGGTCCTGTGCCAGCAGTTCGATGGACTTCTTTACATCATCCTCGAATTCGATCCGGTACCCTCGTTTTCCCGAGAGGTACTGGGACACTGCGGAGGGTGCCATCTCAAGCATTCTTGCCGCTTCAACCTGCGACATGCCACAACGTACCAGTTCCGCTGCAATCGCTGCACGGATGGCAGGAAGGACATTCCAAACAATCTTCTGGCAGGGAGATTCCATGGCATACTACCTTATGGTATTACATCCCCGCGGGGAGGGATGGCAGTTACAATGGTGATTGTGATGCAGCGGCACATATAGGTTGGCTCAATCGTCTGCCGTTATCGGGATAGATCCGGTGGCTCAGCAGCCCGGCTTTCCCGCGCCATGGGCATGATCGCCCGGCACCCAGCGGCCGCCGTCTTTTGTCAGTTCCTTTTTCCAGATCGGGACGCTATTCTTGATCTCCTCGATGATATACCGCGAGCCGGCATAAGCCCCCTCCCGGTGCCCGGCGCTGACAACAATGACGAGGATGTTCTCACCAACCGAGAGCCTGCCGATACGGTGGATGATGTCGACATGCAGGAGCCCGTGCAGGCGGGTTGCTTCGGCTACGATCTTCTCCATCTCGGCTACCGCAACGTCTTCGTACGCTTCAAGCTCCATCTCGGTGATGTCGTCATCCCGGACAATTCCGTCAAAGACAACGACCGCCCCGGACCCGTGCTTTTTTGCGGCAGTGATAAGCGCCCCGATATCCACGTCCTCTTTCTGAATTTTGACAACCATACCTGCCTATCCCCCTGCAACCGGTGGAAATACCGCGATCTCGTCGCCATCCGCAACAAGGGTTGTTCCCGCATCAGCTGTCTCTATCCGCTTCCCGTTCCGCATCAGGATTACGAACTCGCGGAACGAGCCGCGCTCATCGAAGATCGCTTCATATCCATCCCTGTTCTTCCGTGCAATCTCCGCGACAAGCAGAGCAAGCGATGTCCCGGCTTGTGGCTCCGTCATGATATCCGTCCCGAGCAGTTCGCGGAACCGGGCAAAAAAACGTATCTTTACACTCATCTCTTCTTCCCCGATTGATGGTCCTTTGCAGGGGTCTTGCCACAGGCAGGACACGCCGGGTTCTTCTCAATAACAATCTCTTCGGCAGCAGCACAGGTGCCGTCCCATGTGAAGAGCCGGCCGGCAAGGAGCGTGCCCTTACCGGTGAGGTACTTGACCACCTCGTTTGCCTGGACCGATCCGATCACGCCGGCTGTCGCCCCGAGAACGGGGAAGACCTCCGATGGAGGGGCTTTTGGGAAGACACACTCAAGGCAGGCGGTCTTATCCGGAATGATGGTGGTCGCCTGCCCGTAGAACCCGCGGATGGCACCATGGAAGAACGGTATCTTCTTCTCCAGCGCCACCCGGTTCAGGAGGTAACGCACCGGGTAATTGTCCAGTGCATCCACGATCCCGTCGGCTGTTCCCACCAGTTCGCGGACATTGCCGGCAGTGATCGTGGCGTCAATGGCATTGACAGTTATATCAGCGTTATATTCGCGGAGTTTCTCGAGCGCTGAGACCGTCTTCTTCTTGCCGATATCCCGGTCGGAATGGAGGATCTGCCGGTTCAGGTTGCTCAGGTCAACCGTGTCCATATCCACGATCGTGATCGTCCCGACACCGGCAACGGCAAGGTAGGTGGCAACGGGCGAGCCCAGGCCTCCCGCACCGGCAATGAAGATGTGCGCTTTTTTCAGGCGCTCCTGTGCCTCGTCACCGAAGAGAAGGATCTGCCGCTTGTACCGCTCGCATTCACGTTCCGATAACATGGTTCCCGTAGTCCTGTCCTGCATCTGGATTATTGTGCCGGCAGGAAGCACACCGGCAGATCGCTTCTTGTACCTGATATGTTCGCTGGTCGTCTGATTATTCTTTTCATTTCCCGGGGGATATTGCGTGCGGGAATACAGAACCGGATAATCCCGGTCGGTGCCCCCGTGCTGTAATTTTGCAATGGTTTAAATGATTTATGCGCATATGAGTAATTATCGTACGGCAAGCGTACGGTTGGTGAACACATGCCAGAAGAAACCACACACACAACATCACAGCAAATCGATGACGATAATCTCCCCCTGCATATCTGTGCATGTGGAGAACAGCACCGGCACCGCCCCGGCAGCCGGAGCCACCGTGAAGAATGCACGTCCGAAAAAAAATTCGGCGACTCCTGCTGCTGCGGGCCGAACGCAGGTTCGGGTAACCAGCACCGCTGCGGCCACGGGCCCCGGTGCCAGTGAGATTATCTCATCCGTTTTTTGGAGTTTTTCAGTCATGCACCGCCATCCGGAAGTGCCCGAGCTGCTGGAGCAGTACATGGAAGCGTCCGGAACAGCAGAGTGCTGGGTAACGGTCCGGGAACTGCGGATGTTCTTCCACTTGGACGAGTCGTCAGGGCCGGCATTCTCGGGGTTCCTGCAGCGGATCCACCACGGTCCGTTCCATACCTGCCGGTACCGCGTGAGCCGGATGGAGAAGTTCCGGGATACGGCACCTCCCTACCGGATCATCAAAAAGTATCTCGTGCAGGCCCGGCCGTTGCCCCGCTCGACCCGGCATGCAATGGGAAGGGAAGAGAAAAACCGGTAAACCTGTTATACTATTCAGGCTCCAGTATTATTCAGGAACAGTGCATGGCGGTGGACGAGAACCCTGGAATGAACGAGTGCCCCCGGCGCGGGCGGCCCCGCGTACGGCGTACCATTGCAGGCGCTTCCGAGTCCCGCTGCTACAAGCCCTGCTGCTGTGAGGGGGAGGGCGAAGGCATCACGCTCCAGCCCGAGGAGCTCGAGCTGATCCGGCTTATCGACCTCGAAGGCCTGGAACAGGAGGCGGCAGCCGAGCGGATGGGCGTCTCCAGGAAGACGGCGTGGCGCGACCTCCACGAGGCGCGCCGGAAGATTGCCGATGCGCTCGTGAACGGCAAAGGTATCGAGATGGGCGGGTGCACGAAAGCAGCCGAAGGCCGGTGCCCGAAGTGCCCGCGGGAATGATCCCGGAACAAAGAATCCTTTTTTACCAAGCGGGCGGGATTGCCCGGTGCGCCGGATGCCCGGTAAGGCACCCGGGAGATGCACACCGGCGCCCGTTCCGCAAACTCTTCTTGGACCCCAATCCTTAAATCTTTATGCTCATATGTGTAATAATTCCGTACGAGGAAGTATCATGCCGAACTATGACGGGACCGGTCCGCTGAAACGGGGACGGATTATCGGAAGGGGGATGGGACCCTGCCATGCCCATCCCGCGGAATGCCTGCACAACGAAGACCTGCCGGAACAGGAACGCCGGCAAACGAAAACCGCGGAACCTCCACGGGAGTGAGAAGCCATGCCCCAGCCATTCATCAGCGTCAGTGACCTCTGCATGGACTTTAACGACACGAGAGTCTTAAACAAGGTCTCGTTCGAGATCCCGGAGGGTGAAGTTCTTGGCGTCATCGGCAGGAGCGGCGCCGGAAAGAGCGTCCTGATGCACCTTCTCCGCGGCGTGGAACAGCCTCCGACGAAGGGTTCGGTTGTCTACCACATGGCAGCCTGCGACCGGTGCGCCTTCATGGACGTACAGAGCCGGGCCGGCGGGAAATGTCCCGAGTGCGGGGGCAACCTGACCGCGGTAGACGTCAACCTCTGGGACGAGAAGAGCGACGGGATGAAGTCCAGGGTCATGAACCGGACCGCCATCATGTTCCAGCGCACGTTCGCGCTGTATGGTGACGACCGGGTGATCGAGAACGTGCTCCACGCGCTCGATGACATCCGGTACCCGCAGGAACAGGCAGTGAGCCGCGCCGCCGACCTCATCGACCAGGTGAAGCTCTCGCACCGGATGATGCACATCGCCCGCGACCTTTCCGGCGGGGAGAAGCAGCGCGTTGTCCTTGCCCGGCAGCTGGCCAAGAACCCGGCCATGCTCTTTGCTGACGAACCTACCGGGACCCTTGACCCGGAGACCGCCCAGATCGTGCACGCGATGCTCCTTGATGCCGCAAAGAAGAACGCGATGGGCATGGTCGTCACCTCGCACTTCTCGCAGGTGATCGAGGATATGGCCAACCGGGCGATCCTGCTCGCTGACGGCGAAATTGCAGTCATCGGGTCGCCGGGCTCCGTTATCAAATCCTTTGCAAAGGAGTACCATGAACTCGAAGAGACAGGGGAAGCAGAGGTCGGGGAGAAGATCCTTGCAGCCCGGGACGTGACCAAGCGCTACATCTCCGTGGATAGGGGTGTGGTGAAAGCGGTCAACAGCGTCACGTTTGACGTTTCCAGAAAAGAGATCTTCGGCATCATCGGGAAGAGCGGGGCCGGCAAGACCACGCTCTCGCGGATCATCTCCGGCGTGATCGAGCCAACAAGCGGGGAGATGAACGTTTTGATCGGCGAGGACTGGGTGGACATGACCAAGCCCGGCATCGACCAGCGGGGCCGGGCAAAGGAGTACATCGGCCTTCTCCACCAGGAGTACGACCTCTTCCCGCACCGTACGGTCATCGACAACCTGACCGACTCGATCGGCCTTGAGTTCCCCAAGGAACTGGCGGTTAGAAAAGCAATCGTCACACTCCGTATGGCCGGGTTCTCCGAGGATAAGGCAAAGGCAATCCTGAACCGGATGCCCGGCGAGCTCTCGGACGGGGAGCGGCACCGTGTCGCCCTTGCGCAGGTGCTCATCCGCGAGCCCCGGCTCGTGATCCTCGATGAGCCGACCGGGACCATGGACCCGATAACCAAGCAGGACGTGAAGCACTCGATCCTGCACGCCCGCGACGAGATGGACGAGACCTTCATCGTGGTCTCGCACGACATGGACTTTGTCCGCGACATCTGCGACCGGCTCGCCCTGATGCGGGGCGGGAAGATCATTGAGACCGGCCCCACGGCGCAGGTGCTTGCGCAGGTGACCGACGAAGAGAAGGCAGACTGATTACAGGGAATCATCCTGTTTTCAACAATTTTCCCCTGAGATGACACTATGACACAAGAGACAAGAAAGAACCCCGATACCTGCGATGAGAAATGCACTGACAACTGCGAGACCTGCCCGTCCAAGAAGACCGCCGGCGCACCCAAAGGGCTGCCCCCGAAAGCAAAGATCGACGTGAAGCACGTCATCCTCGTGCTGAGCGGGAAAGGCGGGGTGGGCAAATCCACCGTCTCCGTCAACCTCGCGTTCGCGCTCGCAAACCACGGCAAGAAGACCGGCATCCTCGATCTCGACTTCCACGGCCCCAATATCCCCAAGATGCTGGGGATCGAGGACCAGCGGCCGGCGGTTACCGCCAATACGATTGAACCGGTCCCCGTGACCGGCAACCTCTCGGCCCTCTCGATGGCGTTCCTTCTGCCGGACACGAGCACGCCAGTGGTCTGGCGCGGCCCGATGAAGATGACGGCAATCCAGCAGTTCCTTTCTGAAGTGCACTGGGGGGTGCTGGACTACCTTGTTGTCGACCTCCCGCCAGGCACAGGCGACGAGGCGCTTACGATTGCCCAACTCGCCCCGAACGTCCGCGGGGCCGTGATCGTGACCACGCCGCAGGATGTCGCGGTCATGGACGCCATGCGGGCGGCAAAGTTCATCGAGAAACTCGATCTCCCGGTCCTTGGGGTAATCGAGAACATGAGCGGGATGGTCTGCCCCCACTGCGGCGAGGTCGTCAACCTCTTCTCTGCCGGTGGCGGGAAGAAGGCGGCAGAGGACCTCGGCGTCCCGTTCCTCGGGGCAATCCCGCTCGATCCCGAGATGGTGAAAGCGGGTGACGATGGCCGCCCCTATATCCTGCGGCACGCGGACTCGCCCACGTGGAAGGCCGTGGATGCCGTGATGGAACGGCTGGTCAAAGAGATCGATGCACCGAAGGCATAGATCCCGCCTGCTATTTTGTTTTCAGGAATGATGAGAAAATACAACGGCATCCCGGAACTGCTGGAGCAGTTCATGCAGGCAGAGGGCTCTGACAAGCAGTGGGTGACGGTGCAGGAACTGCGAAACCGCTATGGCCTGACCCGGTACCAGTGCAACACGGTGTCGGGGTTTTTACGCAGGTTGCATGCCGGGACATTCGGGCAGTGCCCCTATGTTGTTGTCCGCATTGAGCTGATGGAACGACGGAATGCTTCCGATCCTCCAAAATACCGGTATTTGGTGAAACAAAAAAAACCGGGATACTCTTCGAATCACGGCAACCAAGTCCAACCATGGATTGAGTCCCAGGATCCCAGTTGAAGGCACAATGGGGGTACCCACCCCTCCCAAAGTCACAGCCCGGAACCGGCGCCAGGGTTCCCCCCTCCCACTCAGGGACCCCTACCCACCCCCCATGGCATGGGAGGGGTAGCTACCCCTCCCCTTTTTTTAGTCCCGGTCTGCTCCGAAAAGGAGGCTTCGTCGGAGAGTTCAGGTGAATGAGCCCCGCTGCCAGTGGAATAAAGGACCCCTACCTACCCCTCCCTTAGTGGCAGGGGTGGGTAGGGGTCCTGTGCTGCGGGTTTTGAAATGGCGGGGAGGGGGGTGGGTCGTACTGAGGGAGGGGTGGGTAGGGGTGCCCCTGTTTTGCCGGATAAGATCCCCCATTCTGTAGATTTTTCATGGATTTGCCCCGCTCGCTGGAACAGTGTATGAACGGGCGTCTCTGATTGGTAGACGAATGCGTTAGAAACTCTATATGTCCCGTCTACAATTTTCTTGTGTTGCAATGCCATGTGCACCTAAAAAATTCCAGCCCCCGGTTGAATGTGCTGCGCATTGTGACCGTACAGTGGGGTTAAGGGGGTGGGGTTCGTCACGGCTCCCTGGCCCGCATTGTTCCTTTCTATGAGGGTGTGCAGGAGAGCTCTCTGTGAAATTTTAAATCTAAAATATGGTAGTGAACTGTAATAGGATTATTTCTCTACTTTCGTTTAAGTCATTTAAAAATTTTAAATAAATACTGTTATTATTGATTGATGAATATCACTTGTTGTCAATGTCAAGAAATACTACTTTTGAATGTCTTTACTGTAAAAGTCCTAGATTTGATATATCCTACACTTCAACGAAGAATGAAGGATTTACTGTTGCTTCTCCACCTCTACCTGTTTTACCTTCAGCTGGAATATCCGGGGGAGAATCTATTCAGATTAACAAAACTCCGAAGATAAAATGTCATTATTGTAATCGCGAATATTTGTTATTTGGAACAAATAAAACCAAGAAAGAAAAAGATTTTTTTGCACACGTCCGTTCGAAATTAAAATTTCATGGTTCTTTACTTGCTGAAATGCACGATAAAGATCTAGAAGTACAACATATTACTGGTGGGTACATCGGAATAACACGACTGCTTCTTCAATATTTTAAAATTATTCATCGAGATCAATATCATATATTGTTTGAAGCAGATGGTAATGTGTATTATCTGGTGTGCAAAAGAATTGATGGGAAGATGGTTGCTGTTCAACTTATGGAGGCCAGTTGATGGGAGAAGTTGAAAGATTATCCGATAATTCAATTTTATATTCCATGAAAGAATTTGAAAAAGAATTATCAAAATGCAAAAAAGAAGAAAAAAGGGTTCTGGTTACGGATGCGATTTACATCCTCCTTTACTCCCATCATAATAAGCCAATATTTGGAAGAACGATGCTAATGAAACAAGTATTTTTGTTATTTGAAGAGATTTTCAAAAAGGAAAAAATCCCGTATCAAAATCCTAACTTTGTGCCTTACAATTATGGTCCCTATAGTTTTACGGTCATGGAAATAATTGAGAATTTAAAAAACTCCGGAGATTTGGTAATTCAAGGTCGAAAAAATACTAAGAAGGAGAAATTTGAATTATCCGAAAAAGCCCTTGAGAAAGCAAAAAAAAGGTTCTCCGCAACTCCACCGAGACTTAAGAAGTTAATTCAAGAAAAGCGGATTGGCTGGGATCAACTCGGTAATGATGGCATTCTGCGATATGTCTATCTGAATTATCCTGATTATAAGGAAAAATCGATAATTAAAAACAGATATTCCGATATTCATTGGGGTATAGGAAAAGCATGAAAGCTGTTCCAATTAATATCGATGATAACCAAAAATCCTTTTTTTCAGCTCGAAATATGAGCGTTCAACTTTCCTCAAGTCATTCAATTGAAACACCGTATCGTGCTTTGTCAAATAGTGAATTAATAGCCAAAGCAACAATGCCCTCAGAAATCGCGCTCCATTCTGAAATATCTGGAATACATCATGATTTGTTTGTTAATGATGTTCAAAAAATTCTTTCAGATAATGAAGCTGTCGGAAATAAAATAAGAAGCCTTGAAAATTATCGACAACGGATGCAACATTCTTCAATGATCTTTGCTCTTTTACAACCCTGTAATGCTGCGAGAGATCAAATACTAAATACAGACAAACAACGAGAAAAATTCTTAGAGTTAACCATAAAAATGCAGATGCTAGCGAATTTCGATTACATCTGCGTTCCCTGGGTAGGTTTCAAAGATAGAAAAACGACTATTTCACAATTTCAAAAAATTGAAAGATCCTGTGATAAAGAGTTGATATTTTTCTTAGACTCAAAAACACAATCTGGTTTTTTAGACGGAATTGCTGATTATTTAGTGGAATTAATTGATAGTGATAGAATCCATTCTGTGGGGATCGTTCATCATCCAATTATTGACACTCTCGTCACCCATGTTGATCTTTGGAATAAATTCAAAGAGAAAAATGCCGCGATAATAGTCGCAAATGTTGAAAGATTGGATCATGATTATAACAATTTATCATCGATTCATTTGAATGAATTTATCTTTGGGGATATCTTTTTACCGCGGGTAATACACCCCTTTGGACGAAAAGAAGAAAAAAATAAAAAAGGGGAAAAAAAGACGAGAATCAATATCAACGAAAAATTCATGTTTTTTGATCGGACGAATCTTACCGTCTCTCCAGTTAATATGGTTAAAAATCAATCATGGGCTGAAGCAATCAAATCGACAATACCAGATACTAATGTAAAAGATGTTATCGATAACCTCTCAGAAGCAGAAAATGATAAACAAAAATTTCAAGTGGTATCAGCAATTTCTAAAGTCTATGAACAGATCGCTAGTAGTAAAGAACTTGAATCTTCGAAAAAATTTATTGGAAGTGGTGAAACAGATGAATACGTCAATAATAAACCCATTTTATCAAATGTATTGAAGAATACCTTGGGCTCTTTAAAAAAACGAAAAAGTTTTTTCTCATAGACCCTTCATCTAGGTCTTATCTCCCCGTGCGTTAATTTCCCTTCAAATAAATTCAAATAATTCCCTACTATCCCGCCGAACAACAACCATCTAACCTCCATCATCTTATTATTATTTATACAATTTTTAGAAAACCAGTGAATAATCACAAGTACCGCACGAAGTCTGCATACTGACAATAGCCGGTGTGGCGGGAGGGGATTCTCCCCTCTGCGTCATGGTGTTTGGATGTGGCATTGACTTTTTGTCCGTGTTGTGCTTCTCCGGGTATTGTGGGAAAGTAACCATCGTGGTATGAAGCTCCGAGCAGGCCCGAGTGATAGGGCCGTGAAATGTGTTCCGGTCCAGAACCCTGCTAGAGTTAACGATGGAACGAAACACAGGAGTGATGTCTATTAGCACAACAAAGAAGACTAACGGGAGGCCCTGCAGTATCTCCCGAGCAGGAAAGACAAGGATTCCCTTCGTTAGAGGGAATAAGGCCGGACAGAAAACTATACTGCAGGTACAGCACTGGAAACCTGCAAGGACCGTACAGAAAAAGAAAGAGCCTGATGTGATTGTTCATCCTCCCATGGATGTAATGGTAGAGAATTCACAACCGGGCCGGATGCGTAACAACCCTATCGTGTATGAAGCAATGGAGCTGTTCCGGACGTACGGGTATATCCCTGTACGGCTGGTTGAGCCTGCGATTCCGATCAATCTAATTGGGCTGAAGCAGGGCAGTTCGCTGCTCGTCTTCGCCATCAGATCAAGATTACCGGTGCCGAGCGCTGCCCGGCTCCGCGAGCTTTACACCGCGAAGGTGGATTATCTCCGCGTGATGGCCGGGAAGGTGAAGGACCGGATCATGATCTGGGTATACTCGCCGGCCTGTGGCTGGAGGTATTACCTGGTATACCCGGGTGGTCTGCGGTTCGATCTGGATTTCCCGAAATCCATAGAATAATCTTACCACTTTTTTTCAGCAGGGAATGCGGTTCATCTTACCAGATCGTGCCCCCTTGCGCCAGCCCGCCCCCGTGGGGGCGTGGGCGCTGAGGATTCCTCTGTATTACCTCCATGCAAATTCCCTTCGATTTTTAACAGGTAATATCGAGCCATCGCCTTGTGGGGGATGCCCACGCGGCGGGGGCGAAGCCCCCAAGAGCGTCAAATCCTCGTCTATTTTTCTTATGATTTCTTTTGTATGGTCTCTGATCAATCCCAATCCGCGCCGTACGGCCCGAATCATTATTTCCTCTGCAAAAATCGCTCGGATCGACACCCCCAGAATTATCGGTTATATCCCCACTGCCAATGCTATTATGTCAAAGGGGCCCCGGCGACGCAGAAAACAGGAGAGGTCCGGAGGATCTCTCCTCAAAACACTAAGGAGAAAACACACATGGCAGACTTTGCACAGAAAACCAACATCAAGAGCGCGTCCCGGAAGCTTGCGGAACCGATCGCAGACATCGACGCGTTCAACACGATCGTCCAGTCGATCATCACGGGCAACCCGTTCGGTTGCATCTCATACATGAGCGGAGGTACCAACCATCCGCCGGTAGAGAAGAGCAAGGAGAATTACACGGCCAAGTTCGTGTATCAGGACGATGATGCGAGAGGCGTCGGAACCGGCTCCGAGAGTTACAACACGATTGCCGGTTTCAAGGCGGGCATTGCGGCAATCATCGCCGACACGGCCAACATCACGGCACATGGCGGGACACCCGTCCACGCATCGCATAACGACACGTTCTCGGCCACCCTGAAGTGCCACGACCCCAACGGGGAGATGTACTTCGTGAATTTCACCCGGAGCCAGGTAACCATTTCCTCATACGAGGACGATGCCATCCGCACGAAGATCGAGACCTGGGCCGACGGCGTGACGGCCTTAGCCTGAACACAGGAGGCAGATGATCGCGGGAGCGATGGTCCCTGACCCTCTCCCGTTTCCGGTCATCTCACTGGAGGATGGCAATGTCACCAACCCTCACTAATCCCCTCCGCACCTTCTGCTGGGGCGTGCTCCACGCGATTGGCATGTTCGATCCCGCGGAGTCGCTGACGGACGAGGACCTGATGGCCGATCCTGCCGGGTACCGGACGTGGTTCGGCTTGGGCGAGGCCTTCATGGCCTGCCTCCTTGCGGGGACCATCGCAATTCCCGCAGGGATCTGGTTTGCCGGGCGGACGGAGCTGTCGCTTGCGTTTATCGGCGCCGGCGTCCTGTTCCTGCCGCTCTTCATCTTTGTGCCCCGGCTCATCCGGTACGCCATGAAGGCGGACACGGACGCGGTGCTGGATGCATTCGGCAAAAACGAACAGACAAAGAAGGTCTTCTGGACGCTGTTCCTCGCCACCGCCGGCCTCGTGCTGGCCCAGGTTGTCGATCCGGTAACGGCGCAGAAGATGGCGGAGATCCTCGCGGGTCTTGTACCGTAAAATCTCAAAGGTCATCAGACCTGAGAGGAGAGAAAAAGGCAGGGGAGCAGGGAGAAATACCCTGTTTCTCTCCAGTTTTTTATCGTGTCATCCTCACCATCCCCTGCCATCTTTTGAATTACCACCAGCCCGGTTTTCACACCGTTCCGGGGAAAAAGGATCATATCTCTCTGCCCCCCGTCCGGTAAAAATGAAGGACTGAGTTATATACGTTGGTAAAACCATAACACATGATTTTACATTTCTTAACATTCAGCATACCAAAAGATCAGATGATCATACATTAATAACACCTGATCATATTATTCTTAAGATTCGTATGAAGAAATCATGTGCTTTTATTATGAGTGCTGCTATCCTCATCGGTGTGTGCATCACCTTTGCCGGCTGTACGGGAACTGCCCCCCCATCGACCGGTACGACCGCCCCGGGATCTCCTGCAACCTTCGGGACAACTACCATCACGGACGGATTCGGGAGGACCGTAATGGTCCCGGCACACCCCACGAAGATCGTCTGCTCGGGTTCCGGCTGCCTCCGGTATGTCGTTTACCTGGGGGCGCAGGACACGGTTGTCGGTGTGGACAGCCAGGAGAAGAAGACCCAGGTACAGGAAGGCCGGGCCTATGCGCTTGCGAATCCGCAGTTTGGGAGCCTGCCCCTGAGCGGGGAGATGCGGGGGAAGGATGATCCCGAGAAGATCATCGGTATCGGCCCCCAGCTCGTCTTCAAGACAGGCGCGAGCGGCACTACCTATGGCACGAGCGGCCCTGAAGCAGACACGCTCCAGGACAAGACCGGTATACCGGTAATTGCCTTCCCGTACGGATCCCTCAGGACAGATGCAGAGAAAGCAGAGTTTTACGCTGCCCTGCGGCTGATGGGAAAGACCCTCGGGAAAGATGCCCGTGCCGAGAAACTGATCGCCTATGTCGAAGAAGTGACAGCAGACCTTGAGAAGAGGACAAAGGATATCCCGGCCGACCAGCAGAAGACCGTGTACATCGGAGGTGTCAGTTCTGCAGGGGCGCATGGCATTATCTCGACCGAGCCGGCATACCCGCCCTTTACCTGGGTGCATGCAAAGAACATTGCCGCTGGGTCCGACACGCAGCATGCGGATATCTCAAAAGAAGTCATTGTCAGCGGCGACCCGGAGTTCCTGTTCATTGACGCGGGGACGATCCAGATCGACAACGAAGGTGCCATCGGCGAACTAAAGACCAACCCGGCCTATGCCGGTCTTTCCGCGGTGAAGAGCGGGAACGTGTATGGTGTCCTGCCCTACAACTTCTACAGCGTCAACTACGAGACCGTACTTGCGGATGCCTATTTCATCGGGAAGACCCTGTATCCTGACCGGTTCTCGGATGTCGACCCCAAGGCAAAAGCAGACGAGATCTATACGAAGTTTGTCGGGAAACCCGTATTTGCTTCCCTCAACGGGCAGTACAAGGACCTCGGGTTCACAAAGATAAACCTTACGTCATAAGCGGGCAACCATGCACCTGAACCAGGGAACTGTTCCGGAGGATTACCGCGCTTACCTGAACCGCAAGGTCCGGTGGATCCTTCTCGGGCTCATCCTTGCCTTCGTCTTTTTTGTCCTTGCCATATCCGTAGGGGCAGTGGCGATCCCCCCTCTCGACGTTGTCCAGTCGCTGCTGGGGATCTCGTCTTTTGATAAGTGGGACAGGATCGTCTGGAACGTCAGGCTGCCCCAGGCAATCGCAGCCGTTATCGCCGGGACCGGCCTTGCCATTGCCGGGGTGGCCATGCAGTCCATCCTGCGAAATCCCATTGCATCGCCTTTCACGCTGGGCATATCGAGCGCAGGTGCGTTCGGTGCCGCCGTGTCCGTGATCGTGCTGGGCGCCGGGACCATGCAGTCAACAGTGGCAAGCCCGGTTGCGATCTCCAATCCCTACCTCACGACCGCCGTTGCCTTCATCTTCTGCATGATCGCGACCGGTGTCATCCTTGCGATCTCCCACATCAAGGGAGCGTCCCCGGAAGTGATGGTCCTCACCGGGGTCGCCCTTTCCTCGCTCTTCTCGGCCGGGGTCATGTTTTTGCAGTATTTCTCCAACGATGCCCAGCTGGCAGCGGTCGTCTTCTGGACGTTTGGCGATGTCGGGCGGGCAACGTGGGATATGCTGCCCCTGATGGTCGTTGTCGTCGGGGTCGGGGCACTCTATTTCATTGCCAACCGCTGGAACTACAATGCCATCGATGCCGGTGACGAGACGGCCTGTGGGCTTGGCGTGAACGTGACAAGGGTCCGGCTTGCCGGGATGACGGTTGCCGCGGTCATATCGGCAGTCATCGTTGCCCTGCTCGGCGTTATCGGATTTGTCGGCCTGGTCTGCCCGCACATGATGCGGCGGCTTGTTGGCGATGACCAGCGCTACCTCATCCCGGGGTCGGCGATTGCCGGCGCAGTCCTGCTCCTTGCCTCGGACACCGTGGCACGGATCATAGTTGCGCCGTATATCCTCCCGGTCGCCGTCCTGACGGCGTTTCTGGGAGCTCCCGTATTCATCTACCTGTTATTCAGGGGGTATAAACGATGACTAAGATGCTGACTGTCAATGAACTGAAATTCATGTACCGGAACCGGAACGTCCTGCAGCAGATCGGGTTCTCGATCGAGGAGGGGCAGGTTATCGCGGTGCTCGGCCCAAACGGCGTGGGAAAGACTACGCTCTTAAAATGCTTAAACCGCATCCTGAAGCCCCGTGAGGGCACCGTGATGCTTGACGAGGAGAACCTGCTCGACCTCGACACGATGGATATCGCCCGCAGGGTCGGCTACGTGCCGCAGCGTGTCGAGACCGGGAGGCTGACCGCCTTTGATGCCGTCCTCCTCGGCCGCCGGCCGCATATCGGCTGGGATGTTCTTCCCCGCGATCTTGCCATTGTTGATGCGGTCTTCAGAAAACTGGGTATGGAGACGCTCCGCCTCTCGTACATCGACGAGATGAGCGGCGGGGAACTCCAGAAGGTAGCCATCGCCCGGGCGCTGGTGCAGGAGCCGCGTGTGCTCCTTCTCGATGAGCCCACGAGCAACCTTGACCTGAAGAACCAGGTTGATATCCTGACCACCATCCGCGAGGTTGTCCGTGATCACGGGATCGCGGCCATCATGACCATGCACGACCTGAACCAGGCCCTCCGGTTTGCCGACACGTTCATCTTCATCAAGAACGGAAGGGTGCATATCCACGGCAGCCACGATATCGTCACCCCCTCGGTTATCGAGGATGTGTACGGCCTCCCGGTCATGATCGGCGAACTGGGCGGAGTCCGGTGCGTTATCCCCGGTGCCTGTAAGACAACATAAGATCAAAAGAGAATACGAGAGAACCAATGGAGAGAGACCATGTACGACCATAACCACGACCACGATCACCATCATGACAGTAAAGGCGACCATGATCACGGGCACCACCATCATCACGGTGCACCCCGTGCCGTTACGTTCGACGACTGTATCCGCTTCCACGGGCATTCCTGCCCGGGCCTTGCGTCCGGCTACCGTGCGGCAACCGCGGCCATGGAAGCTCTCGGCGTTTCGCGTCCCGAGGATGAAGACCTTGTTGCCATCTGCGAGACCGATGCCTGCGGGGTCGATGCCATCCAGGTCATTGCCGGGACAACAGCCGGCAAGGGCAACCTCATCATCCATGACTATGGCAAGCATGCCTTCACGTTCTATAACCGCAAGGACGGCAGGGCGGTCCGGATCACATTCCACCGGAACGAGGAGATGGAGAAGGATGGCATTGCCGGACTGCGGAAAAAGGTCTTCTCGGGAGCCGCAACCACCGATGAACAGGACCACTTCCACGACCTTATGCACAAGGAGACAGTAAATGTCCTCCATGCTCCTGCCGACAAAATCATGAAGATCGAAGAGATCACGATGGATGCCCCGAAGAAAGCCCGGATATTCCAGTCGGTCACCTGCGCGTGCTGCGGCGAGTCTGTCGCGGATGCAAAGACGCGGGTTGTTGACGGAAAGCGTGTTTGCATCCCGTGTGCCGAGGGGACGCACCCGTCACGGAAGCACTGACCGGCGATTATGGACATGACACTCAGGCCGATCGGGTTTGTCCGTTCGCCCTACAAAACAAAGGGCGATGCCCCGCGGCAGGGACGGTTGTCCGACACGGTCTCGGAGATCGTCATCGCCGACGAATACTGCGAAGGACTGAAGGATATCGGGAAGAAGTCTCATCTCTTTGTCCTCTCGTGGTTTGACCGGGCGGACCGTTCCGTCCTGCGGGCAACACCTCCGCACGAGGGTATCGAGCACGGTGTGTTTGCCATTCGGTCTCCGAACAGGCCCAAGCCGGTCGCCCTGTCCCTTGTCGATCTCATCCGCTGCGAAGAGGGAGTCCTCACTGTGCGCGGGCTCGATGCGCTTGACGGTACCCCCGTGGTGGATATCAAGCCGTATTCGGAGGAGATTGATTGCATTGGGGAATGATGGCGGGGCCCCCCTATTGAACAGAACAGGAAGAGTGGACGTTCCCGGTATTTTTTGGAGTGATTGAATTCGTCTCCCCATTTGGAAAATTTATATTTAGTTAAAGCAAGTAAAATTGTTCTATTAGTTCCCGTATCAGATCGCACATCAATGCACTGTACCGGGACAAAGGTAGGAAAAGGAAGGACAGTACCTGCATGACACCGGACACTAAAGACCTGCCCCTGTCGATCCTGAGGAGCAAGCGCGATGTTTCCCGCTTCCAGATCCTTGTCGAGATCACCGAGCACCAGCCGGGCATCCGCCAGCAGGAGATCGCCACGAAACTGGGCGTGACGCCGCAGGCCGTTTCCGAATACATCCGGGAGCTTGCCGACGAAGGGATGGTCTCCGCGAACCGTCGCGGGAATTACGAAGTGACAAAGGCCGGCACTGAATGGGTTCTTGAAAATGCCGAGGTCCTTGAATCCTACGCCCGCCACATCCGGCAGGACCTTATCCAGCAGGTCGCCTTCTGGACCGCCATTGCGGCTGAAGACCTCAGGGCAGGCGAAGATGCCGGTGTGTTCATGAAAGACGGGTTCCTGTATGCCGGAAAGCAGCAGTCTTCCGCACAGGGAACTGTTGTGGCGGATGCAAAGAAGGGGACGGACGTCGGGATAGCCCGGCTGAACGGCATCATCGACCACCACGAGGGGATGATCCATGTCTGCAAGGTACCTCGGATCCAGCAGGGCGGGTCACGCAGGGTACAGAAAGACCGGCTGAAGGAGATCATTGCAAGGACCGCGATAGTGGCGGCAGTCGGGGTAGAGGCCCGTGCAGCGCTAAAGTCAGTTGGCCGGGACCCGGACCTGTTCTTTGGTGCCAGGGAAGGAGTCATCGAGGCGGCGTTCCATGGCATCGACTGCACAATCGTTATCGTGGACGAGGAGTTCACAGACTTCATCAAGCGGCTGGAGGGAAAAGAACTCCTCTATCAGGTCCACGACCTGATCCTCCCGCACCCGGACCAGCTTCGTTCCCCGTGAACCGGATGGGTTTTACTTCACCCCGATCTCGATACTGACGATCTTGAGAGTAACATTAACGGGGCTCACCTGCTGGCTGACCAAGTAGGTGTTGTTACCAAATCCGTCAGCGGGCTCCTCCTCAGTATGTCCGATGTTACTGCGGCACATTGTCGCATTCAGCACGGAAAAACTCTCGTTCCAGGCTTTCAGAGTTGCATTGCCAAAGGGTTTCCTGGCTGATACCATGGTGATGCGGGTTACATCGAAATAATCCCGGGATACTACCCGGGTCCTGAGTTCCAGCCTCCCGAATCCGTTGCCGCTCGTGAATGGGTGATCCGGGGATGCGGATATATTTACGGCGGTAATCGTGATTGCGCTACAGTTCCCGTCCCGCGGGCTGTATGAGGTAATATTCCCGTTCGTGTCATACACCGGCAATTGCGTCACGTTTCGGGATCCCTCCACGCGTACAAAAGATCCGGCAAATCCTGCAAGTGACGATCCGCTGGTATTGAACTCGTTGTTTACATCGGTCATGCGGGAATAACTCAACGGGGACTGTTTCGTTCCGTACTTGGTCACATTGAGATACCCGTACTGCCAGCGGTAGCCCTGGTCCTGCCAGAAGTTCCCGACAGGATCATAGGAGATAGTTACCATCGTGCCATTAAACTGGGTATTTCCTGCTCCGGTTTCCAGCGTCAGATGATACACAGGATCGCTTTCGTTCATGACAGAGAGTGATCCGGCGGACCTGAGCGGATTGAGAAAAACATCCCCCCCTCCAAGCGGGACCGGTTCGCTTACGGTAGCTCCGTCTCTCCGGTCCGCAACAGCCCGCTCGATATCCGAGGAGAAATGCTGGAACGAGGACTCTACGTTCTGGAGGTGTTCGATCTCTGCAGCCTGTTTCAGCGACGGGATATAGACGCCATTGAAGACCGCAAAAGCCATTGCCACTGCAGCAAGGAGGAGCATTACTGCAATAACCGGTGCGACCGCATCGTCCTTCATGGTCTCACGCTCCCGACCGTGCCGGAGAAGAGGACTGCCCTGTCTGTTGCGAGCGTTATACTCTCGTTACCGGTGAGCGGTTGGCCCCGGGATACCGTGATGTTGCTCTCAAGGTCAAATGCCTGTGCATCCGGAACAAGAATGAAGTCATGGTCGCCATTCCTCGTGGTGTAGCGAGTTACCGGTGCGGTAACGGAGTCATTGTCCCTGACAAGGACGTTAAGGTCCTCCGCTTTCACCCAGTCGCCGCCCTTGTGCCAGAGCGTGATGGTGCCGTCAGTGATGTTATGGCTCATGCGGATAGTGACCGAGGGGGTGCGTTCGGAAGGCAGGTAATCCGCAAGCGATGCCGAGAAGACTGCCACGAGGATAAGGACGATTCCGATCATAAGCATCTCCCCCACCACTTCGGATACCGCTCCGGTATTTTCATAATTCTGCTGCATGGTTCACGCTCACACGATGAAGACAAAGAGGGCGATTGCCGCTGCAAGGAGGACGATGCTGTGCTTGAAGCCGGCAAGGATGCTGTTCGAGCTGAACTGGCCGGCCATGATGCCGGAGAATGCCCCGAGGATGATTCCGATACGGAACATGTCGGTGATGTTCTGGGCAAGGTTGAAGTTGACATTGTATGTCGAAAAACTCGCCATGAATGGGCCGTTCAGCTGGTATGCCGTGAAGAGGTAGATGCCAAACGAGAGGTAGATGATCATGACATACACGATTGCCGTATTGGCCCGCTCGCGCTTCATCTTCAGGTAATGCTCGAAGTCCGTGATGGCGATCATGATGATCTGGCGCAGGTCGGACGTGATCTCCCCGGCCTTGACAAGCAGGGATATGGCACGCTTGACGGAGACCAGGCCGATCCGCTGGTCCATCCGGACAAGGGCGGTATTGACGTAGGACCCGGTGCTGACATCCCGCGTAACGTGCGTGAGTTCCGAACTCAAAACACCCAGTTTTGCAGAGGAGATCCGCAGGATGGCATCCGGCAGGGTGAGCCCGATCTCTTTCATGTCGGCAAGTTCCCGCAAAAAGTCCGGGATGTGCTTTTCAATATTGTTCACGTACCACCTCCTGCACTCGTAGGAGAGGGAAACGGGGATCAGGAATGCGATAATGATGAAACAGATACCTGCTTCGAATGCGTTCTTCGGGAAGAGTATGCCAAGCGCCCCACAGAAAAACAGGATTGCCACCGTTCCGGCACAGACAGCCCCAAGAACGATCCCGTATGCGTAATGGGAGATATAGGTGCGCAGGGGATGGCGCAGTTTTTCCCGGAGGCGGAACCTCCGCTTCTTCTCCTCGATATGGCGGTAAAATTCCGGGTTTTCCAAAGGTCCCTTCCGGACATGAGCGCCGGCTCCCGTGCCGTACTCCACGGTCTCCCTGCCGCTCACCTCCAGGTTCTCCGGGGGAAGCATCAGGGAAAGGATCCAGATCATGACAATCGCCCCGGCCGGGATGACGATATACATCATCGGGAGGAGCCAGGACATGGTCCCCTGGCTCGTCATTCCCTGGGCAACGATCATGATGATGAGGGCGATGGGCCCGGCAACGAATGCCGAGACATAGACCTCGGCCATGATCTCCATGGTTTTTAAGACAACGTCGAGCTCGCGGCGGGCCTGCTGGTGGAAGTACTCGGTCTTGGATGCAAGGTAAGCAGAGAAATCCCCTCCACTCTCAAAAACGATGCGGAGATCGTTGAAGAAATCTGACAGGAGAGGAGAGGGCGTATTCTTCTGGAGGTTGTGCATGGCGGAAATCAGGTCATCACCGAAAAATTCTACGTCCCGGACTACCTGCCCGAATTCCCGTGAGACCTCGCCAAACATTTCCCGTTCCTCGTAAATACGGCGGATCACCATAAAGGGCGACATTGTCGTCGAGAGCGCCTGCATGTAGGAGATCGCGTACGGCAGTTCGAGGTCGATACGGCTCTTCCTGCCCCGGGCTATGATGCCAGGATACAGAACCTGGTACAGGAATAATCCGGGTACCATGACGGTGAAGAGGAGCGCCCAGAAGAGTACGGGCGGGACGATCGAAAACAGGCCAAACGACATCCCCGTGAAAGAGACGAATGCAGAGAATCCTACAAAGATTGCCAGCGATGCAGCCACAGTGAGCCGTGTCGTGCGGAGATACCGTTCCGCGGTGACCGGGAGGTGGGCAGCCATCAGGTCGCGACCGAGCTGCCGTCCCAGAACGGCCATTTCGATCCGGGTTAAAAACGACCCGTCCTGTCCGGCGGAAAGAGACCCCTGCATCTCACTCACCCGAGCTGTGGATCGCGTTTGCGAGGTCGAGGATGTCCGGGGGCGGGACGTCGAGAGCAAGCCGGAGGAATTCCTCGCGTTTCTTCAGTTCTTCCGCAACCTGCTCCGGCGACCATCCCCGCAGCACCGCGATCTCGTCGAGCACTTTCGATTCCGGTGAAATCCGTCGTGTTGTGTCGCTCCGGACATCCCAGGAATAAAGGAGCCGGGGAATGATCGTGCCTTCGTCGTTCACGGTAATCTCGTTGATGGCGGAACAGCGCCGGACCCGCTGGTTACCGTACGTGAAGACCGACTGGCTGATCACCAGGTCGAGCGCAGTGAACATGACCTGCGGCACGCTGATAGGCTCGTGGGTGAGCCGGTTGATTGCCTCCCTAACGCTCCCGGCGTGGAGGGTTGAGAGCGTTGCATGGCCGGTGTTCATGGCCTGGAAGAGCGTCTGGGCCTCCCGCCCCCGCACCTCCCCCACGATGATGAACTCGGGGCGCTGGCGCATGGAGGCTTTGAGGAGGGAAAAGAGGTCGATGTCCCCCTGGACGCCGGAAACCGTAAGCTCCCGTGTTATGGTTGCCAGCCAGTTCTTGTGGGGCAGCTGGATCTCGTGCGTGTCTTCGAGGGAGACGATCTTCGCGTTGAGTGGGATGAAGAGCGAGACCGCGTTCATGGTGGAGGTCTTGCCGCTTGCCGTCCCCCCGGCGATGATGAGGCTTTTCCGGTGTTCGATGACAAGCCAGAGGAAGGCCAGAACCTCTGCGCTGTACGTCCCGTACCGGATCAGGTCGAGCGGGGTCATAGGGTCCGCACGGAACTTGCGGATGGTGAACGAGCTTCCCCTTAAGGAGACGATGTTGCTGAAGGTGATCTGCACCCGGGACCCACCCGGGAGGGTGGCGTCCACCATGGGATTCGAGAGCGAGATCTGCTTGTTTGCCCTCTGGGCAAGCTTGAGCACGAACTGGTCGAGTTCCCCCTCACGGAACAGGATGTTTGTCGACAGGCTTCCGTGGATGCGGTGGAAGACAAAGACCGGCAGGTTCTCGCCATTGCAGCTGATGTCTTCGAGTGCCGGATCCCGCATCAGGGCCTCGAGCGGCCCGTAGCCCGAAAGATCACGGCGGAGGTAGTAGGAGAGGACTGCCAGCCGGTCGTCTGCGATACGGGGATGGAATTCCCGGATTATGTGGCTGATGGTTGAAGCATCCAGTCTCTCGGCTGGCGGATTCTCCGGATCATCGTATACAATCACCTTTCGCAGGTGGCTGGAGGTCTCAAAGAGAACGGCCTGCTCCTCTTCGGTGATGACGGGTTCGTCCACGGTATAGACAAAACCCTCGTTTCCCCGGCGGACAATCCGGACCGATGCGAATGGTGATTCGATCCAGTACTGTTCGAGGAGACCGTGTTTCTGTCCGGAAGGAAGCGGTAGATCCTGCTCCATACTCAGTGACGTTCCAGGGACCCGGCTGCCGTGAACCGGAATGTTTTTTGTCATGCCTGACATTCCCCGTCGGGTTCCGGATGTGGGCTGGAACCGTTTCCATGCCGCACTGCCGGCAAGGGCGAGGGTTGCGATGGAGATGATCCCGAGAAGCCCCAGCACCGGGATCGGGAAATCGATGAGGAGCGCTGCATACCCGGTGAGGAACGCAACGAGGAAGACTGCGAGGATCAGGGCATCGCCCGTGTCGGTGCGGTTGCCAAGATATGCAGGGATGGCACGGAGCCGGGCAACTGACTTCCCAAAGCCAGCGAGGGGTTGTGCTGTTGCATCTTCCTCTGAATGGGGTAAGGAGGAGGCCTGTGAGTAAGATGATGTCTTTGCGGGACCTGCTCTGAACCCGCAGAACGTATCTGTCAGGGTAGCAAGGATCACAAGAGCGCGATCACGGATTGCCATCGGGTTACATCCCTCCGTAAAGAATCTCACGCAGTTCCGGGGGCAGGTCGGACTCCTGCGCTGAAGACGCTGCAGATGCCTGCGCTGCGGATTGCGCGGGAGCAGTTCCCGTTGTAATGGAGAGCGTGACATCGACCGATTCACCGGTGAGGGTCAGGTGGTATCGCCCCTCACGGTAAATTTTTAGGGTCTTATTCTCCGTCTGTGAACTGAATTCACGCCCGTACCCGTCTTCGGCAACGATTGCCCGTGTCTGGTTATCCCGCACGGTGAGGGCAAAATACGGGCGGCTGATGGTTTTTTTCACTTCACCCTTGCAGGAGTCCGGATTATTGAGGCAATCGTAGAGTGGCTTGACCGTAAACGAGATCCATAACGGACCTTTCAGGGAAGTTGCATTGACAGAAAGGCCGGTTGAGTTCCCCCGCAGGATATAGGTCTTTTTGAATTCGGGTGTCCGGACATAACGGGAAGGATCGGTTGTGGTGTTGAACTGCCGGGAATGCTGCCCCGGGTAGGGGTTTGGTGTAAGTTCAGGAAGGGCGTCGGTGACAAGATCGGTTGTTGTCCTGGCGGAGACAGCGGTTTCTGATGCGGTCGGGGTTACCGTGTCGTGTGGGGTTGTTGGGAATCGGATCGCATCATGCGGTTGAGTCGCTGATCCTTCTGAAGGTCGGTCATCGGAATATTGCTGAGCTATTTTCAGGCATCCGGGGATCATTGCGATTGTGAAGATAAGAATGGCCAGGACGAGTGTGCAGCTCAGGGTCTTCTTTCCCACCTGATATGACGTCGGTTCATCAGCCTTCATTCCGTTTTCTCCTCAAAAAAATCCTGACTGCCCATAAAACACATGTCGGTTTTAGTACCTGTTTACTTGTTTTAAAACAATTTAAAATGATCAATTTTAATAGTTTTAACACAACCTAATTTGATCATGTCACCAGCAATATCCATGGGGTGTTGCAGATTTCCCGAGGAAAATCCATCATCATTGCAGGGTGACCGGCCTTCGGAGGCACGAATGAGAGAAAACCAAGGACATGAGAACGGGCAGGCTGTCTCACCGGTTGTCGGTGTCATGCTGATGCTCGTTGTTACCATCATCATTGCAGCGGTTGTGAGTGCGTTCTCCGGGGGGCTTGCCGGATCCCAGCAGAAGGCGCCCCAGGCAACGATTGACGTAAAGATCCAGATGAACGCGGATACTACAATGGGCAGTACCACCAACAGGACAACGTTCACTTTGCTGAGTGGGGATTCCATCCAGACCAAAGATCTCGCTATTGTGACATATTACGTGAATAAAAACGGTGTTGTGTATAAAAATAAGCAGACCGTTACCAGTAGCGCAACAGATCTTTACGGGAAATCAAAATATACCCGGGTGCCGTTCCTTAATGATCAGAGACTGGGGTATTCCGGGAATAATCCGCCGATGGATTTTGGCAACTATACCTGGAAAACCGGGGATGTCCTCAGTACTGGATCCACTGCCGGGACAGCAGCACTCTTTGCAATAAATTCTACTTCAACTCCATACACCATCAGAGATCCTGATTTTGGCCCAGGCAGTATAGTGGACATTAAAATTCTCCACATCCCGAGTGGGCAGTATATCTATGACAAAGAGGTGATCGTGCAATGATCCGGTACCGGGATGCTGCAGTCTCTCCGGTCGTTGGTGTGATGCTGATGCTCGTTGTTACCATCATCATCGCTGCCGTTGTATCTGCTTTTTCCGGGAGCCTGGTGAACGAACAGCACAAGACCCCGCAGACTTCAATAAGTGCCAGCAGTATTATCCAGGGTTTCGGCGGAACTGAACAATCCAATGGTTTTTTGTTTGAAAATACCGGCGGGGATACTTTTGCCTTAAATGACATCGCCGTCCAGCTTCAGACCCAGGATACAAAATATACCCTGACAACAGCCGATAAGGTCAACTGGTCCGATTCGGCAGTGTGCCTGCCGTCAGGAATCACCTACAATGGCGGCTATTTCCAGAAGGTCGGAAACACGTCAACAATTGATATCGCCATTGCTCCCGGTGACAAATTCATGCTTTATGCGGATCAGAGTTCCTCGGCAAAGTCATATGCCGGATATGGGGATTTTGCTGCCTCGATCAAATGGAAACCTGTTGGGGTTCAGGGTGGATTTTCCGTTTACCAGAATACAAAGGTCCAGTATAAGATCATCGACAAAGCGAGTTCCCGGATCATATCCAGCGGGGAAGTATTTCTGGCATAAGGAAGGGAACCATGCCCAGAATTTTCGGATGCCGACCAGGGTCAGATACGCAGAAAGAGATTGAGAAGTTCGAACACGAAGTGCTGATCCGCTACAACAACCAGCAGCTGCTGGGGACCGTGTACGTGGACATGAGCGAGAACCGTTGGGCAGTTGCGTTTGCATATAACTATTCCCGGAAACCCGGGCTGCACGGCCATGATAATCCCCTGGAAGTGCGATACTCTGCAAGACCGGAGGAGGCCGGAACGGTCCGGATGTTCCGGTCCGATACTCCTGCAGAAAAAGTGCTGGACGCAGGGACAATTCCGGATGAAAATGCGTTCATCCGCTATGTCCTTCTTCAGGAGCGCTCGCTTGCCGGGCGTGCCGCATGATGGCGGGGCACCATTCCGGGAACGGGAGTGATCGTCTCCCGTGACCCGGACAATTCCCGTCATCACCGGCCTCGTCATCGCAGCAGCACTGACCATCATCCTCTGCACGTTCACCGGCCCGGCCGGCTTCGGCTTCGTCACAACGGCACCGGGTGCCGCAGACATCGTCGGGGCCATCCGGTTCCCCCGCGTCCTTGCTGCATTCTTTGTCGGCGCAAGCCTCGCAGTTGCCGGTGCCGCGATGCAGGCCCTCTTCCGGAACCCGATGGCTGATCCCTATATCCTCGGGACATCATCAGGGGGCGCACTGGGAGCATCACTCGCTATCGTGCTTCTCGGGGGTCTTTTTGTCCCGCTCTTTGCGTGGATCGGTGCAGTTGCCGCCATCCTCGTGGTATGGCTCATCGCAGGAAGGAGCGGAGTTATTTCAACAGAGACGCTCCTCCTCACCGGTATTGCCGTCTCGTTCTTCTTCTCGGCCATTGTCTCGTTCCTGATCGCCGTAGCCGGCCAGAACGTCCACCAGATCCTCTTCTGGCTCATGGGCGGGTTCTGGAACGCTTCGATGGACAATGCGATCCTCGCTGCTGCCATCCTTGTGCCGGCAGGCATCCTCCTCTTTCTCATGGGCCGGGACCTCAATGCCCTTTCCCTTGGTGAGGAGACCGCCGCACACCTCGGCATCGACGCAACAAAAGCCCGCTGGACGGTTCTTGGCGGTAGCACCCTGCTCGTTGCCGGGGCCGTCTCCATCGCAGGCTCCATCGGCTTTGTCGGGCTTGTCACCCCGCACATCGTTCGGATGCTCCTTGGCCCGGACAACCGCGTGGTCATCCCGGCAGCAATCCTTGCCGGCGGGATTCTCCTCGTCCTCTCGGACACCCTTGCCCGGACATTCTTCTCCGATCTGCCGGTCGGGATCATCACCGCGTTCATCGGTGCCCCGTTCTTCATCTGGCTGATCTACCGCAGGGGGTCTGTTGCATGAACGGCCAGGACCCGGTCCGTGCACAGGATCTTGTTGCCGGCTATGGCACCGGGGAGATCGTGAAGTCTGTCAACTTCTCGTTTGCAAAGGGGACCTTCACCGGGATCATCGGGCCGAACGGCTCGGGGAAGACAACGCTCCTGCGGGCGATCAGCCGCGTGATCCCCTCCTGCGGGATCCTTGAACTGGACGGCAGGCCGGTCAACGGGTATGCCCCGGCCGAGCTGGGCGCGCTTCTCGGCTTTGTCCCGCAGGACGAGGAACGGCCGTTCTCCTACACGGTCCTGCAGGTTGTTCTGATGTCCCGGTATGCACGGGCGAGCAGGTTCGCCTCGCTCTCTCCCGATGATTATGCGCGGTGTTACCATGCGCTTGACCGGACCGGCATCACCCACCTGAAAGACCGGTCGATCCGCGCCCTCTCCGGAGGCGAGTGGCAGCGTGTGCTTATTGCCCGCGCCCTTGCGCAGGACACGCCGGTGATCCTGCTAGACGAGCCCACATCCCACCTGGACCTCGCGCACCAGGCCGGTATCCTCACGCTCGTCCGGGATCTTGCACGTTCCGGAAGGACCGTCGTCGGCGTTTTCCACGACCTCAACCTCGCCCTGCAGTACTGCGACCGGCTCCTGATGATCCAGGGTGGGCATATTGTTGCCGACGGGGCACCGGGAGATGTCCTGACACCGGAAAAAGTACGGGAAGTCTACGGGGCCGAAGTGGTCGCCACCTCGCACCCGGCAACAGGCCGGACCATCCTCGTACCGCTCGATATCCGGAATAACGGTGACGGGTCTTTAGAGAAACAGAAGGTGCTTGTCATCTCCGGTGGGGGAAGCGGGGGCGATCTCCTCCGGTTCCTTTGCCACAACGGGTACTCCGTCTCGGCCGGCATCCTCGCGACCACCGACTCGGACTATGCCGTGGCAAAGGCGCTCGCGATCCTCTGTATCCCCGTCCTCCCCTTCTCGCAGATCCCGGCGCATGCGCTGGAAAAACTCCGGCGGCTGGCGGCACAGGCCGACCGCATCGTCCTGTCTGTGCATCCTGTCGGTACCGGCAATTACCCGGTCCTTGAAATTCTCCAGGGCATGGATCCCGGGCGCCTCGTCATCCACCTTCCGGATGGCAGGGAGTTCTCGTCATACGACTTTACCCGGGGGAAGGCAGCGGCGGCTTATGCTGCACTCTGTACTGCCGGGGCATCCTGCACCAGGACCTGTGACGGGATCCTAACCATCCTGGACGGGAATACCGCTCCCCCTCCTGAATCTTCGGTGAATCGACCATGACACGCTCGTTTTTTCTCTCAACATTCTGCTGCATGGACCTGCCGCTGGACGCAGCGCTTGAAACTCTCGCCCCCCGCACGGGCCATGTCGAGATCGTAGCGGACGGGCCCCATGACATTCTCACGGATCCCGGGCCATGCAACCAGTATGACTGCTCATATTCCGTCCATGCGCCGACAAGCGAGATCAACATCGCCTCGGTCAATGAACGAATGCGGAAATCCTCGGTTGCCGTTCTCGGCGACGTGATGGCAGCCTGTGCTGCTATCGGCGCCCGGCACCTTGTTGTCCACCCGGGGTATGCCGCGTATGAGCAGGTCCGTGACCGGTCGTTTGCCGCCCTGCTCCGTTCGCTTGACGATCTTTCCCGGCTCCAGGAGGAGCACGGGGTCCGTGCCTGTGTCGAGAACATGGGCTTGTGGGAATGCTGTCATTTCCGGACTCCCGCTCTCCTCCCCGAACTGGATTCACGCGGCCTTGGTTTTGTCCTCGACTGCGGCCATGCCCGGCTGAACGGGAACCTTGACGCGTTCCTTGATACCGGGCAGTGCTGCCATGTCCACCTTCACGACAATGGCGGAACGAACGATGATCATGATGCATGCGGCAGCGGCACCATCGACTTTCCCTCCCTTCTCGATTTGGTCCCTTCCCATGCAACCCTTGTTGTTGAGACCCGCGAACTGACTGCCGCGGATCGCAGCCTTACGTACCTTTCCTCATGGAAAAATGGAACCCTGTCATGATGCCACGAACCACCTCCTTCCAGAACCCGCAGGTAGCCCTGCTCGCTGCCTTGTTGCTTGTTTCCTGCTGTGTCCTGCCGGTATCGGCCGTCACGGTGACCGACGATGCCGGAACCACCGTCACACTCAATGCAACGCCTCAGCGGATCGTCTCGCTTGCCCCTTCCAACACCGAGATCCTTGCAGCCCTCGGCCTGACAGCCCGCCTCGTGGGGATAACGGATGTCTGCAACTATCCTCCCGAAGTGAACACCGTTCCCCGCATCGGGGGTTATTCATCGATCAGCACCGAGAAAGTCTCGGCAGCAAAGCCCGATCTGGTCATCGCATCGGACATCACCCCGGCAGAAACGACCGCCCGGCTCCGGGCGCTCGGCCTGAACGTGGTGGTTGTTGCGCCCCGGAATATCGATGACATGATCCGGGATATCCGCCTGGTCGGAGCCCTGACCGGCACGGATGCGGAGGCTGAGCTGCTGGCTGCGAAACTCTCGTCGCGCCTCGCGAAGGTGGGGCAGGCAGGGCAGCCGGCAGGCACCCGCCCGACCATTGCGCACGTGGTATGGAACAACCCGCTGTACGTGAGCGGGAACGATACCCTCCAGAACGATGTGATCGAACATGCGGGTGGAGTGAATGCCTTTGCCCGGCTGAGCGGGTGGGGCACGGTCTCCCTTGAGGAGTTCCTGGTCACGAACCCGGATATCATCATCGTCAACGGTGGCGGGGGTATGGACAATGAGACCCGGGACGTGATCCTTGAGGAGTTCATGACACGTCCGCAATATGCCTCGCTCTCTGCCGTGAAGAACCACCGTGTCTATGCCGTGAAGGCGGATACCATCAGCCGGGCGGGACCCCGGATTGTGGCTGCAACCGAACAGGTGGCAGCCGATGTACGAGAGATGACCCGAGCTGAATACGGAGGAACAGCAGGGGTGGCCCCGACAGCCAGAACGCCGGGGTTCTGTGCAGCAGGGACGGTCCTGTTCATCGCCGCGTTCGTGTACCTGAAGCAACGGAGACGGTAACATGGATACAGGATCCGGAGATTCGGGGGAGGACGGTATCATGACCGCGATCCCCCGGCTCGTTATTGCCGGAACGGAGAGCGGCTGCGGTAAAACCTCCGTGGCGAGCGGGCTGATGAGCGCACTAAATGAGCGCGGCCTTGTCGTCCAGCCGTTCAAGACCGGCCCGGACTTCATCGATCCCACCCATCATACCCGGATCTGTGGCAGGATTTCGCGGAACCTCGATCCGTTCATGATGGGGGAAGAGGGTGTCCTGCAGACCTTTGTTACCGCATCTGCGGGTGCGGATATCGCGGTCGTCGAGGGGGCGATGGGCCTCTTTGACGGGATCGACGGTTCTGACTTCAGCAGTACGGCTCATGTGGCACGGGTCCTCACTGCCCCTGTCGTGCTGGTTGTCAGCGCCGCTGCCTCCGCCCGGAGCATCCACGCTGTTGTCCGTGGATTCCGTGACTTCGATCCCCGCATAAGGATTGCCGGTGTCATCTTCAACCGGCTTGCCACGACAAAGCATCGCGCTATGATTGCGGCAGAAGAGTTCGTCCCTGCCCTTGGTTATATCCCCCGGCAGCAGGGGTCCGGGGTGCAGAGCCGCCACCTCGGCCTTGTCATGGCCCACGAATCCGACGGGATGGAGTCATACGGACAGGTTGTGCGGGAATCGTGCGACCTTGATGCAATCCTTGCTGTTGCCCGCGGGGCTCCGCTGCTTGCAGGTCCGGATTTTGCCACGATCCCAAAAGCAGAAAGCCGCGCTGTCATCGGTGTTGCCCGCGACAATGCGTTTTGCTTTTACTACCAGGACAACCTCGACCGGCTCGTCCGTGCCGGTGCGGAGATCCGGTTCTTCTCGCCCATGGACGATGCGTTACCGGAGATAGATGCTCTCTATCTTGGTGGGGGGTATCCGGAGTTGTATGCAGACAGGCTCGAAGCTTCTCCCTGCCGGCATGCCATCTGCAGGCTTGCTGAACAGGGCATGCCGGTGTACGGCGAGTGCGGCGGCCTGATGTACCTAGGCAGGTCCATCACCACCGATCGCGAGTATCAGATGGCCGGTATTCTTCCGGCCTGCACGGAAATGACATCGCGGATCCAGGCGCTGGGTTATGTGAAAGGGACCATTTTTGGCCCCGACGGGTTCTGGGCCGGTGGCTCCCGGGTTCTCGGCCACGAGTTCCATTTCTCCCGCACGGAATGCGATCCGGACGCCCGGTTTGTCCTGCGGCTAAAGCAGGGGACCGGGATCATTGACGGGAACGACGGACTGACCGAACAGAAGACGGTCGGGATGTACACTCATGCCTATTTCAGCGATTCTTTCTGCCAACAGTTTGTTGCGGCAGCCGAAGCGTTCCGGAGGAGCCGGTGAATGAGTGCTGTCAGGGCCGACCTGCCGGAAACTCTGACGGACGTGCTGCCGGGCAACGAGCAGGTTGAAAACCACGGGGCAACGCTTGTGGTCAGGTTCACAGAGTCGCGGAAGGTCCTTTCCACGTCATGGCTGAACGGTGGTTACCGCTCGGATCTCCACGCGGTTTTCAATCACCAGATCCCGGTCGAGGCATGCGAGTCCTGCCATAACGGCGGGAGCGTGCGGGAATATCTCGAAGGGGTTGCCCGCGGTCTTGGGTTCGACCCGGGGACGGTCACCGGCCTGGTCACCCGGGCGGAGATGAGGAATGCCGCAGTTATCACAGAACAGTTCCAAGACCTTGTGGTCACTGCCATTGTGACGGCTGGGATTGACAAGAACGGCGGGCGGGCCGGTGATCCTGCATCGTATTACGAGGACGGGGACTCCTTTGAGCCAATCGGGGGGACCATCAACACCATCCTCGTCATCGGGGCCGACCTGCCGGAGCATGCGATGGCCCGGGCCCTGATGACTGCTGCTGAGGCAAAGGCCGCCGCTCTCCAGCAGCTGATGGCCCGGAGCCTGTACTCCTGCGGGATCGCCACGGGATCCGGCACGGATATGATTGCTATTGTTGCCGACCCGGATTCACGGCTCCGGCTCACGGATGCCGGGAAGCATGCAAAACTCGGCGAACTGATTGGCAGGACGGTGATCCAGGCAACGACAAAGGCGCTGGAGATGGAGACCGGGCTCTCGGCGGAATCGCAGCGGGACGTGCTGGTGCGATTGTATCGGTTTGGCGTGACGGAAGAATCCCTCTGGACTGCCTTTTCTCTATCTCCCGGGAAACAGAGCGATGGGGAAGACCGCGAACGGTTCCTTCGCACCCTGCGGTCCCGGGCAACCGATCCGGTGTTCCTTGCCCGGGTGACTGCTTTACTCCATATCGTGGATGAGGAAACCTGGGGGCTCATTCCCCGGAAGGATGCCTGCCGGGCGATCCGGTCTTTTTCCGGAAGCGTAAATGTGCCAGAATGTCCCGGCAACTACAGCGACGAGGACCCGCTTACCCTTGTCTGTCACATGGTTGCCGGGGAAGTGAAACAGATTGCCGGTAATCCCCCTGTCTGCTGATATTCCGGAGGAGGGGTCCCCCCCCTCCCTTTGGGTGACCCCTACCCACCCCCCATGGTATAGGAGGGGTAGCTACCCCTCCCCTTTTTTTGTTCCCGGCCTGCTCGGAAAAAAGGGTTCCGCCGGTGAGTTCAGGTGAACAGCCTTCGCTGACGGTGGAATGAAGGACCCCTACCTACTCCTCCCTTAGTGGCAGGGGTGGGTAGGGGTCCTGTGCCGCGGGTTTTGAAATGGCGGGGAGGGGGGTGGGTCGTACTGAAGGAGGGGTGGGTAGGAGTGGTGTGGATTTCGGGGTTGAAAGGGGATTTTCGCGCCCCGTCCTGTATTCACCATTAGGCGTATCTGAAAAAGGGGGAGCGATCAGTCCTCGATCGCAATCGTCGTGAGCTTGACCGACTCGACACCCTTGTGGGACATCAGCTTCTCGGCCAGCGCCTTGAGCTGGCTCCCGTCGCCATGGACCAGGATCACTTCCAGGCAGCGCTCATGGGTGACATGGGAGTGGAGCGAGGCCTTGATGATCCCGTGGTACTCGTGCTCGATCTCGGTGATGGCCGAGAGGAGGTTCCTCTGCTCGTGGTCGTACACCATCGTGATAACGCCTTCCCGCTCGCCCTTGACATCCGACATCCACTTGTAGTAGGTGATGTAGGTGCGGATGGCATCGCGGATCCCTTCCGACCGCGAGGAGTACCCCCGATAGTTCAGGATCTCATCAAAACGGTCGAGGAGGTTCTTCGGCAGCGAGATGCCGATGCGGGAGAGGTCGTCTTCCATGGCCATAGGGTATCAGTGATGATTGTATGATTGCTGATAGTTCTTCAACATTTTGAAAAAAAGCCGGGAAAAGTGTTACTAAGTATTAACCCTTCATGCCACGTCATCTTTCAACACACTCCAGCCGGCCTTCAGGCATGTGAACTTTAGAGTGTCTCTAATCGTCTGCATGCTTCGATAAGCGTTTCATCCTTCTTCGAGAACGTAAACCGGAGTTTCGTCTCGCCACCGTTCGCAGAGAACGAGCTTCCCGGCACGGCTGCAACTCCTGCCGTCTCCACAAGGTGTCGCGCAAAGTCCGTGTCGCTCATGCCAAACGAGCTTATGTCAGTGAAGATGTAGTACGCACCCTGCGGGAGCTCGCAGGCGAACCCGGTCTTCTTCAGGCCTTTATAGAGGATCTGCCGCTTGCGGTCGTACTCAATGGCAAGTTCCTTGTAATACGACTCCGGCAAGTCGAGGGCGGCAACGCAGGCCCGCTGGAGTGGGGCTGGGGCACCGACGGTCAGGAAATCGTGGATCTTCCGGATACGGTCGGTGAGCGTAGCGCCTGCAAGGGCATAGCCGACCCGCCACCCGGTCACGCTGTAGGTCTTCGAGAAACTGCCGATGGTGATGGTCCGGTCCTCCATGCCGGGGAGTGACCCGATCGAGATGTGCTTATGCCCGTCATACACGATATGCTCGTAGATCTCGTCCGTGATGGCGACCGCGTTGTGCTCGATGCAGAGGTCGGCGATGAACGAGAGTTCCTGTTTTGAAAAGACCTTGCCGGTTGGGTTGTTGGGCGTGTTGATGATGATAGCCCGGGTCTTCTTCGAGAACGCTGATTTCCATTTCTCCTCGTCAATGGAGAGGTCATCGGCAAGGGGGACATAGCGCGGGGAAGCGCCCGAGATCTGTGCATCCGGGCCATAGTTCTCGTAGAACGGCTCCGGCACGACCACCTCGTCGCCCGGCTGGATGATGGCAAGCATCGAGGCCATCATCGCTTCTGTCGAGCCGCAGGTGACCGTGATCTCGGTTTCGGGGTTGAAGGTCATTCTGTTGAACGTTTTCACTCTCGTTGCGAGCGCCTCGCGGAGGTCCTTTGCCCCCCATGTGATCGCGTACTGGTTGATGTCGTCCTTCACGGCTTCGCAGGCTGCGGTCTTCAGTTCGGGAGGGCAGGGGAAATCGGGGAACCCCTGCGCAAGGTTGATCGCATTGTGTTTCAGCGCGAGCCGGGTCATCTCCCGGATCACGGACTCGGTGAAGGTGTCAGCCCGGGACGGGTGGGTGGAAAAGAATGCTCCCTTGTATGGTGCCGGTCCTTTCCGGGATACGGCCTGCTTGTCCTGCATGGGAATCCGGTTGGTACGCGGTTGAAATATAATGAGAGGATCCGGCTCTGTCGCGCTCAATCCATACTGCTACGAGTGGTTTCCCGGGTACCCTGCCCCTGCCCCGTTGCCGGGGATACCGCATCATTTAACGCATCATTTAAGCAAGTCTTATTTACTTAATGCAAGTAAAATTGATCCTGTATCATCATGCATATCATGGAAGGATTCTTACCCTGGCAGTGGTGCGTCATCTGGTGGCTCATCGCCCTCCCCTGCCTGTTGATCGGTATCTGGCAACTCAAAAAGGTTATCAACGCGGACCGCGAGGCACTCCCGCTCCTCGGGGTGACGGGCGGGTTCATCTTCATCCTCTCGTCCCTGAAACTCCCGTCCGTCACGGGCAGCTGCTCGCACCCGACCGGTACCGGTCTCTCGGCCATCTGTTTTGGCCCATGGATCACAGCGGTGATCTGCGCTATCGTCCTCCTCTTCCAGAGCCTTTTCCTCGCCCACGGGGGCCTCTCCGTGCTCGGCGCGAACATCGTCTCGATGGGAATTGTCGGCCCCCTTGTCGGGTATGCCATCTACCGGCTCTTAAAGGACACGTCGGTCAACATCTACCTGACGGTCTTCCTGGCAACGGCCCTTGCTGATATGTTCACCTACGTGACCACCTCGCTTGAGCTGGCGCTTGCCTATCCCGCGGAAGTGGGTGGGTTTGGCACCTCCTTTGTCATGTTCATGGCCATCTTCGCCGTCACGCAGGTGCCGCTCGCGATTGTCGAAGGCATCGTGCTCGCACTCGTTTTCAAGTACATCGTGGCCTTAAAACCCGACATACTCATCCGGATGAAGATATTCTCCGAGGCGCAGATCACGACAGCCAGGGGTGAGGCATAATGGCGAAGAGTTACCTGCTTGAGATCCTGACGGTCGTTGCTATTGCTGCGTTCATCGGGATCTTCCTCTACACCAGCTCGACCATGACCAGCGCCGAGTTCGCCGGTTCCGACAACGTCGGTTCGAACCTCATCGCGGAACTCACCGGCAAACCCGTGGAGAGTTTCACGCCGCTCATCCCCCAGTGGGAACCGCCAAGCGGTGAGATCGAGTCCTGCCTCTTTGCGCTCCAGGCGGCCCTCGGCGGAATCTTCGTGGGCGGGGTCTTCGGGTACTGGCTTGGCCAGCGGAAAGGTTTGAGTGATGCAAAGGTGAACCAGTAAGTTATGTTTGAGGAGCTGCTGGAGGACGTTGCCCAGACAAACGGGCTGCGCGAGACAAGCACCTGGCTCAAGCTCGCGGCAGGACTCGGTGCCATCGTTCTCTGCCTCCTCTCTACGGGGTACGCGGCCCCGCTTTTTATCGCCCTCATCCTCTCTGCGGCAATCCTCGTCCTTGCCCGCGTTGACCTGCGGACCTACGCGGAGCTCTTCCTTGTCCCGCTCTGGTTTGCCCTGATGAGTGTGGCAGTTATCGTCCTCATCTCGGGCGGGGAGCACGTGTTCTGGAGCTGGGACCCCCTGCCGTTCCTCGCACTCTCCATCACCCGCGAGAGCATCAACACGGGGTTCTTTGTCCTCTGCCGGGTGATCGGCGGGATGTCGGCCCTCCTCTTCATTGCCCTGACAACGCCCATGACCGACCTCTTCGTGGTCATGCGGAAGGTCCGCGTCCCTGACTTTGTCATCGACCTTGCGATGATCATCTACCGGACCATCTTCTTCCTCTTGGATCAGGTGCGGCAGGTGTACCATGCGCAGGTGATGCGCCTCGGCTACTCGGGCTGGAAGGAGTCCGTCCACACCTTCTCGATGATGTGCGGTGCGGCCTTCATCGCGAGCTGGGATGCAGGAGACGACCTTGTGCGGGCCATGGACGCCCGGTGCTATGACGGGAAGTTCGCGCTTCTCGGCGAGAACCGCCCGGTGGAACTTCGGCCGCTTGCCGCCCTTGCCCTCTTCCTTGTCGGGGCATCGGCAGCTGTTGTCGCAACGCAGGGCATGACCTTACTGTAGGAGAGACCATGAGCAGCATTGTCCTTGAAGCACGCGATATCCGGTACCAGTACCCGAGAGGCCAGGAAGCGATCAAGGGGATCAGTTTCCACTTCCGCCGGGGCGAGAAGATCGCGCTCGTGGGCCCGAATGGTGCCGGCAAGTCCACGCTCCTCCAGATGTTCAACGGCATGCTTCGCCCTGATTCGGGAATGATGCTCTTTGACAACAAGCCGATGGAGTACGACCGGGCATCGCTCCGGGAACTCCGGCGGAAGGTCGGGTTCGTGCTCCAGAACCCGGACCGGCAGATCATTGCCCCGACCGTGTACCAGGACGTAGCGTTCGGGCCGACAAACCTCGGTTACAATGAGGTCGCAGTAAAAGATGCAGTGACGACCGCCCTCCGGCACGTGGGCCTTCCCGGCTTCGAGCGCCGTCCGCCCCACCAGCTCTCGGGAGGAGAGAAGAAGCGGGTCGCGATCGCCGGCGTGCTCGCGATGGACCCGGACGTGCTCGTCTTCGACGAACCCACGAGCGGTCTCGACCCCTCCGGCTCGGAAGACCTGATGGAACTCCTCGACGAGCTGAACCACGAGGGTAAGACCATTGTCATCTCCACGCACGATGTCGAGCTCGCGTACCCGTGGGCCGACCGGGCGATCCTGCTCGCGGACGGTCAGATCATCAAGGAAGACGTACCGGATGTGGCATTCGGCAACACGAAGTTCGTCCGGATGGCCCACCTCTCGGTCCCGACCCTGCTCGAACTCTCGGCAGAACTGGAGAAGCGCGGTTTTTCCATAACCGGGCGGAAGCCACGGAGCGTGCTCGATATGGTCCACATCATCGAGAGCCAGGCCCGTGGATCCTGCGGCCACCCTGCGCCGGGTACGGTCACGGTCTGTAATGTTGATACGATTGCCCCGGGCACCATCCCTCTCTGGGTACAGGCCCGTCCCGGCATCGCCGTCGGCGCCATGGGCACGCGGGCCAAGCAGTGCGCTGCAATGGAGCAGGTTTTGCTGGAGTTCACCTACGGGGTCATCGATAAGTGCATCCTCCGGGCCCTTCGGGGGAAGGACTCGCTCATCCTCACGAATGGGAGCATGGTGGGCCGGGTTACGGAACGCGTGGAGGCGTACTGCAGGGAGAGCGGGAATACCGTTCAGGTCACCCGTTTCGACAGCTGTGAACCGGGAAAAATCTGACCCGGGGTTCCGGGTCTCTTTAGCAGGATTATCCTCATTACCTGCTCACCACAATTTATTAATGAGTCTGAACGACTATTGGAAAGAGACTCATACCCTGATCCAGCCCTCTTTGTTTGCAAGGCGATACAACCATGCTTCAGCAACCATCCCGTGCCCTGCCTATCGCGCTCATCTTACTCATCATCATTGGCACGGGGACCATCATCTATGCAATCTCGTTCGAGACGCGGTCTGTTCTCAAGGAAACCATACAGCAGAACCTCAGGTCCACTGCCGGGATCGCGGCATCGGAAATTGACGGCGATGCGTTTGCCCAATTGCAGCCCGGTGATGAAAACAGTGCTGCATTTCTCCGCGTACGGGACCAGCTCAACCGTATCAGAGATTCCGATCCGAATATCCTCTATATCTACACGATGAGATTGTCCGGTGGTACGGCCGAGTTTGTCGTGGATGCGGACTACGGCATCGACAGCGATTCCCCGGGAATCGGGCAGATATACACGAATGCCGAACCCGAGCTGATCGCCGGGTTCACCGGCCCCTCTGCCGACAATGAATTTACAACCGATCAGTGGGGCTCCGTGCTCTCCGGGTTCTCTCCGATACGGGACAGCACGGGAACACATGAAAAGAGCTATGGCCGGTGAGCCCCGGTTCTTTGAGTGGGTGTTCACTCACTGCGATGGCACACCCTTCACGGCCGAAGTGAGCCTGAACCGGATCGAGCTGCAGGGGACGTACTTCCTCCAGGCAATTATCCAGGATATCTCAGAACGGAAGAAAGCGGAGAGTGCCCTGCAGAAGGTGACCAGGAAACTTGCTCTCTTAAACGCAATCACCTTCAACGAGATCCGGAATGCCGTCTTTGCGCTGAACGGATGCCTGACCCTTGACCGTGACGGTCTTGACTTGAAGACCCTGCAAAAATTCCAGACAATGGAGCAGATCCAGCTGAAGAAGATTGAAAAATCGCTTGCATTTTCCAAGAGCTACCAGGACCTGGGGGCGAATCCTCCCCGGTGGCAGAACGTGAAGCAGTCGTTCCTCCTGGGAATCTCCCACATGGATTTCTCCCGTATCAATCGTTCGGTTCAGCTGGATACCCTGGAGATCTTTGCTGACCCACTCCTGGAACAGGTCTTCTTCTCCCTTGCAGACAATGTCCTGAACCATGCAAAATCCGCAACCGAGGTTACCATCGGGTACAAGGAACAGGAGAACGGGCTTTTGATCTTCTTTGAGGACAATGGCCCGGGCATACCCGCATCGCGCAAAGAGAAGATCTTTGAAACGGGGATCGGTGGCTCCCAGAGCATGGCACTCTTCCTGGCGCGGGAGATCCTGAGTATTTCAGGTATCACTATCCGCGAGACAGGAGTGGAAGGAAAGGGAGCACGGTTTGAACTCTGCGTGCCTCCCGGGGCGTTCCGGTTTGTGCACCCTTCTCCTAATGAGCAGCCCGGCACCGGCAACCCGTGACCCTGCCCCTCACATCTTCGGCGTCCAGACCCCAAAGCCGTTCCCCTCGGTGTCCTGGAGGACCGCAACGAGCCCGACTCCCTTGATCATGAACGTTGGCATGATGATCTTTCCGCCGAGTTTCTCAACCTTCACAACAACCTTGTCAATGTCGTCGACCATCACGTAATTCTTGATAGTCTCGTCTCCCTGCCGCTTGTACAGCCCGCCCATGTTGATGGTCCCGAGAGTTGGCTCGCCGAGCGTGATCTCGTTGTACTGGATTGTCTCCATGCTTTTGAGGTCCATCGTCGGGGTTTTGATCGGTTCGATCTTCCAGCCGAGGAGGTTCTTGTAGAAGTGCTTTGCGCGGTCGACATTGTCGGCCGGGATCTCGAAATAGGCAATGTTTGGCATGGAAATTAGTATTCCGGAAAATGTATTTTACAATTGGGATAGTACCAATCCCTGTGTCGTGCGCTATCCGCTCAGCACGTCACGTGCAGCACGGCAGCATACTTCCGATGCTCCTTGGCGATCAGCGGGATGATATCCGGCACGGGCCTGACAACGTGTTCGAACTCCGCGAGCAGTTTTACGGCATTCGGTGTCACGGGGAGGTCCCCGTACTGGCCGGTGCCGATATAGACAACATCAGGCTGCTCCCCCTCAAGAAATTCCAGTTCTTCTGCCGAGAGCGGTGTGTGCCCGAACTCACTTGCCCACGGCTTTGAAAGTTTCTTCTTTCGCTTTGATACCGAGCCGTCAGTATGGATGATGACGTCATGTTCGTAGCGGGTGCCGCCGATCTCGACCCATCCGAATTCCGATCGCATGCAGATCCCTACGCGGGATACTCTCGGGTGCCAGGATATCCACCTTGCGCCGCCGGAAGACCCTCAAAAACCGTGTCGGGAAAACGATTATCATTCAGCCTGCAAAACTGAACCGTGGTGGATCTTGTGCTGATTGGGATTATGTCTGACACTCACGATGAGATCGAAAGGACAACGCGAGCCGTTGCCCTGTTCAACCGCGAGAGCGTAGGGCATGTGCTGCATGCCGGCGATTTCGTCTCGCCTTTCATGCGGGAGCCGCTCCGGGAACTCAAATCTCCGCTCACCGGGGTATTTGGCAATAATGATGGTGATCGTTCGCTGATTGCAGAGAAGTTCTCGGCCGTGCCGGGCCTTACTATTACCGGGACATTCGCGAGGCTCGAAACAGGCGGGATGCGGATCGGACTCTTACACGGTAATGACCGCGTCCTCTTCGAGACGCTGGCCGGGTGCGGGAACCTCGACCTGCTTGTATACGGCCATACCCACAAGCCCGAAGTCCGGAGGGCCGGTTCCCTGCTCATCGTCAACCCCGGCGAAGTGTACGGGCACCTGACCGGCAAGAGCACAGTCGCAATCGTTGACACGGAGAAGCGGAACGCAGAGATCGTGGAGTTGTAAGAATCCCGGGCCAGTTCATACCCGCGGTTGTGGTATGGTCAGGACGATCCCTTCGTCTTTCCGTGTGCCTTTTTCCTTGTTCCGGTACTGTGCTGCACGCGCACCAGTTGCGTCTTCCCGATGTAGTGAAAAATCTGGGAAAATCAGAAGAATTAGGGCCATTTCAAACGATTTTTTTAGAGATTCTGATAGTATGAGATTTTTCTTGTTCAGTTATATTTATATATAAATCTGATTAACTGAGGGAAACCTTTAGGGTACCCTGCATTCAATACATCACTTAACTCCACTGAAGAAGATGAGAAGGATGAAACAATTTTCTGCAGATAATGCGTTCACCGGCCTTGAGGCAGCTATCGTCCTGATTGCTTTTGTCGTTGTTGCCGCGGTGTTCTCGTATGTATTGCTTGGTGCAGGGTTCTACACCACCCAGACCGCACAGGAGACCGTGCATAGTGGTGTTGTCCAGGCAAGTTCCAGCCTTGAGATTGTCGGCGATATCATGGCAATAGCGGAGGGCGATGATCCGACACGGGTTTCCTACCTCAATACCTCGGTGGCCCTTACTGCCGGTGGCACTCCCATGGATCTTACCCAGATGGTCATATCATGCTCCGACAGCAATGGCGGCAGGAATCCCAGCATTGCCACCAACACAGACCTAAATTCCTGCGAAAATGTGCTTACCAATGCCGTCACGGCGGAAGATATGAAGTGGTGTGTCTCCGCGAAGTTCAACGATTTGAACCCCGGGTCGCCAAACAACCTGCTCGAGCCTAACGAGATCTGGATCCTCTCCATTGGTATGCCTCCGTCCGCTACGCCGAATACCAAAGGAACCATCAACCTGCAGCCATCGGTTGGTGCCGTTGTTCCTCTTTCACGAACACTGCCCGGCGCGTTCACAAAAGTTCAGGCAATTCATTAATCTCACACATTTTCCCTTCCGGTAATGCGCAATCCGCAGCAGGATTATCCCTTCTTTTCAGACCCGACCAGGCATACCTTAAAGAGATCGCACACAGTCAGTCTCCTGTATGCAAACGATCTCTTTCGTCTGCATGCTGCTCATCAGCGCTCTCCTCGCCTCAGGATGCACCATGCTGCCAGGCTACCACATCATCAGTGATACGCCCGATCCTGTCATCGGCCAGTGGATCAGCGGCGAACCCCCGCAGTATGAGATGCATATCGTCTTTTACGAGAACCGTTCCTATCTCACGGAGAATTATTTCCTCAACCGCGATGCGATCTCTGAATACGGGACATGGACAAAGATCGAACGGGGCTTCTATTCCGCACAGTCATCAGACGGCGTGATAACAAACTGGACGTACGATGCATTCACGGATTCAGTGCATATCCGGGATATCTCGCAGCAGAGATACTTCCGGTACCGCGGCTGAAACACAAAGCCTGCCGGCAATAATTCATCATCAGAATCTTGTCCGCTCACCCGTCAGGGCTGTCTCTTACTTTTCTGCCCGGATGGGCAAGATGACTGTTGTGATGCCACTGTACTGCAGGCGCCGCTGGATGGCAAACGCCGTCTCGTTGTGCAGGTACTTGTGGAACGGGTTCTCGTGCCGGAAGACCAGCTGCCCGGTAAAGAACGTGGAGTTCTGGAACCCCCGTGCAATGTCCCGGCAGAGTGGTACGGCTGTATCCACGACGTCGGTGCCGATATCCATGCGGTAGTCCGATGAAAAACCCATCTCCCGAGCCAGGTCGACGTATTTTTCCAGTCCCTTCTTCGTCGATTCCGAGAGCGCCTTCAGTTCCGCTGCTCCCTTGAACGTGCCGGAGTCGACGACCGCGATCGAGACAAAGATGAAGTTCTCGTAGAGCCCCGGGAAGTTCTTGATCACGGAGTAAAAGGTGTTGACACCAAAGCCGTGGAAACCGGTAACCAGCTGGACTGCAGTCATCTTATGGGGATTTACCGGATCGATGTTCTTCGTGCCGGCCACGGGCATGACATCAAGCAGGAAGTCCAGTTTCCGCAGGCCCCTTGTGACCTTCTGGTAGTGCCGGTGGATCAGGAAACAGAGCCCGACAAGGGCCGATGTCAGGAAGATCGTGAGCCAGCCCCCCTCGCCCATCTTCTCGAAGATGGTGATGACAAGGATCGTGCTACAGAGCACGAGCCCGATGAGGTAAATCGGAATGTGCCGCTTCCAGTCTTTTTCGGTTTTCCGGTTCTTATAGAAGAACCGGGACATGCCGTACTGGGAGATAGAGAAGGTGAGGAAGACGTTGATGGCATACATGGTGATCAGGATCACAACAGAACCATGCGTGAAAAGCATGAGAAGGAGCGCCGCGCCACCCATCAGGAGGATGCCGTTTGTCATCGTGAGGCGCTCCGAGAGCAGCGCAAAGGAGCGGGGGAGCCAGGAGTCAATCGCCATGTTTGCCATGACCCGCGGCCCATCGATGAACCCTGTCTGGGCGGCAACACAGAGCAGGGCGGCTTCGGAAAAGATGGTGAGGAGTGCAAGGAGGCTCCCAAGCGGCCAGCCGGCGAACACGCTGCCCGCGAGCACTGCATTCAGGGTCTGGCCCGCCACCGGCCGGATATCCCAGAGAAGGTAGCAGGCAAAGAGTCCCGCGGAGAGGGCTGTTAAGGAGAGTGCCATGTACAGCATTGTCCGCTTGCCGGTCTTTACCCGGGGCTCGCGCATGATCTGCATCCCGTTTGCCACCGCCTCGATCCCGGTATAGGTTCCGCCGCCGAGCGAGTACGCCCGGAAGAAGACTGCCAGGATTCCGATAAGCCCGATGGCGGCGAGATCCCGGGAGAAGCCGGACTGTATCGTCGCGGCAACCGGGACGATCTGTGGGGCGTGGGCAAGGAGACCGTACCCGAGCAGCAGGGCATGGGCTGCAATGAATACGAGGAAGATTGGGGCAAGGAGAAGGACGGATTCCCGGACGCCCCGCAAATTGATGACGATCAGGATGAGGATAAGGATGCAGGCGAAGGGGAGCTTCCAGGGCTGCCACGACAACGGCAGGAACGAGAAGACGGCCTCCCCGCAGGCGGCAATCGAGACCGTGATGGTCAGCATGTAGTCAATGAGAAGGGCGCTGCCGGAAATTACGCCGGCCCGCTCGCTGATGGTGTGGGTGGCAACGATGTATCCCCCGCCGCCACCCGGGAAATGCTCGATGATGCGGGTGTAGGCATACGAGATGATGAAGACCGTCAGTGCGGTCCCGATTGCAAGAAAAACAGCAAGATATGTGTAGGGCCCAAGGGCGATGAACGCTTCAGGAGGGCCGTAGGACGATGAGGAGATCCCGTCAGCCCCAAGGCCTATCCATGCAAGGAGGGGGAAGAGCGCGATCTTATGGAAAAGCGAAGGGTCTTCGATATTTTTCCTGGCGCCAATGATGGTTCGCCGGGCGCCGTTTTTGAGATCCTCCCAGTTCCATGAGTCGTCAGGTCCCACGGTATCTTCTTCCGGCAGATGGCCGGGCCGTGCTGTGGTGGCGGCAGGGCCAGTCTGCACGATTCTTCTTTAATATCCAACTGTGGTCTATGCACTCAGGACTGAGATATCCGCACCCGGCTTAATTCGTTTCTGGTATGTTCCGGCATACGGCTTTGTCACGCAATCGTGGCCGGACCAGGTACTGGAAAAATGATTACTCCGCTGCCATGCGGTGTTTTCCCGATGGCACCGTGATCTCGAACCGTGCTCCTTTCCCGGCCTCTCCTGTCTCCCGGATCGTGATGCCCGTGATGTCGAGGATCTCGCGGGAGATGGCAAGGCCAAACCCGGTGTTCTTACCCACGCCCTGCGCGAAGATCCGTTCCTTGTCGGCGGGAGGGACCCCGATACCGTCATCGGAGCAGACAACGATCCGGGCGCCGTCATTCTCCTCCAGCGTGAAGCGGACCTGCTGGATCGATCCCCCGTGACGCTTTGCATTGTCCAGGAGGTTGAAGAAGACCTTGGAGATGAGGGGGTCGGCGAAAATATCCAGGTCGCCCGGAAGCAGGTTCTCGCACCGGATGGCCTTTGGCAGCGCAGCTTTTTCGGCAGCAGCGACAAGCCCGTGAAGGTTCTGCCAGGCCGGTTCGTGCACGCCGATCATCTCGTACTCCTTCGTGAACTGGATAAGGTTCGAGATCTGCCCGATTGTCAGGCCGATGTGGGAAAAGTCTTCTGCATGCGCAGGATCGGGGACTTTGTGACGGAGCAGTTCGACGTACCCGCCCAGCGCCTGGAGCTGGTTGTTGATGTCGTGCCGGGTGATACCCGAGAGAATGTTGAGCTTGTGGTTGGCCTGCCGCAGCGCCTCTTCCTTATTCTTCCGGCCTGATATATCGATGACGCTTGAGAGGAGGAAGAGTTCCCCCTGCATGGTAATCAGCGTGGCCGAGTACAGGCAGACCTGGACTGTCCCGTCCTTTGCGCGGAACGGGACTTCCACGGCCTCGATATGCCGTTCTTTTTTAAGAACCGAAGCGATCCGCACCCCGATCTCTCTGTCGACAAGGAGCCCGATCTCCCACGGGGTCTTCCCGAGCACCTCTTCGCGAGAGTAGCCGCTGTTTCTGATGAATGCATCGTTAACAGCGTAGAAGGTGTTGTCTCTCACAGAGAGCAGCGTGAGGGAAACGAGGCTTGTCCGGAAGATCGTAGAAAACATCTTCTCGGACTCCCGCAATGCCGTTTCTGACGCCCTCCTCTGGCTGATGTCCCGGGTAAGGCCGATAACCCCGGTGGGGAGACCGTCCTTTCCCAGCATGGGGGTGATCATCACCTCGGTCCAGACCGTGGAACCGTCCTTTCGTTTGAACTCCAGTTCCAGGGGACGGTGTGCCGGTGTAATCTTCCCGTCCTGGAGGTCGCTCGTCGCCCGGTGGTAATGTTCCCGGATAACGGCAAGCGATTCCGGGGTCAGTGCCTCTTCGATGGGCTGTGCAATCGCCTCTTCAGGTGTCATCCCCCAAAGTTCATGAACGGACGGGGTGACGTACGTGAGGTGCATATCCATATCCGCGGTCCAGATCACGTCCTTCACGTTGTCCGTAAGGAGACGCAGGCGCGCCTCGCTCTCAAGGAGTGCTTCATGTGCTTTCTGCTGCTCTGTGATGTCCTCGTACGTTCCAAGCACACCGACGATCTCCTCCTCCCGGTTGCGGAGGGGCACTTTACTGGAACGGAGCCAGGATATGCTCCCATCGGGCCAGGTATGGCGTTCCTTAACATTGAGTTTCGGTTGGCCGGACTTCATCACCATGGAGTCGTCAGCCCGGAACTTCTCTGCGGCCTCGAACGGGACAAGGTTGTAATCGGTTGTCCCGGCCACCCCGGCAGGATCGTCATACCCGGAATCGGCTGCAAAAGCCTTGTTGCAACCCAGGTAGATCTGGTCCCGATCTTTCCAGAACACTCTCTGGGGGATCGTATCAAGTACGCTCTGGAGCATTTGTTGTGACTGAAACACTGCTTCCTCGCCAAGTTTCCGTTCCGTGATATCCCTCACGATCCCGATGGTTACCTGCTCGTCTCTGGAATTGAGGATGCGGATGGATTTATCCTCATACCAACGGTATGTTCCATCTTTCCTTCGTACCCGGAACTGGTCCTGCGGCAGAGGAATTCCAGTCGGGCGGCTGGTCCGGATATGACTGGTTAATTCCCTGGCGTCGTCCTGGTGGATGAACTCAGAAAAATTTCTTCCCAGGATTTCATCAGGATGGTATCCCAGCTGATCCATGACCTGGGGGCTTATGTAGACGATTGTGCCCCGGGGATCCAGATAATAGACAATATCCTGGATTACCTCAACAAGGGTCCGGTATTTCTGCTCGCTCTCACGCAGCGCCTGTTCGGCCTGCTTCCTTTCCGAGATGTCTGCAACCACCCCGCGAAACCCGACCATCTGCTTGTTCCGGAAGATAGACGAGGAGTACACGATGATGGGGAACGGCGTCCCGTTTTTGTCAAACGCGGTGTATTCCTTTGGTTCGAAGGGGATACCGTACCGGAGGTGATGGGCATTCTCCATGAACATTGCGTGCTGGGACGGGTGGATGAACGTGAGGACACTTATCCCGCTTCCCATTGCCCCGGGCGGGAACCCGTACCTGTCAGCGGTATACCTGTTCACGTAGGTGATCCGGAGGTCCATGTCCGTCTCAAAGACCATCTGGGGCAGGTTGTCGGCAAAGTCCCGGAACTTGCTCTCGCTCTCCTGTAACTGCAGTTCGCTCCGGGCCAGTTCCTCCTCGGACGCGGTGATCCGGTCATAGGCCTCCCGGAGCTGTGCCTGTGCCTGCCGCTTGGAAACAGCCTGCCGGATCTTGTGGGCAAGTTCGGCAAACTGCGCCTGCGCAGAACCGCCTTTCTGGAGGTAGAAATCGGCGCCGTTGTTGATGGCATCGATCACCACCTCCTCGCGCCCCCGGCCGGTGAAGAGGATGAACGGGATGTCACCGAACTGCTCCCTCACATGCTTCAAAAACGCGATCCCGTTCATCACCGGCATCTCGTAGTCGGAGACGATGGCATCGTAGGATTGGGTGAGGGGAAGACTAATGACCTCTTTTGCTGAAGTGGAAATACCGACAGAAAACTCGCCGTTCATTTCCAGGAAAATTTTTGCCATTTCGAGGAGTTCGGGTTCATCATCGACATAGAGAACCCGCAATCCATCAGCCATGGATAGTACATTATTGTGTAATCCTATATTTTTGTGATGACGTGCATGGCACACACCATCCTGAAAAAAGAGGATGGTGTTTTCTTGTGTAATACCCGGCAGCCCGGTATCGGGGAAATGATAAGGAAGTCTTTTCTCGTTCTCTGTAAAACAGGATGCAATGGATCTGCTCATCGCGTTCATTATAACGCTTGCCCTCATCACCGCGGTCAGCCTCTGGTACCGCATCTCTCCGTTCTTCACGCTTGTTGGCGGGGCGATCCTTTTCGGGCTCCTTTCGGGGATGGCCCTTGAGGCAACGCTGGAGGGAATCGTCTCCGGCCTTGGCAAGGTGTTTGCCGCGTTTGGCCTTATCATTCTCTGCGGTGCTGTGATCGCGATCCTGTTGCAGGAGCAGCGCCAGGCAGAAGAGATTGTCTCAGATATTCGGCGCCTCGTGAAGAATCCGCCAGCCCTTGCCGGCTTCTCGGGATATCTCCTCGCTGTCCCCATCACCTGCTGCGTCACGGCATACGTCATGCTCCAGCCGATCCTGGACTGCCTGGAGACGGACAAGGTCAAAAGGAACCTCCTTCTTTACCTTGCTGCAGTCGGGAGTATAATCTCCTATGCCCTGATCTTCCCAACCCCGGTTGTCATCCCGCTCTTCACAGCATTCGGAGCAGGCACCAGTGCTCTTGCTTACGATGCAGTGGCGATCCCGCTCTCTCTTGCCATCCTTGCGGGAGCGATTCTCTTTTACCGGTGGACCCGCCCGGAGATCTCTTTTACTGCGAATCCTTTGCAATGCGGGGATACCCGGCAGGAGTCAGATCCCGGCATCCACTGGAGGGCGTGGGCGCCGTTCATCGCGATCCTTGCAGCCATTCCGGTCTCATTCTTCCTGCTCGGTCTCTCGCATGTCGGGATCATCAACTTCATCATGCTTGTGGGTGCTGTCACTGCCATTGCCCTTGCACCGAAGGGGATCCGCGCAACGGGCCTGTCAAAGAGTGCAAAACACGCCGGCATGATCATCTTCGATATCTGCGGGGCCGGGGCGCTCGGGTACGTGATCGTGAAGAGCGGTTTCACGGAGGGAGTCCTTGGCCAGCTGGTCATCCTGATCCCGGTCATCCTCGTTCCCTTCATCCTTGCTGCCGTGATCGAGACAGCACAGGGTTCGCGGGTCGTGACTGCGGTTATCACGGCAGAGGTTCTGGCCGGATCTGCAGTGGTCGGGGCCATCCATCCCATCCCGCTCATCCTCCTGATCAGTGCCGGCTCCTGCATCGTCTCGTATGTCACCGATCCGTACTTCTGGCTTGTCCAGCGGACGACCGGCGATGACATCAACACGGTGGTGAAGAACTACACGCTGCCGATAGCGCTCGCCGGGATTGCCATCCTTGTTGTTGCCGTTGCGCTTGAGTACCTGGTGTTCCGGTGACGGGCAGGAGCGTATGCTGACCAGTCACCGGATTCTCCAGCAGTACTGGCATGATGAGCGCTATGATCCCCGGAAGGTGCGGGTCTGGTATATCAACCGGGGGGCGCCGGAAGATCGCTCGATTGTCAAAGGATCCGACATCAGCCTGGAACCATACTACCTGAATATCCAGACGCCCGCAGGAGAGAAGCAGATCCCATACCACCGTATTCTCATCATCACCTACCATGGTGCCGTTGTCTTCGAAAACCAGAAGGTCCGGGGGCTTTCGGCGGTGATTACCGGGAATGCAGAAGATATTTGCAACTGTCGGGAGAACGAGGAGTGATCCTCAGTCCAGGCAGGTTTGTCCCTTTTCTGTGAGCGAGTAGATGATCCAGTTACCGTGGTATTCGCCTTCAATGAGGCCGCTCTCCTTTAAGATGTTCAGGTGATAGGAAAGTTTCGAACCGGAGAGGCGTGTAAACCGGTTGATGACGCAGACACAGAGCGGCTGGTCGCGGATAAGGTAAAGGATTGAGAGCCGCAGCGGATCGGAGAGTGCGTGGTAGACCCGGCTCTTCTCTTCGAGTTCCGTTGCCGGGGGGACGCGTTCCGAGAGGGCATCCAGGCCGCCAAGCCGGTCAAGCTCCTGCTGGATCTGTTCCGGGATATCCTGGACCTTTCCTTCGGGTTTGCACTTTACCGTTTTCCCGCAGCAGGAGATTGTCACGCGCTTCATTTCAAAATAATCTGAAATGAAAAGATATATAACCTTGCCCTGATTACAATGATTCAACAAAATTTGAAATGGCAGGTACCATGAGTTGCATTGACACCGATACACCCGCCGGGCAGGACCTGGTTGTCACGAGAGCGGAAGAGCGTACTGTGGAGAACCTTGTCTGGAACCCGCACCCGAAATTCAACGGGGTCTTCTTACGACATCTTGTGACCGGCAGCGAAACAGGGGGCCGGATGAGCATACACCACGTCCGGGTCTATCCTGGCTGCGAGATTGGCGACCACGCCCATGCCGGCCAGGTGGAGATTCATGATGTCATCTCCGGGGCGGGGACCTGCATCCTGGCCGGGATGGAGATCCCGTACCGCCCGGGTGTCCTGGGCGTCATGCCTGCCGATACCCTGCACCGTGTTGTCGCGGGAGACCATGGGCTCCTGCTGCTGGCAACGTTTTCGCCGCCCCTTGTATGAGGAGGAGAGAAGATATGGAACAAGCAAAAAAACCCTGCACCTGCACACCGGATCAGCAGGCCCCTTCATGCGGCTGCCAGGAACAGAGCCTTGAGCCCGCAGAGATTCGCACAACGGACAGCACCATCACTATCGCCAACCGGTTTGACCACTTCATGGCCCGCTGGGGCTGGAAGCGTGAGTCGCACCGGGTCGTGCCCGGCCTGTACCGTCTTGGTAACCCGACTGCTGATTCGGCAGTCTTCGCATCGGCGAATTACACCCTCAGTTTCGATGCCCTCCGGTCGGCGCTCGCGGGGATCGATGCCTGGATCCTTGTGCTGGACACAAAGGGGATCAATGTCTGGTGCGCTGCGGGAAAGGGGACCTTCGGGACAGAGGAACTTGTTTTCCGGATCCAGTCGTCCGGTCTTGAGAATATCGTCAGCCACCGGAAGATCATCGTCCCCCAGCTCGGTGCGCCGGGTGTCTCGTGGCCGGATGTCATGAGAAGGACGAAGTTCCTGGTCGAGTACGGCCCGGTACGGGCCCGGGACCTGCCGGAGTACCTGAAAACACACACGGCAACACCGGCCATGCGGCGTGTGGAGTTCCCCGTTATGGACCGGCTCGTCCTGACACCTGTGGAATTTATCCACAGTGCCCTTCCCATGATTGTTGCCGCAGCCGTCCTGTGGTTCCTGGCTGGCCCGGTGGCAGCCCTCGCGGCGGTCTCCGCGGTCCTTGCCGGGACCGTACTCTTCCCGGTCCTGCTGCCGTTCATCCCAACGCAGGACTTCTCCACGAAAGGATTGATCCTCGGCGCTATTATCGCGATTCCCTTTGCGGTTTCGTTTGGCACAAACCCCTCACTGCCGTTCTGGGCAAACGTCCTTGCAGCGGCGACACCCCTGCTCATCATCCCGGCAGCGGTCTCGTACGCTGCCCTGAACTTTACCGGCTGCACGACGTTCACATCACGGACAGGTGTGAAAAAGGAGATCTTCCGGTATGTCCCGGCAATGGTGGCGATGGCCGCAGCAGGGTCGCTTGCAGGAATTGCTCTTGGTGTGGGCAGGCTTATCGGGGTGATCTGAGTATGCTGAACTCGTATCTGGAAAACTCGCTCAGGTATCACGCCGATCGCTGCATCAACTGCAAACGCTGCCTGCAGGTCTGCCCGCATGCAGTCTTTACCGAAGGCAGGGAGCATGTGGAGCTCGCCCGTCCTGCAGCCTGCATGGAGTGCGGGGCCTGTGCGAAGAACTGTCCGGTGCAGGCGATCGATGTGCAGAGCGGTGTTGGTTGTGCCTGGGCAATGATCGGCGCAGCACTGCGGGGGAAAGACATGGACACGGAGTGCAGTTGTGGCGGGGACGATGGCTCCTGCTGCGGGAACGCATCCACCTGAAAAAGCTGTCAGTCCCGCAGAACCCCGCTTTTTGCATCAGACCGGCGTGGAGCCTCTGATCCCGGAAGACCGGCACGAGACATAAGTTGATGTGTCATGGGCACAAATAGATGGCAACACCATTCCGGGTACCGATTAACTGGCCTGGTTCTCCCTGTCGCATACCATCGCGGCGTACAGGGATAAAACGGACACAATACACATATCGATAATCCCGGGTCGGAATCCGGCCCGGCAGAACTGGTGGGAGTCCCGATGATCCACTGTCACGTGGTGACGGCCCCTGCTGCCCTTAGCCGCACGAGGACTATTGTCCTGCACAAACGGCGAGGGATGTTCAGCGGTATGCCGTAACGGGCCTGCACAAGGTTTCCCCACGAGCCCCGCGGAAGGCTGTTTTTCGGCCTGATACGCGGGGAAGTCCCGGGCAATAATCAACGGGGCGGACAGACAGGGAAACCCGGAATATTGTCCCATCAGGAGATACACAAATCATGGATATAGAAATCATAGCCGTTGGCGGATACGACGAGGTCGGGCGAAACATGACCGCGGTCCGCTGTGGCAAGGACATTGTCATTTTCGATATGGGCCTTCGCCTGGACCAGCTGATGATCCACGAAGATGCCGAAGTCGACGAGATGCATTCCCTCGATCTGATCAAGATCCGGGCAATCCCGGACGACACCGTTCTCCAGAAAGTCGAGGGAGCAGTAAAGGCCATCGTCTGCTCGCACGGGCATCTTGACCATATCGGGGCGATCCCGAAACTCGCCCACCGGTACAAGGCACCGATCATCTCCACCCCGTACGCTACGGAACTGATCCGCCAGCAGATCGAGGGGGAGAAAAAATTCGGCGTGGCCAACCGGCTCGTCGCGCTCCGGGCAGGCCAGAAATTCACCATCTCCCCGACTCTTGTCCTGGAATTTGTGCGCACCCAGCACTCGATCATCGATACCGTGACCCCGGTCCTCCACACCCCGCATGGAGCCGTGGTGTATGCCTGCGACTTCAAGTTCGACCGGACACCGGTTATCGGCGAACCGCCGGACTTTGCCCGGATGCGGCAGATAGGAAAGGAGGGGGTCCTTGCACTCATCGTAGAAAGCACGTACATCCACAGACCGGGCCGGTGCCCGAGCGAGCGGATTGCCCGCGATCTTGTAAGGGATGTCATCACCAGTTTCGAGGATGACAAAAACGGCATCGTGGTCTCAACCTTCTCGTCCCATATCTCCCGCTTAAAGACCATTGCGGAATGCGCCCACGAGATTGGCAGGAAACCGGTATTTCTCGGGCGCTCGATGGAGAAGTATTCCGTTACCGCTGAGCAGATGAAGTTTGTCTCGTTCCCGAAAACGGCGAGCGTGTACGGGAACCGCAAGACCGTTGACCGGATGATGCGCCAGATGATGAAGGAAGGAAAAGACAAGTTCCTGCCGATCGTCACCGGTCACCAGGGGGAACCCGGCTCCACGCTGACGCGGATTGCCCTTGGGGAGACTCCCTTCCAGATCGCGAAGGGAGACAAGGTGATCTTCTCGGCAAACATCATTCCCAATCCGATGAATGTCGGGAGCCGGTATGCCCTCACCCACCGGCTGAAGTTTGCCGGTGCCCGTGTCTTTGAGGACCTGCATGTCAGCGGCCATGCGTACCGTGAGGATCACTATGAGTTCCTCCAGATCCTGAACCCCCAGCACATCATACCGGCGCATGCGGATATCACGATGACGGCGGGATATGCAGAATTTGCCGGGGAACTCGGGTACACGGCAAACAGCACAGTCCACCCGGTCAAAAACGGGTCGCGGGTCCGGGTCCACTAACGTATCGCGGGCGTGGGCGAAAAGCCAGGACAAAAGGGATCACGGGTAGGATCCCTTCCTTGCCCGATTCCTCATTTTTACCCTGGATGACACTCTGATCAAGGGATGACCTCCCGCGTTTTTGTGTCTTCACCATTGCGCATTTTTCCCATACCTTCAAGAAACCCGGGCGCCGATGGGTACTAGAGAACACCATGAGCGAGCCCATGGATAAGACATCGGTCGATCGCATCAAGCAGCAGACCGCACGTCTCTCGGTCATCTCCAACTCCATCCTTGTCGTGATGAAGTTTGTCATCGGGTTTGCCATCGGCTCGGTCAGTATCATCTCGGAGGCGATCCACTCCTCAATGGACCTGATCGCCGCGGTCATCGCGTTCTTTTCGGTGAAAAAATCATCCGAGCCCCCGGATGCGGGCCATGCCTTCGGGCACGGCAAGTTCGAGGATATCTCCGGCCTTGTTGAAGCCATCCTCATCTTCATTGCCGCAGTCCTTATCATCATCGAGGCGACAAAAAAACTGCTGGGTGAACCCACCGAGCACTTCACTCCCGACCTGCTCATTCTCGGTATCGCCATCATGGGTATATCAGGCCTCGTGAACTGGTACGTTTCGAGCCGGCTTATGAAGGTCGCAAAGCAGACAGAGTCCATTGCGCTGGAGAGCGATGCCTGGCACCTGCGGACTGATGTGTACACTTCCCTCGGGGTCATGGCCGGCCTTGTCCTCATCAAGCTGACGGGTATCCCCCTCTTTGACCCGCTCTTTGCGCTGGGGGTCGCCGTCATCATCATGAAAGCCGCATGGGACCTGACTAAACGATCCTTCTCGGATCTCATCGACCACAGCATTCCTGAAAAGGATGAGCAGCGGATCCGGCAGATCATCTGCGAACATGCCACCGATTACGCGGGATTCCACGACCTGAAAACCCGCAGGTCCGGCCCCGAGATCTTTATCGAGTTCCACCTTGTGATGCCCGGGGGGATCACCGTCATCGAGTCGCACGATTTTGCCGACCACCTGGAAAATGACCTCATGTTCGAATATCCCCGTTCAACCGTCACGATCCATATCGAGCCCTGCAGCGAGGGAAAATGCAACCGGTGCGGATCGTTCTGTACGTTTTATAAGAAAAAAATCGGTCAAAATGGTGCCGGGAAGTAATGCTTCCCCTGCAACAGCCATTCTTTCCGGATTGACGACCCGTCTGGAAATCCTACCATTTTCATTCGAAGAAGTGCTGCGCACTTCACCTCAACCCGAAAGCGTTGGTATTCATTCGAAGAAGTGCTGCGCACTTCTTCTCTTCCTCGAGGTGTTGACACACCTCTCGGATCATCACGATCGGCAATGATCAGGGATAGTATCGCTGGGTTTATCTGATCACACCGATATGGTGTAGTTAACGCCATCCACGGATGGAGGTCATGATCATGGCAACAGGTGTCAAGATACCCATCAATTATGCACAGGCAGCCGAATCGCTCAGGACACTCCTGAAGCTGAAAGGCTCCCCGGTTGCATTCCGGTTCGCGATAAAAAAAGAGGAGATCCCGGCGGGGATGGAGAAGCTCGACAAGACGATCCGGCACTGCTCCATGGTCGGGCTTGCACGGAACGAGGGGAAGATCTTCTATTCCACGGTGGAAAACCACGAGTGCAACGGGGGTGCCTGGTCGCTGGGCTTAAAGGAGCTTACCGAGACGCTGAAGACCGGCGATTTCTACTACAAGCTCGGTAAGTTCGAGAGCTCGGCTGCTTGCAAGCGGACCATCGACCGGGTCGCCCACTTACAGCCGGGCGACACCTACGCAACGATGTATGCTCCCTTAGAGAAGGCTCCGTTTGACCCGCAGGTTGTCATCATTGTCGCAACGCCGTGGGCCATGCTCAAGCTCTCGCAGAGCGCCCTGTTCCGCGTTGGCGGCAGGATCGAAGCAGAGTTTGCCGGCATCCAGTCGGTCTGTGCCGATGCCTGCGCCCAGACGTACCTGAACGGGAAGGTGAACTTCTCGCTCGGGTGCGATGGTTCTCGGAAGTTCTCCGGGATTGAAGACGGGGAGATGGTCATGGGTATCCCGGCCGAGATCCTGCCCGAACTTATTGAAGCGCTGAATATCGTTGCCGCTGCCCCGGGGTCAAAACCCGGCGCAAAATAACATTTTTCAAATCCCCGGCGTACAGCGGGGCAATCAGCGTAAAAAAAGGATTAGATGAGTTTCGCACCCGCCGTGGGCCCGGGCTTGCACTCGAAGACCTCGGTGATCTTCACGATAATGAGCGACCGTGCAGGGAGTTCGGGCCGCTTCCGGTTGATGTCCGCCTTCATCTCCTCGTACTCCTTGCCGCTGTTCTTGATCGAGGCCACGCCCTTGATCTGGAAACATCCCTTGATCTCCGGTCCCCAGATATAGAGGGCAACCTTCGGGTTGGTCCGGAGGTTCGTCATGCTCTTGTTCATGAAGTTGTCCGTGATCCATATGGTCTCGTCATCGTGGAGGCTGACCATCGCGAGGGGGACTACGTTCGGGGTGCCGTCCTTTGACGCGGTGGCGATGGGGAAGACCTTCATCTTCGAGAATGCCTCTTTCATGTCTGCGTTCAGCTTCACCATGGTGCTCTCACCAGATTTTCCCAATGATTCATGAAACCATATACTTTTTGCATTATATCCCGCACGGTACCGGCCGGCACCTTCGTTCTGCCTGCCACAGGTTGATATGCTGCCGGAGCAAGACCGGTGGAGTGATGACCATGCAGGCAAACCCGATGGAAGTGTTCAAAAAAGAAGCGCCCGAAGTGGCTGAAGCGTTCAACGGCCTGATCAACGCACTCGTTGGATCGAAAGGTCTCGACCAGAAGACAAAACAGCTCATCTACATCGCGATGAAGGCCTCGATGGGCGATCAGATGGCGGTCCGGGCCCATGTTCCCATGGCAAAGGCAGCCGGGGCGACAAAAGAGGAGGTCGTGGACGCTATCCTCATGACGCTCACGGTGTCCGGGATACGCGGCGTTGTCACCTGCCTGCCGGGTGCGGTGGAGCAGTTTGAATAATCCCTCTTTTCCCCGACTACTTTCCGCATCGCTTCTCTTATCTCCTGTTGCGTTCCACTGTTGAGTGTGATGCTGGAGCCGCCGGTCAAGAAGGTGTTGTACTGGTGCGACGAGTGTAACGTGCCGCTCATCGCAAAGAGCTGTGCCTGTGGACGGGAAGGGAAGCGGATCGAGCTCCTCCAGCCCTACGAGCTCCGCCCCGCCCTCTCCGCTGACCATGCACTGATCCGGCGGCTCGTGCAGGAGCAGTTCGGCGACGTTCCCGTGGCAAAGGTCCTCCTCCTGAACAAGACCGGTGGTGTCGACAGGGCCGATCTCGTGCTGATGCACGGGGAGCGGTTTGGCTGGCTGACGTTCGATCCGGTCAAGCGGAGGTTTGTCTTCGATCTCGCTCCCGAAGCGCTCCCGTTCATTATCCGCCACGCGACAAAAGGCGTGATCGATCTGGAGGCCGTTACCGATATCCGGAAAGAGCAGGGACGGGTAGGTGGGAAACGCCTTGCCCTGACAAAGCTGCTCCCGAACGGGTCCGTGATCGTGAAATACAAGGGAAAGTACGGGACGGGCGTAGTAAAAGACGGGTCGATCAAGGTAAAGGAGCTCGCTGCCATTGAGCCCCGCACCCGCCCGGACCCCGGCTGGGATGTGGTGATTGAAAAGAACCGGTACCATCTGAAGAACCTGGAGCGGAACGCGGTCCGGGCGATAAAGCACCACATTGCCGACCGTCCCACCGCGAATGTCTCGTTCTCCGGCGGCAAGGACAGCACGGCCGTGCTCCACCTTGCACGGAAGGCCGGGGTGGAGAAGGCCTTCTTCATCGACACCAGCCTCGAGTTCCCCGAGACAATCGCGTTCGTGAAATCGCAGGGCGTGGAGATTGTCGGGGGAGCAGGCGACTTCTGGCAGGCAGTAGAGAAAGCCGGTCCGCCGGGAAAGGACAACCGGTGGTGCTGCAAGTTCCAGAAGCTCCGGCCGCTCAAACTCTACCTTGCGAAGGTCGGGCTTTGCGTAACAATCCAGGGCAACCGGTGGTACGAGTCCTGGAACCGGGCAAGCCTTGAGGAGACGAGCCAGAATCCCGACAACCCGCTCCAGCTCAATGTCTCGCCTATCCGGAACTGGCGGGCACTCGAGGTTTTCCTCTACCTCTGGTGGCAGAAGGCTGAGATGAACCCGCTCTATGAGCAGGGCATCGAGCGGATCGGCTGTTATCTCTGCCCGGCCATGCTGGAGAGCGAGTACGAGCAGATCCGTGTCACCCACCCGGAATATGCGAAGCGCTGGGACGACTTTGTGGAACGATGGGCGGCAAAGAAAGGGCTGCCTGAGGAGTACTGCCAGTGGGGTTTCTGGCGCTGGAAAGCGCTCCCGAAGAAGATGCGGGAACTCTGCCGGGAGAAGGGCATTGCGGTGAACGAGGACTTCACCCTGAAACAGACCGGACCTAATAAGAGGGCTGATGAAATGGTTGATATCGGGAGAGAGAGAACGATGAAGACAGCAATGCAGGAAAAACCTACGGATGACCTTGATGTTACCGGGATACGGAAAGACTTCCCGCTCGTTTCCGAAGTCGTATATTTCGACAATGCAGCAACCAGCCTCTCCCCGGAGCCGGTCATCCAGTCGCAGACCGAGTTTGAGCGCAATTACCGGGCCAATGTCGGCCGCGGCGTCCACCGCCTCACCCAAATCGCCTCCCAGCGGTACTGGCATGCCCACGAAAAGGTGGCAGAGTTCATCGGTGCAAAAGGAGGCGTCACCGTCTTCACGAAAAGCTCCACCGAGTCAATCAACATGGTGGCGCAGGGATTCGCGTGGAAATCAGGCGACCGCGTGCTCACAACCGTTCTCGAACACCACGCAAACCTCCTGCCCTGGTACCGGCTCAGGGACCGCGGAGTCGCCGTCGACTTCGCGGATATACGCGACGATTACACGTTCAACCTTACAGCATTCGAGTCCGCCATCACGGACGGGACAAGGCTTGTCGCCATCACCCATGCCTCGAACGTGCTGGGGGTCATTACTCCCGTGAAGGAGATTGCGAAGATCTGCCATGACCACGGGGCGCTCCTCCTCGTGGATATGGCCCAGAGCGTCCCGCACATGCCTGTCGACATCATGGAGCTCGGCTGTGACTTTGCCGCGTTTTCCGGCCACAAGATGCTCGGCCCCACGGGTACAGGCGTTCTCTGGATGAAGGAACCGGTCATTGAGCCGCTCCTTCTTGGAGGAGGGATCGTGGAGTCCGTCACGCGGTCAGGGTATACGCTGGTGGAAGGGTACCAGCGGTACGAGGCCGGGACGGGCAACATTGCCGGGGGGATCGGCCTTGGAGTTGCAGTAGACTACCTCACCCGGCAGGGAATGGATCGGGTGCGGAGGCACGAACAGGCACTCACTACGCGGGTGATTGACGGCCTCAAGAAGATCCCCCGTGTCACAGTCTATGCACCCGGCTCGCCCGACAACCGGGTAGGGGTAATATCGTTTACGGTCGAGGGGCTTCACCCCCACGAGGTGGCCCAGCGTCTTGACGAGATGGCCGACATCATGGTCCGGTCCGGCCACCACTGCTGCATGCCCCTCATGGACAGGCTCGGGCTGCCGAACGGGACCGTGCGGGCGAGCCTCGGGTTGTACAATACTTCGGAAGAAGTGGATCTCTTCCTTGCAACAATGGAAGAGATCACCCGGTAATTTACCCTGCACATCTCTTTTTCATGGAAAATTCCTGTTCGTCCCCGTGCCGGATGTATTTATCATGATTTAATATGTAGGAATTACCAAACATCTTCACGCAACCGGGCCCTGTGGCCCATTTGGATGTGATATCCGATGAAGAAACAGCAGATCGCCGATCTTTTCGCCCGTGTGAGGGAGAAACGCCCGCTTATCCACCATATCACGAACTACGTGACAGTAAATGACTGTGCAAACATCACGCTCTCTGCCGGGGGTGCCCCGGTCATGGCCGATGCCGTGGAGGAGGTAGAGGAGATGGCAGCGATAGCAAATGCACTTGTCCTCAACATCGGGACGCTCAACAGGGTACAGGTCGAGTCCATGGAACTGGCCGGCAGTATGGCCAACGAGCGGAAGATCCCGGTTATCCTCGATCCGGTAGGTGTCGGTGCAACGCAGTACCGGACAAAGACCGCACAGCGGCTCCTGGACCGGCTCGATATCGCCATTCTCAAGGGTAATGCCGGCGAGATCGGGGTTCTTGCCGGTGCCGAAGCAAAGGTCAGAGGGGTGGACTCTCACGGCTTATCCGGTGACCCGGTTTGTATTGCACAGGAATATGCGGAGGCAACCGGCCTGACCGTTGCCATCAGCGGCGCGACGGATGTAATCACTGATGGGAAGCACACGCTGCTCGTGGAGAACGGCCACCCGATGATGGGCAGCATCTCCGGAACAGGCTGTATGGCAGCATCCGTGACCGGCGTCTTTTCTGCAGAGTCAAAGGATCCGGTCCTTGCATCGGCGGCAGCCTTTGCCGCGTTCGGCATTGCCGGAGAACGTTCAGCAGCATCGGCGCGGGGGCCCGGCAGTTTCAAGAAAGGGCTTTTCGATGAGCTTGCCACCCTCACTCCGGAAGACCTTGCCCGGGCAGCAAGGATGAAAACCGTATAGCAATCACATGAACCTCAACCTGTATGTTATCACGGATGAAGGCCTTGCCGGCGGCCTCCCGCACAGCGAGATCGCACGAAGGGCGGTTCTTGGCGGTGCGAACGTCATCCAGCTCCGTGACAAAAGCCTCCCCTCCCGAGAGATGGTGCGGGTTGGCCGTGAGATCCGGGAGATAACCCGGAGCACCGGGGCGATCTTCATCGTCAACGACCGGCTGGACATCGCCCTTGCCTGCGGGGCTGACGGTGTCCATCTCGGCCAGGATGACATGGGGTGCGGCACAGCACGCCAGCTCTCCCCAACCGGCTTTATTATCGGTGTATCGGTAGGGTCCGTTGATGAAGCCCTTGCCGCAGAACAGCAGGGTGCGGATTATGTTGCTGTCAGCCCGGTGTTCTCCACCGGCTCAAAACCCGATGCGGGCCCGGGATATGGGCTTGCCACCGTACGGGATATCCGCGCAGCTGTCAGCATCCCGGTCATCGCCATCGGCGGTATTGGGTCGGCCAATGCTGCCGATGTCATTGGAGCAGGAGCGGACGGGATCGCGGTCATCTCCGCGGTGGTCTCGCAACCTGACATCACGGCAGCAGCACGCGGTCTTGCCGCGATCATTGCCGCAGCGAAACACGCACGGAGGGGAACGCCATGACCGGTAGCGCCGCGCCGCGTTTTGTCCTGCACGAGCATTTTGCCCGGCACCACCACTTCGACTTCCGGCTGGAGCACGATGGCGTGCTTGCCAGCTGGGCAGTACCCAAAGGGCTCCCCGAGAAGGCCGGCGAACGGCGGCTGGCGATCGCAGTCGAGGATCATCCCCTTGACTATATCGGGTTTGAGGGAACGATCCCGGAAGGGGACTACGGGGCAGGCGAGATGAAGATCGCCGATACCGGGACGTACGAATCTCTCGAATGGGGGCCCGGGCGCATAGAAATTCTCTTAAGCGGCAGCCGGTTTACCGGAAAATACGTTCTCATCCGGTTTAAGAAAGCCGGGGAAAAAGAGTGGCTTGTCCTCCGTGCAAAAGAGTGATCCGGCATGGGGAACAAACCCCCGGGGTAGTTCCGGCAGGTGGATGTGGATACGGGGGCAACTTATAAGAAATTCCACACTCCATCTTCAACAGAAGAATTGTGTGCAGGTCCGAAGCGATATGAATACCGTATCACCGCGAAACACTCTCTGGCTCTCCGTCACGGCGCTCCTTACCCTGGGGATCATCCTTATCTCGATATACTCCTTAAAAAACGGCTTTACCGATATATTCCCGTACTTCTACATCCTCCCCATCCTGATGGTCGCCTGGTGCTGCCCCCGCTATGCGGTGTATTTCACCGTTGTCCTCGGATGGGTATTCCTCGGCATCGTGTACCTGTACGGCCCGGCCAGCATCCAGCTCTACGCAGCGAGCATGGCATTTTTCTATATCTTTGTCTCGCTTGGTGTGGTGCTTGCCGCCTTCTCCACGCAGGTGGTCCAGGAGAGGAAATATAGGGAAATCTTTGAGACCTCGCAGGCCGGGATTTTGACGATCAGCCGCGAGACGCGGAAGATCCTGGCTGCAAACCACAAGGCGTTATCCATTCTCGGGTACGACCCGGAAGAACTCAAGGGACTCGACTTTGGCGACCTCTGGTTCGATTCCAAACAGGAAGTTGCTGCCATCAAGAAGATCCGCGACGAAGGGACGATAGCGGAGATGGAGGTCGCGCTGCGGAAGAAGGACCGGACCGTGATCTGGGTGCTCATCTCGGCAGCCGTCAGCAACGAGGGATTCACCGTGCTCTCGTTCATGGACATCACGGAAGGCAAGCGGATGAAGGACGAACTGATCGAGTCAGAACTCCGCTACCGCACCCTTTTCGACGGGGCAAGTGACGCGATCATCCTGCACGACATCGACGGAAAGATCTTCGAAGCCAATATCATCGCAAGCCGCTACCTCGGGTACACGAAGAAAGAGTTCATGAACAGGAGCCTCTACGATCTCTCCGTTGTTCCTGGCACCATGTTCCCTTCTGACGAGGTAAAACAGTTCACGGCGCGAGGCCATATCCTCTTCGAGTCGGAGCTCAGAAAGAAGGATGGCAGCGCGATGAAAGTCGAGATCAGCAGCCGTATCACCGAGTATTTCGGCATGCCTGCCGTCATGAGCACGATCCGCGACCTCTCGGAACGGAAGCAGGCCTGAGATCGTTCGTATGCAGGAGGGAGAGGCTTCCCTGCCGGCAAAGGCATGGCGGCTGGTTCTGGATTATAGGAAGGGGGGGCTTCTCGGGCTCGCCCTGTACCTGCTCCTCTGTGCCTTTGTCTTCTTCTGCGGGTTCATGACAGCACTGGGCAACGAGACTTCGTGGTCCGGCCCGCTCCTCCGGGTAGTCGGAGCGTTCTTTATTGTCGCAAATCCCCTGTGGGGGATTCCCCTGTCCATGATCCTCGGCGCTCTTTACTGTGACCGGAAATGAAACCCGGTGGGGCGGCGATGATAGGGACGAAAAACCTCCGTGGGTAAAGGAAAACTGCAGGAAAAGAACGAAGCCGCCGGAGGGACTTGAACCCTCGACCTGCTGATTACGAATCAGCCGCTATACCGCTAAGCCACGGCGGCGCAATACCTCACAATATCGGCTTTTGCGTTAATAAAAATATGTGTGGATCACGAGTAACCAGAGAGCGTCGTGACGTTCTGCTGTGCCGGCTGCTCCTTGGGTGCGATGGTGCCGAACTTGGACTCGTAATCGGCAACACTCTTTGAGAGAACCGCAAGGAGGTTCTTCGCGTGCGAGGGAGTGATCGAGACGATAGCCTTTGCCCGCGCCTGGTTCACCTGCGGGAGCTGGTGAAGGAAGAGGAAGGTGAACTCATCATCTTTGTACGCAACCTGGATCATGTTGCTGTACACGGGGTCGAGCGTGGGCGGGATATTGACGGATATTTCCTGGGATGCCATGCAACCAGTATTTCTTCTGAAAGATTATCCGTCTTTTCCTAAAATGACGTCCCGCAACTATCTTCTTCTCTCCTTTCCACATGCTAGTGAGAGGAATTACCCTGGCAGCCCATACCGACTACTGCACAATCTCCGACCTGGTGCGGGTGCACGCCTGCCCGGTCCGGTATTATTACGAGCGGCAGGAGACTCTTGTGGAATCGGATCGCTATGCTGTCTGCAAACAGCTGTCCTACCACTTGGGAACGCCGCTTGAAGCAGATACCATCTGGCAGGAGGTTACCGCGGTCCGGCCGGGTATCGACTCATCCTTAAGGGAATTGCTGGACATCAGCATTGCTGCCTGCAACAAGACGACCTGGAAGCCTGCGTCCGAGACCGATGTACGGGTAGTCTCCGATATCCAGAAAATGGCCGGCATGATCGATCGCATCGACGGCGAGGGCACGTTCTCCATCATCCGGGCATCGGGTGCCCTGCCGTTTGGTGCCTATGCCGCCGATCGCCTCCGGGTTGCTGCCATTGCGCTCTGCCTTGAGGAGATGACGGGATCGGAAGTGAAGGGCGGGAATATCGAATACATCCCCGATGGTGTCTCCCGTTTCCATGAGGTCCAGCCCCGGGACCGCCGGATGGTGATCGCCACGTTACGGAAACTGCGGGAGATCCGCGAGGGTGCAATGCCGCAACACCCGCTTAACGCGCCCTGCAGCCGCTGCAGGCACCAGGAGAAGTGCGAGAGCAGTGTGGGGAAGCGACTGTCGGAATTGTTGTAAGGGAGGTTATTCCGGTTCCCTGCCACATGCTGAACAGCGGTAGTGGTGGACATCGATGGTCCCGCCGCAGGCTTTGCAGCTCCAGCGTTCCCGTTCGCTTTTCACGAATGCGCGGATGCCATCCCTTTTAATCGCCTCCAGGTTCTCGATCATGCTCATGTGGTATTTTGCCCGGTACCGCTTGTCCAGATGGTTCAGCCGTTTGCAGGGAAAGTCGCTGCAGGTGTGATGGTACCTGTCCTTCACCTGTCCGCAGGAGGAGATGGTGCAGTTGATGCTGCACAGCCGGTCCGGGGCGTAACACCCGCCGCAGCGGTTCTTCTCCCGCAGGAACGCCATGCAGATTGTACAGTTCATGCCGCAAGGTGCAATGAGCGTTGTCCTGAATGGGGATTTCCCGGTCATATCCGTGTATGGGGCATGAACGGAAAAAAACCTGGCGGGTGGCGAACCAGGGGGATTCTGCAGCAGGGCAGAAACACAACTGGTGGTGCACCGGAAAAGATGTACACCGCCCGACCCCCTGCACCCTTGCTTTACGGCAGTGCGATTTTTCTCTTGTGATGTAGTGCAATTTTTGTCAGGATATCAAAGGGGGGTGGGGGGGTCGGACGGTGTACTAATTATTAATCTCAACCTTCGGGGGCGTGCATCTTCCTGTTTTTCCGACGACAAATGGATCCACGATCCGCTTGTGGCATAAAAGAAGTACACCGTCCGACCCCCGCTCATCCCCGCGATCGTCACTTTCACCCTCCCCCTTCCTCCCGCTTAAATCGGGATTGGGTGCAACCCTTCGGTTCCTGAAAAGAAAGGAAGTGAAGCAGATGACAGCACACCGTATCGAGACTGGTACAAGAGAAGGCGATGCACTGGGATTCACCGAAGACCTCTTCTCCGGCTGGCTGGAGATGGAAGCGGGCAACCGGCTCATCCTCCATTACATCATCTCCCGGCACAAAAACGAGGGAAACACGCAGGCGCTGATCCGCCAGTGGCTGACCGGTGGGTATGATGTGAGCGTGGTCATGCCCCGCCCGGTCATGCAGCATATCCTGCGGAAGTTCCGGTTCGTTCCCGGAACTGCGCGGTTCCCTCACCAATACGAGGACGCGGTGGAGATCTGGCACCGTGCCGGTATCCAGGAAAGTCCGGGGGAACAGGAAATCCGGAGAAGGTGCGCCATAAGCGGGTAACGAAGGCCCGCCGGCAGATGCACGTCCCCGGATATCCTTTTTTTAAGATTCGAGCAGTGTTTTCGAGACGATATATTCCCCGCGTGCCTCGCGGGTAGTCCCCACGACAAGCCACTGCTCGCTGCCGTGCTCTTCGAGGACACCGCAGGCCTCGATAATCTCCCCGGCAAGCGCCTGACCGCTGTACGTGTGGGTGAACGAGAGGACACGGGATACCGATTCGTGCTCCACCTCGTATACCGCGGGATTGTCAAAGGCGAGCGAGGCGTCAATTACCTTAGCTTCGATGGTTGCTTTTCCCAGCACCGTCCCCCGGCCCGATGGGGCGCTCTTCATCTCATCGTAGGATCGCGTGTACAGGATATCGAAGTAGGTGCCTTCGATCTGTCCCCGGTTCCACTTCCGCTGTTCGTGGAGCACGAAGGAATCGTAGGGAATCTCGGGCTTGCGCTTGTCGTATACCTTGCGCCACATTGCTTCCGAGAGTCCCTCGATCTTGCCCGTATGGATCCCCTGCCTGACCAGTGCCTGCGCATCAAACCAGTTCTTGCCGTACACCACCATGTCGATATCTGAACTCTCGTTTGCCAGGTCACAGAGGAGCGATCCGGTGCAGCCGACCGTTCCCGGTGGCTGGGCAAAGAGGCTGACGAGTTTTCGCACACGGGGGTGGGCGTTGGCAATCCTCTCGATCTCCTGGTCGGGTTTGAGGATGCACTTCACGTCTTCGTAGGGGACACGATGGAGGAGTCCCGCGTATTCCGGTTTGTGCTGCGCTATGTGGGCGTATGCTTCCTCAAAGTCGTACTTGGTATAACGGCGCCCGGAAGGGTGGACGCGTGCGCCGTTCTCCTCGGGAACGTACCGGAGGACGCAGCCGATCCGGTCAGAGTTGTCGTACGTGGAGACCGCATAAAGCCAGCCATCCCGGTCTTCGATAAAATCACGCAGGCGGACGGGCAGCATACAGAATCACCGGGATCGCAGGAACGATGCGATTCTCTCGATATCCACCCCGCTCCGGATAATTTCCCTCTTCTCCAGGTCGATTACCGTACTTGGGATTCCGGGCAGCCTTCCCCCGTCAATGAGCAGCTCGTGGGGGACCGTGCATTCATCCGGTGTCTGCGGGTCCTTTGCCCCGTGCAGGTTGGCGCTCGTTGCCGTGATCGGGCCATCGAACGCAGCGATGAGCTGCAGGGCAACCGGGTGGGCCGGCATCCGGATGCCGATCCTGCCGGTCCCCCCGGTCAGGACTTCCGGGACACAGTTCCGTGCAGGGAGGACAATGGTCACTGGCCCGGGAAGGAAGCTATCGAAGAAGTGGTCCATCCAGGACTCTGTGCGGGCGACCGCTCCCAGCATGTCCCTGTCGGAGACAGCGATCGAGACCGGCATTGCGACCGGGCGTTTCTTTGCTTCGTATACTTTCCGGATTGCCTCTTCGGAGAATGCATCGGCCCCAAGGCCGTACACCGTCTCGGTGGGGTAGACCACGAGACCGTCATGCATCAGGACAGAGACGGCCTTTTTGATGATGTCCATACGTTAAAATTCCCGCCCCCTGACACGGTTGATATCGAAGACTGCCTTGGAACTGACGTGCATGACAGCAAAGACTCCCGCCTGGATAGGATCGGTCACCACCAGGTCGGCATGCTGAGGCACGGTCCCCGCCATCTTGAGCGCGATGACCGGTATCCCCGCCTCGCGGACACGGTCGACGGCTTTTGAGATCTCGCCGCCCATGATGGATCCCGCAAGGACGAGGATGGTGGCACGGGGCAGGCGGGCTACTGCGTCCACGGCAAGGGCAAGGGTGCGCTCCCCGACAAGGGGAATGGTGTCCACCGAGATCCGCTCGCCCCGGATATTGTGCCGGTCGGCCTCGTTCACGGCACCGAGGGCGACCTGCGCCACCTGCGCTCCGCCGCCTATGATGATGACACGCGACCCGAAGATATGACCAAACGGCTGGTACGCCCTGACGTCCTTGACCGAGTCGATGTCGTTTAAGTCCTTTAAGAGCTGGGTGTGGTCGCGGGAATCGTCGCAGTCATACTCAAAATAGAGTTCGGCCATGCCGCAATACGGGCCGGAGTCGAACACCTCCTGGTTGATCATGACGATATTTGCGTCATGGTTGGCTACCACGGTTGCGATATCCCGCAGGACGCCCCTGCGGTTCTCCGCGATGATCCGTATTGCCGACCGTTCGGGTTCAGACTCCATAGGACTGATGCGATAACCGGGGATCGAACCCGGGTTAGAAGCTTGGGAAGCTCCTGTCCTACCGCTAGACTATTATCGCACGCATTCGTTGCTGCTCTCAACTATTGGGTGAGTTTAACATAAATATATCCCGATCCCCGCGGGTTCGTATTAATACCGCAGAAAACAAACTCTGTTCTGAGAAGATTGCGTTTACCGGGAACACCCGTTCCCGGAAAAAACTGACGCCGGAGAGATACTATGCGCCTGCGAATCCTGACACTGATCCTGATGGCCGGCCTGCTCGCCCTTGCATGTGTTCCTGTGCAGGGAGCGACCGGCGGCCCGGTTACCGTCCTGTACCAGAACTCGTTCTCGAGTAATCCAAAATGGGTGACCAATAATCCTTCCCTGGATTACTGGGACCCCGGGCTCCAGATGTACCATTTTGCCATCGAGCCCAGCACCGGTGCCTATGCCTATACGCTTGTCAAAGGCTACGAGAAGCAGCCGTTCACGCTGGAATACGATGTGATCCTCAACAAGGTGGATGAAGGAACCACGTTCCGGCTCGGGTTCTCGGGAGAAGCCATGAACCCGGAGGTTGGCCCCAATGTCCTCACCGAGTTCACCAATGCAAAATACGGCCAGATCATGTGGCTCCGGCTGGTCACACCCGGTAACAAACTGATGAAGGTTAACAGCGAATCGGGAGACACGCAGAGTAGCGGCAGCATCGCCTACAAGGGCCCGACAGTGAACTACGAGCTGAATAAGACCTACCGGGTTACGGTGGACTACAACAAGGACCAGCGTACCCTCACCATGAAGGTGAACGAGAAGACGAGCGGGCAGGAGATCTGGGGGTATTACATCAATACGGTCGAGGACCTGAGCGGGATGGACCGCATCTATCTCGGCTCGATCGGGGACTATGGCATGATGCACCGGTACGCTGAAGGGTATCTCGACAATGTCCGGCTCACCGTCCCTGCCGAGGTAGAAGTGACGACTCCCGCTGCCGCGGTAACAACGGCCCAAAAGACCCCGACGACACGGCCGACCGCGATAAAGACAACTATTCAGCAGACCCCGCTTCCCACAACCGCTCCCCAGGAGTCCCCGCTTCCTGTACCGGTAACTGTTCTCGCCCTTGGTATGGCTGGGACCTGCATGGCGCTGTTCCTGAACAAGCGGAAATAATCATCCCTCTTTTTTAATCACTCATAGACATTCTTGGGTCAGATCCGCGGTTCTGTGGTTATCCTGAGTTCTTGCGGGAGAATACCCGGAATCCCTTGTTAAAAAGAGTATAGATGATGGGGTGTGTATGATCTCCGGAGAATCGAGTCATCTCCGGACCTTTGGAGTGGATTCTGCATTTCTGCCGGGTCATAGCGGCGGTATGAGGCGATAGTGGTGCCGTTCCCTGGTTCACGGCCCGTGTGCTGCGGGCCTTAGGACGTGCTGTTCTGGTTAACGTTCGTTCCGGTGCGTGGCATGGGGGGCATTTCATGAACTGCCGGGCATCATTTCATGAACTGCCGGGCATCCGGTGATCGTTTGTCCGGATCCCTGCGCTGGTGATCGGGAGAACAGGTGTGCCACTGGTCTCCCATGAACTGGTAATCGTTGCCCCATGCGGGGAACCCAGCACCATGACAGCGCTGCCACAGCCGCCATCGGGAAATGCTGCGGACACAGGGGAGGAAATCAGCCCAACCGAGAGCAGGACAAGGGACAGTCCGATCATGATGATACCGGTGTTCACGAAGTGCTCTCCTTGTGTTTTGGATGGATCGGTGACACGCCGAATCAGCTTCGTGTATCACCTGATTCATCCTGTTTTCCGGGCAGGCTGATAAATACCCAGAATCGCCCGGGTTTATTGACAGAACCCCGTGGTTACAGGAATCAACCCGGGGAGTGTAATTATGAAGAGAAACCATAAGCAGAAAATATAAACAGTCATACCCTTATCTTCCGGTAACCAACAGATGAGGTATATCCCCTGGTGGAGCATCATGGACGCCGCTGACAAATCCCCCACACTCATTGTTCACGAGGATTCCGACTCGCTTGAGGAGCTCTCGGAATACCTGGATGTGCTCTCGAGCAGCGCACGGTTACGGATACTGAAATTCCTGGAAAAGAAACCCCGCGATGCCCGGGCCATCTCCAAGGAGATCGAGACGAGCTACGAGAATACCAAGAAACACCTTGACAAGCTGCTGAGCATCGGTGTGATCAAAAAGGAGGCAGGGCTCGGCGCCCCGACATCGAAAGGGATCCACCCGGTCTGGGAGTATTCCCTGGTCCCGGGGGGCCTTGAGGCAATTATCCGGAATCTCGGGCTCTTCTCCAATACCCGGGTCCAGGTGGTGGGAAGCGATATTGCGCGCCGGCTTGGTGAGGTGAAAGGCACCCTCTCTAAGGAAGTGCTGGGAAATGCACCGGCAGCTATCGTTTTGGGTGGCCCGGATGACAAAAAAGTGTTCCTGATGAAAGGCGACAGTGTTGCTGTCGGCAGGAATGACCCGGAGAATGCAGCATCATTCCGGCCCGAGAAAGACATTGTCCTTGCCGATAGTTATTCTGCAGTCACCCGTGTCTCCCGCCCCCACGCTAAATTTACCCATGACAAGAGCGGGTGGTATCTCGAGGACTGCGGCAGCACCGGGGGAACCCAGCTGAATAACCATAAGCTGGAAAAAGGTGTCAAGAGTGCGCTCCATGACGGCGATCTTATCGAGCTGGCAAAAGGTATATCCGGCGTCAGGCTCGTTGTAATCCTTCCCGGGGTGCAATGAACTGCCGGAACGGAAGGACACACTTATAAGAACAATCCCCTCAAGTACGAATAAGAGAAGAATTACCTGCCGATCCCCCATGATCCCGTTCTCACGCTGTTGTGGCACACTTATCATTATCGCGCTTGCCGCTTTTTTCATCAGCCTGCCGGCCGCTGCTGCCGAACATACGGTTGGGCCCAGTGGAGCCGAGTTCTCCACCATCAAGGATGCTGTTGACTGGGCGGTTGGCGGCGATACTATCCGCGTGATGAGCGGGACATACACGGATCCGGTCAGGATTGACAAGAGACTGACCCTGATCGGTGTGGACAGCGGGAGCGGGGCGCCGGTCATTGCATCGCAGCCCGCTGCGAATGGTATTGAAATTCATGCTGACGGCTGTTCCATCCAGGGCTTCACCATAACGGGAAGTGCCGGTGCGAGCGGGATCCGCGTCTCCTCGGACAGCAACTTCATCCGGCAGAACACTATACGGGACAACGGCGAGGGGATCACGCTGGTCTCGTCCGATAAGAATTCCCTTGTGGGTAACACGCTCACAGGCAACAACCGGGCAGGGATCACGCTTACCGCTTCGAGCAGCAACACGTTCGATGGCAACACCCTCCAGGATAATGCCATCGGGATGACCATGGACGCTGAATCGCGGTCCAACACGGTCTCCCGGAACATGTTCTTCAACACCCAGAACGTTGTCTCGAAGAGCCCGAGTTCCCTGTGGAGCAGCCCCGCCACCTACCAGTACACCTACCTGGGAACGACCGCGAAGAGCCGGATGGGTAATTACTGGAACGATTACCGCGGGAAGGATGCGAATGGTGACGGCATCGGGGATACCCCCTACCCGACGCAGACCAGCACTGCTGCGGGTGGTGGGAACGATCCGTATTCAGCCGACGACTTTCCCCTGATGGACCCGGTCACGTATTATTCTACAGTGAGTGTTGACGCCACACCCGTCCCGGCGACTATCACGTCTCCTCCGTCTCCGGTCACTAACCGGATTCCGGTGACAACAGGCCCAACACAAACGGCCATGCAGTCTCCCCTGCCGACCCAGTCGTCAATTCCGGGCACTTCCGGTAGTTCAGGGCTCGGAGAGGGGCCCGTGAGGATCCTGCAGACCATCCCCCTTACAGCGGTGGTCCTCATTGCCATCGGCCTTATCCTTGCCGGTATCGGGGTTTATCTCTTCGTTTTCCGCTCGTCCGAGGAGGTGTCCCTTCCCGAATCCCTTGCCCCGGTTACCACGCGGGCAGCGTCCGTCCTGAAGGGAGCTGTTGACAAGACATGGGGGCTTGTCACACGGCCCGCCGAGACAGTAGCAGACTCAGGCGAAGAGACGCGGGCTTCGCCCCTTCCTGCAGCAACGGACCAGAAGAACTACTTCCCCCGGGAGCTGGAGAGCAAGTATACCGATATATCGTTTGTCGGACGGGGTGGGATCGCATGGGTCTTCTCTGCATACCGCAAGACTGACGGGGTGAGAGTTGCCGTGAAGATCCCGATCAGTTTCGACGAGGTGACCGGGAAGTGTTTCCTGAACGAGATCGCTGCCTGGGAGACCCTCAGGCACCAAAACATCGTCGAGGTCTCTGCGGTGAACATCCTGCCGGTCCCGTACGTGGAAATGGAGTTTGTCCCGGGATCGCTTGAGGCACTGGAGAAACCCCTCCCCGTTTGGAAAGCGGTCCGTCTCATCACCGGTGTTACCGAAGGGCTCCGGTACGCCCATGACCACGGTTTCATCCACCGTGATATCAAACCCCACAACATCCTCCTGACGGACGAACTGGTGCCAAAGATCACGGACTGGGGGATGAGCAAGGTGCTCGCAGCCGATGTCAAGAAATCGAGTGTAGCCGGGTTCTCCCTCTCCTATGCAGCTCCCGAACAGGTATCGCCCTCCGAGTTTGGCAGGACCGACGAACGGACGGACATCTACCAGCTCGGGGTTGTCTTCTACGAGCTGGTCACCGGGTCAATCCCCTTTGGCGGGGAGAGCATTGTCGAAGTCGGAAACGCCATCCTGCGTGATCCCCCGCTTCGTCCATCCGAGTACAATCACGAAGCAGAGGCTGTCGAGAAGATCATCATAAAATGCCTGGAGAAGGACCCGGCACAGCGGTATCAGTCGGCTGAGGAGCTGCTTGCCGCACTCAAAGGGTACCTTGACGAGGATGACGGATGAACCGTGATGTACGGGGTGTATGGGAATGAGCGAACCAAAAAAGACATTTGAGCCTGCGACCTGCCGCCATTGTGATGGCGAGGGCTGCCTGTACTGCAACAAGACCGGGACCGTCCTTGTTATCTCCCCAAAGACCCTCTGCGGACACTGTGAGGGTGTCGGCTGCATCTACTGCGGGTTCATCGGCTGGGCCGGGCCCAAGAGCCGCTGCGACTGACGTTTTTTACCGGAACTTCCCTTCCACTCTTCTCGGGATGACACACTCTTCGTATCGCTTGGCAAAGTAGCGGTCGGTCATCCCGGCAATGAAATCCCGCACGAGTTCCGGCAGGGTTGCTGTTTTTAGATAGCGCTTGTTCGTCCACCGTGTATTGATGAAGTCCGTGTAGATCTTCGCCGTTGTCTCCTCCTGTTCCAGTGATTCGAGGCAGGAGGAAAAGAGGGTAAAGTACATCAGTTGGATCTTTTTTCGTTCCGCAGTCAGCTTCGGGTTATCATAGATATGCTGCCGCGAGAATGCCCGCAGGGCGATCAGCGCCTGTTCCGCCTCATGGCTGTACGAGATGAATCCCTTCTCCTCCGCGTCGCTGTTTTCGAGAAGGTCATAGATCAGGGTATTGATGATCTCCCGGTTCGTGCTGCCGAGCACATCTTTTGCCTGCGCAGGAATTGCGGTCCGGTCATCGATGAGTCCCACGTCACGGGCGTCCTGCAAATCCCTGCCAATGTAGGCAATGGTGTCAGCGAACTTCACCACGCAGCCTTCGAGCGTCATAGGGGGCCGTGAACGTCTTCCATCGGCATTATCCTGGACCTTCCGGTCAAATGCAGCCCAGCCGGAGAGGGATTCGGGTGCGATCCGGATGTCGTCAGCTTCGCCATTATGGCAGAGGATGCCGTCAAGGACCTGCATGGTCAGGTCACAGTCCTCGATCTGGTCCAGGAACCTGACGCTCTGGACATTGTGGGAGAACCTGCCGATCCCGTGCTGTTCGCAAAGGGCGGAGAGGCAGCTCTCCCCGAAATGGCCGTAGGGGATGTGGCCGATATCGTGCCCGAGGGCTATTGCTTCGATCAGATCCTCGTTGAGCCGGAGCGAGCGGCCGATTGTCCGGGCGATCTTCGAGACCAGCTGGACGTGGATGACCCGGTGCGTGATGTGGTCGTTGTCCACAAGATAGAAGACCTGCGTCTTGTCAATGTAGCGGGTATAGGCGCGGGTATGGATGATCCGGTCGGCATCGCGGGAGTACGGGGTACGGATGTCTTCCTGCTTCCGGTCATAGCGGCGTACAGCATCTGCGCTGGTCGCTGCCAGGGGCGAGAGGAGCGCCTCCCGTTTCATGGTAAGGGCCCTTACAGCGGATGCACGTTCCGGGTCGGGAACGCGTTTCCGGGCCGCTCTCTTCATAAAATCCCGTTTGCGCGGGGAGGTGTTAAGGATGGCGAAACGGGCAGGTACAGAATGCCCCCATCCCTTGGACCGCGCTACCGGATGATTGCTCCCATGGTCCATCCCGTATTCCGGGGCTCTTTACCGCGATGCAACCGCAGCGGTCTCCCCGTACTGGATAACATGTCCTTTCAGTGCCGCGACCAGCGCATGCTTGTCCGCTCCAGGGGAGAGCTCCAGCATCGTGTCCAGAACATATACCCTGAACTGGTACCGGATCATGGTCCCCGGGGCAGGGCAGGGGCCGGTATAGCCGATTGTACCATGGTCCGTGATCCCCTGTATGGCCGGTACAGGTGCGGTCACCATCTCCCCGGGGGGGATGCCTTCCGGGATCACCATGGACGGGGGGAGATTCCAGCAGATCCATGGGGTGAAGGAGCAGCAGGACTTTTCGAACGGGTTGAAGACCATCACGACGACTGAGACCGCCGCGGGGGAAATGTTCTTCAGGTGGATCCGGGGCGAGAGGTTCCCGCCCTCGCATGTGTGCGATGGGGGGAACTCCAGGAAGTCCAGGGAGACGGTGATGGGGTCCATAGGGAAAGATGAGCGGACTCCCTGCATCAATATTTCTCCAGCGGCAGTCCCGGCAGGCTTTTAATAACAGGGAGATGATGCATCAGTACATGGCAGGCACGAAACAGACTGGAGCAAACCTGGAACTACACCCTGTCGGGATCATCCACTCTCCCTACCGGAAGCGCGGAGACGCTCCCCGTCAGGGCAGGCTCACTGATACGGAATCAACAATCGAGATCCTGCCGGCATATACCGAAGCATTGCAGGACATTGAGAAGAATACGCACCTTATCGCCCTGTACTGGTTTGACCGTTCGGACCGGACACTCCTGAAGGCAACGCCCCCGGGCTCCGGGGTCGAACACGGGGTCTTTGCCACCCGTTCGCCCGAGCGGCCGAATCCCATCGGCTTTGCTGTCGTGGACCTTATCGGACGTGAGGGCAACCGGCTCATGGTACGCGGGCTGGATGCGTTTGACGGAACCCCGCTTCTCGATCTCAAGCCGTACTATTCCGATCTCGATTGTGTCAGGGACTAAAGAGCCTGGCGTTTAGGCCTGCACCGATCTTCCATCTTTATTGTCTTGTGCGCCCAACCTGTACGATTGCTTACTGAAACCAGGAGTCAATTCATGGCAAAGAAATCATTACCCAATACCCCGGCAAAACCGGCGGACGAAGAATGTAAACAGGAGTGCTCCTCTTGCGCTACTGCCTCTTCCTGCCCGTCTGCAAAGAAGGGGCAGGCCGGTCTCCCGCCCAAGGCAGAGATGGACGTCAGGCATGTCATCATGGTCCTCTCCGGAAAGGGCGGTGTCGGGAAATCGACCGTCTCGGTCAACCTCGCGTACGCGCTCTCGAACCATGGCAGGAAGGTCGGGCTCCTCGACCTTGACATGCACGGCCCCAACATCCCCAAGATGCTCGGGATTGAAGAGCACAAGCTCACGACAATGGACAACAAGATCGAGCCGGTCCGTGTTACCGGCAAGCTCTCCGTTATCTCGATGGCGTTTCTGCTTCCCGACACCAGCACCCCCATTATCTGGCGCGGCCCGATGAAGATGGCGGCAATCCAGCAGTTCCTCTCGGACGTCAACTGGGGCCCACTCGATTACCTCGTTGTCGACCTCCCGCCGGGCACGGGCGACGAAGCCCTGACCATTGCCCAGCTTGCTCCCAATATCCGCGGTGCTGTCATCGTTACCACCCCGCAGGATGTTGCAACGCTCGATGCACGCAAGTCCGCAAAATTCATCGAGAAGCTCGGGCTCCCGGTCATCGGTGTTGTTGAGAACATGAGCGGTCTTGTCTGCCCCCACTGCGGCGAGCAGATCGAACTCTTCGGGAAAGGCGGCGGAAAGAAGATTGCTGAGGAACTCGCGGTACCCTATCTTGGTGCCATCCCCCTCGACATCGAGATGCGGAAAGCCGGGGACGAGGGCCGCCCGTTTATCATCCGCCGTGCCGATAATCCCACGTGGAAGAGCGTGGACGCCGTCATGGAAGAACTCATCAAGGTTGTCGAGGGATAGGTAATGGACTACCAGCGGATTCTTGCAGGAAAGGAGAAACCAATTCCCCTCTACAAGGCAGTTGCCGCTGCCCTCGAGAATCCGCGCTCGTTTCCTGATCTTGTGGAGCCCATCTACAGGGAGGCGATGACCCTTGATGACGAGACCCTTGACCGGTTCCGGTTCTCGCTCATGCGACTCCAGATCTATGCCGATGTCCACCGTAATGAGGACCTCGAACAGGCCATGCATATCCGGTACGTTGCACAGGTTATCGAGAAGGTGGTCTTCGGTTCGCTTATCATGGAACCGGCCGAACCGCTCGCGGACTGACCGGGTTTTTCGTATCCCGACCATCACGTTTTTATCAGAGTAAGTATGCCGTGGTGATACCCTTATCACCAGACCCGCCAAATATTACGTAACATTCTTTCCATTATCCGAACGCCCGTTTTGGGCGCCCTGTTGAATACCCATATCCATATCCGATACCCGGAGCATACATGACATCACGCATGCAGTCCCCGCACACGACCTGTCCGGGGTGCCAGGAAGAGGTCTTTCTCGACGAGCTCGTGGGGGGGAAATGCCCTCTCTGCGGCTGCACGCTCGAGGATTTCGAGGAGTCGTTTGGCGAGTACGAGGGGATTCTCAACCGTTCCGATCTCTCATGGCTTATCTTCAATTACTTTGTCTTCAAGAAGTTCGTTGACCTCGGGGTGCCTCCGCACCAGGTCATGGAACTGGTCACCACCTATAGTCAGAATGCCGAAAAACCCCCGGAGGAATGGTCGCGGACAGGCTTTGCCCTCGAGATCCCGATGAAACCCTGGGACCGGATCCTTCCCAAGCACTGTGCAAAATGCCACCGCTGGTTCTTCCGCGGCGGGAAGAAGCAGATCCAGGGCGACATGAAGAAGACGGCACTCGACATCGGGTTCGTCTGCGACAAGTGTTAAGGGCTTCAGGCTCTTTTTTTAGTGCCGGTACTCGATCGCCGTCACGTTCCCCGTCTGGATGTCGATCCAGGCAACCCCCGGTTCCAGTGATGCGTTGGTGCGGAGTATTTCATCATCAAAAACGATCTTCCATGCCAGCGGAACGGATCCCGGGCGCGGGATTGTTCCTTTCATCTGCCCGTTGTTCCAGCGCAGTTCCGATGAGAGGATACGGACGCTCCCGATCTGTTCCGGGTACACCGCCCTTGCAGCCTCCATGGCAGCATAGGTGGCGTCGTGCCGTGCAATGGTCGGGATGATTGCCTGGGAGAATGCATACTCCGCTGTTGTCCACCGCTTGTCATACCCGATTATCTTCCCGCTCAGGGCGTCGACAACCACGGTGATCTCGTCCGTATCCACCGGGTAGTCGAGATACCTGCGCTCCCAGGAAAACGTGTACGCACCTGCTGCAGGCACCGACTCCGTCCCCCAGCGGCCATATCGCGAGGAGGTAAGGCTGATGGGAAGGCCACTGGTGCGGGCGGTAACGTATTTTTCAGCAATCCCCTGTGCCGTTTCCTGTGTAACGGCCGGGTCGGCAGGTCTCCCATAGAGAGGGATGTTCCGGGCAAACGCCCGGATCTCCCCTTTTGTTGCATCCACACTGCCAGAGACAAGCGTCATGTTCCCGGATGCAAGGGTGAACCTCCAGACACTTCCCTCCTGCGGGCTGTCATCGTACCAGATGCCCGGCGTGGAAATCCCCTCGTTCGGGAACTCCGCAAGGACGACTTCGGAAACCCTCTCTTTGGGGATTGCGGCTGTCTCTTCCTCTGCTGACCAGGGGATCCCACTGGCTGCGTCGATGAAAACAACCAGGTCCTCTTTTGTGGCCTGTTTACCTGCTGACTGCAGGGTGAACCCGAAAAGGGATCGTGGTGAACCAGCCGAATAGTTCACGCTGCTGATGGTGAACATATCTTCAGGGCAATACCTGCGCAGGGCGGCTTCTGCCTGCACAAGAGAGAGGGAACCGCTGCCCGCCTGTTGCGGGACACCCGGCCCTATGGCATATCCTGCTGCAGGGAGGGCCGGTGGTAAGGATGTCCTGGTTGTACCTTGTGCCGGGGTTCCCGTCGGCGAATCCAGGGATGTGGTTGTGACCACAACTGGTGAGGGTGCAGGCTGTGATGGGGGAGAGAACGGAATCGCGGGAACGCTGACCCATTGCAGCTGGGAAATGGAGAAGACGAGGACTGCGATCCCGACAAGGATGAAGGTAATGGTGAGTATTTTCACCGCCGCACGCCTGCGGTTCTTCTCGCGGATCTTCTGCCGGTACCGCTCCGGAAGATAGGGCTTGTTCTCATCCATACCTGCCATGGTCTATTCCTGGTAGTAGTGTTACATGGAAGGAGGTAAAAAACCGGTGCAGGATTACCCGGTACAGGAAGCAGGAAACTTACATGCAACAGCGCAGAATGGAAGGCGTTCGGAGTATCTTAGTCCTCCTTTTCGTCATCCCGGTTCCGGAAACTGACAAACCAGATGACAAGTGTGATGAGGGCAACGGCGAAACCTGCCGCAAGGAGACGGGGATCGATGGAGATCCCGATGACACTGGGACCAAATCCCATGTACCGTGGACCCGGGAGAGTCTCCGCGTCCAGTCTGGCATGGAAGAGATCAACGGGAGTCGGTGTCACGGTGAATTCCGGTATGTCCTCCACGCTGGCCAATGACAGGTTGGTGGTATTCGGATCAATCCCTGGGGTAATCATCGTGAACGGATCTCCCGGTGCCGGACCCGCACATGCGGGTACGATGGAAGAACAGAGGAGAAAGAAAACGAGAACGGAAGAGTATCGCCGGGAATCCATCCGAAAGGCAACAGTCATCATTTACCTGGTAAGGGTAGTTGAGCCACCGAGAACAGGTTTGTGGTCGGAAAAACGAAAAACCGGTGACCGTACATTGCGCCCTGGCGAGGAATGGAGGAAGGTCAGGGAGCTTACCACTCCACACGGAAGCCGCGGTACTCCCCGGTGGCAGGACCCGGGGACACATCGATCTGTTCTACATGGATCCCCGGGGTGTCACGCGCATGTGCATACCGGATAAAGTCCGAAAGCGACGCAGGAGAACTCTCAGCAACCATCTCAACGGATCCGTCCGGGAGGTTCTTCACGTACCCGTGTACGCCTGTTGCCCGGGCGCAGGTTTCCACGAAATGCCGGTATCCTACCCCCTGCACCCGCCCCCTGGCAATGGCGGTGATCCGCTCCATACCCTAATTTTCTGACGATCGGCAGTCATAAATGTTGGCATATTGCGTCCGGGGATGACAGGGTGAGCGGCGGAAGAAACCGGGTGGCAAGACCACCTGCCTCTCTGCAGCTCATTGGCATTCAATGGATTTCTCTGTCATGTTTTTGTAAAGAGTAACATGTTTTTATACGATCCAGTCCCCACTTTATCGCAGTACAAAGGCAGAGGTACCTGGCCTTGAGATACCAGTTTTTCATTATCGTGACACTCCTTGTTGCAGCCGTTTTTCTTGCCGGCTGCACCGAGGAAGATATTTCGCCGATCGCGGAAACCCTCTCAGCGGAGCCTCCGCTTCCCGGCCAGGCACTGGTCCTCGTCGGTGATGTGACCGGTGACGGTCTGGCCGGAGGAACCATCGATACCATTGACCTCACGATTACTCTCGTCCCGGGGGCAAAGCCTATCGAAATGGAGAAGGTCTCGATAGTCTACGCTGATACCATCAAGACAGAGTCATTAATCCCGGTAGAAGGTTACTGGGGCAACCCCCCCATGGGCTGCTGGGGTATCCTGAATGTGGTGGACCAGATCGGTGACCAGAACAACCGGATCGAGGATAAAGAGCAGTTCGTGATCCGGCTCAACCCGCGGGCATACCTTCCTGCCAAACGAATGGTGGTCATCGTTGTCCGGGCCCCTGCTGTTGCAACACCCCTGACAATCCGGCGGTTCGCCCCTGCCGAGATTGCAGCGCAGGGAAATATCCTCACCCCCCCATAATGGTCGGGAACCAAAACCCATTCTCTTTTAAGGTTTAATGCCGGATTACCGTTACCTGTACTGGCGGCGTCATCCATGGACAATGGCAAGAATGCAACCCTTGACATGCAGGAGATGAAAGATCCCGGCTACGAGATCTTCATCATCCTCGTCTCTATCCTCTCTGTTGTCAACCTCGTCGTCTCATGGATCCCGGGCCTGGACCAGGATGCAGTCCGGGTCCTGGAAGTCATCAACTTCTTCCTGACGATTATCTTCCTGTCCGACTTCATCTTCCGCATCCTGACCGCAGAATCAAAGATTCACTACTTCTTCCGGAACTGGGGATGGGCAGACCTGCTTGCAAGCATTCCGGCGCTGCGTATCCTGCGTCTTTTCCGGATCTTCAAGGCATACCGGCTCCTGAACAAGTACGGGGCAAGGAACATCCTCCGGCAACTGAAAAAGCACCGGGCCGAGAGCGTCCTTTTCATCGTCGTCTTCTGTGTCATGCTCGTCATCGAGAGCGGCGCGTTCCTCGTCCTCACGGCTGAACGCGCTTCGCCGGATGCCAATATCCACTCGGCATCCGAAGCAATGTGGTGGGTGTACGTGACCATCACGACGGTAGGGTACGGGGACCACTACCCGGTAACGAACGCCGGGCGCATGGTGGGCATCATGGTGATGACCATGGGCGTCGGGCTCTTCGGTACCCTTGCCGGTTACATTGCCAACAAGCTCCTGACCCCGGATATTCAGGAGATCCCGGATGATGAAGACAAGAATGCAGGAAGCGACACTGCGCTCACAGAGATCCGCGATGCGATACGGGAACAGAACCGGCAGCATGCAGAGCTGGCCGCCCGGCTGGACCGGATCGAGGCACGTCTGGATGAACAGCCGCCAAAAGGGACCTGATATCAGCTATTCGTAGCACAGAACTGTCCTTGCCAGAAAAAACGAGAAAAATGTTTACTATGATCAGTAAGTCCTGCCGACAAGCGTTGCTTTGCCGGGTTTGCCGCAGACAATGCATTTCCCGTCTGTTGCGGCAACATAGGGTGACCTGACCTCGGTCCCGAGGATGGAAGAGGTTGCTTTCTCCTCGATGGTGTCCCCGCATTCGCGCTCGCGGCACCAGTGGACGACTGCAACTTTTCCGTCATTCAGGGCCGTATTGAGGGCATCTATCGAGTCGACGGAACAGAGGTGCGACTTCGTGTGCTCCTCGGCTTTCGCACGGATCCCTTCCGTAATCTCCGCAAGCACCCGGGTTACCCCGTCGCAGACTGTTGCGAGCTCGAGTGACGTCTTCTCTCCTGTCCGCTTCACCGCCATTACCTTGCCGCCATCGATATCCCTCGGCCCAAGTTCGAGCCGAAGCGGCACACCCCGGAGCTCCCACCAATAGTACTTGGCACCGGGACGCATGTCGCGGGTGTCCATCTTCACCCGGAAGCCGGCAGCCTTCAGGTCGGATTCCAGTTTTTTTGCCGCCGCGAGCACATCTTCGTGCCGCTTGCCGATGGTGATCGGAACGATGACCGCCTGGACCGGTGCAACGGCAGGGGGCAGGATGAGGCCCTTGTCATCGCCATGCATGGAGATGAGGGCGGCGATACTCCGTTCCGAGATCCCGTAACATGTCTGGTTCGCCAGCTGCTGGTTCCCGTCCTTGTCCTCGTAGTTGATACCAAATGTTTTCGAGAAGTGCGTCCCGAGGTGGTGGACCGTTCCGATCTGGAGGGTCTTGCCGTTCGGCATGATCGCATCAACGGCAATGGTATAGTCGGCACCCGGGAACTTGTCCCAATCCGGCCGCTTCGAGATGGTGATGGGGATGCAGAGGCCATCGTAGAACTCTTTTGTGAGCCCGAGTTCGTACTCGCACTGCGCCTCCGCCTCCTCCCACGTAGCGTGGACGGTATGCGACTCCATGAATGACGTGATCTCGCGGAGCCGGATCAAGGGGCGGGTCTGCTTGGTCTCGTACCGGAACGTATTCACGATCTGGTAGTATTTCATCGGGAGGTCTGCGTGGGAGCGGAGCCAGAGGGCATACATCGGGTAGATGGCCGTCTCGCTCGTGGGACGGAGGGCGAGCTTGACATCGAGCGGGGTTGTGCCGCCATGGGTGACCCAGTAGACCTCATTCTCGAAGCCCTTGATGTGCTCGGCCTCCTTCATGAACTCCTGTTCGGGGATGAGGAGGGGGAAGAGCGTCTCTTCGTGGTCCCGGTCGAGGAGTTCCCGGAGCCGGTTGTACACGAACTTACGGATTGCGAATCCGTACGGGTACCAGACATAAAGGCCCTTGACCGGGTAGCGGACATCCATGATCTCTGCCCGCCAGAGAAGATCGTTGAACCATCCGGAAAAGTCCTGCTTCGGTGGCAGGGTGCCTGCATCGTCGTCCATGAAAAAGTCCTCTTAAGCTACTAAATGTATGATAACCGGCGTAATAAAAGCCTCGACAATCGCAGCGGCGGCAACGAGTGGCAGGACATACAGGAGAAAAAGACGGCCGAAACGGGAAGCCTCTTTTCCGGTATCCCCTTCCCCATACCATTCGGCGATCAGGTCCTGCGCCAGGAGGATCCCGAGGGCACCGGCAATGATGAACGCCGGGATCTCGAAGATACCGTGCGGGAGGAGGGCGGCTGCAACGAAGAGGGGCGAGTGCGTCTCGTGGACGATCTCCATGATCGCCCCAATGACAATCCCGTTCAGGCTCATGATGAAGATGGTCAGGATCCCAAACGATGCCCCCCCAAGGAAAAGGAGGACACAGGCACCGAGATTGTTACCAAAGAGCTTGGCGCACATGTCGACAGGATTGTCTTTGGTGATCTGGCCGGCTACCTCTTTTGCAAAGAGGTCCATGAGCTGCTCACCAACGGCCGGGTTCTGAGCCGATCCGATCCAGCCGACACACATGGTGGTGAAAAAGAGAAGGAGGGTGATGATGACGGCGTTGGTCAGGGGGGAATTAGACATAGAGGACCATCCGGACCATGTCCCGGATACCGGGAGCGAAGCCGACGACGATCATGGCGAGCAGGACGAGGTGCCAGAAGGCAGAGTTCGCCTCTTTCCGGTACAGCTGCATGATGTAGATGGCCGGGAAGAGGACGAGGAGTTTTAAGGGGAACATGACGAACGCCGTGCCGGTGAGATCGATGAGGTGGGAACCGACCACGTGCTGTTCCATGTACTGGAGGGCCGGGTGGAGGTCGATCCCGAAACTGGTTGCGCTTGCGTCGAGGAGCTGGCCGAAGAGCAGGGTGATGTAGAGCGGGTCGCGGACGTATTCCCACTTGCAGACGTACCGCATGAAGCCCCAGACAAGGGTCGTGGCCGTGAGGGCCATGAGCGGAATGATTGTCAGGACGTACAGGTCAATCCCGTGGTGGGTCGTACTCCATGCAACAAGGACCAGTGAGGCGACAAGGACGGAGAAGACCCCGGCCCAGAAATAGAACGTGAGGAAATGCTTTGTCAGGCCCTGCAGCGTCAGGTATCGCGAGAGGAAAAGGATTCCGATGGTATAGAAGAAGAGGACGAAGTAGATGAGCGGGGTGATGAGAAGGTACTTGAAGTCCCCGGTGATCATCCCGGTGTCCTCGATCACCCGCACGACTCCCCCGAGAACTACGTACGGGAGGGTCGAGAGAATGAACCGGGAATCGATCACAAACCCGATATCAGAGAGCCACGTTGAGGTGGTAAGCCAGCGGTAGAGCAGGTAGACCCCGACAACAAGAATGAGGGCATAGGTCAGCGTATCGACAACATTATAGGGCTGGCCGAGCCTGATGGGATCGATGTAGTATTTGTAGATGAAATCACTAATCATCCATGATCACAATGAGCGCAGATGCAATAAAATTACTCAAAGAGAAGGTCTTTGACAAGTCCCGGTGGATGCAGTTCCCCCGCGACGTTGTGATCGGCCACGACGTCTTCCTGCAACTGCCTTCGGTCTGCGAAGACCTGAAACTGGGTAAGACCGCGCTCATGATCTCCGGGAAGAACACGATGGCCCTTGCCGGCAACCAGGTCCGGGAAGTCCTCTCAAAGAACCGTGCGATCGAACCGTTCTTTGCCGAAGAGATCAGCGTGAAGGTTATCAAGGAAGCCGAGAAGGCGGCGGCCGATGCGGATTTCCTTATCGGTGTCGGTGGAGGACGGGTGATCGATACCGCCAAGATCGTCTCGTACAACCTCGACCGCCCCTTCATCTCCATCCCGACAGCGGCTTCGCACGACGGGATTGCCTCTGCCCGGGCATCGGTTGCCACTGAGGGAGGTCATTCCTCCCTCCAGGCACACCCCCCAATAGCTATTGTCGCAGATACCGGGATCATCGCAAAAGCCCCCCACCGGCTCCTCGCTGCCGGGTGCGCCGATGTAATCTCGAATTACACGGCAATTCTTGACTGGGAACTCGCCCACCGGGTGAAAGGGGAACAGGTGAGCGAGTATGCTGCGGCCCTGGCGAAGATGACCGCGGAGATCCTGGTGAAAAATGCCCACCAGATCCGCCCAAATAACGAGGAATCGGCCTGGATTGTGACGAAGGCGCTTGTTTCGAGCGGGGTAGCGATGAGCATTGCCGGGTCCTCCCGCCCGGCAAGCGGCGGAGAGCACAAGTTCTCGCATGCCCTCGACCGCCTCGCGCCGGGCAAGGCACTCCATGGTGAGAGCTGCGGGATCGGCACCATCATCTCCATGTATCTCCATGGCGGGGACTGGAAGGGGATTCGGGATTCGCTGAAGAGTATCGGTGCCCCGGTCACGCCAAAGGAGGTCGGGATCGACGATGCAACGGCGGTTGCGGCTCTCATGATGGCAAAGGATATCCGTCCCGAGCGCTTTACCATATTCGATATGGGGCTGACCCGCGAATCGGCAGAGAATCTGGTGCAGATGCTGTATAAGGAATGAGGTGGCTGGCATGACAGACGCGAAGACGAAAGTGACCCTCGTGGGGACAGTGCTTGCAAAGCCGGGGATTGAGTTCATCTACGAAGGGGAAGCTGCCGAATGCGGCACCTGCAAGGTGAAGAAAGCCTGCAACAACCTCCAGAAAGGCCGGAAGTACCGTGTCGTCACGGTCAGGACCACCCACCATGACTGCTCGGTGCACCTCAATGGTGCAACAGCGGTGGAGGTGACAGAAGCCCCGATCACGCTCCTGATCAGTCCCGAGATGGCGATCATCAACTCCAAGATCAAACCGGAATTCTCCTGCAACAAACAGGACTGCCGGAGTTTTGATCTCTGCCGCCCCGAAGGTGTTGTCGAGGGTGAGAAATACATTGTGGTAGATGTCCTGGGCAATGCTCCGGATATCTGCGAGAAAGGCCGGGTGCTGAAGCTCGTGGAGATCAAGCCGGCGTAACGCTTCCTTTTTAAAAAAATACATCCTCCATCACTCTACGAATCCTGCCGGACAAAGAGATGAGCCAACGCTCCCGGGTCTCCCTGCCCCATTTTCTGCCACCACAGGCAGACAGAAAACGGCGGGGTTTCCATAATCGCCAATCCCGCGGCATTCCCTCTTTCCACCTTCATCCCACAGATGTGTGAATGTCTCTTATCGCGTGACATTGCCCGCTCTTGCCGCCCATAACCACTCCGCCAGCCTGACCAGATCTTCATACCCTTCCAGCTCCCGCCGCCATCGTGTCGGGATTGCATCAAGCCCCCAGTATGCGCCAGCCAGTGCACCGGCACAGGCACCGACGGTGTCCGCATCGCCGCCAAGATTAATCGCGGAGAGGACTGCCTGTTCAAACGACCGGGCATCCATGAAACAGCGGAGCGCTGCATGCGAACAGAGTACGCAATCTAAGGAAGGATCTGGATCATATTGATCATAACTGCCCAGCATGGCATGCACCTCAGGATATGTACAAAGCGAACGGGCGTGCCGGAATGCGGTCCTCCGTGGAACCCCTCGCACCATCTCGCTCACCATCAGGTTCAGGAACGCCGAACAATGCCCTCCCACCGGATCGTGATGCGTTATGGCGGAGCAACGGATGCTCATTGAGATGATTTCTGACGGGGGGAAGAAGATACCAAGGGGGAAGCCCCGCATCACGCTGCCATTGGACCGGCTGCCATGGTTCTGAGTATGAACGATCCGTGCGGCCTGGTGCGGCGGGGTCCCGGAAAGGACCAGATCGAAAAATCGCGAGGATGTCGGACCAAACCATTCCGGGCGTTGTATATATCCGCGCGATAATTTTTTTATCAGGTCGCCTTCATCAAAGCGCCCGCATGCGGCGAGCGATTCTGCAACTGCACCAGCCTGCAGCGTGTCATCCGTGACTTCACCGGCTTTCCGGAAATGGCGCCCGCCGGGCCGCATTTGCGTAAGCCAGACTTCAGATCTTCGAGATCCTTCCAAGGGCGCACCCAACGCGTCGCCAACAGCGAGCCCAATGAGCGATCCCCCGTGCCGCATTGTTCCTGATATAAACCTCACCAATAAGATATATCTGCCCCACAAAAAAAGGATCATTTTGGAAAAGGTGATAGTGTGCAAAAGGAAGAGTTGCTGCATTTACATATGCTGATGATCCACATCAAGAAGTACTACGAGGGCGTCAGCAACGAAGAGATCGGAACTGAACGTTACAATTCCCTGGAAATTTCTCCTGTCCACATTCACAAGGATAAAAAAGCCCATAAGGATGCTCTCCTCACGCTTGGGGATGAGATCGTTACACATATCCACCACCGCCCCGCCCCGCCTGTGGTGAACTATTCTCCTGAGTCTGCTTCCCAGAAAGTTGCAGCTGAACATTAATTCTCATGGATGAGGAACCTGCTCTCCGGGAGATCATCTCCCGCCTCCTCACCATTCCTGAAGGTGCCTGTAACGATGCCACCGTTGTTGCGGCTAAGATAGAGACCTGCAGGAAGTATTCCCTGCCGGCGGTGCCGAAGAACTCTGCGATCCTTGCTGCTGCACGGCCGGAAGAGTACGAGACCCTGCGAAAGATCCTGCTTGTCAAGCCGTCCCGGACCCTGTCCGGCGTTGCCCCGGTAGCGGTGATGACCTCCCCGTATCCCTGCCCCCATGGCAAGTGTCTTCCCTGCCCGGGAGGGCCGGACCACCCGTTCCATTCCCCGCAGAGCTATACCGGAGAGGAGCCGGCGGCAAAGCGGGCCCGCGAACACGAGTATGATCCCTTCCGGCAGGTGCAGGCACGGCTGGAACAATTTGAGATCCTGGGACACCGCGTGGACAAGGTGGAGCTGATCGTGATGGGTGGGACGATGACTGCCCGCCCTGTCGAATACCAGGAGGATTTCGTCTCCCGGTGCATCGAGGCGATGAACATCTACCCGGAAAAAACGCCTGCACGGCAGCACCTGCCGGTGGATGTTGTCGAATCGGCCAATGAGACATCTGCGATCCGGTGCGTGGCCATGACCTTCGAGACCCGGCCCGACTGGTGCCGCCGGGAGCACATTGACCGGATGCTCGATCTTGGTGTAACAAAAGTGGAACTTGGGGTCCAGCATACTGACGATGCTATCCTCGCATTCAACCGCCGGGGCTGCACGGTCGCCGATACGGTTGAAGCAAATACGCTCCTCCGTGACGCCGGGCTCAAGGTTGGCTTCCACATGATGCCCAACCTCCCCTCATCTACCATGGAAGCGGACCGTCAGATGTTCGAGACACTCTTTAATGACCCCCGCTTCAGGCCAGACTTCCTGAAGATCTACCCGACGCTTGTCACGCCCGGATCTGAGATCGAGGATCTCTGGAAACGGGGCGGATATTCCCCGTATGATGAGGACAAGCTAATCGATCTCATCGCGTACGGGAAGTCCCTCATACCGGAATATACCCGGCTCCAGCGGATCCAGCGGGATATCCCGGCCAAACTGATCGTTGCCGGTTCCCCGCACTCCAATTTCCGGCAACTGGCGCAGAACAGGCTGAAGGCGCTCGGGAAACGCTGCCGGTGCATCCGGTGCCGGGAGATCGGGCGTCTCCCCTCCCTTGCGGAGATGGAGATCCGCGTCCTGGAGTATGAAGCCTGTGGAGGAAAGGAACACTTCATCTCGGCGGTCTCTGATGATTCCCTCATCGGCTTTTCCCGGCTGCGGTTCCCGTCACAGGTCTACCGCCCCGAACTCGAAGAAGCGGCTGTCATGCGCGAACTGCACGTGTACGGCAGCCTCGTTCCCGTTGGAAAAGATGCCGAATCCGAGGAGTGGCAGCACCGGAACTTCGGGAAGATGCTCCTTGCACGGGCCGAGGAAATTGCATTGGCCGCCGGTTACCACAACCTTGCCATCATGAGCGGTATCGGGGTCCGCCCGTATTACCGCAGGCAGGGATATGAACGCAGAGGGCCTTATATGATCAAGGGGTTGTCATGAACCCGGCCACAGCTGAATTCCTCCGCCAGCGGTTTACCGAGTATTACAAGAAGACGGTCCTTGTCGCTCCGCCGTCCATCGTACAGCGCGAGTGGGGTTTCATCCTCTTCAACCCGGGCGCAGCCGAGACCCGTATGCGGCGCCATATCGGCTTTCCCGGCAGCGGCGAGATGGTCTCCTTTATCCAGAACCTCATCCCCCAGCACTCCTATTACTCGACTGCCTACTACGAGAAGCCCGATGCCGGGACCATGGCCGACAAGGGCTGGTGCGGGGCAGACCTTATCTTCGACCTTGATGCCGACCATATTGTGCGGGGGCCATATGACCAGATGCTCGCCCGGGTCAAGGAAGAGACTGAAAAACTCCTCTCGATGCTGACGGATGAGTTCGGGATCGAGCCAAAAACCATCGACCTGGTCTTCTCGGGTGGCAGGGGCTACCATGTCCATCTCCGCGATATCGCGTTCCGGAACTGGGGGAGTTCCGAACGGCGGGAGCTGATCGATTACGTCTGCGGTATCGGTATCGATCCCCCGGCCATGCTCTCGGGGAGGCTAACGGGTGCACCGGGCTGGCCGGAGCGGTACCGTGGAGCCCTCATCGAATATCTCGGCTGGATAGGTACGCTTCCGGAACCGGAAGCCGTCGCCCACCTCATCGCGATCGAAGGGATTGGCAAGGACTCGGCAGCCACATTCCTGAAGAAACGGGAGGAGATAATGGCAGATGTCGCGAACCGGCCCTCACCGATGATTCTCAAGAACCGTGTCCTCTCCCTTATTGTCCAGCAGCAGGAAGGGGAGTTCAAGAAGCGGCTCCTCTCCCGGGCAGCCCTTGCCGATGAACCGGTCACGACCGACACGAAGCGCCTTATACGGATGCCGACGTCCCTCCACGGCGGGAGTGGGATGCGGGTGCAGCCCCTCGAGCTCCGTGAGCTGCATGATTTCGATCCGCTCACCGACGCGGTCGTGTTCGGGACTCGCGATGTGAAGGTGGATGCAAAATTCCCGTTAAAGATGCCGATGCTCGGAAGCACTTATGAGATCCAAAAGGGCATCACTACAGTACCGGAAGCGGTGGCAGTCTTTCTCTGCTGCCGCGGCATAGCGGAGATTGCATAAATAATAGATTCAATATATAATACAAGGACGAAATCATGAAGCTCGATGACCTGCGCAGCATCCTTCTTTCAGAGCGGGAGACCGGGAGGCTCACGTCCGTCTCTCCTGATTTTTATGAAAAAGGGCATGCCGAGCTTGCGGCCATCACAAAAAAAGTCTACGAATTCGAGGACCCATTCTCCGACGAAGCACGTTCGCTTATCGATGAGACGCTCTCGATAAGGGAAACCCTTGAGGATATCTTCTCCTTAAGGACTCGTAAGATCCTCGCGCTCACGGTGATGCATGCCGAGGGGAATTACTATGACCGCGATGAGGTGAAGCGGATGATCCCGGCGGAGCGCGAGATGTTCGACCAGATAACGGCCGCGATCGAACAGTCCCAGGGGCTCCTGATAAGGAACCGCACCCATGTGCCGATCACCTCCCCACGGCACATTGCTCCGGTCCTGGCTGCAACATCTGCGGCTGCCCCGGTCAGCGATGAGGGTGAAATGGAGGAAATCTCCGAACCAGCTGAAGTGGCAGAAGGAACAGGTGCCCCGGCAGTACAGGAAGGACCGGCACCGGATCGCGTGGCTGCAGCCCAAGCCGGATCAGGGCCGATCACCCACCCCTGCACCCTCGTCCGGGTACTCCAGGACATGGATACGTTCATGGGGGTGGATGGGAGAGTTTATACGCTCTCAAAGGGAGATATAGTGACGCTTCCCGAGCGGAATGCTGCGGTCCTTACCGAGCGCAACATAGTCTTAAATATCAACCTCTGCAAATAATATAGGTATTCGTCATCAGGACTATCGGTGAAATTTTCATGAAGATGCCAGCAAAATTTACGACCTACTGCCCCTTCTGCAGGAGCCACCAGGTGCACGAGGTCGAGAAGGTAAAGAAGGGCAAAACAACCGGTCTCCACTGGATTGACCGGCAGAAAGCCCGGAGAGGCCATGTCGGGAACCGGGGTAAGTTCTCCAAGGTGCCCGGTGGCGACAAGCCGACAAAGAAGATCAACGTCCGGTACCGCTGTGTCACCTGCAAGAAGGCGCACCTGCGCAAGGGTTACCGTGTCGCGAAATTCGAGCTGACGGAGTAAACGAACATGGTAAGCCAGATCAGGGAAAACCGGAGCAAATTCTTAAAGGTAAAGTGCCCCGACTGTGAGAACGAACAGGTCCTCTTCGAGAAGGCCAGCACAGTCGTCAAGTGCGTAGTCTGTGGCAGCGAGCTTGCAACACCCGCAGGCGGACGTGCGAACATCAAGGCCGAGATCGTCCAAGAGCTCCAGTGAGTCGTCTCATGGCAGACAGGGAGTGGCCCCAGGAATCGGAACTGGTCGTCTGCACGGTCGAGAACGTCAAGGACTTTGTTGCCTTCGTCTCGCTCGATGAATACGGCGGCCGCCAGGGGCTCATCCCCATATCAGAGATCGCCACAGGCTGGATCAAGTATATCCGCGACCATATCCGCGAGGGCCAGAAGATTGTCTGCAAGGTCCTCAATGTTGACCGGTCCCGCGGCCATATTGACCTTTCTTTAAAAGACGTCAACGAGCACCAGCGCCGCGAGAAGATCCGTGACTGGAAGAATGAGTCCAAAGCGAAGAAGTGGCTCGGTTTTGTTGCTGAACAGACAAAAGAGCCACTTGTCTCGATTGAGGATGTCATCTATAAGAAGTACGGAGCGTTCTACCCGGTCTTTGAGGATCTCGTCATTGATCCAGACACAACGTTAAAGAAACTCGGTTTTTCCAAAAAGATCTCCGAGATCCTCCAGAAAGTGGCTGGCGAGAGTGTCAAGGTCCCCCATGTCGAAGTAACCGGCCACCTTATCCTGGAATCGACACGTCCGGACGGCGTTGAGGTGATACGGAAGGCGCTCGAGAAGGCAAGCGGAACAAAGAGCGCCGGTGCAGAGATTGAACTGTTATACCTTGGCGCACCCACGTACCGCATCAAGGTAAAGGCCCCGGACTACAAGGCAGCCGAGAAAGCGATCGAGAAGTCTGCCAATGCAGCGATTGCGGTTCTCGAGAAGGCCGGTGGCGAGGGGAAGCTCGTCAAGAAACCCAAGTCCGGGAAGTAACATACAATGACCGGCCGTATACGGCACTGCCCGGCAGACCATATCTATACCCTTTCTTTGACCTGTCCTGCCTGCGGGAAACCGACAACTGTTGCCCACCCGGCGCGGTTTTCACCCGTGGACAAGTACGGCAGGTACCGCAGGCTGGCAAAACATGATTGAGGACATAACGGTCCGGTATGCCGATGGCTACCCGGAAAAACCCCTTCTTAACCCTATCCTGATTGAAGGGCTTCCTGGCATTGGGCAGGTAGGAAAGCTCGTTGCCGAGTACATGATCCACATGCTCCCGGCCGAAAAGATCGGGGAGATCCACTCTATCTACTTCCCCCCTCAGGTTGTTCTTGAAGAAGACGGTCTTGCACGGCTGGCGAGAAACGAGATCTTCCTCCACCGCGAGGAGGGGAAGCGCGATGTCGTTTTCCTTGTGGGTGACCACCAGAGCACGTCAGGCGAAGGCCACTATATCCTTGCGGACTGTTACTGCGATATTGCAGAGGAACTGGGCGTGAAACAGATTTACACCCTCGGCGGTTTCGGGGTAGGTCACCTCGTCAACGGGCCGCGGGTGCTCGGGGCAGTGAACAAGAAAGAGCTCCGTCCCCCGCTGGAAGCCGCCGGCGTCACGTTCGACCGCGACGAACCCGGTGGCGGGATTGTCGGAGCCGCCGGTCTGATCCTCGGACTCAGTGCCCCCCGGGGGATCGATGCCGTATGCCTCATGGGTGAAACGAGCGGATATCTCGTGGACCCGATGGCAGCTGCAAGCGTCCTGTCGGTTCTCTCGAAACTGATCGACCTGCCTGTGGACCCGACCAAGCTCAACGACCGTGCCGCCGAGATGGAGAAGGCCATCGAGAGCATGGTCGAGGGCGAGAAGGGGAAGGACGAGGAACTGAATTATATCGGGTGATGCCGGTTCGTAATGAACGGAATGTTATTCTTCTTTTGATCTCCACCCTTCATTCCAGGGTTCATTCAGTATGAGCAGGCGCAGTGAAATGGATACTATTGCTGCGAGCGGGGACTCGTGTATACGAGTAGCCAACGAAGAGGATATCCCCTGGCTTGCCCGTCACCACCGGCTGATGTTTGAAGAGATCCAGGAGAGTAACGGCACCGTTCCGGATCCCGGAGTTATGACGCTACTGGAGAAGGAATATGCAGCAAAACTTGCCCGCGAATTCAAATCCGGAACCTGCATTTCATGGGTCGCTGGCGACGGTGACCGGATTATTGCGAGCGGTGCGATCAGTATTATGCAGTATGTTCCGGTTCCCCACGATCTCTCGTGCCAGGTTGCTTTTCTCCACAGTGTCTACACGGAGAAAGAATACCGGCACCGGCATCATGCCACCTGTATCGCACGGAAAGCGGCCGACTTTTGCCACGACCGTGGGATCAAAAGGCTGTACCTTTTCGCAAGTAATGCCGGAACCCCCGTATATGAAAAGACCGGCTTTGTCCCCGTCCCGAATATGATGCTGCTCCTCCAGTAACCGGTAACGAAGCAGAAGATCCATACGCCCTTTCGTAAAAGTTAGTCCGGCTTATCCTTTTTGCAGGAATGCGATAATCTCCCCGATATCCGGCACCGAATGGATTGGGTACACCCGTGCGAAGATGACGCGCTGCCTCTCATCAACAATGATGTTCACCCGCTCGGAGAAGCCGTTTGCGTCCCGGAATATCCCGTACTTCATGGCAACAGCACCATGCGGCCAGAAGTCGCAGAGGAGCGGCGTCTCCTGTATCCCAAGGCTCTGTGCCCATGCTTTTTTGCAGGGAATGGAATCAACGCTGATCCCCACGGGCACGCAGTTGTTCTTAAGGATCACGTCCCGTTTGTCTTCGAGCGACTTCATCTGCGCTGCACAGAACTCTGTCCATGCGAGCGGGTGGAACGAGAGCAACACGCGTTTTCCCGCCTGCTCGTAAAGATCGAACGTCTTGTCATTCTGGTCCTTTAAGGAGAAGTTCAAGGCCGTGTCACCGGGTTGTATCATTCCTGCCTGCATCAGGGATTCACCTTGATCGGGACGTTGTCGCGGGAGGTGATGAGTATTTGGGTAGTGATAGTTACCTCCAGGGCAGGGTTGGGAAAAAAGGTACACCGTCCGACCCCCCCAACCCGATATATCCTGAAACTGCCCTGCTGACGCCCGTTCTCCGAAGTAAAAATGGTGTGATGTCACGGGAAATTCCGATTTTTTCAATGGGTGGCTGGGGGGGTCGGGCGGTGTACTAAAATTTTCAACAGGGCCGGATGCATTCGGGCTCGCACAACGATGCTGGTTTCCCGGAGGAGATTACCGACGAAAATCGTTCCCCTCATTCTACCGGATCCCCTCAACAGCACCAGTGGCGTGCTGCAAGAAGTACACCGCCCGACCCCTGCTCCCATCAATCCTGCCAATTCCGGTCCTGCAGAGCATGATCCAGATCCCGTTCATTTTTCCGCAGGATCCTGTACCGATACCCTGATATCGGATCATCTGAAATATCCGGGTAGTATTATGACCGAAGAGTTCTCCGACATTCCCCTCTTTATGGACCAGATGGCCGACTCGATCAAGAAGTCCGCGGCAATGATCAGCAGAGAGGAGACCTCGGCGTTCTTCAACCGCCTCCTCTCGACACAACGGATTTACATAGCCGGGGCCGGACGGTCCGGTATCATTGCCCGGGCCTTTGCCATGCGCCTGCTCCACCTGGGCTTCGATGTTTACGTGGTCGGAGAGACCATCACCCCGGCCCTCCGCACGGGCGATACCCTGGTCATGTTCTCCGGATCCGGGGAGACCCACACCATGGCAACGTTCTGTGAGACGGTCAAAGGGCTCGGGGGCATTGTCTGCCTTGTCACGGCATCGCCCGAATCGACCATGAGCCGGATGGCCGACTGTGTCGTGAACCTCGGGGACCTCACCGGGTATTACCATGGCGATACCGCGACATTCGAGGAACGGCAGGTGACCGGGCAGTACCGGTCAGTGGAAGCCTCCTTTGCCCCGCTCGGGACAATGTTCGAGACCCTTGCGCTGGTTTTCTCCGATGCGGTCATCTCTGCACTGATGGAGGCACGAAAGGAAGGGGCCTTTGAACTGAAAAAACGCCTCTCCAATACTGAATGAGGGCCGGGTTACACTAGAGCCCGTCCCGTGGTTTTAACCCCTGTGTTTTCCTATGGTCTGATAACAATGCATGTCACCGCCGACCTCCATATCCACTCCCCCTTCTCCATTGCGGTCTCCCGCTTCATGCAACCTGAGCAGCTCATCAGAGGCTGTGTAACGAAGGGGATACAGGTTCTCGGCACGGGGGATGCCCTCCAGCCGGACTGGCTGAACGGCTGGGAGCCGTTCTACGACAACGATGCCGGCATCGTGATAGTCCCGCAGGGGGAGATCGAGGACAAGAACCGGGTCCACCACGTGATCCTTGCCGCAGATCCGGGCCAGTTCGACCAGCTCCGCGACCTGCTTGCCGGTACCTGTAAGAGCTTTGTCACTGCGGGAAGGCCGCATGTTTACCTGAGCGGCGAGGAGATCGCCAATGCCGCCCACGATGTCGGTGCGCTCGTCGGCCCGGCCCATGCGTTTACCCCGTGGACAGCCATGTACGCGTACTTCGATTCCGTCCCGGCGTGTTATGGCACTGCGAAGATTGATTTCCTCGAACTCGGACTCTCGGCCGACAGCTCCTATGGTGCGGCAATCCCCGACCTCTATGATGTCCCGTTCCTGACAAACTCGGACGCCCACAGCCCCTATCCCGACAAGCTCGGCAGGGAGTTCAACCGGATCTGTGTCGGCCAGTCGACAGCAAAGGCCGTGCTTGCCGCGATCCGGGCCGGGGAGATCGAGATGAACGCCGGGTTCTTCCCGGAAGAAGGGAAGTACAACCGCACGGCCTGCACCCGGTGCTACACGCAGTATTCCCTGGAAGAGGCAATCCGGCACCAGTGGAGGTGCCCGGCGGACGGCGGGATCATCAAGAAAGGGGTGTCCGACCGGGCAAAGGAGCTTGCCCACGGCAGCGAAGCCCGGCCCCGTCCCCCCTATGTCCGTGTCGTCCCGCTCGCGCAGATCATCCAGACCATGGAAGGGGCATCATCCCCGAACACGAAGAAGTGTAAAGCACTGTATGCACGGATCATCGAGTCGTTCGGAAATGAGATTACTGTGTTGATTGATGCACCCGCTGCCGCGATCCGGGCGGTACACCCGAAGGTTGCGGACGCGATCCAGGCATTGCGGGACGGCACGCTCACCCTCCACCCGGGTGGCGGCGGGAAGTACGGTACCTTCTCGCTGCGAGGGGACCGCTGATCCTCCCGGCACTCTTCATTTTTCTTTTCAGGATGGCTTCTGCCAGCAGGCACATCCTTTTTCCCGATCCCCGCATCATTACTAACAGGAAGAGAGACCCGTGGAACTCGGACTGATTGCAAACATCCTGATCGTCTTTGCCGTTGCGCTCTTTGTCGGGATGGTCTTCAACCGGATAAAGGTGCCCCCGCTCGTTGCCTTCATCCTCACCGGGGCGATCGTAGGTCCGTACGGCTTCTCAATCATCAAGGGTCAGGACCAGGTCGCAAGCCTCGCGGAACTCGGTATCATCCTCCTGCTCTTCACGATCGGTCTTGAGTTCTCTTTCAAGGACCTCTGGAAGATCCGGGCTATTGCCATTGTCGGCGGGATGCTCCAGGTCCTGCTCTCGTTCTTCTTCTTCTTCGGGCTGGCATTCGTCCTTGGTCTCCCGATAAACCAGGCGATCCTGATGGGCTTTTTGTTCTCCCTTTCAAGCACGGCAATCGTCCTCAAGCTCCTCCACGAGCGGGGAGAGATGGACTCGCCCCACGGGAGCATCGCCCTTGGAATCCTCATCTTCCAGGACCTGATGGCCATCCCGATGATCATGGCGATCCCGTTCCTTGCAAGCATCCCCCAGCTGGATCCCACCCCCCTTCTCTCTACGGAAGCCCTTGTAACGCTTGTCATCGAGGACCTTGCCATTGTCCTCGTCCTTATCGTGCTCGCGAAATGGATCATCCCCCGCGTGATGCACGAGATCGCGCGGACCCGCAACCAGGAGCTCTTCCTCCTTGTGGTCATCCTGACCTGCTTTGGTGTTGCGTGGATGGTCTCGTTTACCGGCATGTCCCTTGCCATCGGCGCCCTGCTTGCCGGCCTGATCATATCGGGATCCGAATACAGCCACCAGGCAACGAGCATCGTCCTGCCATTCCGCGACATCTTCACCAGCTTCTTCTTCATCTCGGTCGGCATGCTGGTCGATATCCGCTTCCTCATTGCCAATATCTGGATCGTCCTCTTCCTGATCGCGATTGCCATCCTCGCTAAGGCACTGCTTGCCACCGCTGCCCCGCTTGCCCTTGGCTATCCCTTGCGCACGGCGGTCATGACCGGCCTTGCGCTTGCGCAGGTCGGGGAGTTCTCCTTTATCATCGCCCAGAGCGGCTTTGCTGCTGGTATCATCCCGTCCGGGATTTACCAGACATTCCTCATCGTTGCCCTGATGACCATGGCTGCCACGCCGTTTGTGCTGGGGATCGGCCAGCCGCTCACCGGTTGGCTCTGCAGCAAACCGTCGCTGGCCCGGATAGCCCGCGGCACGTGCATTGTCGACGAGAACGGGAAAGGACCGGAAAAGGCCGATCACCTGGTCATCATCGGGTACGGCGTCACGGGCAGGAATCTTGCCCGCACGGCAGCCCGCTCAGGCGTTGCGTATACCATCGTTGAACTCAATCCCGACCTTGTCAAAGCCGCAAGGAACGAGGGGGAATCCGTTGTCTTTGGCGATGCAACGGCCGGTGGGGTCCTCTCGCATGCCGGTATCCCTTCAGCCCGGATTGTCGTTGTTGCCATCAACGATCCCGTGGCTACCCGGAAGATTGTTGCCCTCTGCCACAGCCTCAACCCGGCGCTCACTATCATTGTCCGGACACGGTACGTCAGCGAGGCAAAAGACCTCCATTCCCTTGGTGCCGATGAGGTCATCGCCGAGGAGTTCGAGACATCCATCGAGATCTTCACGGTTGTCTTAAACAAGTACTTCGTTCCCCGGGACCAGATCGAGACCTTCATCCACGATATCCGGGCCGACGGGTACCAGATGCTCCGGAGCGGGAGCAAGACACAAGGGACGCTCAACGACCTCGTGCGCCATATCCCCCATATCACCATCACCCCCCTCACGGTAGAGCCCGGTTCCGCCCTTGACGGTGTGACGCTGGGGGGGTTCAACCTGCGGAAACGGACAAACCTCCTGATCCTTGCAATCCGGCGGGGCGATGTAACCATCACCAGCCTTTCCGGCGAAACACAGCTGATGGGTGGGGATAGTGCCATCATCTACGCAACCCCTGAGGACATCGCCCGCCATGCGCACCTCTTCTCGCGCCCCTCGTGATCCTGACCCCCCGGGTCCTCTGCATCTTACGACGGTTCCCCCCTCGCGGATATCGTAAACATTAATGGAAGATGCACACCAACATGATCTCTCAATGCTCAAAGTACATCGGGATATCTGTGGATATTGCGGATGTTGCGTCTCGGTCTGTAAAGAAGGCGCCCTTGAACTGATCGATGCGTACCTGTCCGTTGAAGAGAACTGCACCAGTTGCGGAGTCTGTGCAAAGGTCTGCCCGCTCGGGGCCCTGGAGGTTGTCCATGAAAAGCAGGTATGACGTCCTCGTTATCGGCGGAGGGCCTGCAGGCGCACTCGCAGCACAGACCGCCGTGGAGAAAGGCCTCTCTGCCTGCATTGTCGAGAAGCGCCCCGCAATCGGATCACCGGTCCGCTGCGCAGAAGGGATCGGCAAGGAAGCACTCACGGAGTTCATCGAGCCTGACCCCTGCTGGATATCGGCGGAGATGGCCGGGGCAACCATCGTTGCTCCCGATGGATTCGTCATGCAGCTCTCCTCGAAGATGGCCGGCGGCAAGGTCGGGTATGTCCTTGACCGGAAGATCTTCGACCGCGAGCTGGTCTGGAGAGCTGCCGATGCCGGTGCTGATGTTGCTGTCAAATCCCGTGCAGCAGCCCCCATCATGGAGAATGGCGTTGTAAAAGGCGCAAAAATCGACTATGCCGGCAAGGTGACCAGCGTCCGTGCAGAAGTCGTGATCGCTGCTGACGGCGTTGAGTCGAAGTTTGCGAAGTGGTGCGGGATCGACACAACCGTGCCGGTCCGGGAGATCATGAGCGGCGTCCAGTACGTGATGACCGGAATTGACATCGACCCGGAATCCACGGTGTTCTATCTTGGCAACGAGGTTGCCCCGGAAGGGTACCTGTGGGTCTTCCCCAAGGGGCCTAAATCGGCGAATGTCGGGATCGGGATCTCCGGCAAGAAGAGCGGCGACGGGCACCGGGCAAAGGACTATCTTGACAAGTTTGTCAAGAAGACATTCCCGAAGGGAAAGACCATCGAATATATCCCCGGCGGTGTCTCGGTCTGCCGGCCGCTCGAATGCACAGTTACTGACGGCCTGATGCTGACCGGCGACGCTGCCCGCGTTGTCGACCCGCTGACCGGAGGTGGCATCTACAATGCGATGTTCACCGGGAAGCTTGCGGCACAGACCGCTGCAGACTGCATCGGCAAGGGCGATGTGTCGAAGAAGGCCCTCATGGCCTATGACAAAGCCTGGCGTGCCTCCAAGATGGGAAAGACCATCGACCGTAACTACCACATCAAGGAATACCTGATTAAACAACCCGATGAGAAACTCAACGAGATCATCCACTCGGTCTCGAAGATCGATATGACAGAGTTCACCACCTTAAACCTGGTAAAAGAGATTATCCGGGTGAACCCGAAACTGGTGCTGGAACTCGGGGCCCTTGCGGCCTCACTCCGCTGATTTTTTGAGCTGTTTGTTGAGGAGCCGCAGGCAGTCGTCCTCGGCCTCTTTTTTCGTGAACACGGTAAAGATATCGCCCGGCTGGATCTTCACGTTCCCGCTCGGGATGATCAGTTCTCCCCCCACTCTGCGGATTGCGATGAAGACAAAGTCCTTCACCTTGAGCTCACGGATCTCGCGGCCGACAATAGGGGCCCCGGCTTCCGCAACAATCTCGAAGATTGTCCCACCGGGAATGGATGCGAGCTGCTGGAGCTGCGGGTTCTGGGTCCAGTAATAGAGGCGTGCCGCGACGAGCTCGTCCGGGTTCTCGCTGATCCGGACCCCGACTTCCTTGAAAAAGTCCGAGTGGGAGGGCTGGTTGACAATGGCGACGACGTTGGGGACCCGGAACTTCTTTGCGAGCCAGCAGGTCATCAGGTTGACCGAGTCGTCGCTCGTGGTTGCGATGAGGGCGTCCGCACGGTCCATACCGGCCTCCTCAAGCACGCTTTTGTCCGTTGCATTACCGGTCACGGCCATAACATCATAGTGCTCGAGCAGCTCGCTGCACCGGGCCTCGTCCTGGTCGATGACAACGACGGTATGTGCATGCTCTACCGACTGCCGGGCAAGGTTTCTCCCGATCCCGCCAAGCCCCACGATGACAATATACATGATTACCGGTTACCATCATCGCCATTGAAATATTTTGCGCATCAACCGGTTGATGTGATCTGCGGGGTCGACGAAGCAGGAAAAGGCTCGGTGCTGGGCCCGATGGTGGTTGCCGCCGTGGGAGCGCGATCGGAGGACGCTCTCGACGACCTCGGGGTGAAGGACTCGAAACTCCTTTCAGCAAAGGAGCGGGAACGGCTCTACACCCTTATCCGGAAACGGTGCAAGGTCGCAACGGTCCGGCTCGACGCAAACGAGATCGATGCGATCCGTACCGAGATGACCATGAACGCCGCGGTTGCCCGGGCCCATGCCCAGGTCATCACGAAGCTCTCCCCTCACTGTGCCTATGTCGATGCCTGCGATGTCAACATTTTCCGGTACGCAGAGATGGTGAAAAGCCACCTGGACAACCATTGCGAGATTGTCTCAGAGCACCATGCCGATGAGAAGTTCCCCGTGGTCTCCGCAGCGAGCATCATCGCCAAGGTGACAAGGGACCGGGCAATTGCCACACTCTCGAAGAAATACGGTGACCTGGGGAGCGGGTACCCCTCTGATCCGGTCACGATCCGGTTCCTCAATGACTGGATTGATGAGCACCGGACGCCGCCCCCTATTGCCCGTAAGAGCTGGAAGACTGTTGGTGCGATCCTTGCCCGGAGATCGCAGAAGAGTCTGATGGATTTCGGCTGAAACTGATCGTTAAAGATCGGGTCTGATGACCCTCAACAGTTCGAAGATCTGTAGCCTGCTCTCCATTTTTGGGTTATCAAGAATTATTATGGGTGTAACAATAAAGCTTCAGGTCTGATGGCCTTCAGCAAGTCGAAGAATTGCTCCGCAATTCTTCTCCTGCCTCGGGTTTTCAACCCTCGGCAACTCGAAGAGCCTTCGGCTCCTCTCCTATTTCGGGTCTGATGGCCTGTTGGTATCAGCAGAAGCCCTTTATCTTTCCGGAACTGCCATATATGATAATGGACTGGCTGTTGATCGTTGGCGTTATTATCGCAGTATACGCGATGATCGCGTATTACATCAAGACATTCCGGCTCTGGGAAGACCACATTGTCTTTTACGGGCCGATCCTGGCGATCAAGACGGACCGGGTTGGGTTCTTTGACTGGTTCACCCGCTATAGCCGGTTCTTCCGGTTCTACGGCACAATCGGGGTTGTGATGGTCATCGTGGTTTCGGTGCTGATGACCGTTATGCTCGTCCTCTCGCTCCAGACAACGATCGTCCACCAGCCCGAGCCGACAGCGGTCAATGAGCTCAGAAACGTCCTTGCTATTCCCGGGGTCAATGAGTTTATTCCCCTGACCATCGCTGTCCTCCTCGGCCTCATTGTCACGATGGTGGTCCACGAGTTCGGCCACGCCATCCTCTGCCGCATCGAGGGGATCCGCGTGAAATCCATGGGGATTCTCATTCCGGTTGTTCCCATCGGCGCCTTTGTCGAACCGGACGAAGAGGACCAGGAGAAGACAAAAGGTCTCGCGAAGATGCGGATGTTCGGTGCCGGCATCACCAACAATATCGTCCTTGGTATCGCGTGTTTCTCTCTCCTCGTGATTCTGCTCGGGCTTGCTGTCCCGCTCTCGACGCCGCTTATCAGTGGTATCTATCCCGATACCCCTGCGTCTCTCGCAGGTGTCCCGGCAAATTCGGTGATCAAGGAAGTGAACGGCATGAAAATATCCACACGGGACGATGTGGCATCGGTCCTCGATACTACCCGGCCCGGGGATACTGCAACGCTGCTTGTCGAGAAGGACGGGATAGCAGCTACCTGTTCGCTGACCCTTTCTGCATGGCCGGCTGCAATCAGCAACAAGACCAGTGGCTTCATGGGGGTTTCGTATTACGATGCCAGCCAGCTGAAACGGATCTTTGACAACCTGTTAAGCCCGATTGGATTTCTTGTCCTCCTTGCCATCCCGATCTGGGTGATCCTCGACCCTGCCACGTACGGCTCGTTCATGATCCTGATGAACGACAGCGCCGGCTCGGTGATGTGGAACACGCCCTTCCCGCATTTCTGGCTTGTCATCCAGCTCCTCTTCTGGTGCGGCTGGTGGAACCTGGTTGTCGGAACCTTCAATGCCCTCCCGCTGGTGCCGCTCGACGGCGGGTATATCATGAAGGAGGGTGTTGACCGGATCCTCGACAAAAAAGGACTGCTGAAGTATTCCGGGCACGTGGTTGCGGCTGTCAGTTATGCCATGCTTGTCGTTATCATCGCGATTTTCCTGCTGCCCAAAATCCTCCATATGTGAAGGAACATCGCGCCCATGGTATAATTCATAATTTTTTTATCATAGCAGGGTGCACCATCATTTCTATGGATAAATACAGGGATGTTTTCTCTTTACCTTGGATTGTTCTTGTGATCCTTGTTGTGGCAACCTGTCTGATTGCCGGCTGTTCACAACCCGGTACAAGCGGGCCGGCAGGTGCGGCAAAAGGCCCGGGCGGTTGCGATTCGGCGGCAAGCTGTGCCGCGTACTGCCAGCAGCACACGACTGAATGCGACCAGTTCTGCAGCGCTAATCCGGCAGCCTGCGGCGGGGCCATGGGCGGTGCACCCAGCGGTGCAGCATCCGGCGCCGGTGAGATGGGTGCAGGGACATCCTGCGCTGACGATGCCATCAAACAGAAGATGGGTGCGGTCATGAGCTCCGCTCTCGTTGACCCGCCCGCACAGGCACGGGGCATCAACTGGATGACCAAGACCCTGCCTGCCAGCAACCCCTATGCCGGGACGTACTATGTCATCGGGACGGCGTTCGGCCCCGGTGTTGATGAGACCGGGTGGCAGGGAGAGGGAGCGCCGCAGTATACTGCCGGGAAGATGTACTGCACGTTCGGGTACTGGGACAGTGTCCCGAAGGGCAAAGGTGCAACTCTTGGGTTGGAGACTCCATCCGCATTCAGCACGGACAAGTATGACCTGACCATTTTCTGTGCGAATTTCTCTGCCCCATCGCAGGCTGCCATGACCGCGGCCCTCCCGACGCTGACGATGACCGAAAGCGAGGCGCGTGATTACTTCTACTCCGTCGTTAAGAAAGATTTCCTGAACATTGACGGCAAAACCATGACAAAAGCAGGGAACATGT
>Ga0302252_1000091_pt1 | contig 117078 bp, 89 predicted proteins | sample AAG_RA_Leu_MG_FD_193511 | JGI IMG/M metagenome (GOLD analysis project Ga0302252, IMG submission 193511) | Enriched activated sludge microbial communities from anaerobic digester in WTTP, New Holstein, Wisconsin, United States - AAG_RA_Leu | ecosystem: Engineered > Bioreactor > Anaerobic >... | reverse complement strand
AGGCAGGCCAGCTGCACTGATCAATGCTGTTTCCGAGAGTCCAGATGGCTGGCCAGACGCCCCTGCCGTGAGGCAGCCTGGCTCGCACTTCGAGCCTCCCGTACCGCCAGCTCGCTCTTCCTCTGGTAATGAGGCTTGCCGATGTACAGGCTGCCGTCTTCCCTGCCAGAGGGCCTTCAGGGATGGTGTAATCATCATTCCGCCCTTCGATGATAAGCGTCCCCTTCTCCACCCGGGCGTTTTCGAGGCGCGCCTTCGTGTAATACTGCAGCTCGCTGTTCCTCACGTATCCAACTTCGTAATCCCACTTTGAGCTGTCAGGGAGTCCGTCCCTGTCGAACTCATCAGACCAAACGAGCCTCAACGCCAAGTCGCGCGCATCTGACGGCGATCCTGAAAAAAGCGCCACCGAAGCGAAAAGCAATAAGACAGCGCAGATTGCGGGAATAAAGCAAAGTGCCGCAGATTTACCCTTCATGATGCGACAAGCCTCTCTTTTCCATTCTTGCTATTATAGCACGAAAAGGCCTATTGCGAGAGGTGCAGGAATGCCGGAAAAGAATCTATTTACAGACACCGATGAGCATGACGTGAGGAGGTGCCGCTGTGAAAGAGAAAAGCAGCCGCGTTGCGAAGGGAAAATCTGCCGATGCAGAGCCTGGATCTGCCGTGAAGAAGAAAGGCGCCGCCGGGGGAGCAGAAACTCTGAAGCTGAAATGGACGAAGGAAGCCAGGTTGCAGATCTTTCCAAAGCGCGGATATCCTTACGAGGGATATGAGCCTCCCAGGGACCCGGACCGCCTGCTCCGGCTCATGAAAAAGAGATACAGCGGTTATCAGCATGAGCTTCGCTCAGATCTCGCCGAAGGTGACGCGAAAAAGCTGATGAAGGCCGTGAAGCCGTTCATGAACAATGCGGAAGACCCCGGCGAAGTCGACTCGGAAGCGGCTGCAGCGGTGCTGCTGGGGATCAACGAGGTGCACCCGTATGTTCAGGAGGAGAGAGCGCCATTCTGGATTGCAGACTACTGGGTGGCACTGAAGGGGTGCGCTTTCGCCCTGCAGGTGATGGTGAGAACGTTCGGCCTCGGCATAAGCCACAACGACAGATACTACGACTCAGGGAGCGAGTTCGGCGAGGCGCCTCCGAGCTATTCGTGGCTTTCCATCGAGCAGGGCTGCTCGCCTGTCTTCGAGGAAGGTAACGCCTCGCTCCCGTTCACGATCAGGTTTCATCTGGCCGCGACATCTGATGAGGATTACGAGGCGGCAAGGGCATGGGCGGCAGAGATCAGGCCGTCTCAGCCTCTCACTGTCAGGTGCGCGCTCGCCTGCACATTCCCCGACGAGGAGCAGTGGGGCCTCGAGGCCTTCAGGGACTGCATGGAGATGCGCAAGAGGCACAATTCCTTTCCCAGTTTTGGCAAGCCGCTGCTGACAGTTCTGAAAGACCCGGCCTCAGCGCTTGAGCTGATCAGGAATGCAGACCTGACTGAGCGCGAGCTCTATTACGGAGCCACCATGCTGGACAGTATGGGGCCTGCCGTAGCTTTCCCGCTGCTGTGCGCTCTTCTCGATGCGGTGGAGCCTTCATACATGGACAGCACAAAAGAGGCTCGCCGCATGGGAGCGAGCACTATCGCCAGCATAGAAGGCGAGGCAGTAGCCGCATATCTGATAAGATACTGCAATGACAGGGACATAAGCCGGATAGCGACAGATTACATCAAAAAGCACCCGAGGCTTTCAATTTCCCCTCTGCTGGCTGCGAAAGACTCGAAGAAAGCTCACAGCGACTACATAGAAGTGCTTCTGGCCTCTGTCAGGAAGGCTCTCGGAGCCGAAGAGGCGGGCTCGGTCCCTGTAGAAAAGGAGAGCCCGAATGTCGCGGTAGAGAGTGACAGCGGCGCACTGCCGGCCCCACTCAGAGAGGACATATCGGATCTGCCCTCTTCCATGCCCTCCTTCTGGGAGATTGGAGCTCTGACGCGTCCGAGGCTAAGCAAGACAGGGAACGCGCTCCCTGATCCCGCGATGGAGAGGCTTGGAAGATTGTGCGCGGCAGCAGGCGCCGGAAGAAAGGTCCAGCTGCTCATAGAGGCGAGGGATTCGCTCGACAGGATCTCATTTGACGGCTTTCTGTGGGACCTTTTCTGCAGCTGGGAGATGGCAGGTGCGCCGTCAAAGCACCGCTGGCCCCTCGACGTGCTGGCATACCCCGGAACGGATGATCTGCTTTACAGGCTCGCCGTAAAGGCTGCAAAGTGGAATAATGAGCACCAGGCCCCGAAGGCCTCAAAGGCTTACGATGTCTTTGCGCATAACGGAAGCGATACAGCTCTTGCAATCCTCTACGCATTTGCCCAGACTGAAGGAGCCGGCCACCCGAGCGGCGCCGAAGAGCTTTTCAACGAGGCAGCGGAGAGACAGCGCCTCTGCACAGAGAAGCTGGCCCTCAGGGTGCTGCCTGATACAGGCCTCGATCATACAGGCTCGAGGACCTTCGCCTTCTCATCCGGCGCATTTCGGGCAGGCTTCGATGACTCACTCCAACCTTTCCTGACAGGTCCTGACAGCGTAAGTGTGGACGATTTTCCCCAGCCTGATGGAGAGGAAGACGTCATGCTGCTGCGTGAAGCGAGGCATTGGTGGGACTCTGCGCGCATGTACGTATCATTCTACGGGAATCTGCAGAGGCAGCTCCTCATTGACGGCTCTGATTTCGACAACTATCCTTCAGTGGACTGGAAGGCCGAGGGATTCATGCTGTTCATGACAGGTGGAACTTACGCTCCCCACCTGGTGCGCAGCACAGTCTTCGCAAGGTTCGACTCCAATCTGCCTTACGGCTATGTCCCAGATCGCAAATGCACTGCCGTATTCATAATTGCCGACGACGGCACGCCTCTCGATCACAGGGAAAGGCCGATCACTTTCAAAACCAATTCGGCTGTGATGATCCCGTCACCTTATCAGGATTATCCGGGAAATCTGAGAGCGATGGCGAAGATATTCAAGCGGCTCAACCGAAATCTTCTCTTCGGAGCGTTCAAAGCTCCGGATTGATTGCCGGCCAGCCCTGGCATGCCCGGAATGACAGGCTTCGATGGTATTCTGTCAGAACAGGCTGAATAAACCGGATCGAAAAGAAGGACATGTTATGCATCCATAGAACGCATGTCATGCGGAAGACGGTTCATTGACTAGGAGGTTTCAATGAATAGTTCGTCTTTTATTTTTTTGGATAGAGACACCGCACAGACAATGGAGCAGATTGCAGAGCCTGGAAGTCAGGTATCTGCAGAGTATATCCCGTACGAATATACCCCGCCTTCTGACATGTCGCAGGATGCTGAAGTGAAAGTCCCTGAAGACGTTTCAAGCTTCTTTTCACGCCTGACATCAAAGAACGACAGCACGCTCGCCACTTCTCCTGCAGAATCGCCTGTAATGCATGAAACCATGGCCGACATCAAGAACATCGCCTACAGGATAGGCTGGCTCGACGGCCATGAAGAGCTCAGGAAGAAGTTCATCGACAGCTACAAGCTCCGGTACAGAAGCAGAGAGGAAGATTACGAGAGGAAAATAATGATGCTCTCGCATCTGCTGAACTGCAGAGATGTCCGGATCTCGGAGTACATCGAAGAGAACAGGGCTCTGACGGCTGAGCTGGAGCGGTACATGCAGAAAGTCGGAAACCTTGAAGGCACCATAAATGTCTTGAACATAAAGCAGAAAAGCGCCGGGAGGATCATCGAGGAGAAGACGCTGGGAAAGAAGAAGGTCGAGAAGCAACTGGCCCAGATTATGAAAAACCTCACGAGGGTGGTCAGCTCCAAGAACGCACAGCTAGCGAGGCTCAACGCCGAAAAGACGAGGATAGAGTCCGAGCTCGAGAAGCTCACGGCAGAGAATGAGCAGATAGAAAACGCCTTCCTGTCGATGCACAATGATCAGTGCATCACCGCAGCCTCCCTGGAGGAGAGCATGGTCCGGGAGGCCCAGCTGCAGCTCGAGCTGGACAGGATCAAGGAGGAGCTTGCCGAGCTCAGGAAGACCTCACAGAAAAGCTGGTGGAAATTCTGGGCAAGAGCATAGAAGGCTCCTGTTAACGTTTAAAAGAGGCTCCGGCCAGATGGCGGGGCCTCTTTCATTTCGGCGCCGGGCTGCAGGAGCAGTCGGAGCGGCCGTTTTCAGGCCTTTAAAAATAGCGCGATCTTCCGATATATATGGTGACAGGAAAAAGAGAAAACAGGAGAATACATGGCACAGTATGGTCTTTCCAAGTCCCTGGAGCTCCAGACTCTGACAAGAACCACACGTGATCAGGCAGACTCCCGTTCCGGCAGATGCAGAGGCGCCGCTGCAGGTGATGGCTTCAGCTTCAAAGAGATGGTGAAGTCGCTGTGCCGGCAGTATGCGGAGCCCGGCGATACCACCATCGAAAACAGCGCAGAAAAGACCGCCGCTTCCGAATCGCCTGTCCAGGTGAAGACCCCATTCTCGTCATCGAGACTGGCAAATCTCACACCTGAAGAGACTGCCAGGATAAAGAGCATCCTCTTTTCACAGTGGAACCCTTGCGACAGCGAAAAAGCATCGGTTGACTCGTCGACGGTGAACAGCGCGGCTCTCTCCAGAGGGCTGAGGACCTTCAACAGGATCTACTTCAACAGGGATACAGATTCGATAACACCTGAGACCACCAAGGCTCTTCAGTATCTCGAAGGCGGAAACAGGCTCATCGATTACAGAGACCTCTCAGGGAAGAACCCGTTCGCCGACAAGACCGCCGAGGGCCTTGCCCTGTATGAGAAGGTCAGGCGCCAGGGCCTTATGGCTGTCTCGTCAGAGACTCAGAAGGTCAGCGACTCGGAGAGGCTCGACGTGGTGGCTGCGGCGAAAGTGCTTCAGAGCCACGGATTCAATGGAACCGAGCAGAAGCTCGTCAAGCTCGCTACACACATCGAGAGCGCCGCAAAGACGCACAAGGTTGATCCTTACCTGATAACCGCTGTTATAGCGCAGGAATCGGCGTTCAACCCCGGGGCAGTCTCGGCCTGCGGCGCCCAGGGCCTCATGCAGTTGATGCCCGGGACAGCCCGTGAGCAGGGCGTATGCGATCCCTTCAATATCAAGGAGAACATAATGGGCGGCACCAGATATCTGTCGAGAATGATCAGCTCCTTCACCGATGTGCCGAAGGCCCTGGCGGCATATAATGCGGGACCTGGCAGCGTGCAGAGATTCGGCGGCGTCCCGCCCTTCACCGAAACCGTCAACTACGTGTCGAAGATATCTAAGCTCTACAAATCTCTCAAATCAAGCATAGCCGGAGCGCAGGTATCGCGCTGAGCGGGATGGATGATTCCTTTCACCGGTCAGGCTCAGCAGAGTAGATTCTTTCCTTTACATTCTGCCTTCACGGAATGCATTGTGAAGCTCCCTGATCTTCTCCGGGAGCTCTTTTCTCAGTATATTGCCTGAAAACAGCCATTCGAGCCTGCGTTCAACAGGCCAGCTCGCGTATTCATCTATCTGTGTGCGGCTGACCACATAGCTGAAGCCTTTCTTTTCCTCTTCCATCATTTCTCCATAATAAGACGCAGATGCTCGACATCGCTGATATCCTGCCTGCGTCCCGCATATATCTTCATCTCTATGAGATCGGGGAGCGAAACTATGGGAATCCTCTCTTCCCCGATCTCCATGCTGACTGCGCGGGCCTTCATGATACCATAGGGAACAGGCGAATCAAAGAGTATGTCTATCTCTCCGATTGCCTGGACCTCACTGTAGAAATTCATCGCTTTCATGCCCTTTTCAGCAATCCAGGACTGCCTCTTCTCTTCGATTGCAAGGTCCATGGGATCTACGGGTATTTTTACCTTGTAGCCCCACTGCATGAGGCATCCAACCAGCTTTTCTATGGTATTCCTTTCCATTAAAACCATAATATCTATATCATAGGTCATCCTGGGAATGCCGTGGAAGTTGACAGCCATACCTCCAACGACAATGTAGTCAATGGCCAGTCTGTTGAATTCCTTGAATATGCTTTTGTAATCAAGTTTCATATCTCATGACGCTGCAATCATGTCTTTTGAACCGGGATCTCCTCTTCCTTATCATACCATATCAGTTGCTGTATTTCAAAATATGCCTGTTTTTCGTCAAAGATAGTGATTTGACTGCCTGGCCAGTTGAAAAAGGCGGCGCCGTTATGGTGCCGCCTCTCTGTCAAGATCGTATTTCCAAATTGCTAGAAATCCTGCAGCGTCGACAGATCGACATCATCGAGCGGGATGAGCTTTGCCGCGCTTGCGCTGTCAATCGGGCCTGATTTCTTCCCGTGGCCGTTTCCTCTATGCGCCGTCGCCGTCGCAGCGCAGGCCTTCGTCTGCACAGGCGCTTTCCTTTCTCTTCGATCGTATGTCTTCACAGCAGCCGCTCTCCCTCCCTGGAAAACCCCGGCGCTGCCTGCCGTCAACCTGAACGATCCGACCAGCTGGCGCATCTCCTCGGCCTGCGAGCCGAGCTCCTCAGCTGCGCTGGCTGACTCCTCTGAATTGGCGGCATTATGCTGCGTTAGCTGATTCATCTGCTCTACAGCGGTGTTGACCTGATCAATACCTGTGCTCTGCTGCTCGGACGCCGCTGCTATCTCGGCCATCATCTCACTCACCTTGTTGACCTGGCCGGCTATCTCGTTGAGGTTATAAAGCACCTCCTGATTCAGGCCCACTCCGTTATCGGCGTTTTTCAACGCCTCCTCAATCATGTTCGCAGTATTCTTCGCCGCTTCAGCGCTCCTCATGGCAAGATTCCTGACTTCCTCGGCCACGACGGCGAAGCCCTTTCCTGCCTCCCCCGCCCTTGCGGCCTCCACAGCGGCGTTCAATGCGAGAAGGTTTGTCTGGAAGGCTATCTCGTCGATTGTCTTGACGATCTTGGCTGTCTGATCAGATGAGTTCTTGATGGTCTTCATAGCGTCAGAAAGCCTGTTCATGCTGTCCACGCCCTTCAAAGTAGTCTTCCTCGTGTTCTCTGTCAGGCTCCTGGCCTCTATGGCGTTTCCTGTATTCTGCTTGGTCATGGATGCCATCTCCTGAAGAGAACTGGATATCTCCTCGAGTGAGCTGGCCTGCTCCGACGCTCCCTGGGCCAGCGTCTGGCTCCCTGTGCCTATCTGCGACGCCGCTGAAGCCACCTGGTCAGCCGCCATGTTGACCTGCTGCATGCTCGTGTCCAGGTTGACGGCTGCAGTATTTATCGCTTCCTTGATCCTCGCGAAATCTCCCTTATAGTCGCCTTTCATCCTGGAGGTCAGATCCTTGCCGGCCATCCCCTGAAGCACATCAGACGCCTCGTTGATCGGGGTCATGATCGTGTCGAGGAGATGGTTGATGTTACCCAGCATCTTTCCGTTGGCGCCTGAGTATTTCGTCGTATCGGCCCTGACATCGAGCTTTCCTGCAGTGGCGGCTTCGATGAGCATGTTGACGTCGGCGTTTCTTATGTGGACCGTGTCAATCAGATGGTTGATACTGACCTTGATCGTGTTGTAATCTCCGTGATACTCTTCGGTGACCCTCGGAGGAAGCTCTCCCTGGGCAAACAGGTCCATCGCGTTCGTCACAACCCTGAGAGGCGTAACTATCGCATCGAGGGTGTCATTGACTCCCTTCACAATCTTGCCGAAATCACCCTGATGCTTCGACGCGTCGGACCTGGTCGAGAGCTTTCCGTCCAGCATCGCCCTGGAAAGGTTTGTGAAGTCTGATATGAGGCTCTTCAGGTTCAGCCTGACCTGCTCTACAGTCTCGTTGATGAACACCTTCTGGCCTGGGAACTTTTCGAGAGGTGCTTCGAAGTTGCCGGCTCCGAATTCGTTCACGCATCCCATGGCCTTCCACATCAGCTCCACATGGCCGAGCACCATGTTATTGATTCCATCTGCCACATTTTTAAAGGAGCCCTTGAAATTGTCGGCAGGTATGAGAGAATCTATCTGCCCCTTCTCATGTGCATCCGCCATTGTACGCATCTCCTGCACGAGGTTTTCCAGGTTTCCCTTCAGGCGATCTATTATCTCGTTGGCCACAATCTGCTTGCCAGGAAGCCTCTGAAGGTTCCTCGCAAAGTTCCCCTCCGAATACTCGCCGACTATCCCCAGAATTGTAAGGATGTTGTCCACATGGAGCTTCACAGACTCATTGACTCCCTCTGCCATCTGCCTGTATACGCCGACAAAGGCATCGTGATTGATGTATGAATCGATGTCGCCTGCCTTCTGCTCCTTGTACATTTTATGCATCGATTCCACGAAGAGGTTGAGCGAGCTGATCAGGGCGTTCAGGTTGTTTTTGACCTCGTTGAAGTCGCCCTTGTATTCCTTTGTAATTCTTGGAGGCATCTCGCCATGCGATATCTTGTTCACATAATCTGCCGCGGTGTTGAGAGGGCCGATTACTGCATCGAGGGTCTCGTTGATGCCTGCTATTATCGTTCTGAAGTCGCCCTGGTGCTTCGAGGCGTCTGCCCGCGTCGTCAGCTTCCCTTCTGCCGCCGCCTGCGCGAGCATATAAGCGTCTGACTTCATTTCATTTATTGCGCCGACAGCCTTGATCAGGTTTCTGGAAAGAACGTCCTGATCTGATTTCGGCGTTATCGAGACAGACAGATCTCCTCTCGATATTGAGTCGATCTCCGCGGAAAGCATTTTGATATAATCGATGAGCCCCCTGAAGGAATCTGCCATGGCCCCTATCTCGTCATCGCCTCTGTAATCGAGAGTCTGGTTCACATCGCCCATGGCGATCCTGCCGGAGACTCGGCTGATCTCCTCGACAGGCTGCAGAGAGCTCCTGATTATATACCAGGTCAGCGGAACCGATACGACCAGCAGTGCCACCCCTATTATCCATATGAAGAGAACAAGCTTGTTGACAAGGTCATTGGCGCTTCTGATAGGCGCAAGAAACTCCTCGTCGTAAATGCCGCCTCCGATGACCCAGTCGAGCGGCGCGAAATAGACAAGCGCCGTAGTCTTGTTACGGGCCTGCGCCTCCCCGGTGTTCTTCCAGGGATATCTCATGAATGAGACTCTTCCATCGCCTGACTGAGTGGCCTGGGCTATCATGTCCTGAATGAAGTATTTCCCGTTTGCATCAGTCATGTTCAGGATGTTTTCACCGTCACGCTTTCCATCTTTGGAAACAATGTACTGGCCTTTATGCTCGCCAGAGCCTTGAATTACAAATATATACCCTGTCTCACCGACCTTTGTATCAATTATGGACTTCTTCAGCAGCGCCATCTTTTCGGCAGACTGCCTCCCTGCCTCTGCCGTGTCATCAGCGGGCTTCTTTCCCGATTCTGCCATCAGATTGTAGTTTTTTACCAGCTGATACGTTCCCTGGACTATGCCACCCAGGTTCTCCTTCCCCATCTTTTCAAAGCTGGCAGTCAGCGAGCTCACCAGAGCGGACTTCTGAGTCGAAAGCACGATCAGAACCGCCGCAATCGGCACCAGGACAAGTATGATGCCCAGTGTCAGGATCTTAGTTTTCAGTTTCAATTTCTTCATCTTCCTACCCCTTTCTATCAATGTTACGAATCAAGATCCCGGTCATCAATCATACAGACATCATCACCCGCCTTCCGTCAATTTTCAATGAGACAAGAATAATTATCAATCACAATTCAGGTTTCAGTCCTCACCAGGCATTGAGGATATTCAAGCGGCATCGCCTGCTGCAACTGTTTCGGCACTCAGGCCAGTGGATTCCAACTATGTAATCGGAATATATCCTGTTTAATTAATTTATTTTGGCTAAATAATTTTACAGTTAAAAGCCGGCAATAACGCCGCACACATCTGAAGTGATCCTGACGCGGATGAAAGGGTTTTTCCATCTTTTGTCAAAAGAGTCTCTGTTATGAAAAGCCTGCACAAGATCAAACTCGATGTCTTCAAAGTGAGCTATCGCCTCTGCCGCCCCTACCAGGAGAAGATAGACGATTTCTATGATCACGGAGGCATCCGCTTCCAGTGGGACATGATCAAGCAGGCCCATATGCTCAGCAACGACCAGACCCTTCCAGCCATATGCGGCGATTGCCCGCTCAACCTTTACTATACGGCAGAGGGCTGCCAGGGCGATCTGGAGGGTCTTACGGTGTTCCTGAAAGTGCTGGCCCGCTTCAAACCCGATGCAGAGCTGCTGAAATACGGCCTTTATGATGACATACTCGATGTCGATGCGGTCAGAACGATGCTCGGAGAGATACTCGACGCAGAGAAGTTTCTGGAAAAGATGAAATGGCCGATAGCCCAGGTATTTTTCGGCGGAGCCCCTGTGGCCTATCAGAACAGCGACGGCACGGCGCGCTATATCTTCTATGAATGGGACGGGGAAGAGGAAGAGACTTTCACGCAGGGCTCTGAGGGATATTTCTGGGGGCGCTCCCAGGAAGGCATCATCGTCAAGGACAACTTCGGGAACAGGATACCGGGAGTGTTCAGGAGGCTCTACCGCGAAGGCTTCGGAGTCTATGGCGAGTATTTCGACGGGAAGCTCCACACCTTCGTCCCTGTCATGGGCCATTTCCCTTCGTGGGACGATCTGCAGCCGGGAAGAAAAAGCGAGCTCGTTTCAACTGAGCTCGCCGCGGTAACTGTCTTCCAGGATGTGCTCGAGATCTTGAAGACCTTTTCACAGGAGGCGCTCAAAAACAACACAGGCCTTCACTTCATAAACCTGAGCTGAGCTTCTCCTCCTCCAGTCTACTGTCCCTCGATATATTTCTTCGAAAAATCGCTTATCACCGGAATTACCACATATTCCCCATTGTATGTCTTTATTGCAAAGAGAATTGCTGCTATGAACCATGCAAGGCCTATCAGGCTGGCAATGATTCCAATGAGGCATCCAATTCCCGGTATCACTGACAGTATTGATGCAGCCAGACTTATCGCCATCGCTGCAAGGCCCAGAAAGAGAGCCTGCCATGCATGATAGCGGCAGAAGTGGACGCTCTTCTTGTCGGTGAAGATGATGAACAGCGCTACAAGGGGGATCGGATAGGAAAGTGCACTGAAGAGCTTGTCTTCGCTTTTGATTTCCTCGTCAGCCATTGTGATATCCTCCTTCCTTACTGAATTTATGTATTCTGTTGTTTCTGCACCTCATGTCATTTTCCTGCTGCATCGTGAAGAGGGTCTGATGAGAGGAGATCGCGGCCTTGTAGAGAAATGTAGGGGATAGAAATACAGAGATACAGCCTGCGATGAAAATAGACAATTTCAATCTCGAGAGCATAAAGGAAGTTGGAGCGTTTCACTTCAACTTTGCCGGCAACGCCGTCGGAGGAGGCGAGTGGTGGAGCGTCCACTCAGGCGACAGGAGGCTCTTTCACCTCCGCGTCAGCTCCCAGTCGGAGATTGAGAACATCTATGTCAAGCAGAAGCACTATCCGTACTACTGCCCCACCGAGCACGAGCACTTCTTCTTCTTCGAGGACGGCCTCTACCAGGTCACGCCGTCCCTCGTGGACCCTCTTGCCGAGATGATAATCCTCTATTTCGTGCAGATGACCAAGAAGCTGAAGCCTGAGATCCGCCACATCCAGAAGGAGTTCGGGCAGAGTCTGTCAAGGTTCGACGAGCTGCTGAGGAAGAAGGCGGAAGCTGCCAGGTCGGCGCAGAGCGTCTCTACGGAAGTGCCGAGGATGGAGCCTTCCAAGGCCGTCGATCCCGAGAAGGAAAAAGATCTGCAGAAGGAGCGCATGAGAGAGAGGCGTCGGAGGCTGGGTCTACCTGAAGAGTCATAGCACCAGCCTCAGATGCATTCACGAGCATTGCAGAAGCCCTGCCGCCCCGAGGAGCCCGAAACAACCTGTCAGCATCATGTCCCCGAACGGCGCGGCTTCGTGCCAGCCAAGGCTGCGGGCCATCGCGCGCTTAGGTCCGGTGACGGCCACAAACGGGAAAGGCCTCATATCCCTGTATTCATCCAGGATTACGCATCCATGACCTTTCTCGCCAAAGACCTCCTCATGAGTGAGCGCCCCGCTGCTGAATCTTTCTATCAGCGCTCTGAGCCTCTCTCCGTCCATGAAGCAGGTGTGGTGCTCCATGAACCCAAGAACCCTCCCCTTCCTCATCAGAGCCGCGAGCACGTGCTGGTTGCCGACATTGACCACCACGGCGCCGTCTTCCTCTTCCCTTCTCTTGACGGCGCGATCATACAGGCATCCGGAGATCGCGGCCGGACCCGTATCCATAACTGAGCTCTCCCTGACCCTGGACTGCACTGCTTTCATCCTCGTAAAGCTCTCAGGGGCTGTCTCGAACAGAAGCGTATCGAGAGGCTGCTGCCTGGACAGAAACTCCCTCCAGTAGGCGAATCGGATCTCCCTGTTGCTGCCCTGCAGGCACTCGCCGTGATCCTGCACCGCTATAAGGAAGCGCGAAGGGGCCGGCCTGCCGTACTCGCTGAAGAGTCGCACGAGCGGTTCGAAATCCACGTCAGAGAGGCAGAGCTCAGGCATGTCAGAGGGCGGCCGTTCGACTATCTCGATGCCCCTGGCGCGCACCTCGTCGAGGTTGTCCCTGAATGTCTTCGCAGCTTCAGGCGTTGAGTAAACCGCAAAGCCCGCCTTTATGTGCCTCTTTATGGCGCTGCTGAGGAAGCCTGAGCCCATGTTCGTTCCTGACAGGAATATGGGCTTCCCCAGAACAGTGTTCTGCTCCACCTTTCGGGCAAGAAGCACCGCTCTGGTTGGAACAACTGCCTTGATGCAGTTCTCGAGCTCCATGCCCTGCTCGAAAAGCAGCACATCCTGCGTTCCTGCACCAATGTCGACGGCGCACACACTTTCCATGACATATCACTCCTGTTCATGTAATCAAGAAATTTGTACATTATTTCTACAAGAGGGTTTAGCAAACCCTCTGCCTAATATTCCAATGAAATCCGTTCCTGCATCGAAGCAACGGCAGCTGCTCTTTGATACGGAGAGGAGGCCGCGATATGCCACAGTTCGGGATCAACTTTCGTGAGTTTTTCAGCCGCTACTTTGCTGACCACGATGACACCTTCCTGTCAAACCTCGGAGAGATGATAAGCGAAGACGCCGACCCCAGAGAGATAGCGGCACTGGCAGACTGGCACTTCAGAAACTACATAATCGAGGCCGTCACTATAGCGATGCAGCTCAACAATGAGAAGATATACAACGACGTGATGGCCATGCTGGAGGAGCGGGACTATAACCTGAGAGCCGATTCCGGAAGGGAGAGGGTGTCCCGCTCGCCTGAGTTCAGGGAGACTGCCGGCTACAGAGCGCCTGAAGAGCCTGAAACAGGCGGCATGCCCTATACGCCGACCCACATGGACAAGCCTCCGAGGCCGTACCAGGATCTCCCCGTCATGGGCGGCACGCAGGGAAAAAGGCTCGATGATCCCTCGTCGCTGATGGGCTTCGGCCCCCAGAGAGGATTTGAGAGCCATCAGCAGGGAAGAGGACGCCAGTCTGAATACGACGAGATGCCGTCATACGGTGGAGTCCCTGATGTCAGGGGGCTCAGGGACATGCGCAAGATGGCAGACAGCGGAGGCTTCAGCGAGCCTGCGAGCGACCTCGACGGAGAAGAGCCTGCACAACCCGAAGACATCAACTTCAACGGATAGCCCGGCATACCGTCACTTTCCGGCTCTTGCCGAAAGGAAGGCGGCAGCCTCTTCGAGCCTGTTCATGGTCCTGTAGACGCCAAGAGCCTCCATCGCCTCATAGAGCGGGAGCGAGTCAGCCTCGCCCATCACCGCAAGCCTCAGAGCCATGTGAAGCGTTTTGCTCTCCGCCTTCAGACTCTCCATGGCCTTCCCGACAGTCTCCTTGAAATGCTCTACTGTCTTGATGGAATCAGCGCCATTCTTGAAGATCTTCCTGATCTCCTGAAGCATCTTCGCCAGTTCGGCGTTGGGAGCCCCCAGCTTCGCAAAGTCTTCGACCTTGTAATCAAGACGCAGTTTGAAGAGGAAATCCGTCCAGAATCCGGTCTCCCTCTCGAGCCTCTTGTATCTCTTCTGCACGTGCGGAAACAGCGGGCCCAGATAGTCTATCAGATCTGCCGACCTGTGAGACAGATAGGCGCTGAACTGCGGCGCGTCCATCGTGGAGATGTATTCCTGGTTTATCGTGTTAAGCTTGTCGTAGTCGAAGGCCGGACCGGAAGTGGAGATCCGCTCCGGGTCGAACTCGGCGATCAGCTCGTCCATCGAGTATATCTCGCTCTTCTTCACCTCTTCCGGCGTCATGCCCTCTACGTTCCGTGAATAACCCATCAGCGCGAGGAAGTTCAGAAGCGCCGGAGGCGTGTACCCGGCAGCTTTGAACCAGCGCAGCGATACAGGGTTCTTCCTCTTCGAGATCTTGCTCTTGTTCTTGTCGGCGTTCCTGAGAAGGGAGAGATGGTAGAAATCAGGGGGAGTCCAGCCGAAGGCCCTGTATAGCAGAACGTGCTTGTATGTCGACGAGATCCATTCCTCGCCTCTCATCACGACTGTTATCTTCATAAGATGGTCGTCCACCACGTTGGCGAGGTGGTACGTCGGATAGCCGTCTGTCTTCAGCAGGACCTGATCGTCCACTTCCGAGCAGAGCACCGAGATCTTCTTCTTCCTCGTGTGATCGAAGAACGATACCTCTTCCCCGGGATTGTCATGCGGGACCTTGAGCCTCACAACGTGCGGCATTCCCTTCGCTTCCCTGTCTGCGATCTGTTCGGGGGCCAGATTCCTGCACGGCGATTCGCAGCCAAAGTATCCCAGGGCTCCCTTCCGCGCCATCTGGGCAGCCCTCATCGAGTCGAGTTCCTCTCTGGTGCAGAAGCACTTGTATGCCCATCCCTTCTGAAGCAGCATGTCACAGTGCTCCCTGTATATCTCGTATCTCTCAGACTGCCTGTACGGCCCGAAGGGCCCTCCGCAGTCAGGGCCTTCATCCCATTCCAGTCCGAGCCATTTCAGCGTCTCAAGAATCGATCTCTCGGATTCCGGCGTGGAGCGCTCCCTGTCTGTATCTTCAATGCGGAGAATGAACCTTCCGCCTCTCGATTTCGCATAGCATCTGTTGAACAGCGCGATGTAGGCTGTGCCAACATGGGGCTCGCCTGTGGGCGATGGTGCAATTCTGAGTCTTATTTCTTCGGCCATTGTTCCTCCTGTTGCTGGCTGTCAAATCTTAATCATCTGCACGGATGGATCTCGAGCGCTCTGGGCAGCGACGAAAGCACATTGAGGGTGTTGTCATTGTTCAGCACGACCATCTCCTCGAGCCTCACGCCCAGGCCTTCCTCAGGGAGGTAGAGTCCCGGCTCAATCGTAAACACCATACCCGGCTTGAACCTCTCATCTCCTGAAGAATTGAATACGCTGATCCTCGGCTTTTCATGAAGCTCGAGGCCTACTCCATGCCCCAGAGAGTGCACATATCCGGTCGTGGTCCCCGGGCTCTTCTTTACTGTTGGAAAACCCTTCTTCTCGAAGAACTCCGAGACTTTGAGGTCCGGAAGCGATAGCTCCCCGTCTATCGAAATATGCCGCCTGGCAATCTCCAGCGCCTCATCGACTAAGGCGTATATCTCCCTGACACGCTCCGGCGCTTCTCCTACAGTGATCGTTCTGGTAAGGTCCGAGACATATCCGGAATCGAGGCTCCTCGGGAAGATGTCGAGCACTATGGGATGCCCTGCCTCTACCAGCGCATGGTTGTCGCCGGTGCTGTGCGGCACCGCCGCGTCTCCATCCATGGATATTATCGGCGTTTCTGCAGGGCTGAGGCTGTTGGCGGCCATCTCCAGCAGAACCCTCTTTCTCAGATGTCCGAGAGTCACCTTCTCGCCGGCTCCGTCGATAAAATGTCTGCCTTCCGCAGAGAGGCCTTTTATATACTGAAAGAGGCCTGTGAAGACCCTGCAGTTCCTGTCAGTCACCTCGGAAAGCTCATTTATCTCGTCTTCATCCTTTGTGGCGCGGACCATCTCAATAAGGTCACCCACACCTTCCACGAGCTTTATGAAGGCGCTCCTGCCGAAGCTCTGATGCAGCAGGTGGCTGTACTTGTTGTAGTTGTTTATGCCATAGCAGCATACCTTTCCCTTGATCCTGAAGTGGGAGATGAGCTTTCTGAAAAAGGCGAGGTCCCTGTCATTGACGCTCTTCAGACGCTTCGTCTCCTCCCTCGGCAGGATCTCTTTCTCATCGACACAGGGAAGTCCGCATTTCGCGGCCTCGCCGCTCTCCATCGAGTTGTGAATCAGCAGCGGCTGCTCGCCGCGCTTCTTCAGAATGACCGGGTTCGAGACGTGCGCGGTGCCCACGTAGTAGATTATGTCAGGGTTGCAGTAACGGGGACCGGTAAGAAAGATCCAGTCCACTCCGTACTGTTTCATAAGCTCATCAAGTTCTGATTTCATGGCACTCATTCCTCATCATTCCATATATGGCTGGATCGCAGCAGCGGAAATCTCAGACAGGGACAGGCACGGTAAAGCAGAAGCACGCTCCTCCTCCGGACCCGCTCTCAACCCAGATCTTCCCGCCGTGGCTCTCCACAGCCTTCCTGACTATTGCCAGGCCGATCCCGGCTCCTTCTGTACTGTCCGTTATCGAAGGAGCTCTCGTGAATACATCAAAGATTTTCTCCCTGAACTCATCCTCAATTCCGATCCCGTCATCGCGCACCGCCACCCTGTAAAATCCCTCTGTCTCCTCCCAGCCGGCCTCCACCCTTCCGGCGCCAAACTTGATAGCGTTCGAGAAGAGGTTAAGAAAAACCTGGTAGATGACCGTCTTGTCTCCCATTATCTCAGGCCATTCTTCGGCCACCAGGAATGCCGTCTCATTGTAGCCTTTCGTCATCGACAGATCGGACAGCGCATCGTGGATTACTTCTTTCAGACTGATCTTCCGCAGATCGCCCTTCTTCAGCGTATAGCGGGCATAGTTCTGCAGTGCCGCGATCATATCCATCGCCTTGCCGGCGTTTATGAGCGTCCTCTCTATAACGTATCTGGCCTCGCTGTCAACCTTTTCCCCGAACTCCCTGAGCAGTATGTCGCTGTATTCCCTGATGCTCATAAGCGGCGTCTTCAGATCGTGCGACACGGCGTATATGAAGCTCTCCAGTTCCCTGTTCTTAGCCTTCAGATCCTCCTCGGTGCGCTTCTGCTCAGAGATGTCCATCATAATCGTGGCATAACAGATCGGCTGCTGATTCTCCGGATCCCTGACGAGAAAGGTGGTTATATGCATCGGGATCTGCCGTCCCGTCTTGAAATGCCTGACCGTTCCCTCGCCTTCCCAGTAACCCCTGTCATGAACAGACGGCATCACGACGTTCCGCAGAAGCGACGTGCGGATATCAGAAACGAAGTCTTCTATCCTTAGACTGGGAATCTCTTCATTTGCATCGAGGCCTACGAGCCTTTTCCCTGCCTCATTCAGGTAGAAGACATTTCCCTGCAGATCGGCCATCCCTATGAACTCCTTGCTGTTACTGACGAGCGAGGCCAGTCTGCGAGCCTCCATCTCGGCAGTCTTGCGGCTGGAGACATCCACATTCACTTCAGCCACCAGCCATCTGCCAGATTTATCCTGGAAAGGCATGCTGGTAATCTGGATCTGGCGGCCGCCCTCCTTTACGAGGACTCCTTCCGTCACCGTTATGGCCTTCGTCTCGAAGGCCTTTGTCACTCCGCACTTCGGGCATATACGGTCGCAGCCTCTGAAATATTCGTGGCATTTGCGTCCGTGGTAATCTCCGTAAAGCTTTTTCCACTCCGGATCCACATAGACTACATTGTAATCTTCATCTATGATATCCAGGCCCGTCCTGGTGGCTCCCAGGATGAACTCCATCTTCCACGATATGTCCTGGAGCTGCTGCTCTGTCTTCTTCCTCTCTGTCACATCGCGCAGAAATGCCATGTGCGCGTCCTTCCCGTCCAGCTCTATGATGCCGCAGGTGAGCTCTATGCTCTTTTCGGAGCCGTCTTTGCAGCTCAGAGTGGACTCATGCAGGCAGGAGGCTCTGTGCTCACATACATCCGAGGCGATGATCTCGGAGAGCGAAGGCGATAGAATAAAGCTCGATGGCTTGTCGAGAAGCTCGCCGTCATCATAGCCCGATAAAGGCGCCATCGCGCGGTTCACAAAGACGAGCCTGTTGTCCTGAACGATTATGACGCCGTCGATTGCCTGCTCGACGAGCGTAGAGTACTTCGATTCAGACTCTCTGAGAGCTCTGGCCGTATCCTCGAGTTCTGTTATGTCCTGAGTGAAAACCATGATCAGATCGTCAGGCACATAGGCATAGTGGACAATCATACACTGAATGTTTCCAGTCGATCTGAAAGTATACAGCATCTTCCTCGCAAAGCGGCTCTTTTCGTCCCTGCACCTGTGCAGATCTGCCACTATATCGGGCCTGTCCCTGTAAAAACCGCCGGCCTCGATGCCAATTATGTCCTTTATCTTCGTCATCGTGATCACGTATGCGGCGTCGTTGAAGTCGATCAGGTAGATCCCGTCATCTCTTATCTGCCAGGTGTATGTCGGAATGGGGATATTCCTGTTCTGGTTGCCTCGCATCTGCTCGTTTCTCCTGAGCTCCTCCTCCACCTTCCTTCTCTCTGTCACATCAGAGATAAGCACGAGATCTCCGATCAGTCTTGCTGAATCATCGAAGACAGGAGTACCTGTAACAAAGCCTATCTTTTCATGACCTTCCCTGTCCCTGAACTTCAGCTCGTACTGCATGGAAGAGCGCCCGCTCATGGTGACCTTGAAGTTCTCAATGGCCTTCGCCTTGTTTTCCTCATCGAGCTGCGGGAGATCGGAGAGGCGCTTGCCTATCATCTCGTCGATTCTGTATCCCAGAAGCTCAGGCCCCTTCCTGTTTATCTCGACTATCCTGCCTTCGCAGTCGAGAAGCACTATCGTCTCAGGCGAGTTCTCAAAGATAAGCCTGTACTTGGCCTCGCTCTTCTTCAGCTTCTCTTCGAAGGTCTTCCGCTCTGTGATGTCTCTTATCGCTCCCACCAGGTGCGTGAGCTCGCCGCTGTTGTTCCTCAGCGGAGCCTTGATCGTGTTCAGGTAGTGGGTCTGCCCGCCGGCATCAGTGATGGGCTCTTCAGGGATCTCTGTCCGATGTCCTGTCTGAAAGACCTCATCGTCTTTCTGCCAGAAGAAGTCGGCTTCTTCCTTCGGGAAGAAATCATAGTCTGAGCGCCACAGCATGTCTTCCTTTTTAAAGCCGAGGAAATCGCAGAAGGAACTGTTCACGATAACCCATCGGTGCGCTCTGTCCTTTATGAATATGGGCTCAGGGATGGTGTCTATCACGGTCTCGAGGAAGCTCCTGTACTCGGTGAGCTCCCTTTCCAGGGAGACCTTGTTTATCGCCTTGTTTATCGAGTTGACAAGCCTCTCATACCGGGCAAGGCCCTCTTCCTTATTGAAGTAATCGCTTGCGCCCGCTCTGAGAGCCTCAATCGCTATCTGCTCGCTCCCCTGGGCTGTCAGAAAAACGCAGGGTATGTCTACGCCAATGCTCCGGAGCTTCTGAAGCATCTCGATCCCGTTCATCCCCGGCAGCTCATAGTCAGACAGTATCAGGTCAACGGTGTTGTGCTCGAGATACTGCAGAGCATCTTCACCTGTTTCGACGACGGAGACGCTGAACGATTCGTCGAGCTTTTTCAGGCGTGTCTTGATCAGCAGGCCGTGATCCGAGTTATCTTCAACAAGCAGTATCCGCTTGACCAGAGTCGTGTATTTACCGTTTGAATCCATATCAAAGCTCCGGATAAATTTTACAGTGATTCAGTCACCTCTGCCTCAATGGACGGAATAAGACATGATTGAAGGCTGGCTGTCCGGCACCAGATTACTGATGCCTAATCACTGGGAAGACTCACTGCCGCGCTCTTCCTCTTCAATTTTTCTGAGCCTTTTAAAAGACAGGCAGAACGGACAGACTTCCCTGTATGCAGTAAAAGCGGCTGAGAGCTCTTCATCGGGCTTCCCTCTCGAAAATCTGCAGACAGGGCAGATTGAGCAGACATAGCTGCCGATCTTGAGTATCTTCTTTTCCCTGCCTTGCGCAACGACAGAGAGAGACCACAGAAATGCCGACAATAATCCCGCCAGAAAACCAATCCACAGACCTATCAGAATTCCAAGCGCCATATATCCTCCTTGTGTGAAGAGACAAAGCAGAGCAGCTTCGGACATGGTGTATCATCGCATCTATTCGCTTTTCGCCGGCAAATACCTGTCTCATACAGCGGACAGGGCAGCCAATAGTTATCCATATCGGAAAAGTCAATAGACGAGTACGTCCCCTATTTTCTCACACGAGACCGAGGAAAAACATGAAAGTAATCGAATTCATGGAGGTGATTCAATGCTCACAGACGCAGGTCGCATAATGAATAACACAATCGCCACAATGATAATAGATTCCATCGATGAGGGAATAGCGCTCATCGACGAGGGAAACAGGCTGATATACTGCAACTCAGCCTTCAGGACGAGGCGGGAGACAGCCCTTCAGAAGATAGACAACATTTCGGTAGTAAAGCTGTATCCCAGCCAGAACAAAGATGATGTATTGCATATCATGAACTCCCTCAGAAGCAGGCAGGGCCCCGAGATTATGCACCTTCTCGTCAACGACGACAGAGGGAGGCAGTTCTCCGACACTTTCAGCATCGCCAGAGACGCATATGGAGAGATCGCCGGCATAATAATAAGAAGCAGCGAGGTGCTCTCAACTGCAGTGGGTATGGACGGCAAGACCTTCGCGCAGAAATATGTCTCGAAGGACATGGGCGAGATCCAGAAAGACAGGACCATAAGAGAGATCACGAACAGGAGGAAGAAGGAGATAGCGGCTTTTCTCGATTTTTCATATGCCGCGGACTCTGAAGAGATGGACGCACAGGCCCTGCTGGAGGCGCTGAAGGCGATTCTGGCAATGTTCTCCCTGGAGGCAGGGGAAGTGAGGAACCTCGATTCGAAGAAGCAGCTCTTTTCAGCCCCGGTAATCTCTTACGGCCTCTCTGACAACTTCATCAGGAAGATCACGCACATGACAGTGGACAGATGCCTGTGCGGACAGGCCTGCAGGGAGAAGAAGATCCTCTTTTCGAGTGATCTGGCCGCAGAGCGGACCATAGCCTGCCCGCACTGCATTGAGGAAGGCTTCAGGACGTCGATTGCGATCCCGATTTACACCGACGACGAGCCGACTGCCTTACTGCACCTGGCGTCGTTCCGCAAAAAGGCGATTGACGACGAGGATCTGAAGCTGTTCGAGATCATCTCCAACCTGTTCACCCTGCTGTTCAACCAGAAGCGGGTAGTCGAGCGGGGCTCCCTCGCAAAGGAGTACCTGAAGGGAATAATCTCTGCCAGCACAGATCCCATAGCGATACTGGACAATGAAGGTGTCATCATCGATATAAACCCGTCGCTGGAGAGAGTGACAGGCATCAACAGGAAGAGCATACTGAAAGCTCCATTCCTGAGGCTTTTCCCCGAGGTGGCGAGAAACTACCTGAAGGACCTGATTGAAAAGGTCTTTTCCGACGAGAGAGTCCCTGAGTTCGACACGTTCCTGCTCTCCGCCGCCAACGAGCAGCTCCCTGTAGGGCTCTCCCTGACGCTGCTCAAGAAGCCGGACGAGACGCCGATGGGAGCCGTTGCGCTGCTGAAGGACCGGAGCGGTGAAAAGAGCTTCCAGGAGAAGCTGAAAAGAATTAACAGGGAGTTTTCATCGATCTTCACGCTGTCCCATCTGTTGACGCAGAACATGACGATCAAGGATTTTATCGAGAAGACCGTTCTGGAGATCTCGAAGCTCTTCGACGTGATGCAGAAGGCCTCGCTTTACGAGGTGAAGATTGGAGTCGCCGAGATGCAGCTCGTGGCAGGCATCAATGTAAACGCCCATATCATGGAGCACGAGCGTATCGTGCCTCTCAGAGAATGCCTGTGCAGCAAGGTCATCGAGAGCGGCGAGATCCTGGTGACCGACAGTCCCGGCAAGGACATGGACTACCAGCATCACCAGGACCCCTGGAACATAATCATTCCGATCAGGAGGCTCGAGAGGGTCACAGGACTGCTCGTGCTGTACAGCAATAAGAAGCTGTCCCTCGATCCGGCGACGATGCAGCTCCTCGTCACATTTGCGAACATCGTGGGCGCTGCGATGGAGAAGAGCCATCTGGTGAGCGAATCGATGATCCTGTATGAGAAACTCAAGAGAACGGGCCACGCCATTTGAGCCTACTGCAGCACCTTCGCTATCTCGTCGACGTTATATCTCATCATCTCTATATAGTCATATTTCGGAGGAGCCCCCATCAGGCTCAATGTGAGAACCCTGATCCCGCACTCTTCCGCCAGCACCTCGGCCGCCTTCGGGGAAAACTGGGGCTCGGCGAATACGGCCTTCGCCTTGATGCGCCTGAGCAGCGCCACGAGATTCTTTATCTCCACAGGTGTGGGTTCCCTGCCAGGCGTCGTCTCTATCGCTCCGACCTGCTCGAGTCCGTAATCCCTGGCAAAATAGACCCAGGCGGCGTGCTGTGATACGAAGCGCTTTTCTTTGAAACTGCTGACTTTTTCCCTGATCTCCCTGTCAAGAGCCTCCAGCTCTCCCCTGTACGCGGCGGCGTTCTTCTGATAAGCCGCCGCGTGAGCCCTGTCTATCTCCGAGAGGGCCCTGCAGATTTCATCCACGCCCTTTTCGGCTATCCTGGGAGAGAGCCAGATATGCGGATTCCCATACTTTCCGCCGCCGGCGCCTTGACCTTCATCGTGCTCTTCAGAGCCGATTATGTCACCGATGCCGCTGGATAGTTCCAGCACGCGCATGTGCGGATTGGCAGACGCCTCGATCATCTTGTCCTTCCAGAATTCGAGTCCCAGGCCGACCACGACCACCAGATCGGCCCCGCTTACAAGCTTGAGTTCCCTGGGCGTCGGCTCGAAGACATGGGGACTTATGTTCGGAGGGATAAGGGTCTCAACGGTCACATATTCGCCTCCCACATGCCTGACGAGGTCCGCGACAGGCAGTATGCTTGCCACCACATTGACAGTCTTTCCCCGCCCAGATTCTGCCTTGCACGATGGGATCATCACCGCGGCAAAAAGGCACAATACGAGCAGCAGTGCGCCTTTCAATCCACATGGGTTCATCTTCCTCACCTCGCATTTTATGAAGCGCCCGCGGCTCTTCATAAGCTGATGGAGCATTCCTGCATCATGGTTCTTTGTCCAAGCGCCATGCACCTTCCGCCGCCATCCGGAAAGGCGCTCTCCGACCCCGCCACCGCTCGCTCCCTTTCCGCTTCACCTGGCTCCGATCCTACAGGAATTCGAGACCCGGCCAGGGAATAACATGCATCACCATATCACAAGGAGATTAACCGCAATGGATGAAAAACTCTTGCAGCTCACAGCCAATACAATCAGAGTCCTTGCCATGGAAGGCGTTCAGAAAGCCAACTCAGGCCATCCAGGGATGCCAATGGGAACAGCCGACCTGGCTTCAGTCCTCTGGCATCACTACCTGCATTTCAACCCTGAAGACCCTGCCTGGCCCAACAGGGATCGATTCGTGCTGTCGGCCGGCCACGGCTCAATGCTTCTGTATTCACTGCTCCACCTGTTCGGCTTCCAGGTAACAATGGACGATCTGAAGAGTTTCAGGCAGTGGGAGAGCAGAACGCCGGGCCATCCAGAGCGGGGATGCCTGCCAGGTGTGGAGTGCACGACGGGGCCTCTCGGCCAGGGCTTCGGAATGGGAGTGGGAATGGCGCTGGCCTGTAAAATGCTCGCCGCCAGGTTCAACAGGGAGGGCTTCCCGATCTTTGACAGCAGAGTCTTCGCTATCGCCGGAGACGGATGCATGATGGAGGGCGTAACGGCTGAAGCGGCTTCTCTCGCAGGCCACCTGGCCCTCGACAACCTTGTCTACATCTATGACTACAACCGTATTACGATCGAGGGCTGTACAGATCTCGCTTACTCGGACGATGTCGAGAAGCGCTTCGAAGGCTATCACTGGGCGGTTCACCGCGTGGACGGCCACAATATCGGCGAGATCTTCGACGTGCTCGGCAAGGTATTGCAGCAGAAAGGTAAGCCCCAGCTCATCATCGCGACGACGCACATAGCCCAGGGCAGCCCGCACAAGCATGATCAGTCCGAATCGCACGGCTCGCCGCTCGGCCCTGACGAAGTGGCAGCTACTAAACAGAACCTCGGCTGGCCTGCTTCACCTGATTTCCACATCCCGGCTGAAGTGAAGGAGTTCTGCGGCGGGAGAGTCGATGAGGCGAAGAAGCAGTATGATTCGTGGACTGACTTGTACGCCCGGTGGAGAGCGCAGTATCCGGAGCTGGCTGCCGAGCTTGACATTTACACGGAAAAGAAAATACCCGAAAGCCTCGCCGACGAGCTCGCCGCCAGCATCCCGGCAAAGGACATGGCGACGAGGGCTTCATCCGGAGAGGCTCTGAAGATAATCGGAAAGGCAGCTCCGTTCCTGATAGGCGGGGCAGCCGATCTGGAGCCGTCGATCAAATGCCACGTTAAGGGAGCCCCGTCACTACTCCCTGGCCACTTTGAAGGCAGAAACATCCACTTCGGGATAAGGGAGCACGGAATGGGCGCGATTATAAACGGGATGGCCCTCTTTGGCGGGATAATCCCCTACGGAGCGACGTTCCTGGTATTCTCGGACTACATGAGACCTGCAATACGTCTGGCGGCGATGATGAAGCTCCAGGTGGTTTATGTGTTCTCGCACGACAGCATATTCCTCGGCGAAGACGGCCCCACCCACCAGCCTGTCGAGCATCTGGCAAGCCTCAGAATAATCCCGGGGCTTACGGTGATAAGGCCTGCCGATGCAATGGAGACGTCCTTCGCGTGGCTTCAGGCTCTCAAGAGGAAAAACGGTCCCACCGCGCTCGTGCTGACAAGGCAGAACGTTCCTCTGCTGAAGAGGCCTGAAGGCTTCAACCACGGGCTGCTGGAGAAGGGCGGATATATCCTGTCCTATTCATCGAAGCCGATGCCTGACATAGTGATGATTGCCACCGGGTCGGAAGTGCATGTGACAGACAGGGCGGCCTCTCTTCTCAGGGAGCAGGGGATCGACGCGAGAGTCGTGTCCATGCCCTCCCTCGAGATCTTCGAAGAGCAGAGCGAAGAGTATAAAAGCTCGGTCATCCCGGACGGCTGCCGTCATATGGTGGCAGTGGAAGCCAGCCACACGAGGGACTGGGATCGGTACCTGAAAGGGGGGCTCTTCATCGGGCTCAGCACCTTCGGGCACTCGGCTCCGTCCAACGTCCTGGCAGACAAGCTGGGCTTCACGCCGGAAAAGATAGCCGGGCAGGTTGCAGCCTGGTACGCCGGAGTGGAAGGCGAAAAGAGCAGGGTCAGTTGATGTATTTCTGAATCACCTTTATAAGTATCTCGGGGTTGAAAGGCTTGCGGACGTAGTCTACAGCCCCGAGCTGCTTATGGCGCTCCATCGTGGTCCTGTCATCGAGTGAAGTCAGCATGATGATGGGGATGTTCTTCACATCGTCCTGCGATTTGATTATCTCCAGCACCTTCATGCCGTCCATCAGCGGCATCATGACATCGAGCAGGATCAGATCGGGCTTTTCTATGTTTATGATGGCCAGCAGCTCCGCGCCGTTCGGGAAGACGCTGATGCGGTATCCTTCCTTCTCGAGGTAGAGCTTCAGCATGTTCGATATCAGATGATCGTCCTCGGCGATGTAGATCGTGCCCTTCTCGTCCTGCCTGATCTCCGAGGCGTCGTAGCCGTCGTCTGCATCCCTGTTCCGCTTCATTATCGTGACGAGGTCCCGGTAAAGGATGAACTGGTTTCTGCCGCTCTCCTTCGCATAGTAAAGAGCCTTGTCTGCGTGAGAGACGAGAGCCTTTTCATCGTCGCCGTCTTCAGGGCATGTGGCAAGGCCTGCGCTGAAGGTGATCTGAATGTATTCGTCGGTGCTGGGGTGCCTGATCTTCCATTCCTTCATCTTGTCGAATATTCTCCTCAGCACGAGGTGGGCGTCTTTCAGATCGGTCTCAGGGAGGATCAGCGCAAACTCCTCTCCTCCGTACCGGGCCACCACATCGACGCTTCTGAGCTGGGCTATCAGGAAACTGGCCGTCTCGCGGAGCACTGTGTCTCCGACCATATGGCCGTATGTGTCGTTTACGTTCTTGAAAAAATCGAGGTCGATTATGACAAGAGTGAACTTTCTCTTGTACCTCTTCCACCTCGTTATCTCGTCCTTCAGCTTTTCATAGAAATACCTGTGGTTATATGTCCCAGTGAGGCCGTCCCTGACGGCCAGTTCCTTCAGCAGCGTTGTCCTCGCAATCAGGGCGCCGACTCTTGCGACGAGCTCTTCGGGATAGAATGGCTTCGTTATGTAGTCGTCTCCGCCGACTGAAAGGCCATGGATGCGGTCGTTGAGATCTGTCTTCGCTGTGAGAAACATTATCGGAAGGATGCTGCCGCCGGGCTTCTGTCTCAGTATCTTCAGCAGATCGAGGCCGTCTATGTCCGGGAGCATGATGTCCAGGATTACCATGTCCGGCGTGAACCGGAACACCTCTTCGAGAGCGCCTTTCCCGTCAGAAGCTGTCTTTACCGTATATCCGGCCCTCGTCAGGTTTCTCTCGACCAGCTCCTGAATCATCTCGTCATCATCCACGACGAGTATCCTGGCCGGCTTCATCGTGCTCTCATCGTCGAAGACTGCGCCCTGGCCCTGGCGTGTCTGAGATCTGACAGAATCGGCCTTCAGCTCGAAGCTCTGGACATCCACGCTCTCCATGGCTTCATTGAGAAGCGCTTCCATCTCCTTTGTGGCATCGACGAGAGATGCCATAATCGCCTCATCGATCTCGCTCCTGTTCTCTTCGGCGTTGACAAGAGTCTCCTCGGCATTCCTCGCTATCTGGCCTATCCTGTCATAGCCGTATATGCCGCTCGAGCCGCTGATCTTATGAAAGGTCAGCTTCAGCTCTTCGAATATCTTCTTTTGCGCGGCAGATGTTGCCGGTATGGAATTTATCTTCAGCCGCGAGAGGGCTTTCCTGATGATGGCGGCTCTCTGAAGCGTCGTCTCAAGAAATGCATGGGGCAGGCATTCCCACTCTTCACTGAAGCTCTTCTTCCCGCAGCTCTCCTTCTTTTTCTTCAATGCGACGTTTGCTGTGGATTCGGCCTTCTGCTTCATATGCTGTCTCTTCCTTAGAATTACTGAAAGGCGGCAGGCCCTGAAGTTCTCTGCCGGAGGTCCCCGGAGCCTGCAATATCGGAAGATTCACCACGCCGCTGTACATATCCTTCATAGAGAAAGCAATTCAGGCTGCAGATCGGGGCGGCCGGCACGAGAAGGCAGTGGACTGGATGCCCCTACTGCTCTTCGAGGTTGTTCAGCGAGGGAGGAGGAGGAGGCAGATTGTCCTCTTTCACAAAAGGCAGCCATTCATTCTTTGCCGCTGTGCCCTTCTGTGTCTTTGACTCGCTGTGCGATGATGACGCTCCGTCATCGGCAGATCCCCACACAGGCGTGAACGACGTTCCGGAATACCGCGAAGAGAAGATTGCGGTTATTCCCTCAGGTCCCATCGCCGGCGGAGCAGGAGGCGCAGAGCCGTCACTGCTGCCTCTGTCTCCCCTGCCTGTCGAAGGAGGAGCTTCTGGAAACTCGCTGAACGGAATCTGAGTCACCTTCTGGCCTGACGGATTATATTTGGGGTACGCGTCCCTGCCGCCGCCTGTTTTCTCTTCAACCCACTTCTTGAACGAATAGGGGTTTGTCCGATCATTCGGAACGGCGTCCTGTTTCTGGACATCCTGAGCCCTTCTCGGGCCTTCATCGTGCTGCGGAGGCGATATTCCGGGCTTCCACCCGTTGTGCTGATAAGCGACATGCCTGACCTTTTCACTGGGAGGCGCTACATAGCTGAGAGCCATATTCCAGTTCTGCCAGGCGTCGTTCGGCCTGTATCTGAGAAGCGCGAGCTTCTCGAACTTCTTGTCCCTTACCACGCATTCCTGGCCGGGGAATATCTTGGCTTTGAAAACAGGCTGATCCACCAGCCCCACCTTCACGTCACCCCTGTAGACGGAGATGCATACGCTCCCCTGCCGGTTTCTGAAGATTTCACAGGCGGCGCGTCCTGGATAGATTACGGCGTCGCCTGCCCTGATGGAGAATAGCGCCCCGGCAGTCTTGTCCACCCAGACGCTGCCCCTTACGAGCGTCAGTTCGCCGCCTACGGCGCACAGGCTGCTGTTCCTGCCCTTCAGGTAATCGCGTATGCTTGTGGCGTAAAGACGCACTTTCGTAAGCTCAAGCTCTGTTTCGTGCGAGAGCCTCAGGCTCACCAGGTTGCTGAACGCTATGACTGTCCGGCCTATTCCCTCTGTCGAGATCAGATCGCCCTCGCACAGCTTCGCGGAAGAGCCCATCTTCCTCTCCTCCGAGTGTCTCTTAACGCTCAGGCTCCCGTCAGAATATACGATCTTTCCGGATACAGGAAGGCCTGTCACAGTGAGAAGATAGAAAGGAAGGGACAGTATGAGCAGCATGGGCAATAAGTACAATAAGAGAGCGCGGATACTCTTTCTGCGCGGAAATCTCAAAAGTTGAAGCGGAGCCATCTTCTTTATCATACGAGCCCCGTCCTGCTATTCATAATCAATATCAATATTAACAGAAAAAAGCCTGTCGGTCAATCAGATTTGACTTTTTCCGGGAGGTCGGGTATTATTTTATACTCGAGAGCATAATATTCGAGAGACCTGAGAGGAGAATTGGAAATCAGCACTGCAATACGCCGTAGACTTCTGATGAGCCTGAGCAGGATGAGGAGAGCCATTTACGGAATAGACAGGAATATAATCGACTTCACCGTAAAGCCTCCCGGTCCGTCAGCCTCGGCGGCAATCATTGCCATCGCAGCACTTCTCACAGTTGGATGCTCATTTCTCCTCTACGCGACCAGAAGAGGGCTGCAGATAGATCTGTTCTTCCTGCCGGTCGTGATAGTATGCGCCTTTTTCAGGGCGAGAGGCATGCTCTTCTTCATACCTGCCATAATCGGCTACCACCTGAGCATAGCCAGCCTCGAGAGCAGCAGCTCGGTGCTCTTTCTGAAAGACTGCGTCGTGCTCTGCAAATGGCTCATCCTGGCTTTCATAGTGATCTACGCCGTCGTGAAGTTCAAAGATGTCAAGAAGCACCAGGAGCGCCTCGAACAGGACGTGAGCCTCGCCAAGGCCCTGCAGAAGACCCTCCTTTCCAAGCCATTCGATCTGGAGAGGATCAGGATCATGGGCTTCATAAACCAGTGCATGGAGGTCGGTGGAGACTTTTACTTCTTCAGGCCGTTCAAGAAGAAGTACGTCGTGCTTGCCATCGGCGACATAATGGGTAAGGGAATACCGGCTTCACTCGTTATGGCTGTAGTGATGGGCTTCTTCTACGAATGGGGGAAGAAGAGCTACTCGCCTTCATTCATATTGGACAAGATCAACAAGCGCCTGATCGATCTGTGGGGCGAAGGGTCGTGGTACTCAACCCTCTTCTATTCGATATTCGACGAGGATACACACGAGCTGATCTTCTCAAACGGAGGCCACCAGAGGGGGATTCTGGTCAGAGACGGCGGAGAGATAACGCTCCTCGAGGCGGAAGGGCTCCCGATAGGGATCTTCCCGAACTACCAGTGGGAGGAGAAGAAGGTCACGCTCGCCCAGGGAGACAGGCTGATACTGTTCACTGACGGCGTCAGCGAGGCCAGGAACCCGCAGGGGCAGCTGTACGGCCTCGACCGCCTGCTCGACCGAATCACCGAGAGGAAGAGCGCGCCGCTCGAGGAGATGCTCGACGCCATTCTGAAAGATGTGAAGAGCCATTCAGGACCGAACTTCGAGTCTGATGACGTGGCGCTCGTGATGTTCGAGCTCAAGAAGCTGAAGAAATAACGCCTCTCAGCTTCTCGAGGGTATCCAGCAGCCTGTCTATCCACCCTCCTGAGCCCAGTATCCCTGCTATGACGACCTTGTTATCCCTTACCTCTATCGGGATCTTCTCGTCCTTCCGGAGCGCCGCTATCCTCTTCTGATCGCCGCCGGTCAGGAAAGGTGCGAAAAGGAGGATACTGCCCCGCTCAGTAGATATTCTGGGGATGTTCAGCGCGAAGAGCGCGCTCTTGAGCCTCAGCATCTTCAGCAGGTTCTCCACCTCATCGGGAAGCGGGCCGAAGCGGTCCTGCAGCTCCAGCTCGAGATCCCTGATCTCCTCCTTCGTCGACAGCGAGGACATCTTCTTGTAAAGGGTGATCTTCTGCCGGTCGTCAGGCACATATGACTTTGGCAGGTACGCCGAGATCGGCAGATCGATCTGCGGAGCGCCGGCCGGCTCATCCGGCCTGGATATCTTGTCTCCTCTCAGCTCCTGCACCGCCTCGGAGAGGAGCTGGCAGTAAAGATCGAAGCCGACGGCGTTGACGTTTCCCGACTGCTCTGTGCCTAGAATGTTCCCGGCCCCGCGCATCTCAAGATCCTTCATCGCTATGTGAAATCCCGCGCCAAGCTCGGAGAAGTCCCTCAGGATCTCCATCCTCCGGAGCGCCGGGTTCCCGAGCTTCCTGTAGGCGGGATGGAGCAGATAAGCGTAGGCCTGCCTGTGCGAGCGCCCTACCCTGCCTCTGAGCTGATAGAGCTGGGCCAGGCCAAAACTGTATGCGTTGTTGATTATTATGGTGTTGACGTTCGGGATGTCGATGCCGCTCTCTATTATCGTCGTGCAGACGAGCACGTCGTATGCGCCCTCCTGGAAGTCGCTCATTATCCTCTCCAGCTCGTCCTCGCCCATCTGGCCGTGCGCGACTGCGACCCTGACGCCAGGAATCAGCTTTTCCATCTTCCTCGCGATCAGCTCGATGCCCCTGACCCTGTTGTGCAGGAAGTAGACCTGCCCTCCCCGCTCTATCTCCCTGACTATGGCGCCTTTCACGACGACATCCTGATACTCGAATATGAACGTTCTTATCGGGATCCTGTTCTCAGGAGGGGTGGTGATTATCGACATGTCCCTGATCCCTGACAGGGTGAGATGCAGCGTCCTCGGAATGGGAGTTGCAGTAAGGGTCAGCGTGTCGACATCCTTCTTCATCTCCTTCAGACGCTCCTTGTGGATCACGCCGAAGTGCTGCTCCTCGTCTATTATCAGCAGGCCCAGGCGCTTGAATTTGACGTCTTTCTGGATGAGTCTGTGTGTGCCTATCACTATGTCCACGCTTCCCTCGTTGGCATCTGCGATGATCCTGTCCTGCTCGCTCTGGCTCCTGAAACGGGACAGCATGGCCACCTTTATCGGGAATGTGGCGAGCCGCTCGCTGAATGTGGTGTAGTGCTGCTCGGCCAGAATCGTCGTAGGCACCAGAATCGCCACCTGCACTCCGTCCATGACCGCCTTGAAGGCGCTCCTGAGAGCCACTTCAGTCTTTCCATAGCCGGCGTCGCCGCAGATGAGGCGGTCCATGGGCTTCATTCTCTCCATGTCCGTCTTGACTTCAGAGATGGCCTTCATCTGGTCAGGCGTCTCCTGGTAAGGGAAGCTGTTCTCCAGCTCGGCCTGCCAGGGCGTGTCTTCCGAGAACGCGAATCCCAGCACCGTCTCTCTCTCCGAGTAAAGGGCGAGGAGCCGCTCGGCGATCTCCCGCACCACTGCCTTCACGCGCGCCCTCGTGTTCCTCCACTCCTTGCCGCCCATCCTGGACAGGGACGGCTCCTTGTCCGAGAGGGTCGTGAACTTCTGCACGAGGTCCATCTGCTCGACAGGGACGTACAGCTTGTCCCCTTTCGTATACTCTACGGTGATGAACTCCTTCTCGAGCCCGCCGAGAGCGAGAGTCTCGAGTCCCTTGTACATTCCGATGCCGTGCAGCGAGTGGACGACAAAATCTCCCGGGGCCAGATCCTCCAGTTTTATCGGGAGCTGGCGCTTTTCCGCGACTATGTACGCTGTCTTTCTGGCCTTTCCCAGCAGCTCTCTGTCTGTTATCACTACCAGCTCGGGCTCGAGGATGAATCCCTCAGGCACCATGCCGTGACAGAGATGGACCGCTCCCTTCTCAGGAAGCGTCAAATCGTCATATCTGAGATTCGGCGTGCCGGCCTGCTCGAGTATCTCCTTCAGGCGCAGCGCCTGGCTGCTGATAATGACCACCCTCCTGCCGGCCTTCGCGGCCTCCCTCACATAGTCGGCCATGACATCGACCTTTCCGTAGAAAGGCTCTATTATCGAAGTATTGAAATGAATTGTCTCCTCGGTCCACGACGACAGGTTGATCACCTTTTTGTCGGTGAAGCCTCCCTCCAGCTCTTCCCACGAGAAGACTCCTTCATCCACAGCGCATTCGAGCGAGGCAAGCTTTGACTGGGAAGGCTCGTCTATCACGGCGTAAGAGCCGGACGGGAAATACTCGAGTATGCTCGTCGTCGCCATTGCTGATGTGACAGGGAGGATGGTGACCGTTACGAGGCTGTCCCTGCTCCTCTGGCTCTCTATGTCGAAGCTCCTGACAGACTCTATCTCGTCGCCGAAGAACTCCATTCTGACAGGCTCTCCGGTGGCAGGGAAGACATCGAGTATGCAGCCCCTGACAGAGTACTGGCCGCGCTTCTCCACGAGGGTCGTTCTCTCGTATCCCCTCTCTGTCAGAAGCAGGCTGATCTCCTCAGGCTCCCATCTGTCCCCTGCGGACAGCACGTCCAGGTTCTTCGCAAGGCTCTCCCTGTCCTGAATCTTCTGAAGCACAGAGCGGACAGAGGCTATTACGAATACCTTCTCCTTCCTGCTCAGCATCTGGAGCACCTTCAGGCGGGGAGAACCGGAGATCACGGCGTCGCCTGACATCATGTCGTCCCTCTCCGGGAAGATGGCGATCCTGTCTGAGATCTGCGGAGGCGCGATATATCTTAGAGTTTCGTAAAGCATCTCGGCCCTTTCAATGTTGGGCGCGATCAGCATTGAAGGCATGGGAATGGACCGGAGAAGCTGTGATACGAAGAAGACTCTTGACGATGAGACCAGCCCCGAGATATTCAGCCTCTCGCCTGCCTTCAGAGTACCTGTGTACCTCTCGAAGGCCTTTTCATCGAGCAGCACATTATAGTTGAAACGTTCCGCGTCTCTATTCATTTTCCACTCACCGTCACAGCCGGCGCCATCTGATGATGCCGCCTGATTTGCAATAGTACACATTATAGCCAATCGATCAGGCCACGTCAAATCTGCAGTATAGCGCCTGCAGGTATTATGGTGGCGCCGGCATAGAGGAAAAAGCCGTGATATGAAGAATCATGCAATTTCATTAGAATTCTGGAGATACGCGATGACCGTTTCTTCCCCCGAGGAATTTAGAAATTCCGCGAGGCTGCACTGGTTTCTCTTCATATTCAGGTTTACGGCGCTCATAATCGGGCTCTTCCTCACCGATCTGAACAGACCCAATGCAAGCCCGCACGTGCTGGATCTGCCGGGAGTGCCGAAGGACTTCAACTCCCAGCTTCTTCCGGTCACGATTTTCATGTTCGTGTACCACTTCTCGGCAGGCATGTACTCGTTTAAATGCGGGGATAAGAAGTTCTCTTCGTACCTGCTCATCTTTGCCGATGCTATAACAGGAATGATCGCCAGCGTTTTCATGGGTAGCGCGTATTTTTATCTGGGCTTCGTCCTTCCTGCACTGGAGAGCGCTCTGCTGCTGGGAAACACGGGCTTCTTCTTCTTCATCCTCTTTCCTGGAGTAATCTACGGCGTTATGGTAGGCGGAGAGTTCTTTTTCATACGCGCCACTGAAGATCCGGAGAAGACGAGGCAGCTGACTGCGCTGATCACGTCACTGCAGGTCATGACCTTCTCTTCAATTGTCATGCTCTGGGCGTTCAGGCTGGCAGTTGGAGGGGAGGAAGAGAACGTCGAGCTCCGGAAGAAGGCCAACGAGGAGAAGAACCTGATCCTGATGGACAGCCAGAACGACGCCAGGACCATACAGGGCCTGTCAAATGAGCTGGTCCAGCACAAGGATCTCATCGACAAGCTGGAGACGCAGGTCCAGGATCTCAAGAATGAGCTGGAATCCAGCTACAAGCGGTTCCACGACGCCAAGCAGCAGGGCCAGGCGTCTGAGGAGCTCTTCAAGCAGAAAGAGAAAGAAATGTCACAGATGTGCGAGAAGAGGCTCAAAGAGGCGGAAAAGGACATCGAGCTCACGAAGAAAAAGCTCACCAAGGTTCAGTCACTGCTCGAGTGCTTCCACGAGCTGAACAAGAGCCTCAATCCGGAAGAGGCGTATATGTCTATCGTGGAGCACCTGCTGAAGATAATCCCTGCGCAGACCTGCATCCTCTTCATAGTCGAGACCATTGAAGGACAGGCCGAGATCTTCGCCGAGGTAGCTTACAGCCCATATTCGGATTATTTCAGGAACTTCAGCCTCAGGATGGGCGAAGGAGTGCCCGGCATAGTCGCCGAGAGACAGAAGCCCGTCAAGATAGACAACGGCTCTATAGTAGTGGACGGCCTGGAGATGCAGACCCTCCTGACATACGAGAAAAGCGCCATCGTGGCGCCAATCCTCTACGAGGAGGAGATCCTGGGCGTCATCTACCTGGGCAGGCCTGAAAACTTCGGATTCACCATAGAAAACATCGAGTTCCTGGTGAGCTTTGCCAACATAGCCGCCGTGACGCTGCAGAACGCACAGCTGTTCCAGAAGACAATCGCCGGAGGGATGTACGACGACATCACAGGACTCTACAATGCGATCTACTTCAACGAGCGGTTCAGCGAAGAGGTAAAGCGGAGCAACCGCTACAAGACCACCCTGTCACTGATGCTCATCGACATAGACAACTTCACCCGCGTCAACGACGAGTATGGCTCTGAGTGGGGCGACAACCTCCTGAAGGAGGTCTCTGAGATAATAAGAGCGCACAGCAGGGAGACCGACGTGATAGCCCGCATCCAGAGCGACGAATTCGCGGTATTGCTGCTGCAGTCTGACAAGTCCAGCGCGGTGCTGATAAGCGAGAGGATAAGGATGGCAGTCGAGATGCGAAGCATCGCCAGAGCGAAGAAGACCAAGATACACTCGAGCCTGTCGATAGGCGTGGCGAACTTCCCTACAGACGCGACATCCAAAGAGGACCTAATAGCGAAAGTGGAAGAAGCGCTCGAAACGGCAAAGAAAAAGGGCGGGAACAACACTTCCTACCCTTCATCGTAATCTCATCGGAGCCGCGCCGGCTCTAGTCGCCTTCGAACTCCATTATATTGAACACCTTGTAGCCTGCATTTTCCAGCTTCTTTTTGCCGCCCAGGTCCGGAAGGTCTATTACGAAGCAGCACTCCACTATCGTGGCGCCGATTCTCCTGAGCAGATTGCACGCCGCCAGCGCCGTCCCCCCGGTGGCGATCAGATCGTCCACGAGAAGCACTCTCGCTCCTTCCGTGACGGCATCCTTGTGGATCTCTATCCTGTCTTTTCCATACTCCAGCTCATATTCTTCAGATACAGTCTCTGCAGGAAGCTTTCCGGGCTTCCTGAGGGGGATGAAGCCGCAGCCCAGTCTGTGCGCGAGCGTGGCGCCCATTATGAAACCCCGCGACTCTATGCCTGCCACTGCATCTATCTTCACGTTGCCATATCTGTCGTGGAGAGTCTCTATCATCCGGTTGTATCCTTCAGAGTCTTTCAGCAGGGTCGTGATATCCCTGAACATTACGCCTTTCTTCGGCCAGTCAGGGACGGTCCTCACCTTGGATTTCAGAACATCGGCATCAGCAGGTGCAGAACCCCCGTCTTTTATCTTCCCTATAACGTTGACGAGCAGCTTCGTGACCTTTTCCACGTTCTGCCTGAATATCTCCAGAACGGCCAGCCATGTGACAGGCTCCTCGTCTTCCTTCCAGCAGTCATAGTCCGTGCTCATGGCGATTGCGGCGTAAGGTATCCCGGCCTCGTTCGCCAGTATGGCCTCGGGTGATATGCTCATGTTGATCACGTCGGCTCCCCATTGCCTGAACATGTGGCTCTCGGCCCTCGTCGAGAATCTTGGACCCTCTATCGTAACCACGGTGCCCTTTTTGTGATGCTTCAGTCCAAGCTCCTCGCAGCCTGATATTATCAGCTCCCTGAGCTGCTTTGAAAAAGGCTCGGCCATGGGAGTATGAACCATCTTTTCAGGAAGGAACTCCTCGTGGAACGTTATCTTTCTGAATCTTGTGAAATCGATGAACTGGTCCAGGATGACGAGATCTCCCCGTCCTATCTGCTCCCTCAGGCTCCCGCAGGCTGTAGTGGCGATAATGTGAGTGCATCCCAGCTTCCTGAGAGCGTCAATGTTCGCCCTGTTGTTCACCTGCGTTGGTGGAATCTCGTGGTGCCTGCCGTGACGTGAAAGCAGCGCGACCTGCACGCCTGCCATCTCGCCAGTCTTGACTTCCGTGCATTTTCCCCAGGGCGTCTGAATCAGATGCGTCTCCGGATTCTTCAGGATGTCCGGGTTTTCGAGTCCGCTGCCGCCTATTATGCCTATCTTGGTCATGTGCATCGCTCCTTTCGTAAGATTTGACTCTTTCTATGAGATCAGGCTCTTTTCCTGGCAACGGGGAAAAACAGGACAGAGGCACATTGCAGGAGCAGGCGGTGGAAGGAGATCACTGCCGATGCGGATAACTATTTTCGATGAAAGGGGGGCGGCAGATGCTTGAAAAGCTCTTTCGACTGACAGAAAACGGCACGGATATGAAGACGGAGATGAGAGGCGGGCTCATTACATTCCTGACCATGAGCTACATTGTCTTCATCAATCCCGCAATAATATGCTCATTCAACAAGACAGGGATGGATTTCGACTCTGTGATGCTCGCCACCTGCATCTCCGCGGCTCTGGCGACTTTCATAATGGGCCTCTATGCAAACTACCCGATTGCCCAGGCTCCCCTGATGGGAGAAAACGCCTTCTTCGCCGCCACCGTCATCGTCAGCATGGGCATACCCTGGCAGGCGGCGCTGGGAGCCGTATTCATCTCAGGCATTCTGTTCCTGCTTCTGACTTTCCTGAAGGTCAGGGAGATACTTCTGGAAGCCATCCCTGCAGGACTCAAGTACGCAATCGCATCTGGAATAGGGCTCTTCATCGCCTTCATAGGCCTCCAGCAGGGTGGAATAGTCGTAAAGGACCCTGTCACGATAGTCACTATGGGGAACCTGACCAGCACGCATGCGCTGCTTACCATTGCAGGAGTTTTGATAACTGCCACGCTGATGATCAGAAAGGTAAAGGGCGCTATTCTGTGGGGGCTCATGATATCGACGGCGATCGCTCTCGCCACAGGGATGATAAGGCTCGACATGAGCCACGGCATAGTGGGAGCGTTCCTGAGCGCCCCTCCCTCCCTTGAGCCGACTTTTCTCAAGCTGGACGTTGGCAAGGCGCTTTCAGTTACGATGATGCCCGTCATAATAGTGTTCCTGTTCATGCTGCTGTTCGATACTGTTGGAACGCTTGTAGGCGTGGCCCAGCCAGCCGGCCTGATGAAGGACGGGAAGCTCCCGAGGGCGGAAAAGGCGCTATTGTCTGATGCGGTGGCCACAACTGCCGGCGCATTGCTGGGAACCTCAACAGTCTCGAGCTATATCGAGAGTGCAACCGGGATATCGGAGGGAGCAAGAACAGGGCTCTCCAACATGGTCGTAGGCCTGCTCTTCATCCTGACGATCTTCTTCTCGCCGCTGATAAGGCTGATAGGTGGCGGCATAATGGCAGGCGGGCAGGCGTTCAACCCGATTACGGCTCCTGTCCTGATCCTGGTAGGATGCCTGATGCTGTCGCTTTTCAAGGAGATCAGGACTGACGATATGACCGAGTCGGTGCCGGCCTTCCTGACCCTTATGGCCACGCCGCTTACTTACAACATAGCCTACGGGCTCGCGATGGGATTTATCTCATATCCGCTGCTGAAGCTGTTCTCCGGACGGGGCAGAGAGGTGCGGCCTGTCGTTTACGTAATAGCGCTGATAATGGCTGTCGGGCTGGCCTTTAAGGAGCTCAGGTTCAAAATGTGACAGCAGCGGACAGCGTCGCCTCCCTGTTGATCACAGGCTCCATTTCTGGTAAAATGTCTCCAACAGGATTATCATAATCGCGCCATCCCCATCGTGACAAAACCCTGATCGCAGGCTCAGGGAATCGCAGAAGCAGCTCTCAAGACACATTTCAATATTCAGCAGGGGTACCCATGCCCGGATCTGATCTGAAGCGCGCCATCAATGCATTGAAACCTGGAAGCCACGTCTGCCTGATCTTCGAGAGCGACGCGGAATGGGAGGATACGCTGTTCCACTTCATATCCGAAGGGATTGAGCGGCAGGAGCGCTGTATCATAATGACCGGCGAGCAGGGATGCGAAAGCCTGTGCGGCGCGCTCCGCAAAAGAGGGATCGACATCGATGAAAAGACCGGGAGCGGCCAGATTGTTATTGTAAAAAGCGCCGAAGGCGGAGAATTCAGCCCGGAGCGCCACATATCAAGCCTCAGGGAGGCTTCCGCGGCGGCGGAAAGAGATGGCTTCAGAGCATTGAGAGTGACAGGAGACGACATCTGGAGCAGGAGCTCTCCCGGCAGGCCTGAGCCGCTCCTCTCCTTTGAAGCCGCCCTGAACGGCATCGATTCAGATCCGCCCTGCACGATACTGTGCAAATATGATCTCAGGAGCTGCGGGCATTCCGTCCTGACCAGGCTGATGATGGCGCATCCATTCATAATCTGGAAGGGCGTAATACATCAGAACTGTTACTACCTGGATGAAAGCAGCGGGAAGAATGACGGGCATCCTGCAATCCAGTGGCTTTCCAGCCTTGCCGAGCGAAAGAAGATGCTCGAAAGTCTCAAATTGAAGGAAAACGCCATAGACAACGCAGTGAGCGGGATCGCGCTGCTGGATCTCGAAGGGAAGATCACCTATGTGAACGGTGCAATGCTTGATATATGGGGATACGACTCTGCCGAAGAGATTGTGGGCAGAAAGGTATCCAGGTTCTTCCACAACCCCGATGTGGCCAGGGGGCTCATAGCGCTGCTCCGGTCAGGCAGGAAGTGGAAGGGGGAGCTGATAGGCAGGAGAAAGGATCACTCGACATTCACTGCTCAGATCACAGCCAGCCTGGTCAGGGACAGCTTTGGAATCCCTGCGGCGATGATGGCTTCCGCCGTGGATACCACAGAGCAGAAGATGAACGAGGAGGAATTGCATCAGTATCAGCAGCATCTGAGAGATCTCGTCGATGAGAAGACCTCCGAGATGGAATCGATAAACAGGAACCTGACCCAGGAGATCTGCGAGAGGAAGGAGATCGAGCGGGCGCTCAGGCAGGAGCAGGAGCTCTATACAGAGGGGAAGGTGGTGGTCTTCAGGTGGAAGGCCGAGGAGCAGTGGCCTGTCGAGTATGTCTCTCCGAGCATCTCCCAGTTCGGCTACTCGCCTGACGAGTTCTACCAGAAGAAGATACTCTACGGCGACATCATCCACAGCGAGGACCTGGACAGGATAACTGACGAGGTCGCTGCATACTCGCAGTCTGACGCCGACCACTTCGAGCAGGAGTACCGCATAGTCACTAAAGACGGCTCCCGCAGGACCATCTACGACTACACGAACATAATCCGCGATGCCGATGGAGCAACGACCCATTACCACGGATACATTCTCGATATAACGAGCAGAAAGGAAGCAGAGGAAAACCTCAGGCTCTCGCTGAGAGAGAAGGAGATTCTCCTCGATGAGCTGAATCACCGCGTCAAGAACAACCTCCAGATCATCTCGAGTCTCATGGATATGAGCTACAGAAGGACAAAGAGCAATGAAACGGCCTCCATACTGAAGGAAGCCTGCGGCAGGATTCATACGATGGCGCTGATACACTCCTATCTTTACAGAAACCATCAGATGACGAGAATCGACATCGCCGACTTCGCCAGGGAGCTGCTGTACAACCTGTCGCAGATATACTGCCAGAGCGAGAGCGGTATCAAGACATCCGTGACAGGCAGAGACATCTATCTGGCGATTACGCAGGCCATCCCTGCAGGGATGGTCCTCCACGAGCTTATCTCCAACGCCTACAAGCACGCGTTTTCAGGCAAAACAGGCGGCTGGATCAGAGTCAAGCTCGACAAGTCGTCTGCAGGCCTGTTCAGCCTGCAGGTGAGCGATGACGGCGGGGGGATGAGCGCCGATTTCAGCCCGATGAGCTCAGGAGGGCTTGGCATGAAGCTCATCAGGACAATAGTGGAGGATCAGCTCCAGGGTAATGTGAGGTTTTCCAGTGACACAGGAACGGAAGTGATGATAACGTTCCAGGCAAGACAGTAGAAGGAGACGGTACGGCCGGGAGATACCAGCTGAGAGGAGAGCGTTGATGAACACCATACTGATAGTTGATGACGAGGCAATTGTGAGCGCCCACCTCGACGAGGTATTGAGCGGAATGGGATACGATGTCGTTGGAAGGGCTTCTTCCGGAGAGAGCGCGATTGAGATGGCCAGGAAGCTCAGGCCGGACCTGATCGTGATGGATATCGTGATGCCAGGCGCCATCGACGGCATCTCCGCCGCAGCGGAGATCAGGAAGAGCCTGGATTCGGCGGTGGTCTTCCTGACGGCGTATGCAGACGAAAGGTTCATCAGGAGGGCTGCAGACGCCGATCCATATGCTTACCTGATCAAGCCCTTTCGCGAGCAGGAGCTGAGGGCCTGCCTGGAAGTGGCGCTGAACAAGAGAGGGAGATACAGGCAGCTCGAGAGCCTGCTGGAAAAATATCACCACGTCATCAACAGCCTCGATGAGTCTATAATCCTGTCTGACCGGGAAGGGAATGTCGTCTACTGGAGCGACGGGGCGGCTCTTACATTCGGCTACAGCCACGGCGAGATGATTGGCAGACCGTTCACACCGATCTTCGAGCCCCAGTCATACAAAAAAGTGACAGATACATTTGCCGGGCTCGACACCCCGGACGGAGGTGAACCAGGTAAGGTCCGCCTCTCTGCGAGGTGCATCCACAAAGACAGGCATCACTTCCCGGTGGAGTGCACCCTGCAGTCGCTCCACAGCAGAGACGGAGAAAGGCTCTGCTTTCTCGTAGTCCACAATTCCTCCGGAATATAGAGACTGTCTTCAGCAGATCGATGCTTTTACGGCATATGGAGGAGAATGCAGCCCCTCTGGAAGAAATACTCTGACTTATATTACAGCAGCTCGAAAGGAGACAGCAATGGGAGTTGATATTTCAATCACCTACAACGGCGATCTTCACTGCACAGCCCTGCACGAGCCATCAGGCTCCAAATTCGTCACTGACGCCCCGGTCGACAACGGCGGAAAAGGAGAGTTTTTCTCACCTACCGATCTGCTGGGAGCGGCTCTTGGAGGCTGCGTTCTGACAATAATGGCGCTGGTGGCGAAGAGGCAGAACATTGAGCTCGCAGGCACGAAAGTCCATGTGGTGAAGGATATGACAAAAGAGCCGCCCAGAAGGATACAGTCGCTCAAGATGACGGTGACCTTCCCTCCAGGCCTGGCAATCGGCGATGCCGACAGGACAAGGCTCGAGCAGGCGGCCAAAAAATGCCCTGTCAAGGAGAGCCTCAATCCGAACATTGAGATTGAAACGCAGTTCATCTACTCATAGCGAATGGAGGCGGCAATGAGACACAAGGCGGCTATTCTCGCAATGCTCTTCATCGCGGCATATACCCTTGCAGGATGCGGAGGCGTCGTCGGCGAGTCATCAGGCTCCCAGTCGTCCGGAAGCAGCAAAGACAAGGAATGGAGCTATATCGGCGGCGGCAGCGTCTCGTCAGGCAGCACCAGATATGTCTCGCTGGGGAACTACGACAACACGCTTTATATCGCATATAGAGACGATGCATTCGGCGGAAGGGCCACTGTGAGAAAATACACAGGGTGGAGCTGGGAGGACGTGGGAGGCGCCGGCTTCTCGCCGGGGCAGGTGGAGAGCCTGTCGTTCTCGGTCAACAATGGCGTGCCATACGTCGCATTCAGAGACTCAGACTACAGCAGCAAGCTCTCAGTGATGAGATACGACGGCTCCACCTGGAACAGCGTGGGACCGAGAGGCTTCACGGCAGGAGAGGTCTCGAGCACGTCGATATTCCTCTTCTACGGAACGCCTTATGTGGCATACATGGACGGAGGGAACGGCAACAAGGCCACCGTGAAGAGATACAACGGAACCTCCTGGGAGACCGTGGGCAGGGAGGGCTTCACAGAAGGCCAGGCCGGAGACATCTCGCTGTATGTCTACAACAACACGCCGGGAATCGCGTATATCGATTACTACTACGGGAACAGAGCTTCGGCGATGAAATACAACGGCTCCGACTGGGTCCATGTGGGCAACGCGGCGTTCTCTGACGGGGCAGTCGAGCATACGGTATTCTTCATATATGACGGCGTGCCGTACGTGGCGTACATGGACGGAGGGCACGGCAACAAGGCGACGGTGATGAGGTCGAGAGGCGATTCCTGGGAATCAGTCGGCTCTCCGGGATTCTCCGACGGAGAAGTGGCCAGCCTCTCTCTGTACCTGTATGAAGGGATCCCTTACATAGCGTTCAGCGACGGCTCCCAGAAGAGCAACGCTACTGCGATGCGGTATTACTGGGGCACCTGGGAGAACATCGGAAAGAAAGGGTTTACCAGCGGAGGCGCCACATATCTCGCCATCAGGGTGATAGGCGGAACGCCGTATGTGGGATTCACAGACGGCTCAAAGGACAGCAGGGCCGCCGTCATGAAGCCGGACAACTGACCGAAGCGGCGCGCGCAACGCCTATTATGTCCCTGGATGTGCTCTGCCTGAAAGGCTCGCGGCTATAAGCTCCAAACAGCTCTATCGAAGAAAATCCTGAGGAGAGGGCGAGCTTTTCCAGCTCATCGTATCTCCAGGCCCGCAGGACAGTCGATTCAATCTTCCTCTCCCAGCCCTGCTCTTTCCTGATGAAGATGAGAAGGTTGAGCAGCACTTCAGGCAGCGCGAAATCGAAGAATTTCTGGAAGAGTAGTTCATTCCCGTCGTGCCGGGATGTGCGGAGAGGCTCGAAACGCTCCAGCCTGGCCTCGTTTCTGTAAAAGTTCACCACCTGGAAGACGAAGAGTCCGCCAGGAACGAGGTGGGCGGCGCTCTCCCTGAAGATATCGGCTATCTCTCTTTCATTAAACTGGGCAAGGGAGTTGCCAAGTACCGTGATTATGTCAAAAGGCTCCGAAGTCACAGCCCTAAGACTGGTCAGATCATCTTCTACGAAGTTGATTGACTGCCCTTCCCGGTCTGCATGCCCGGCAGCGACCTCCAGCATCGAGGCGGAGATATCAGTGCCTGTCACGAAATGGCCCATCTGCGAGAACAGGACGGCATGCCTTCCCGTGCCGCAGGCCCCGTCCAGCACGCGCTTCGGCGAGTCTCCGAAAGCCTCCCGGAAGAAAGCTCTTTCCCTGGCAAGCCTCGCTTCCCAGGGCACCATCAGATCGTAGAGCTCGGCTATGTTTTCGAATACTTCCACCACGTCATATCCCCCGCTTTCTCAAGGCAAGTATATTATTGCCGAAGGGCTTCTCCCGGCATTCATCGTGGTCTCGGTATAGCCTATCGAGAGGTTGACGATAGAGATGTTGTGAGACCCCTGATTGGTGACGAAAATTCTGTTCTTACCATCGTAAGCCATGTCTACAGGATTCTTGCCAACCTTGATAGTGGACTTTACCTTCTTCTCGTTCAGATCGACGATGATCAGGCTGAATCCATCATAGTCCAGCAGGAAAAGCTGATCATCGCCTTTCAAAAACTTCATTGCAGAAATCTTCTTGAACCCGACACCCTGGATCTCATCTTCCACCGATTTGTCGTCAGGGTTGAAAACAGTAATCCCGTCCCATTTAGTGTCCGCCATGTAGATGTGCGCCTGATCGGGAGAGAGAGCCATGGCCCCGCATCCGCCCGGTATCCTGACACCTTCCTCGCTCTTGTTCTTGACGGGGTTCAGTATCTGAACGCGATCGGACCCTGTGTTGCTTATGAACAGGGTGTCCATTCTGTCAACATACACGAGATCAGTCGAATCATTGCCTGTTGGATAGATCCCGACCATCTCACGCTTCTCCGGATCTATTGCTGAGATATTGCTGGTAGGCTTATTCAGAATATACATCACATCGCTGGACATCACCATCCTGGAAGGGTTCCTGTCCACCTTGATCGATGCCGTGAACTGGTTGTGCAGCGTCTCCATGATGACAATCGCAGATCTCTGCCAGTCCGACAGGTATACTATATCTCCCTTCTTCCCAACGAGCATATTGCTGAACCTGGTATCGAGCGTCTTTCTCTCGAGCAGGCGCTGTGTGTCCGGATTGAAAGTCAAAAGCTCATCCTTGCACGCGCATATCAGCACAGGCGTCTTTTTCGTATAGTTCAGGCCGGGATGCATGACAAACCACAGTACAATCAATCCCACGATGACGGCAACTACTTCTGCGACGAAATACGAGATCTTCTGCGAGAGGATCGCATAGATCACCCTGTCGAGGTTTTCTTTCGACGGTATCAGAATCGTGAAGGCCGGGCGCTTCTTCTTCGGCCTGAAGAACTCTTCTTCATCGGCTTTCTGCGGAGGATGGATGATCCTGTCGAGATCCCTTATCAGCTCTTTCGCATCCCGGTAGTTCCTCTGCGGCTCTTCAGAGAGCAGGCGGGATATTATCTTGTTCATCGCGTCAGATGCGTTCGGGATAGACGAAAAGAAGGTGTTCTCGCTGAACTCCTTCTTTGAGTAGAGGTAGTACAGGGTCTTTCCGAACTCATAGAAGTCATGGGCAATGTCTATCATGCTTGTGGAGAACGCGTAGTCCGGCATGTGGGGATCAAAAAACCTGTTCAGCCCCAGATTGACCAGCCTGACCCTGTTAGAGCCCTCGTCTTCACCTATCGTCACCATTATATGGGCAGGGTCGAGAAAGCTGTAGATGAGAGGCTTGGGACGTGAATGCAGGTATGACAGCGCCTCGGCTATCTGGATGGCCCACTCGAGGATCTGCTTCTCGGAAAGGTTCTCGACGCTGCTCTCGCAGAGTCTCTGCAGAGTCATCCCTTCAACCATCTCGGTGACTACGTAGTGCCTGTCCGCCTCCTGGAAGAAGTCCAGGATCTTCGGCAGCGAAGGATGGTCGAAGTTCATCATCACTTCGAGCGCCTCGTAAAATGCCCCCTCCCTCTTCTTCATCTCTTCATCGGAGAGCTGAACGGAGATATCGTGAAAAAACTCCTTGATAAGCCAGACCTTTTCTGTCACCTTCGTGTCGAGAGCCGTATACTGGCCGTGGTTCCTGACAAAGAAGAGAGTTTTCTTTATCCTGTACCGCTCGTGGAGGATGAAATCATTTAATAAAGGCTGATGTTCCATCGATCCTGTCCCTCGAAATTTTCTATCTTTTCTCCTTTTTCTGTCTCTTCACCTCTTTTCATATTCAATATCGATCTGCGGTAATTACAGGTAGTTCGACAGGATTACACCCTTTGAACGATGATGTGATAAAATCATAATGATATAATTAACTGGGAATGTAGAAAAGCGGGGTGTCTGCCATGAAAAAGAGGAAATCGCAGCAGGGCATATCCATATCAGTGGTGCTCATGGTTCTCGTGATAATTACCGTCATCGTCTATGCAGTGGCTGCGCAGGGAATTGCCAATCTGAATTTTGTCGACATCAACAAGGAAAACTCGCTTGCAGTCTACGCTGCTGAAGCCGGTATCTCTGAAAACCTTGTCCGTTACAAACAGGGCATGAGCGACTGGAGAAAAGGTCTGGGCTCATTGCAGAATCCCACAGACCTCGATAACGGCTCGGCGTACTTCGTCGATGTCTTTGACAATCAGGACGGCGTCAGCGATATCCAGGCCTCAGACGGAACTGTCGTCCCGGCAGGCCTCTGCTATTTCCTCGGCACAGGCCTTGTGCACAAGACAGGCCCTCATAAATACAAAACGGTCAAGAAAGTCTGCGTGATGGTGAAAGGAGCGTTCCTGGGGAAGTTTCCATATGCCCTCGCGTCAGGGCAGGACATCCGCCTCAAGGCAGGCACCGACATATACGGGAACATAAAAAGCAGCGGAAGCATAGCTTTCGAAGCGCAGTGCGACGTGGTAAGCGTGAAGGGTAACGGGAACGTGTTTGCCGGAGGACATATCGACGTGTCGGCGATCCTCTCGATGGACACAAATCAGAACGCGAAGGCAAGGGATTACATAGACTCGCAGAGCAAGATCAAGAACGCCATCGTCACGCCGTACGACAAATCGAACGACACCCTGCCTTTTGTCAACGATCTCTCCACGACGCAGACATCACAGACCGGGCAGACAGGAGAGGTCCTCCCCTACCCCAACAGAACAACGCTTTTCGGATTCGGGAAGATAATAACGCACAACGAGACAGTCGTATCAGGCAACCTGGCTCTCGACGACGCTATCCATTACTTCCCCAACGGCGTGACCTTTACTTCCGGAGCGAACTTCACCGGAGTCGGGACAGTATTGGTGGATAACAACAATCCGATGAACTTCGAGATGGGCATCGGCAGCAACACCAACTTCTACAAGGTGAATCTGATATCGCTCGAAGGGAACAAGACAGGGTCAGGAAGCGCGATCAACTTCAAGCAGAGCGCATTCGTCAACGGCCTCGTCTATTCATACGGCAGCATTACGACGCAGTCTAACTTCAGAGTCGAGGGCTCGGTGATAGCGTACAAGGGAGGCCAGGTCCACACAGGCGCGCACGGCGAGTTCTCGCTGAAGCCGATCCCTGTCGAGTGTCCCGGCTTCGAGTCGTGGCTCGGCGACGGCTCAGGACAGTACGTTGTTCACGTTCTGTCGTGGCAGCGGCAGTGACCTGCCGGCTTCTCTTTCTCCGACTTTGATGAAATGCCAGTGAATCAATCTGGAATAAAATTTCAGGAGAAAATGCCATACAAGAAGTGTAATAAGGGGGAGATGGAGAGAATGGTGAGATGGGGAGGGATAATAAGATCCCTCTGTTTTATTCTCCATCTCTCCTCTATCCCCACCTCTCATTTATTACACCGTTTTTCTTTATTTCAGTGACATTGCATCAAAGGGGGGATGATGAAATGTTTTTTTCAAATAAAGGAGAAGAACTATAATGCAGTAGAAGCATCTGTACCATCTATCACTGAAATTCCCGGTATTTTCTGCTATAATTGTTCATGCTACCAGGAATTCTATAAAAAGAAGGTGGAAAAATGCGAAAAAAAGGACAGCGCGGAATTTCTATCGTCGTTACGCTGATGGTGCTCACGATTATCATGATCATAGTATTCGCGGTGGGTGCCCAGGGGATCTGGAATCTCAACTTTGTAAACAGAGAAAAGTACACCAAGATGGCGACATACGCGGCAGAGGCATCACTGGCAGTCCCGCTGGTGGGATTCAAGAAAGGATATACAGGCTGGGAGACTTGCTCTAACAGTTTCAACAGCCCGAATGTCTATGACCAGGTGGAAGGGATTGGCAACTACTTCGAAGTCACCGATAACTCTGCAGGCTCTTCTGACTTGACGGCGTCAAACGGAGTGGTTGTGAAGCCTGGAATGGTATATTTCCTGGGGCACGGACTTGCGATGAACAAGACGATCCACAAGATGGTGGGAGTGATGGTCGACGCCGGAAACAGTGGGCAGTTCGATTACGCCATCGCATCAGGCGGGACCGTATCGTTCAATGCCAGCGTGGATATTTATGGAAGCCTGAAGTGCAACAGCAATTTCTCCATCAACGCGCAGACCGAGGTATTCAAGGACACCAAAGGCAAGGGAAGAGTACTGGTGTCCGGGCAGGTCCAGAACGGCTCGAAATGGCTGAAGCTCGATTCATCAGCGACAGAGCACGACTGCAGAGCGAGAACAGGCATAACCGGCCCGGCCAAGGTAAGCGGCGCGTCCCCAATGATCGCAAATGACGCAACAACAGACACGAATCCGTTCATAGTGGATGGCAGCACATCACCATCAGCAACAGCCGGATACGAGACGCTTCCCAACCCTGACATGACTGAGATCATGAACAGTCCAAATCTGGTCATTCATAACGAGGAAAACTGGTCAGGAACCCTCAACCTCGACGGCAAGATCCATTATTTTCCCAACAGCAGCGGGACTTCCGGCATTCAGATTACTGGAATGACAGGCAAGGGAACTGTAGTCGCCGGCAGCTATGGAAAGCCGGGAATAATAAGCTTCAGCCACCCTGTCGACCACCAGGTCAATATAATCGCCGTTGACGGCGGTACAGGAGCAAACTGGGCCGGAAATGGAACAGTCGGAGGCAGCAAAGTCTATTTTCAAAACGCCACTACTGTATACGGACTGGTATATTCACACGGGAGCATCACATCAAATGCCCGCTTTGATGTCTACGGTTCGGTTATATCATACAAGAACGGGAGCTTCGTGCATAACGGAGCTTATTCCAAGTTCACATTACAGCCGCTGGCAGTCGAATGTCCGGGCTTCGATGCATTCTTCGGAGGCGGCGGAGCCGGCTCAGGGACTGTGACAGTGCTTTCGACTCAAAGGTTCTAGATGTCTGATGAATGAAGGCTATGAAAGGCGTGAATAAAATGAAAAGGATCAGGATTAAAGGCTTCAGCGTGATAGAGCTCCTGATTGCCCTCGCCATATTCGTGACAAGCTTCTGCATGATCATCGGCATATTTCCTGTCACTTTCCGCTCGATACAGATGTCGAAGAACTTCCTGCTGGCTACGAACCTTGCAGAGCAGAAGATGGAATATGCAAAGAGCCTTCCTTTTTCAGACATCGATACATCCCATCTCGCAAACGAAAGCATCACCATGTTCAGCACGGTGAACGGCGTGCAGCAGACCCTCAGATTCACCTGCAACTATCAGCTCAGCGCCCCGGCAAGCACAAGTGACCCTTATTACGGCCAGATCAAATATATTACAGTCATGGTAACGTGGCAATACGGCGTGCAGCAGGAGTATATAAAGCTGCAGTCCAGCGTCGCCAAGCTCAACTGAGAAAGTAGGTGTGTCCTGTGGACAAGTCTCGCAGATGTCACAGAGGGACAACCGTAGTAGAAGGAATAGTATACTGCGTAATCTTCGGCATCATCATGACATGCATATACTGGGTTCTGGTCGCCAGCATGCGGTACTACAACATCGCGAACTACTCGGTGGATCTCCAGCAGAACGGGCTCTCTGCAATGTCTTCCATTTCGCACGATCTTTCTGAGTCGAGGTCGAGCACGTTCACAAACTGCACCAGTTCAACTACGAGCGGGATAATCTTCGCTTCGCCGCGCAGTTCGAGCGGCACACTCAACTATGATTCCACGACGAAGCTGCTGCAGTGGACGAAATGGGTGTGCTACTATATCGGAACGACAGACGGCGTCAAATATCTCTACAGGAAAGAGTACTATAAGTCGACAGGAGAGGCGACTCCCGTGATTCCGAGCTCATACAGCACCGCTGCCCAGTTCGCAGGCGACTCGTCTCTTCCCAGAAAAACAGTGGCAAAGAACATTCAGCAGATCCAGGCCGAGCTTTACAGCGACAGCTCTGTGGGCCTGAGGCTCACTTTCGACAAATCGCCGAGCACAGACAAGGGGAACTCGCTCGAGCTGGTCACGCGGGTCAAGCTGACGAACTGAGCGCGAGTTGCCGAAACAGCCAGCCTTAAAGCTCCCCTCTCGGGAGCTTTTTGATTTTGCAGGAAAAAGGAAAGTCTTCGCAAATTAATGACATCTTCATGATGCGTTAATCCAGCCCGTGAGCATAAACCAAAGAAAAGAAGTGATATCCGATGAAAGAGTTTGATGATCTCGTAGCAGTGATGGCAAGGCTGAGAGGAGAAGGAGGGTGCCCGTGGGACAGGCGCCAGACTCACAGGAGCCTCCTTCCCTACCTCGTCGAGGAGACATCCGAGACTGCCGACGCTATAGAATCGGGTGATCCCGACGCTCTCTGCGAAGAGCTGGGCGATCTGCTGCTCCAGATCGTCTTCCACGCCCAGATTGGAGCAGAGCAGCGCGAGTTCACGATCAGGGAGGTTGTGGCAGGGATAAGGGACAAGCTCCTGCGCAGGCATCCACATGTCTTCGGAAGCGCTCACGCAGACACGCCGGACCAGGTGGTAGTCCAGTGGGAGGAGATCAAGAAGAGCGAGAAAAAGGGGAAGAAGAGATCGAAGGAGCACAGATCGCGCTCTATTGAAGACATGAAAAACGCCTTCCCGGTCGATCCGAAAAAAAACGAGTGATCTCCAGTCGTGTCTGTTTTTCAGCCCGACATTTATTGTGTAAGACAGGAGAGCAGGAGAGGTCGGAGAGAGGGAGAGTAAATAATAATGTGGTACGGTTTCAGCGCATGATATTCATACAACCATCCCCATCTCCCCATTCTCTCCATCTCACCATTTTTACACTGTTCGTGAAAGGTTTTTATCCGTATCGCCTCGAAATGAGGCAGTGAGACATATACAAGACATATTACCGACTCCCGCCGGCGCATAGTCTGAGCAATCTCCCGATCAACAGCGCTCTATCTATGCGCGGCAGGTTTCCATCCACCGCCTGCGGCAATGAATCACAGCCATCTGATGCATTTCTGAGAAAGCCCGGACAGGGCCTGAAGCCACTGTTAAAAATATATTAAGGAGGAGCAGCGCTATGGATATGATTGAGATTGTGGAGGTAAGAGGCAGGCAGATACTCGATTCGCGCGGCACACCCACTGTGGAGGTGGATGTGCGGCTCGAAAACGGAACGAAAGGCACCGCGATGATCCCCTCTGGAGCATCGACAGGAGCGCACGAGGCGGTGGAGCTTCGCGACGGAGACAAGAAGCTCTACCTGGGGAAATCGGTTATGAAAGCCGTGCAGAACGTCAATGAGATGATAGCCCCTGAAGTGGTGGGCCTGAATCCATTCAGGCAGATCGAGATTGACAGGCTCATGATCGAGCTGGACGGAACGCCCAACAAGGCAAAGCTTGGAGCGAACGCCATACTCGGAGTGTCGCTTGCTGTAGCCAGGGCTGCGGCAAACCTGCTGGACATCCCGCTGTACCAATATATCGGCGGCGTAAACGCCCACACCCTTCCTTCTCCGATGATGAACATAATAAATGGCGGCAAGCATGCAGACAACAACGCGGACATACAGGAGTTCATGATAGTCCCCTCAGGAGCCTCCTGCTTCTCTGAGGCGCTCAGGATGGGCGTGGAGACATTCCACAACCTGAAGAAGATCCTGAGCGAAAAGGGCTACAACACGGCAGTCGGCGACGAGGGAGGCTTCGCTCCGAACCTGAAGTCGAACGAGGAGGCCCTGGAGGTAATCGTATCGGCGATTGAGAAAGCCGGCTACAAGCCAGGCAGGGATATTTTCCTGGCGATCGACTGCGCAGCGACAGAGTTCTATGAGAACGGGAAATACGTATTCACCAAGAGCACGAAGGAGAGCTTCTCATCAAAAGAGCTGATTGATTTCTACAGGAAATGGGTGGACAAATACCCGATCATCTCCATCGAGGACGGCCTCGCAGAGGACGACTGGGACGGCTGGAAGCTCATGACAGACGAGCTGGGAGGCAGAATCCAGATTGTCGGAGACGATCTCTTCGTCACCAACACTGAAAGGGTCAGGAAAGGGATCGAAATGGGAGTCGCCAACTCTGTCCTCATCAAGCTGAACCAGATCGGTACCCTCAGCGAGACTCTGAACTGCATCGAGATGGCAAAGCGGGCCGGTTACACGGCAGTCGTGTCTCACCGCTCAGGCGAGACAGAAGACACGACGATTGCCGATGTCGTTGTGGCGATGAACACAGGCCAGATAAAGACAGGTTCGGCTTCCCGAACAGACAGGATAGCGAAGTACAACAGGCTGCTGCGTATCGAGGAGGAACTGGGCGACGCTGCCGAATTTGAAGGGCTGAAGGCGTTCAGGCAGTATACGAAACAGGCCGTAAAGGCTATGGCATAGCATCTCAGCAGCACAAAGCCGGCAGGTTTGAATATCTGCCGGCTTTTTCATGTCACAGATCATGCAATGCGCGCTCAGCATTGCTCTTTTGCTGCTCTCAGGTGCATACCAGCCTGCTAGTCATTGTATGGTCGAAGCCGTCTACCTTGACAAGGATTATAAGATTGTCTTCTTCCTGCACGACATAGCTCCTCCCCGGGTTCAGAGACACTTTCTCAGTCCTGCGGTCCCACAGGCCTATCAGAATCATCTCTTTTTCATAGAGCATCTTTGCGAGCTCGCTGATCGTCTTGCCCCTGAAAGACTCCCGGAAGGAGATCGTGATAATGCTCTGCTCCCTGTCGAGATCGAAAAGCTCCCTGTATATGTGCGATACATAGTGGGTCAGCGATGCCTGTGCCAGCAGTTTCTCCCTCAGGTTCGGTATCGATATTATATGATCGGCCCTGGCCATCTTGAGGCTCGCTATGTTATCGACATCCATGGCTTCGACACAGACGTGAATCTTTTTCGAGATGCTCTTGATGGCCAGCACGATGAGGATCGACCTCGCGTCTGCCAGCTCCCTGTTTCTCTCGTCACCGAGAACTATCACGTTATATGACGATGCAATGCATGCCTTCCTCAGCACCTCCTCGTCGGTGGGATCGCCGATCAGCCTGCAGATGTCTCCTTCGAGCCTGTCCCACGATATCACGTTGTCCTCGGCGGCCACGATAAGGATGTTGCGTGTGATGCCGCACCGCTTCCTCATATCGATTATGTAATGGAGAACTTTCAGGAGCTTGTCATCCCAGGCAAACACGACGAGATGGTCGCTGAAAGTGTCGTCGATATCTATATCGCGCATCAGCTCTTTGCCACCTCCCAGCCTACTATGTCGTCAGGCCTCGAGATGACGAAAAGCCTGTCATACTGGGAGATTACAAAATCGTGGGGAGGATTGATGAATGTCCTGTAGTTCATCTCTATAGTCCCCAGCTCATCGACGAGCGGATTCCCATCTCCATCAACCTGCATCTCCTCTCTCAACACGCCTATCGGTATTATGTTCTTGTCCGAGAGGTCGAGATAGGCATCCCTGAAAGTCTGCCCGACGTAATGATAGCCTACGATCTTGTAAATGTTGTTCTCATTCTTTTCATTTGTGAGCAGCTCGTTCATCAGATCGACATAGCCAGGAATAAAAGCCGACTGCGCTATTATGTCCTGTGAATAATCGTCGATGCTTATCATCTCGTTCACATATGCCCGCTCCAGGTTCCTGGCGTTCGATGAATCAATCAGCTCGGCGCATGTATGAATGTCCCTGTTGCACCTGCTCCTCGAAACAGACTCGACGGCAAGAGTGGCCAGGATGGTCTTCTGATCGGCGACCAGCCCTGTGCCGTTCCCTGACAGAATTATCGCCGAGCTGGCGTAAGGCACGTTTGCTCTCATCAGAACCTGCTCGCTGACAGGGTTGCCCTTTATGAAGTAGACATCCTTCTCAAGAGCGGGAAGCTCGTCTATCGCATCGTCTATCACCACAATATGGCGTTTCTTCCTGCCCATGTGCTGATGTATGTAGCCGATCATCTCGGCGGCCTCTTCCCTCCATCCGCATATCACTACGTGATCCCGGAACGAATACTGTGTATTGCCTTTCTTTATCGAGTTGAGCCTCTCGCTGAGAGACGCGGCCACGGTACCTGTGAGGATGGCTGTTATGATTATGCCACTTAAGATCATGACAGCGCCGATTATCCGGCTCCCTCCCCTGATCTCAATCGGCTGCCCGGAGAAAAGCATCGTAAGGCTCCACCAGAACGCATCGTGCACTGTGCGCAAGCCCTGCGGGTCAGGCCTCTCGATATGATATATGGCCACAGTGCCGAAGACCAGGAAGACGCCTATCAGGATTATTATAATCACGAAGTTGAACACATTTTCAGACCAGAGGGCGGCGAGGCTGACCATGCTTTCAGAGAGCGTCTGGAAGTACTTCTTGAGCTTCGCGATCCTGAGGAACCTGAGCAGGCGTATGAAGCGCATGAGCCTGAAGATTCTGAGGAGCGGGAAGAGGGCCATCAGATCAATGATCGTATCAGCCTGAGCGAGGTGGCGCATCTTGTCCTCGTCTGCTGCCAGATATCTCAGATAGAACTCTGTAAGGAATATTAGCAGTATCAGATCGTCGATGAAAGTTAGAGCAACCCGCTGATTCTCAGTGAGAGGGAACACATTTTCAATGCCGATGAGAAACAGCGATACGATTATCACGCTCATTATGCTCCATATGAAGAGCGGGTTCTCATTCAGCAGGTTGTTGAGCCTGTGCCTGAATCGATCGTATGAGAGGCCTCCCATTGACAGGAAGAGCAGCTTATCGCTGTAAAAGAAGAAGAGGATGATCCAGAGGACGAGAAGGATGTCTTCGATTATCAGCGGCCTCATCCTTAGCACGCCTGCAAGGCGGGGAACTGACATCGCAATGGCTGCGGCTGAAAGCAGAAAGGTTACGGCAGTCACAATCAGTATGGCAGGGTAACGGGTGTATTTCTTTACCAGGTATTCCCACCGGCTCGCTCGTGTTTCATGGTTACGAATCATTGGACTCCCGCCGCTTCATATCCGGTCAGACAATCATCATATTCACTGGATGAGCTCAGATGCTCCGTGCTTGACGTCATCGCCTATCTCGATACCGAGCTTCCGCGCCGTGTCGAGGTTGACTATCAACTCATGCTCATCGGGTCCTGCAAAATCTATGTTCTGAGGCTTCTCGCCAGCCATTACCCTGATGGCAATCTGGGCGCTCTGATGGCAGAGGCTCCTGTAATTGGCACAGAAAGCCACAAGCCCGCCTTTCTGGACTGTCGTTCTTAGGGCGCACAGCGTAGGAAATCTGTGCGTGACAGTCTGCAGCGCCTTCCTCGAAAGCGCAGGCATCAGCGTATCGGCGAGGAGATACACGACATCGACTGCATTCTCTTCGAAGTATGTGACGGCCCGCGGCATATCCTCGGCATTCTGCACGTCGAACGGAAACAGCTCGAAGCCTTTTTCGCCGGCGACCTTCAATGCCTCGTCGAGCTGTAGATCTGAGTGAATCTCGCCTGTCGTGTGGATCAGTCCCATCCTGCCGAAGCTCGGGAGCACGCGATTGAGCCCCCTGTCAAGCTGCTCAGCGAGGCTCACCCGGTAATAGGTTCCGGTTGTGTTGTTCTCCCTTCCCCTGTATTCATGAACAAGTCCTGTCATGACAGGGTCAAAGGCAGCCGCAAAGACCACAGGTGTGCTCTTCCCAAGAAGCATCTTCTTGACAGTCGATATTATCGGCGTTCCTATCGAGTATATCAGATCGACACCAAGATCCACGAAGTCATTTATTATCGTCCTGCAGTTCGCATCCTGCTCGTTGCAGTTCCTGTATACGATCTCGAGGTTCTCATCAGGAACCCTGAACTTATACCCTGACTCTTTCAATACGTGCTCCAGCTCCTGGACTACCTCCTCGTATTCAGTAAGGGATTCCCAGATTATAACGCCGATGGTCTTTTTCCTGTCTCCATAAAGCTTGGCCGACTCGTCTCCCCTGAGCACCCTGAGCGCACCGAGGGCCAGAGCCTCCAGCTCATCCTCTCCCGGAATCAGCACCACAGGGGCTATGAACTTCACCCTGTCGACAATCCAGTCTGTCAGTGTCTTCGAGTGGGCCATGCCGCCAGTCAGAATCACTGCATCCACGTCGCCCTTCAGGACAGTGGCTCGCCCCCCCACTTCCTGCGCTATCTGGTAAGCCATCGCCTCATAGACCTCTGCCGCTCTCGTGTTTCCGGAGGCTATCATGCTCTCGACTGTCTTGGCGCTGTTAGTGCCAAGATAGGCCACGAGGCCGCCCTTGCCGACGAGCTTTTCCTTTATCTGCGCCTTTGTGTACACGCCTGAGAAGCACATCTCCACGAGAGGAAGGGTCGGAAGGTTCCCGGCTCTCTCAGGTGTGAAAGGTCCCTCTGTTATGCCGTTGTTCACTTCTATCATTCTGCCCCTGCGCATGGCGCAGCAGGTTATTCCGCCGCCCATGTGCGTCACTATAAGGTTCATCGAATCGAGAGGCTTCTTGACCTGCTCGGAGTATTTGCGCGCGACGGCCCTTATGTTCAGGGCGTGAAGCAGGCTCTCCCTCGGTATTGCAGGGACGCCTGAATAGCGTGCCAGCGGCTCGAACTCGTCAACAGAGACAGGGTCCACCGTGAAAGCCTCTATCTTGAGATCCCAGGCGATTCCGTACGCCAGAATGGGGCCCAGATTCGAGGCGTGCTGGCCTCTCCTGGCCGCTCTGAGATCGTCGATCATCGCGTTGTTAACCCGATACGTTCCGCTCTCGACAGAAGGGAGGAGCCCTCCTCTGCCCACGACTGCGGCGAACTCATCGAGCCTGAAGCCTTTCTTCTCGAGCTCTCTCAGAATCGTCTTCTTCCTGAAGTCATACTGTTCCCACACATTTCCGAACTGCTCCAGCTCGACTGAGCTGTGGGCCAGATTCTTCTCCCACAGAATCTTCTCGTTGTCGAATACCGCTATCTTTGTGGATGTCGAGCCTGGGTTGATGACGAGCATCCTGAAGACCTTGTTCTTTTTCATGATACTCCTCTCCTTATCTATCTTGTTGAAAGAATCTGCCTGACCCGGGCGACCTTCTCGAACCTCTCCTTCGCGTTCTGGAGCGCCACCGCGTAAGGGCTCTTCCCCTCCTCGCGGGACTGCGCGAAGATCCTGACGAGGTTCAGCGCCACTTTTTTGAAAGTCTCCTCTGTGACGACTTTCTGCTCCTCTCTGACTGCCTTCTCGGCCTGGATGACGCCGCCGGTGTTTATCACAAAATCCGGCGCCATAAGTATCCCCCGCTGATGTATCAGCTCGGCGACGCTGTCATCAGACAGCGTGCAGGTCGCGCCTCCGGCGATTATCTTGCATCTCAGGTCGTTGACGCTCTCAGGCGTGAAGATCGAGCCCTGCGAGCAGGGCACCAGCACATCATACTCCTTCTTCAGCATCTCTTCAGGAGAAACTATGTTGACTTCAGGATACCTGTCCTGGATCTTCTTCATCTTGTCGTAATCTCCGTCGGATATCGACAGCGAGATCTGAGGCTCTCTCTTCTTCAGCAGCTCCGCAAGGCTCGCGCCCAGCTTCCCGACTCCGTCGATGCCTATGTGAAGTCCCTTCAGAGAAGTCGCCTTGAAGACTTCCCGCACACAGACCATTATTCCGAAGTACACCCCCCAGACTGTGGCGAGGGCCTCCTCCCCGGCTGCGCTCGTGACAGACGGCAGATCGACTACATAGGGCGTCTCGCGCCTTATGTCCTCGAGATCATTGCTGTCCGTTCCGAGCTCCGATGTGATGATGAAGCGGCCTTCGAAGGCGTCGATGAATCGGCCGAGAGCCCTGAAGAGCACCTCGCTCTTTTCGGACTTCGGATTCCCCCAGATCACCACGCTACCGCCTGAGAGATCGCAGCCAGACACTGCAGCCCGCCTCGTCATGTCCATTGACAGTTTCAGCGCGTCTGCCAGCGCCTCATCGGCCGAGCTATAGTCCCACATCCTGCAGCCTCCCACGATCGGGCCCAGCTCTGTAGTGTGGATCGCTATGAAAGCCTTCAGATCTGATGATTTCTCGTAGCACGCGGTAAGCTGCGCGTGGCTGTACTGCTTCATTATCTCGAACATCTTCATTGCTCATCACCTCGTGACGGTTATTTTTCCTTGCCTGAAGCGCCATCCGGTGCCGGAGCGCTTTCATTTCTCTTCTCTGAGTCATACCATTCGATCATCTTCTGGGCTTCCCTGCGCAGCGTCTCCGTGATCGTGGGGATACCGCCGTCGTTCCAGAACAGGAACTCGCCCCTGGACATATACTTTTTTATGCAGAACTTTTGATGGGCCCACCAGACCTTCCCTTCGAGCACATAGAGAAGGTACCGGTTGTTTTCCATGCGCGCCATGTCGAAGACGGCCTCATTGCTCAGTATCACAGAGTCCCCTATGAAAACGGCCATCTTTTTGGTGAGCCCCTTCACAGTGGCTCTCGCCTGTCCCTCGTCGATCACATAGAGCGTTTCATCATACTTCTGAGCTATATGGAACAGAGAGGAGGAGTTGAGGCATATCTGCGCCGGAGGCTTCCCGAGGCTCAGAACTGCCTTCGAGGCCTTGCCTGTCTCTACGAAATCTCCCATGACAAGCTCTGTTCCCTTTGAGAGAGTGCTCTTGTCCTCTCCCCTTATCATCCACACAGACCCGCCGGTTTCGAGAACGGCTCCTATCTTTTCAGGCTGCCTGGACAGCAGCGACTCTGAGATCATAAGCAGAAACAGCAAAGTCACAGCGGATATCACAGCAATTCTCATGTTCATCTCCTTACAGATACTGCACGAGCCCCTTCAGGAACTCGGCGCACTGCTCTATGGTGAGCTGCTGGGCATTGTCAGAGAGCGCCACATCGGGGTTGTAGTGCACCTCGACCATGATACCGTCAGCTCCCGCCGCCAGCGAAGCCCTGGCCACAGGGAGGGCAATATCCCTTCTCCCTGTCGAATGGCTTATATCCACTATGATCGGCAGGTGGGACTCATTGTCCAGCACAGGTATGGCAGATATATCCAGAGTGTTTCTCGTCCATTTTTCGAAGGTCCTGATGCCCCGCTCACAGAGAATGACAGAGCTGTTCCCTCTTGCTGCTATATACTCAGCTGAGAGCAGGAACTCCTCGAGCGTGGCGGCGAAGCTGCGCTTCAGCAGCACTGGCTTGTTGCACATCCCCACTTCCTTCAGCAGCTCGTAGTTGTACATGTTCCTCGCGCCGATCTGAAGTATGTCGGCGGCATCTGCAACGGCCTCCACATCCCTCGGGTCCAGCACCTCGGTGACCACATGCAGGCCGTGAATTCCTGCGACTTCCTTCAAAATCCGGAGGCCTTTCTCCCTGAGGCCCTGGAAGCTGTACGGAGAGGTCCTGGGCTTGAAGGCGCCGCCCCTTATTATTCTGACTCCCAGCTCTTTGAGGCTTTTGGCTATGTGATCCATCTGCTCGAAGCTCTCGACCGAGCAGGGTCCTGCCATTATGACAGGCTTTCCGCCCCCTATCGAAAGATTCCCGATCTTTATCACTGTGTCTTCCTTCTGGTGCTTTCTGCTGACGAGCAGTACCTCGCGCTTCTCCAGATCCATGAAATAGAGAGAGGCGCTGAAGATCTCCTTGAAAAGCTTCTTTATTATCGAGTTCGGGAAGGGGCCCTTGTTCGCAGCCAGAATCCTGTTCAGCATCTCCGATTCCCTTGCCGGATCGAATGTCTCAATTCCCTTCTCCAGCTTGATCTTTCCCACCATCTCGACCAGCGCTGCCCTTCTGTTCAGCAGCTCGAGAAGCTCGAAGTTGGCTTCATCTATGCTTTTGCGGATTACACTCAGCTCTTCATCTTTCATCTGCAGTCTATCCCCTTTCGAAAGAGATGCAAGGCATGATTCTTCCCGCCGTGATGATAAACCTCCCGAGAGAGAGAGTTCATTTTGCAGAGCGAGCGAGAATGCGGGCTCCTGCCGGGAGCCTATTCTGCTGAAATATCAAGAATCATGGTGTAATAAAGGAGAGGCGGGGATGGAGGAGATATGGTCACCGTTGTTACACTTCTTATTTTTTTCTTGAAATGCTCTTGCTTAATCCATGGGCACTTTCTCTGAAGGCCCTACCGCTCTTCTCTGTTGTATGGAAGCCCCAGCGCGGCAGGAGGAGAGACGATCCTTCGCATTATGCCCCTCGTGCTTATCACGAGCACGATTATCGTGAAGAGATAGGGAAGCATCATCAGCAGATTTGTAGGGACGAGAGCGCCTGCCGCCTGTATCCTCATCTGTATGCCGCTTATGCCCCCGAAGAGATAGGCGCCGAACGCCGCCCTGAGAGGATTCCAGCCTGAGAATATCACTATCGCTATGGCTATCCAGCCTCTTCCGCCTGACATCTGATCTGTCCATCCAGGTGTATATGCCAGGGAGAGATACGCTCCGGCGAGGCCGCAGAGCATGCCTCCCTTGACAACCGCGCAGTATCTCGTATAAGCCACGTCTATTCCCATAACATCTGCAGCCCTCGGGTTCTCGCCGACCGATCTCAGACGCAGGCCGGCCTTCGTTCTGAAAAGATACAGCCATATGACGGGAACGAGCAGATACGAGATATAGACCAGCACGTTGTGGTTGAAAAGGCCCGGCCCTATTACGGGAATGGAAGACAGCAGCGGTATCGGCACGTTCTGAAAGCCGACTGCAGGGATGCCCACAAAGGCCTTGCCCATGAAGGATGTCACTCCCGCGCCGAATATGGCTATGGCCAGGCCGCTGACGACCTGATTGGCTCTTGCCGTGATGGAGAGGAACGCATGGGCGAGGGCCAGAAGCCCGCCGCATATCATCGCCGCCAGAAGCCCGCCGAGCAGGCACCAGACTGCGCACTGCTGATCTCCTCCGCAATGCTGCTGCTGCAGAAGCACCCGGTAGGCCGCGAAGCCCGACAGTGCGCCTGTCAGCATCATCCCCTCGAGACCCACGTTCTGCACTCCCGCTCTCTCGGCGATGAGCTCACCTAGAGACGCCAGCAGAATCGGCGTCCCTGCCCGCACCGCAGCGGCTATCACTGCAACAATTATCAGCTCGTCTTGATTCATTTCATGTCCTTCCGCAGAGATACCCTGTAGTTCATAAAGAGCTCGCCGGCAAGCACGAAGAACAGGATTATCCCCTGGATCATCCCTGCAATGCCCGAGCCGGTGCCGAGAGACATCTGCAGGTGCTCTCCGCTGACCTTGAGGCCTGCGAAGAAGAATGACACCACAATAGTGGAGATGGGGTTGAGACGGGCGAGCCAGGCTATTATTATCGCCGTGTATCCGTATCCGAGATCGAAGCCGTGCTGCAGGCGATGCTGTATTCCTGCAAGCTCGCAGGTCCCTGTGAGCCCGGCAATTCCACCGCTGATGAGCATTACAATCAGTATGTTTCTTGTTATGTTGATACCAGAATACTTCGCAGCCTCCCTGTTCTCGCCTGCCACTCTTATCTCGTATCCCCACCTCGTCCTGGTCAGTACGAAGTGAAATAATGTTATCAGAACCAGGGCTATCACAATCCCGAGATGAATCCTCGTGTTTCCAAACTGCGTGAAATGGGATGAAGGCGAAAGCGCCGCAGTCATCGGGAACTTGTAGCCCTGCGGGTCCTTCCACGGTCCGTAGACGAGGAACTCGAGGAAGTAAATGGCCACGTAGTTCATCATCAGGGTGGTTATTATCTCATTGGTGTCGAAGTATGCCTTCAGAGCCCCGGGTATGGCTCCCCACAACGCGCCTCCCAGGAAGCCCGCAAGTATCAGCAGAGGGATCATCAGCACCCTGGGCAGATCCGGGAATGCAAGCGCCACCGCGCATGAAAAGACAGCTCCCATGCAGTACTGCCCCTCTGCGCCGATATTCCAGAGCAGCATGCGAAACGCGATTCCCACTCCGAGCCCCAGCATCATCAGCGGGATCGCCTTTACGACTGTCTCTGAGAGGCCGTAGGCGTTCCCGAACGCCCCTGCCAGCATAAGTCTGTAAGCTTCGAGCGGCGGTATGGACGAGCACTGCATGACAACGGCGCCTGCAATGAAGGCCAGGAGCAGCGATACTGCCGTAACGAGCGGCTTGATCCACCATCTTTCGACGATTCGCTTTTCAAGCAAGAGGCGCACGGCTCACCTCACTGACACCGCTCATCATGAGACCTATCCCGTCGACTGTAGCGGTCCTGGCATCGCAGATGCCCATTATTCTGCCTTTGAAGATCACTGCCACCCTGTCGGAGAGATCGAGCAGCTCCTCCAGATCCTCAGAGATAAGTAATACTGCCGCCCCCATGGCCTTCTCGGAGAGAAGCTTCTGCCGCACGAACTCTACTGCGCCGATGTCGAGACCGCGGGTCGGATGCACCGCCACGAGCACTTTCGGCATGGAGGCGAGCTCCCTGGAGAAGATTATCTTCTGCAGGTTGCCTCCAGAAAGGGATTTTACAGGAGACTTCCTGGCAGGGACTTTTATCGAGTATTCTTCAATCAGGCGGGTCGTGAAATCACTTATCGCATCCTGCTGCAGAACAGGCCCTTTCGAGAACGGAGCGCGCCAGTATCCCCTGAGGATCATGTTGTCCTCGATGTCGAGGTTGGGCACGAGGCCCGTCCCCAGCCTGTCCTCCGGGATGAATGCGGCTCCTTTCTGATAATGCTCTCTCGAGCCTCTGCCGGTCAAGTCCTCATCGAATATCGAGACAGAGCCGCTCTCTATCTTCACCATGCCGTTCAGTGCGGCGGCCAGCTCTCTCTGGCCGTTTCCGGCCACGCCTGCCACGCCCAGTATCTCGCCCTTCTTTATCTCGAAAGAGACATCGGAGAGCGCAGGGAGGCCCTTCTCGCCTCTCACGCACAGCCCGCTCACGGTGAGGGCCGGCTGCTCTTCCGGGGGCCCGCCTGTCTTCCTGGAGAGCGTTATCTCCCTTCCCACCATCATATTCGCAAGGGCTTCCTTCGATGTCTCACTGACAGGCACGGAGCCTGCGACCTTGCCGCACTTCAGCACGGTGACTCTGCCGGCGATCTCCATCACCTCGTCGAGTTTGTGGCTTATGAAGACCACTGCATTGCCCGCTTCGGTCAGCAGTCTGAGAGTTCTGAAGAGCTCCCTGATCTCCATCGGCGTCAGAACGGCCGTGGGCTCATCCATTATCAGTATCCTGGCCTTCCGATAAAGCGACTTGACTATCTCGACGCGCTGCTGCTCGCCGACAGACAGTTGCCAGACCGGAGCGTCGGCCTTCAGGGAGAGCTGGTACTGCTCTGACAGCCGCCTCACCTCATCCTCGATGGAGGATTTCTTCAGAAAAAAGCTCTTCTCTTCTCCGAGGACAATGTTTTCAGCAACCGTATGAGCCTCCACGAGCATGAAGTGCTGGTAGATCATCCCTATGCCCTTTTTCAGCGCGTCCCTGGGGGATTTGAAGCTCACAGGCCTGCCATCTATCAGTATCTGTCCTTCATCAGGAATGTAAAGTCCTGCCAGGATGCTCATCAGCGTGCTCTTCCCTGCGCCATTTTCACCCAGGAGGGCGTGGATCTCGCCTGCCTTTAGGGAAAATGATATACCGTCGTTTGCCACGATACCGGGAAAACGCTTTGTGATCCCCTTCATCTCGAGAAGAAGCGTCTCTTCACTCTCCATTTATTACCTGCTGTACTGTCACAAATATTTGTTACATCACGGCTGCATGTTCTGCTTCGATTCCAGCTTTCAGGAATAACTCTATCGCCACAGCGAGATGTATCCCGCCTCCGGACGCAGATCGATCATGCCTGTCTGCACCGAGCCTTCCACACCTTCGACAAACCAGTCGAACTTCAGCATCTCGTCGTCTGTCATCTTCGCCCCGGCCTTCACGTGCTCCTTGCCTGTGTTGTCCTTCTTCGGGCCGTCGAAGACGTCGTATTTCCCCTTCTCAAGGTTTTCGCGCTCTGCCTTCACGAGGGCCTTCACATCATCAGGGACCATCGGTCCGTAAGGGGCAAGGTCGACTATCCCTTCCTTGATGCTGCCCCAATACTTTTCAGGTTTCCATGTGCCGTTCTGAACAGCTTCGGCGACCTTCTTGTAGTAAGGGCCCCAGTTCCACACGGCAGAGGTCAGTTCGGCCTTCGGCGCAAAGCTGCTCATGTCGGTGTTGTAGCCTATTCCGAATACACCGGCCTCCTGGGCGGCCTGCTGCGGCGCATAGGTGTCCTGATGCTGCGCTATCACGTCTGCCTTGAAATCGAGAAGGCTGGACGCCGCTTCGCGCTCTGAAGGCGGATCATACCAGGTGTGAGTCCAGACGACCTTAACCTTGACCTTCGGGTTGACCTTTCTGGCGCCGACGGTGAAGGCATTGATGCCTCTGACGACTTCAGGGATGGGGTGAGCCGCCACGTATCCGATTATGTTGGTCTTCGTCATCTTTCCGGCCACGATGCCTGTCAGATAACGGGCCTGATACATCCTGCCGAAATAGGTTCCCACGTTTTCCGCTGTCTTGTAGCCCGAGCAGTGCATGAAGACAGTTTTCGGGTACTTCTTTGCCACGGCGTTCGTGGCATCCATGTAGCCGTAGCTTGTCGTGAAGATGAGCCTGTTGCCCTGCATCGCGAGGTTTGTGATGACGCGCTCTGCATCTGACGTTTCAGGGACATTTTCGACAAATGAGGTCTTCACATAGGGCAACTGCTCCTCCATGTATTTCCTCCCCTTGTCGTGCGAAAGCGTCCAGCCTGCATCTCCCACAGGCCCGATATAGACGAAGGCGACCTTCAGCTTGCCGGCGTCATCACCTGAATTGCTGACGGTTTTGCCGCATCCTGAAACGCACCAGTACAGGGCTGCGCAAAGCGCCATCAGACAGAGTATCCTGACAGACAGGGCAGTATTCATCTTCATCGCACCACTACCTTTCCGATGATCTATCGAATCCGAAGTATATTTGATTCTCTCAACTCTTCTTTTCTCCTGTGATATCTGTGATCAGATCCGCCATCAGTTCCGATGCTCAGCCATCAACTCGGAGGTGCGCCCTGCAGGTAAGGCCTCTCTTCGTCCGGAGCCGGCAGCATGGAGGAGAGCGTCAAATACAGGCGAAGCCAGATCGATCCCGCATATCTGCTCTATGCTCTCGACTCCCGGGCTCGAATTGACCTCGAGCACCATGGGTCCTATGCCGGTCTCGAGCACATCGACACCGGCGAATATCAGCCCCAGGGCCTTCGATGCACTCACGGCGAGAGACGTGAGCGACTCGTCGACGCTCTCCGCTCTTAGAGTTCCGCCCTTCTTGTAGTTGGAGCGGAAGTCTCCCTTCGCAGGGATCATCCTGACTGTCTTGATGACCTCATCGCCGACGAGGAGGACCCTGATCGTCTCGCCGCCTGTCTCCTTGACATAAGGCTGCAGGAAGACATTTGCGCCGAGAGCCCAGTAAGAGTCCACGAGAGCGCTGAGCATCTCATAGCCGGACACGTATACCACGCCGGTTCCCTGGGTGCCGTGGAAGAACTTCAGCATCAGCGGGTACCCCCCGAGAGAGCCGACAGCATCTTCCATGCTGCTTCTGGAGCGCAGCGTAACCGAAGGAACTGCCGGGATCGAATGAGCGTCAAGCTCCTGGAAGGTCCTGAACTTGTTGCTGGCGATCTCGACGGAGCGGGCAGCGTTTATAAGCAGCCCTCTGCGCTTTTCCAGGCATCTCGCCACAGACAGTATGTAGTCTCTTTCCTCCACGTAGACTGACGTGCGGAGGAGGTAAAGATCGCAGTCCGGCAGTTCATTCCCCTGGTGCATCAGCGTCGACCCGCCGACGGCAATCCTGAGCGGGTTGTACCATGTAAGGTCTATCGCCCGCTTTGCCGCGATCTCGAGAAAGCGGCGATGCGTGTAGTTGTCTGCATTTCTTGCCAACAGCGCTATTTTCAAGTCAACCTCCTCTATCCCCCACATCGTTGTGCGTCAACTGAATCTCATGATCTCGATCAGCTTCCTGTAATATTCGTCGGGATTGAAATGGCTCTCAGCGTATGCCCTCGCTGCGATTCCAAGCTCACCTGCCAGTCTTCGGTCTTCACAGAGCCTTTTCATGGCATCCCTGAGCTCTTTGACATCTCCAGGACGGAAAAGCAGCCCTCTCTCATCATGTCCAATCATCTCGGTGATCCCTCCGCACCTGCTCCCTACCACAGGTACGCCGGACGCGAAGGCCTCCATGATGGAATAAGGGGCGTTCTCGTAACATTCAGACGGAGCAACCGCAAAGATGGCTCCGGCTACCTCTCGCCTCAGCTCCTCGCCTTCCAGGCGGCCTTTCAATGCCACATTCCCGGGATTTTTCGCCTGAAGGCGTGACTGGAGCTCATCCTTCATCTCGCCGGACCCGACTATCCTCAACTCCATCGGGAGCCCTTCGGCTGCGGACAGAAGAGTTGAAAGCCCTTTCACAGAGGAAAGGCGTCCGAAATAGATGCAGTAATCAGAGCTATTATCCTGCAGAGGCCTGTATTCGTCGAGCTCGAGAAAATGGCCGAGATGGATCATATCTCCGCTGAAGCCCCACTCTCTGAACTTGTTCATGAGAAAAGTGCTGGGCGCTATGAACCTGTCAACAGAGGCGTAGATATTCTGCTTCAGGATTCCCCTGCGTAGGTACGAGCTGAATGCAAAGGGCAGGTTTACGCAGCCTTTCAGGCCGGCCATGTAGTGCCTGTCTCCCCTGCAAAGCTCGCATATGGAATTATGCCTGAACATCACCCCGTTCAGGCAGATGGATCTGTGATCGTGCAGTGTCTGGACCACAGGTATCGAGCTGTTCTTTATCATATCGGCGAGGAAGGTCAGCTTGTGGTCGAGTGTGTGTATGTGCGCACAGTCGAAATGGCGTGAAAGGATCGCTTCGAGGCCTTCCCTGACTTCTTTCCTGCCCCCTTGCCTGTAGCTTTCCATGGGGAAGAATGTCTCTATCCCGTGCCCGTTCCTTTCAAGGAGCCTGCACAGGCTCCCGAAATGCCTCTCCGCTCCGCCTCCCGGAGGGGAAAAGTCATTTATCTCCAGTATCTGCATACGGTTTCCGCCTCACTGTGGGCTCACTTCGCCTGAAGGCTCGGCATCTCTGCCAGATCAGGCTCCTTTTCATCAGGCGCTTCAATAAACTATTTGTCGTAATCCGGCTTTTCCCTTCACAGAAGCCATGAGAAGGGAGAAGGGAATCGCCGTCGAATCAAAACATATTGTCTCAAAGCGTGTGAAAGGAGCACTCTATGAAAGAAAAGGCTGAAGGCTATAAATGGTTCGTCCTCGGCGACATAAACGGATTTTTCGGGTTGATGTTCGACAATATTACGGTGCTCTCTTTCATGGCAGGGATCCTGATAGGCGCCTTTCAGTTTCCGGCGCACATAGTTTATGGCAAGATGATCCCTGGAACAGCTTTCGGAGTCCTCTTCGGGGACCTCGTATACACATGGATGGCATTCCAGCTTGCGAAGAGGACTGGCCGCTCCAATATAACGGCAATGCCGCTTGGCCTGGACACTCCATCCACGATAGGCATCGCATTCGTCGTGCTGGGCCCGGCCTTTCTGGACCTGAAGAAGACCATGAATCCTGAAGATGCGGCGATGATGACCTGGTATGTGGGAATGGCCACCATGGTGATGATCGGCATATTCAAGCTGATAATGTCTTTCTGCGGCCGGTGGGTCCAGAAGATAGTGCCGCAGGCAGGGCTGCTCGGCTCGCTGGCAGGCATAGGATGCGCGCTGATAGGCTTCGTGCCGCTCGTGGAGATCTTCGAGCTGCCTCTCGTGGGCATAGTATCTCTCGGCCTCATCCTCTATACTCTCGTGGCCAAGATCAAATTGCCGAAGAAGATCCCCGGGGTCTTCGCCGCAATCTGCATCGGTACGGCTCTTTACCATATACTGGGCCCGATGCACCTGATAGGAAGCGGCGCATACACCCCACCTTCCGCTGATTTCCACTTCGGCTTTCCGGTGCCGACCCTCGACTTCCTGAAGGGATTCGGCTTCGCACTCAAATACCTGCCGATCGCGCTGCCGTTCGCCATCCTGACAGTCGTGGGAGGAATCAACGTCACAGAGAGCGCCAGAGTCAGCGGAGATGACTATAATACGAGAGACATCCTGCTCACAGAAGCGATTGCCACCCTGCTCGCCGGTGTCTGCGGCGGCGTGGCGCAGTCCACACCATACATCGGCCAGCCTGCATACAAGGGCATGGGCTCCAGAGCAGGATATACGCTGCTGACAGGCCTGTTCATTGGGCTCGGTGGAATCCTGGGATACGTGCCGTTCATCGTGGAGCTGATCCCGAGGGCCGTTCTGGCGCCGATCCTTATCTTCGTAGCCCTCGATATCATGGAGCAGGCCTTCCACGCCTGCCCTGCCCGACACGCGCCTGCTGTTGCGTTCGCATACTTCCCGACGATAGCGAGGCTCGTGGCAATACAGTATACAGGCATCACTACCGTTGACAGCATCACGAAGCTCATGACCACTTTCGATCAGTCACATCCTAATATCATACCACCAGTGCTCGTCACCGTGGCGCTGGGGAACGGTTTCATCCTCACGGCCATGCTTATGGGAGGCTTCCTCGCGGAGCTGATAGACAGGAGGCTGAAACGGAGCGCCATATATCTGTTCATAATGGCCATCCTGTCCTTCTTTGGCATCATCCACTCATCGTGCCAGAGCGGAGATATGTACGCTCCCTGGACCCTGACGGGGCCTGCGCAGCTGGTGCCGTACCAGTTCGCCACTGCATATGCGGTGCTCGGCCTCATGCTGATAGCCTTATCGTTTACCAGGGAGAGCAAAGAGCCCTATCCAGCCGGAGACGAGCATTCGGTGGGCAGGGATGCCGACCCCGATTACAGGGAATGCTTCACTGAAAAGGCAGCAGAGGCGTAGAAGACCGACATCTGCTGGAGCAATCATCATCCCGGGGCCTGGATATCTCCGGGATGATTTTTTTCATGACTTCTTCTGCGGAAAAGTGTTTTGCCTTCAGGTTTACAATTATAGTAACAGAGAGTATAAGATTACTGTACAGATTGACTGCCGATACTCTCCAGAACTGCTGGAGCAAAAAAAGCAAGGAGGCGATGGCCGTGGCGATATGTTGTCCCCGCTGCAACAGGGCGCACGGTGATGATTCGGTGTTTTGCAGGGAATGCAGTGTCAAGCTGTTTTCGAAGGATAACATCTTTGCGATTCTGGGTGAGCACGGCTTTCCGGGAGCGCATTTCCATCTGCAGAATGAAAGCATATACAACAAACAGATAAGCATAGACTATGAAGACATACCCGACCACTTCTGGGAGCCGCTTCACTGGGCCGCCCATGAAGGGCAGCGCGAGATAGCCGAGATGCTCCTTGCCAGCGGAGCAGACCCCTGCCAGAGAACCGCAACAGGAGAGACTCCGCTGCATCTCTGCGCCTCATTGGCGGTGGCCGGAGCGCTGCTGAAGGCCGGTGCAGCCCCGGAAGCCAGAAACATCCGAGGCGAGACGCCTGTATTCATGATGGTGAGACAAAACAGAATCGAAGTGCTGCGGCTTCTGATTGCCAGAGGAGCTTCCGTTCAGTCCCGCAACAACTACGGGCTCACCCCGCTTCACAGAGCCGTCAAGGAAGGCAGCTGCGAGATCGCAGAACTGCTGATAGAGAATGGAGCGCAGGTTAACGCCATAAACGACGAGGGATGCACGCCGCTTCATTTCGCAGATTCGCGGGAAATGGCTGCGCTGCTGCTGAAGCGTGGCGCCCAGATCAATCCCCGCGACAACAACGGATGGACGCCGCTCACGAAAGCAAGAATAGTTGAACGCACGCTCAAAAACAACGCCGACATAAAAGAGCTGATAGATCTGCTGCGACGCTTCGGAGCGCAGGAATAGGGCAGTCTAAAAGGGCGACTCGAAGGTCTCTGTCTGGTTCGTCGAGTACACCTTGCGGTACCATTTATTGCTGAGCTCCCTGCCGCCGTCCTTGCTGAGCCAGAGTATCCTCACTTCATATGTCTGCCCGACCCTGGCGCCGTTGCAGTCCATTTCATACCAGGCATCGCCGTTGTCAGTCCACCAGTCCTTGTACCAATGGTAGTTGCCGTTTCCCCACTCGACGACATCGATCTTCCTGACCCACCATCTGTGGTATCCGTCATCGTAAGCGTCAGCAACTATGTTTAGATAGCCCTTCTTAGGCTTGGCCTCTGTCGGGGCGGCTTTTTCAGCTGTGGGCTGCTCTGCCGGGGGAGGCTGTGACGGCTGCGCGCCGTTCACACCCGACACTCCGTCTGCAGCTGCAGTGGGTGTCAGCGTGATCAGAACCGAATCGGTGCCTCCTGCCTCGAGATTGACCTTCCCCTGGGCAGTCCTGTACCCGCTCCTGCTTATGTAGATTGTGTGGCTTCCCGGCGGCGCATTGGGTATGACATACGATCCGTCTCCGCCAGATTTGGTGGAGAGGCCTGAATCGAGCGCGAGCAGAACCCCGCCGACAGGATTCCCGTCCGAGGTCTGCACCTTGCCCATCAACGTGCTCGACGCCTCCTTCTGAGGCGATTCGAGGATTGTTATCGGAACTTCATTGCTGGGGACGCGGTTGGCAAATACCTTCAGCCCGCCGGACTGGACATATGGAGGGATCCTGGCCTGAACAGAGCTGTCACCCCAGCTCATTACGCATTCAGCAGGGATCGGCGTGGTTCCTATCGAAACGAATCCGCCGTTTTTGCCGAATCCTGAGCCCTGGATCTCAACTGTCGAGCCTGCGGCGGCGCTCTGCGGCGTGACAGATATGACTCTCGGAGTGGAAGCTGCACCACTGCCTCTCCCGGCGGCGACAAATGTCACAGAGTGCCATGCATATATCCACATCCCCTTCATCGGTACGAGCGACGCATCTGCCGACAGCAGATTGACAGGATACTCGACAGTGTCGGAAAGATACCCGCCTGAAGAAAGCCAGTAATCGCCCTCGTCCAGCGTCGGGCTGGCTGCCTGCGCGAAGCTCTTCACGACTGATTTGTAATCCACATAGATCTTATTAATCGGAACAGGAACATTGAAAGGGCAGCCCAGCAGGTTCCATCCGTGGGAAAGCGCCATCGAGCGGACCATTCCCTTGTTTACTATCCCTGTGACAGTTATTTTCGCGGGCCTGTCCGCATGAGCCAGATAGGCGAACCTTGTATCGATTGTCTGAGGTGAGTTCAGGGGATCGACTGTGTAATACATGCCATACCTGTAAAAATACAGGCATTTGGCAAACCCTGATGTCTTCAGCACCCTTGCGACAGGAAATGAGAAGATGCTCCATCCGGCCGGAAGGTCGAACGTGACCTCCGTCTTCTCATATGCGCTTTGATCTGAAGGCCCGGAGAGCGGCGGTATGTCTGACGGCGACGAACCCACAGGCGGAGGCTGCACAGAAGGCAGTCCCGGAGGCCTGGAAGGCTCTGACGGGTCCAGGGCCTGGCAAGGCAGGAAAAGCAGGGATACAACGATCAGAAGCACTGTGAGAACAGTCGGAAATCTGAGTCTCATCTCTTCATCCCCCATAGTCTGATTGTATACAGACATTCTATGATATTAAAAGCTACTTGTAAAGAGGCCTGTATCTCATATTAACAGGTATTACCGCAGTAATCAAGGGATCGAGGGGTCAAGGGATCCAGGGGAGGAATAAATCTTCTGATCTCTGACTCTCAATGGAAAACTGACCTGAACCGGAAGCTGATCGTCACAGGGAGGTATGAGGCGCAGCGATATTGAAGTCATGTCTTTCTGCTACAGAATCATCAATGAGGAGGTCTGAATGAATACAGAGCAGTTTCTGGAATTAATGGGAAAGGTAAAGATGTACGACCTGACGCAGCCACTTTCGGTCCACACTCCTCCCTGGCCGAGCTACGTCCCTCTCAGCGTGCAGTATTTCAAGAGAATAGCCGGCGCGCATATGGGGCAGGGAGCAAACGGGCAGCTGATAACGATGAGCCATCACGTGGGCACCCATATGGACGGAGAGATTCATTTCTACGGTGCCGGCCGCTCGATAGGCCAGGTTCCCCTTGCCGAGTGGGTAGGCCCGGGCGTCGTGGTCGATATCTCGAAGGAGGTCGGCGATTACGATCTCTACACACCTGAGATGCTCACCAGCAAGGTCGAGATAAAGAAGGGAGACATCCTGATAATCAACACGGGCTACCACAAATACGCCTGGTATGAGAAGAAGTCCGACGAGGTGAGGTATTTCGTCAAGCACCCCGGCCCAAGCCCTGAATTCGACAAGTGGGTGATTGACATGAAGATAAAGTGGATCGGCGTCGAGTGCGGAAGCGCAGACCATCCGATGAACACTATAATAAGGGACTGGCACCCCAAGCTCTTCCTCGAGGCCGAAAAGAAGTTGAAATCCAAATACGGCAAGGCCTGGGACGAGATGTTCCCCAAGGAGGATTACTACCAGGTAATGCATCTCAAGCTGTTCCCCAAAGGGATCGTTCACGCCGAGAACCTCGGAGGCGACATAGACAAGGTCGGAAACAGGCGCATGTGGATTGGATGCTTCCCTGTGAAGGGAATGGAGTTCGAATCGGCGCAGTGCAGAATCGTCGCGTTTGACTGCCCGGAAAAATAGCAGCGCTGAAAACGGCGAGGCCTGAAGTCGCCGGAAAATCAATAAAAAAGCTCAGAGAGTCTGTCTCCTGAGCTTTTTGCCATTTAATATCTCAGACGGTGAGTCGCTCGTATCAACAGCCTGCAGCGTATCTCACCTGAAAATGCACTTGGCGGCAGCGTCAGCATCGAGACAGGCTCATCATCATTGTACCGTCTTTTCCATGGCACCCTTCTCTTCCGGATCTGCCTGCGTTCTCTTATCTGTCGGCTTTCCCTGGGCTCCCTTCTCTATCGTTACCTCATCGAGCACCTTTTCGATATCCACACTCCTGAAGTCCTTTAAAACCTGCCTGTCATTCAGCAGCGCGGCGACCTTCGGGTTATTCAGAAGGTCTCCATACCGCTTCTCCTGGATGATCTTCCTGATCTCCGGATCGTTGGCCAGCTCCTGCAGTCTCGGATTCTTTGACAGCTCCGTGACGACAGGATGGCTCTGGAATTTTTCGTAACAGGACTGATCCCTTACAACGACCATGAGCTTTTCCATGGTCCTGGACGCCTTTTCATTGACCGGATTGAACTTTTTCACCAGAGGGGCGTAGATCGAGCTCTTCAGCTGGGCGCGGAAATTGGCGAGAGGCTCCCGTATCTGAGACTGAAGGAATGAAGAAGAGCTGTCAGCAGACTCTTCAGGGGAAGGCTCAGGCGGCTGGGATGCGCTGTGTCCTCCGGAACCGCTGCCGCTCTGCGCCGTAATTCCGCCTTTCCGGCCATCAGGCTGCCTGTTTTCGAGCTTCTGCCTGACGGCGGCCAGATCTTTAGTCGCTGCCGCAGCCCTGCTCATCGTCTCATCGACACTGGCGATCACATCTATTCCTGTAAGAATGAAAGCATAGAAGACAAAGCCCCACAGGATCCCGAAAACCGCGCCTCCGATTCGCTCCCACTTTGTCATCGGAGGATTTCCCTCCTCTTTCAGCTTCTTCTCCCGCCTGTGAAGAAAATATTCGCCGGCAGACTGCAGGATTATGAAGAACAGCACACCTGTGAGGACTGCGGCGGCGAGGGGCTTGAAAGTGAGGGGTATCATCCCGATCCCGTCAACAGCCCATCTGGTTGTGAACGAGAGCGGCACGGCGACAAGAGAAGATACAAGCAGTGCAGTCAGCGCCACAAGTATGCGAAAGAGGCCTCGCAGATACCCGGCCAGAACCATCAGCAGCAAGAGCAGAAGCCCGAGAAGAGTCAGATTGTTCATATGCTTTCCCCCGCACAGCGATATTGAAGCCTGCTACCTGCATTATATCACAGCAGAAGCGGGCAGTGAAGGAGGCGGATCAGCCGCGGCCGGCATGGCGAAGCCGTAAATCTCTAAATTCAGAGGCCGGGACTCGCTGCGGTTTGAACCTGACGCTTACACCGGTCCGGGCTCAGAGCTCATGGTTGGCAGAATGACCACCATCAGGAAATGGTGGCCATTCTGCCAACCATGAGCTTCCTAATAGCGTTACTCGTGCTCTCGAGCATAAAAGCCCTGACGCAGCGCTCTCACTGAAGCCCTGGTTCAAACCTCACCACAGCCAAACCGGATGCTCTCCCAGATCAGGGTTCAGAGCCTGGCACCTCGGATATCACACTCACCGAAGCCTGGCTCAAGCCTCATCATAGCTCGAATCAGAAGCTCCCGAGTCATAGCTCGTGTCTGCCGCGGCAGAATCACCGCCGCCTGCCGATGAAGAAGCGCCTGCGTCATATCCCGAGTCACCGGCCGAGTCACCACCTGAATCGTAACCGCCGTCATCTCCTGAATCAGAATCTGTGTCTACCACCACAGAGTGATCATCAACAGGTGTATCGCGGGCGACATCTGAAGACTGATCGTGCACGGCTCCCTCTGCACCGTGCTTGCCTTCATAGGCGGCCGTATCGGCCTTGTCCTGCTCATATGCGGCACTGTCAGAATACTCCTTCGCCTGATCAAAATCACCGTGCGATGCCTCTTCTGCCGCGCTTTTCATGTCAGAATCGGCGTGATCCTGATGCCATACAGCCCAGTCCTGTTTATCATACTCGGCGTCTGCCTGGCCTGTGTGGTCCGGCCCACCTGCGCGGTAATCCGCCCATCCCATTTCACTTGCCGCGTTGCTCGCCTCATCGCGCGCCGTTCTGTAGTCTCCCTCTTCAACGGCTTTGGCTTCAAGCGCTTCGTGCCGATCGGCTTCCTTCATGTCGTCTGCTGCGTAAGCCAGCTGAGTGGAGTCGCTTCCGTGGAGCATGCCGCTGTCGCCTGCCTGCCATGCCTCGTTCTCAGCGGCTTCTCTCTCCTGGGAAGCCGCTGCATAATCTCCTGCCTGTATATCCTCGTCGGCGTGCTGCTGCGCCAGAGTGGCCGAGTCGGTGTGCGCCTGCGCCTCTGCTGCGGCGCGATCCTCCTCAGAGCTCTGCGCTGCGGCTTCATCAGGAGCTTTCTGTTCTTCTGTTGCTTCCTCCGTAGCTCCAGCCACGGCTTCGACTTCAGCGCCTGCCGAGTCTGCGCTCTCAGAACCGGCTGCTTCAGCACCGTAAGCTGCGGTCTCCTGAGTCTCCTCATTGCCGATGTCGGCCGTATGCTCTGCGTCAGAGCCCATTCCAGGAAGTGTTTCCCCTGCCTCGGAGCCCATGCCCGGCGCATACTGAGATTCAGCGCCCATACCTGGAAGTGTCTCCCCCGCCTCAGAGCCCATTTCGCTGAAGTGTACTGCCTCGGAGCCCATGCCCGGCATCAGGGAGCCTTCTCCAGGCAGAGAGACAGGAGTCTCCTGCGGAGTGACCGTTTCTGCTCCCGGAGTCTCGGATACGGCTTCTCCTCCAGGCTCGGCGGCATCGAGAAGCTCACCGGCCTCTATGATGACTATCTCAGGAGCCCCGCTGTCTTCAGCAGCGGCATCCTCCCCGAGATCCACGACAATTATCTCAGGAGCTCCGTCCGCACCCTCCACGATGGCTATCTGGTGCTCTCCATCAATGTTGATCAGCGCCGCCTCGGCTTCTGAATCTCCGTCGGTGTCTATGAGGATTATCTCTTCCTGTGTGCCGTTCGTGATATCCGGATTCTGATCTGCTCTGTCCATGGTCATCTCCTTTGCAATCGGGTTTTATGAGCCATTGAGCGGCCTCTGTGGGAAAGGGCGACGAAGCTGCGGAATACTTATTGTTTTTCCAGAGAGGCGCCGGAAGCGCATTGTCAGGTGCGTGCCCTGATTACACAGGATTTCGAGGGAATGAACGGCAAAACCTCTCCATTATACCCGGGGTATGAGTAATTGCAGCATTACCATATCTGACGCGAAGCGGGTGTCGTTGATGTGACGGGAACATATACAGGATGGTGAGACAAGCCGGGCAGGCGTAAGGAGCACCTGCCCGGCAGCAGGCCGTTATGCCGCGTCAACCGCAAGCTCATCATCGTATTCTTCATCGTCGGGCTCGGAGCTCACAATGGGAGCCTCGCCCTTCACAAAAGCCTTTTCCTTGATTATCGTCTCGATCTGATCACAGACAGCCGGATTCTCTTCAAGATACTGCCTCGAATTGTCGAGGCCCTGTCCCAGCTTGACATCCCCGAAGGAGAGCCACGACCCTGACTTGGCCACAACCTTGTAGTTGAGGGCCTCCTGCAGTACCGACGACTCCCGGGAGAATCCCGTTCCGTAGTATACCTCGAGCTCGCACTCCTTGAAAGGCGGAGCCACCTTGTTCTTCTTGATCGTAATCCTGCACCTGTGCCCGTTGATCTCGTTCGTCTTGCCGTCTTTCAGCTGGCCAATCTTCTTGACCTGAACCCTCAGAGACGAGTAAAACTTGAGAGCCCTGCCGCCTGGTGTAGTCTCATGACTTGCGAAGGCCGGCGCGCCAACTATCTCTCTTACCTGGTTGATGAAGATTATTATCGTGCCTGAGTGGTTTATCTGCGCCGTGAGCTTTCTGAGCGCCTGCGACATCATCCTGGCCTGCGTGGCCACGAAGCTGTCTCCTATCTCGCCGTCGATCTCCGCCTTGGGAGTAAGGGCTGCCACAGAGTCTATGACTATTATGTCCACCGCATGGCTCTTGATGAGCTCATCGGCGATCTTGAGAGCCTGCTCGCCCCAGTCAGGCTGCGATATCAGGAGGTTGTCGAGATCGACGCCCAGATTGGCTGCATACACCGGATCCAGGGCGTGCTCGGCGTCGATGAACACCGCCGTTCCGCCTTCCTTCTGCACGGAGGCGAGTATCTCCAGAGCGAGCGTGCTCTTTCCCGAGCTTTCAGGCCCGAAGATCTCTATCACTCTGCCCCTCGGAACTCCGCCCACGCCAAGAGCCACATCCAGGCCTATGAAGCCTGTCGATATTGACGACGCATCGACGCGGCGCACATCGTTGATCCTCATGATAGTGCCCCTGCCGAACTCTTTGTCGATACCCTGCAGAACTTTTTCCAGAGCTTTCGCTCTGTCTATCGATTCCACTTTTGCCATTTTACTCAGCTCCTTTTTCAACTTTCTGTTTTAATTGTATCGCAGTCCACTGACAACAGTGTGTCAGTGCCCGGAAATCTGTTGAAATAAATATATTGTGGCTCAGATACGAACCGATACAATATCTTGTATGTCCACCACCCCCTTCCAGGCCATACGCGTTGAAGAGACTGTCATTCACCATCTCCCTGTCTGGCGTTAATTTCATGATACAGAGGCCATATTGCACAGATATGATCATTTTTTTAAAAGATAGGAATAAATTGTTAAAAGTTTCTACTAAGATATCCGGAATCAAAGTTCGAAAGGAGCCGCGAGATGAACAGAATCTGCACAACACTGACAATTTTCACACTATTTCTTTTTCTTTTCCTTATATTGCCACTCTCTGCAACGGCAGACGAGAACATTACCGAAGGGACGCTTCGGATCGTCAGCAGGGATGGAAAGGCGATTTCGAGCTGCCCGCTCAGTCACACGGACGTGAACGCAGAGATATCAGGCTTCATAGCGAGAGTCACTGTCAGGCAGCAGTTTCAGAATCCGATGAAGGAGAAGATAGAAGCAGTTTATATCTTTCCCCTTCCGAGCAGGTCCGCAGTGGACAACATGGTCATGAAGATCGGCTCCCGCACGATCAGGGGCGACATCAAGAAGCGCGAAGAGGCGAGAAAGATTTACGAAGATGCGAAGAAGCAGGGCCATGTCGCCTCACTGCTCGAGCAGGAGCGTCCCAATATCTTCACCCAGTCTGTGGCGAACATCATGCCGGGTGAAAACATCGACATAGAGATAAGCTACGTGGAATACCTGAACTACCAGGACGGACTATACGAGTTCGTGTTCCCGATGGTGGTAGGTCCCAGATACATACCGGGAAAGCCTTCAGGACAGACGCAGGGCACAGGCTGGGCCGAAGACACGAACAGAGTTCCCGATGCCTCGAGGATAACCCCGCAGGTGACGCCGAAAGGCACCAGGGCAGGCCACGACATCTCGGTGAAAGTGACAGTCGACGCAGGAGTTCCCATCGGCAAAATCCGCTCTGTTCTGCACAAGGTGACCACTGACCATCAGGAAAGAAGCTCTCACGCAGTCGTCACGCTCGATCAGGCCGATTCGATACCCAACAAGGATTTCATACTGCAATATGAAACGGCAGGCAGCGATCTGCAGGACGCCATGCTTTATCACACAAAGAAAGGCGAGGGAGGCTTCTTCTCGCTGATCCTTCAGCCCCCGCTCAAGCCGAAGGCATCGCAGATCACGCCGAAAGAGATGATATTCGTAATAGACACGTCCGGCTCGCAGATGGGATGGCCTGTGGAAAAGGCCAAGGAAACGATGAAATACTGCATAGAGAACATGAACGACGGTGACACGTTCAACCTGATGGCTTTCTCGAACAACGTGATAAAGCTGTTCGACTCACCGATGCCCAATACGAAGGAGAACAGGGAGAAGGCCCTCGATTTCCTGGCCCACAGACTCGGAAGCGGAGGCACCGAGATGCTTCCAGCCATGCTGGCGGCGCTCACGCCTGCTGAGAATCCGAAACAGCTCAGAATAGTGACGTTTATGACAGACGGCTATGTCGGCAACGACATGGAGATAATCGACGCGGTAAAGAAGAATATCGGCAATGCGCGCCTTTTCTCATTCGGAGTTGGAAACAGCGTGAATCGCTACCTGCTCGACAAGATGGCAGAGATGGGCCGCGGCGAGGCTGAGTATGTCACGCTGAACCGCCACGGAGATGAAGTGGCAGAGGCTTTCCAGAGAAAGATAGGCACTCCTCTCCTCACTGATATCTCGATTGACTGGGCCAATCTTCCTGTAAAGGATGTATTCCCGAAAAGCCATCCTGATCTCTTCAGCGGCAAGCCCCTGATCATAACGGGGAGATACTCTGGAGAGGCGAAAGGAGCCGTTACAATAAAGGGGAAGGTGGCAGGCGCTCCATACTCGCGAAAGATTGAGGTCAATTTCCCTCAGAATGAGCCGAAGCATGACGTGCTTGCAAGCCTGTGGGCCAGGACAAAGATAGAGGACCTGATGGACAGGGATCTGACCGGAATCCAGAGCGGCAATCCAGACTCTTCGATAAAGAGCGCAATAACAGATCTGGGCCTGGCATTCCGCCTGATGACCCAGTATACATCGTTTGTTGCAGTCGAGGAGAAGATCGTGACAGAAGGCGGCGTGCCCAGGACAGTCGCAGTTCCTGTCGAGATGCCGGACGGCGTGAGCTATGAGGGAGTCTTTGGAGATAAAGCGAAGGCCGACAAGGAGGGCTTTGCCCAGCCTTCCGGAGCCGGATATCCGGGAGCCCCGAGCACAGGCGGAGCATCGAGAGCCGTCCCGATGGCGACAAACGCTCCGACGTCCTCGATGAGCAAGACTGCAGGTCCGTCTCAGGCCCTGAAGCAGCGGTATGCATCGACAGAAGAGGATGAGATGGGCTACACGGCTCCTGTTAAGAAGCCTGAAGAAAAGATCGACGCGGTGCTCAGAAACATTGCCCAGCGCGTGAAGAACGAGGGGAAAGACGGGAACCTCACCGTCGACGGCTGCGAGGTCATAGGCGGTAAGATAAGGCTCATCATCACAGTCACTCACATGTCTGACAAAGTTCTCAGTGAGCTCAGAAAAGCCGGGCTGAACGTGGAATCCTACTCTGCAGGCAGCAAAGTGCTGAAAGGGAGCACGTCCGTCGAAAACATCGACGCGATTGCAAAGCTGGGGTGTGTTGACAGGATAGAGCCCTATGCGGCAGGAACATCGTCAGTCCAGTCACGGGAGATCTCGGAGACTGATGCGGAATTCGCCAGGCTTATCGCGATGTTATCAGAGAGAAGCGCCTTGCAGGCCTTTTCGATGGAGATGGCGCCGGGCGCCCCGGTGCTCCAGCCTGGATTTCACGACAGGGCGCTGTAATCTTGACATAGTGTCTTACGGGTGGAGTTGACATAGAAAGCCCGGCCTCGGCCGGGCTCTTTTTTTCGCTATCTGTTCTTAGCCCTGAGTGAAGGCCGTAGAAGGAATTTCCGCCCTGTCAGGCCAACACCTGATGTGAGGGAAGAGGCCTGTATGAAAAAACTGCTCTGTCATCTGATCGCGGAGATATTTGTAGCAGGGATTCTGTTTATTGTATTTCTTCCGTTCATGTTCCTCATGATGAAGCCAAACGAGGATCTGCTCTACCACACATGCAGAAAGGCCCCACTTCGTCTCAGGCCTGCAGACTGCTCCGGGCATCTTGTGAACAACTCATACATAGCCGTCACAGGCAGTATAGATCACGAAAGCTTTTCGCAGCGTCATCACTTTGGGAATACAACATTCCTGTTCAGGCTGAAGGATTACCCATCGGACCTCCTCGTCCACGTAAGATCGGGCGGCAATTTCGAAAAGCTCATCAAAGCGTGCAATGACAAAAAGCCTGAAAGCCTCGAAACGGCCCTGGATTCGCAATACACATTTGAAGGCCGCCTATACCACTCAGACAACCCGATAGGCTCGGCCTTTGAGCACTACAACTATTTAAAAGAGATCGATTTTCACGGATATCTTAATAAAGTTCTGAAAGACACCCGCCCTGACAGATCGCTCTGGTCGGCAAAGCTGGACGGCTCATCGCAAACCCCAGGGAGAGTGGCTTACTGGCTTCTCGCCGATTGTGAAAAACCTTCCCTGGAAGCCCTGTGGAGCTCGAACTTCGCGGTTTTCATATTCGGCATCGCCCTGGGTATTGCAGGTATAGTGATTGCAGTCGCCTATTCAAAGAAGAGCAGATCAGGAGGCAGAGCCTGATTGACCAGATCTTATTCCAACACAAGGGCTGAAGGAAAGTGGAGGTTTTGAGCCATCTTCATAGAAATCAGATAACTGCATCATCATTTTGAGACAATGAAGCCTCCACGGGGAATATAACCATATCAGTCTGAGAAAGGAAGAAAAATGAAGCACAGGAAAATCGCAACGCTCATATATGCAATTGCAATGCTGCTGCTGTCTTCCGCCTGCTGTGAATCAAAGGAATACAGGGACACCAAAGCCAATATACGGTTCGAGCTCAAGGATAACTGGACCGTGACGAGCAATACGCCGCTCACTCTTGTCTCGCCCGGCGGCGAGACGGTGCTCGTTTTCGAAGTGGTAAAGGCATCCACGCTTGAAAATGCGCTCGTTGACGCAGAAGTCTTCCTGGGGAAAAACCTGTCCAATATAACGATGACGCCGAGAAAAGACATCATGATCAACGGCATACCGGCTTCGGAAGTCGAAGGCAGCTGCAGCATGAACGGCATTCCGGCCGCCTACAAGCTTCTCGTACTTGCCGGCGCATCCGACTGGTACACCTATCTGTATTATTTCGGAGCGGCAGGCCATGAAACAATTAACAAAGAGGCAATCCAGAATTTTCTGGGCAGCATAAAGAAAATTAGACAGCGATAGGCTACGGCGCGCATTGACGTTAATCCCGATGGAAATCCTCCGCTCCCTTCAAGCATACCAGTTGCCGAGAATCTGTTGACTGCAGCCGGGGTTTATGGTACTTCTATAGTAGAATTCTTTACAGGGGGGAACCGGCATGGCAGACAGAATTGATTTTCCTCAGGGCGGCCAGATGCAGGGCGCATCGCATATCAAGAAGTGGATGGACATATACAGCACCCTCAGCGAGTCAGGCAGGGTATTCAACGGGGAGGACGGGAAGAAATTGTCGCTCGACAAGACGGCAGGCCTTATCGCTATCGAGTTCCCCTTCGGAGGGTTCACAGGCGAGCGCACAGTCCTGAAATCTTTTCCCGGAGAGCTTCCGCCTGAAAATGGAGTTCGCGGCAGCGTCATCATGGAGCCGGGCAGCGATTACGGAAAGACAGCCTTCTTCTTCGACCTGTCAAATCCGCGGGTCAATTCAGGAGACTCGCACAGGCTTCACTTCTCCACCAGCTACTGCGGCGGCGAAGGCACTGAGAGCGACATGACCGTCGCAGTCAAGTAGGGCCCGCAGTTGAAAGCCGGCTGAGCTCCCTATCCGGGGAACTCCTTCAGATACTTCTGTATGGCCGCATCGAGAGAGGCGCTGCGCCTGTATGCGTTCGGGCCAACTGCCCAGGCCCCGAAGTCTGTTCCGCCTTTGCTCATCTTGAATGCGGCTTTCGCGTTCGTGAGAGGATCAAGGAGGTCCTCGTTGCTTTTCAGACCCAGTTCCTTCAGGCGGGCAGGGCCGAGATTTCCAAGCATGTTTATCTGGAAAAGCCCGTACGACTTGTCTCCTGTTCCTGCGTTGCCGTTGAATGCGCTCGGCTTTCCTCCTGATTCACGCATCGCGATGGCCCAAGCCATCTTGAGGCCTTCGCCCGTGAAGCCGGCCTGCTTCAACACTTCCACCAGCTGTTTGCCGCTCAGCGTTCCGCCCTTTGGAACGTTCACAGGAGCCGTGTCATTCTTTCCGTCTGTACCTGCCGCGTCGTTGACACCTCCATTGGCGCCATCAGCGCCGCCGTTCTGGTTGACAAGCCCGCCGTTATTCTGCGCGCCGTTGTTCTGCGCTCCATTTTGTCCATACATGCTGCAGAGGCCTTCCATGAAAGTCTTCATCATGCTCATAAACGAAGAGGTGAGCATCTGCTGATAGACGGCCTCCATCGGTGATGACTGCGCGCCATAGCCTGAAAGCCCGAGCTGAGAGGCTCCGTTGAACAACTGGCTCCCTCCCCAGGCGGAGCTGAATCCTGATAGATCGCCAGGTCCGGATTGGGGATTGTTGTACAGGCCGTTCATTTCATTGCTGAAAAGCGTGGAATCGCCGGCATATCGCGCCTGAGCCTGCTGAAGAGCCGGCATTGAAGAGGCTGCCATTGGCATTACCGGGAATCCTGCTGTGTTTGCTGCGTTGAGATCGTTGAGATTTATATTCATATACATTATCAGCACCTCTCATTTCATGCTGACATTACTTCACTGCCGGTGCTGAAAAACAGCTGATAATGCAATGAAAAAATGCTGAAATATAATAGCTTTTGTAAACCTTTTGCTTAATGATATCGCTGAAACCGCCTAATCTATTCCGTAAGAGAGCCTGCGCGCCAGGTGACCCAGCGCGCCCATGACTTTCAACCTGGAGGCCATCGTTGAAAAAAACGCGCCGTATTTCCTGTATATGAAGTTGAAAAGCAGATAGGGCTTCCACTGGGACCTGTCAGGCGGTAGCCTCCGGAAAATGGTTCCGAGGGAATAAAAGCTCCTGTAGAGCCGGATATATCCGCTGTAAAGCTCCTCAGCCGTCATGTTGAGCGGGCGGAAAACCACATGGGAGGTATCGTAATGAGACCATTCATAATCCACGATCCTGCCCTGGGCGTCATATCTCTCAAACAGCGCCGTGCCTGGATAGGGAGTCAGTATGTGGGCTGTTATTGTCGAGATTCTGCTCTCCACAAGCCATCTGTATGTCTCCGTGAAGACATCGGGGCCGTCGCTGTCGAGGCCCAGCACCAGGCTCGCGTTGATCATGATGGCTCTCTGATGAAGCTCGGCGACGAGTCTCTGGTATTTATCGACGCTGTTCTGAAATTTCCGCACCGACCTGAGCGATTCGCCGTTAATGCTCTCGAAGCCTATGAAAAGGCTCTGGCAGCCTGATTCAGCCATCCCGTCGAGCAGCTCCGGGTATTCGACTATATTTGCAGATACTGCGGCGTTCCATATCAGGTTCATGGGCTTCAGGACCTTCAGAAATTCTGCTGTCCAGGCCGGGTTCCCGATGAAGTTGTCGTCTATGAACATGACATGCCTTGTGCCGAGGCGCAGTATCTCTTCGCGCACGCTTTCGACGCTCCTGTTCCTTATCCGGCGCGGCATGTAGCCTGCGCTGTTGTAGCAGAAGTCGCATCTGAACGGGCATCCTGCCGATGTGCAGATTATGTTCGAATAAAGGTATTTCGACCTGTCTATCAGATCCCAGCGCGGGCAGGGGCGCTCGATGGTTCCGCTGTCTGACTGCACCTGATATCTTTCCTTCAGTGAGCCCCGTTCCGCATCTTCAATGATCTGCTCCCAGACCTCCTCGGCAGCGCCTACGCATACGGCGTCACAATGTGCCAGGGCCTCCGCCGGATTGGCGCTGGCGTGAATCCCTCCCATCACCACAGGTATCTTCCTCTCCCTGTATCTATCGGCTATATGATATGCCCTTCCGCTCGTCTCGACATTTACGCTGATGCCTACGAGACCGGGGCTGTCATCCAGCTCGACAGGCCCTGTGTTCTCATCGTCCAATGAAACCACGTGCCTGCCAGGCGTGAGGGCCGCAACTGTCAACAGCGCCAGGGAAGGCGCCATCAGCCTCTTGAACTCTGAATCCACCGGCCTCAGATTCATATGCGGCGAGATGAGCTTTATCCGCATGGCCTCTCCGTTGTGTATAAATAGTTTGAATGTCTTGCGTACATATGCGGTGCAGACTCAGACCTCAAATGCCTTTCAGATTCTCGTCGAGAAACCAGAGCATGTGACGCCACGCCTCTTCTGTCTCCTTCCTCTCCATCATGTCTATCGAAGGATCATCAAGCCACGGGACATAAACAAGAAACCCGTGGGCGCAGTGGGAATACATCCTCAGCTCGCATTTTTTCCGCTCCGCCTTCAGAGCTTCCTCGAAAGCCCTTGCCTGCTCGGGAGGCACTATGGTGTCCTTCTCTCCCTGCATTATCAGAACAGGGCAGCAGATGCCCTTCACGTGAGTGACTGCATTTCTTATGGCGAAAGATTCAGGCCTGTCTTCAGGGCCGCTGCCGTATGTCATCTTCGTTATAGCGTCATTACCTCTTTTTCCGGCTCTGCAGAGATAGTCCCACCATCTGTAGATATCCATCACGCCGTATGCGGCAACTGCGGCTTTGATCTCGGCGCTTCTCGACGCTGCCAGCACCGCTATCAGAGCGCCGTGTGACGCGCCTGCCACGCCGATTTTATCTCCGTCGACTGCATCGAGGCTCTTGACGAGCGGTATCGCGTTCAGCACGTCCCGCACTTCGCCTTTTGCCACTTCCACACTGCCTTCAGAGCCGTCTTCGCCCCGGTATGATGGCGAAAATACGACATACCCGGCCTTTGCCAGCCTGATGCACGAGAGCCGGTGCTCATGCGAGGTCCCTGTTATTCCGTCGTGACAGAAGATGACGCAGGGAAGCCTGCCTTTGCCCTCAGGAGTGAAGATGAAGCCTTTCACCCTGAGCCTGTCGCTCATATAGATACAACTCTCTACTGTGACGCCTTCTCTGCATGCAAGAAGTTTCTTTGACAAAACTGTCCCATTGCTGCCTGTCTCTCCATGAGACGGGGAGAGCGCGACAATCAGCAATATCAGGGCCGCAGCTAAGCGCTTTTTAATCATCCTGACTCCTTGGATCCATTTCAGGTTAAAAGGCTCACTGAATCCCAGCAACAGATATTACTGACATTATAACATATGACGAGCTTCGCGCACCTCCTTCCATGACAGCCGGGAAGGCACTGCAGGCAGGTGATACGATGCTTCTTTATCCTGATCTCAGGAAATTGCATGCAGTCAGCAAGGCTCCTGCTTTGCAATGGATAGCGCCAGATGCTATACTGATAGGCGGAAAGAGTATCCAGTGCCGGAATGAAGCCCTGGGATGAATTAATACACGATTGGCAGGAAAGACCGATATGAGCATACAGTTCGACAGCTCACTGTTCGAAGGCAGGCGTTACTGCCGGGAGCGGCGCCTGCTCCTCTCTCTCGTATCAGCCGCAATTGAAGCCGTCGACCCTGCGAAGGCTCTCGCGGGACATCTGACGCTGGAAGGCGATATCCTGACCGCCGGCGGAGTCAGATACGACCTCTCTTCAATCGAGCGCATATTCGTGATTGGCGCAGGCAAGGCAGGCGCGCCGATGGCAGAGGAGATCGAGAGGATCCTGGGCTCCCGGATTGCGGAAGGCCATGTCAACATAAGATACGGCAACTCAGGGAATACTGAGAGAATCACCCTTCTGCCGGCAAGCCATCCGATACCTGATGCGAATTCGCTGAATGGCACAGAGAGGATCCTGTCGATCCTGGAGAAGACAACCGAGCGGGATCTCGTGATCTGCCTGCTCTCAGGCGGCGCGTCCGCCCTTCTCACAAAGCCCGAAGAGGGCATCACGCCCGTCGAAATGGCCGGGACAACATATGCCCTGCTGAGGTGCGGCGCGTCGATCTCCGAGATCAACACCGTCAGAAAGCACATTGACGCCGTGAAGGGCGGAAAACTGGCCGGGAAAGCCTGGCCTTCGACTGTGCTGTCGCTGATCCTGTCAGATGTGGTCGGCTTTGCCGATCCGCTTCCTTTCATCGCTTCAGGGCCAACCGCTCCCGATCCCACAACATACCGGGATGCCCTGTCAGTGCTGGAGAGGTACCATCTCGCAGATAAATTGCCAGAGTCGGTCATGGAGCATCTCACAAGCGGCAGAGACGGCTTCAGGAAGGAGAATCCCGGAAAAGATGACCCGCTCTTCAGACATGTGCACAACATGATAATCGGCTCTTGCGGCATTGCAGCGGAAGAACTGATGGCAGGGGCGGCAAAGCAGGGCGTCAATGCGCTCCTTCTGACCACTTCACTGCAGGGAGAGGCCAGGGAGGCCGCTGCCTTTCTGGTTTCCGTGGCAAGAGAGGTCATACATTCAGGAAAGCCTGTCGGCAGGCCTGCCCTTCTCGTCGCAGCCGGGGAGACGACTGTGCACGTGAGGGGAAAAGGGCTCGGAGGGCGCAACCAGGAGATGGCGCTCGCGGCAGCCGTTCATCTGAGAGAACTGGAGGGAGTGATTATTGCCACTGTGGCCACCGACGGAAGCGACGGGCCCACTGAAGCGGCCGGAGGAATCGTGGACTGCGAGACCTCTGCCAGGGGCTCCGGTCTGGGGCTCGACGCATACCGCTTTCTCGATGACAACGACTCGAACGCATATCTTTCGGCAACCGGCGATCTGATAGTCACAGGCGCCACAGACAGCAATGTAAACGACCTCTATCTGGCATACGTGCCATAGAGTCTTTGAAACGCCCTATTCAGGCAACCGCTGTGCCTGCCGGCCAATAATTAACAAAATGGCAATACCAGAAACTTTCTTATTCGGGTATATTATATGTACGGCCTTTCTGTCTCGTGAAAACAGAGAGTGCGGCATCGTCTGAACTGAAAGGTGAAAGATGGACGGAATTCAGCGCATTTCGAACTCATTTGCCACAGAGCCTTCAAAAGCTCTGAACGGCATTAATCGATGCGGTGCAGCAGACAACGATGCGCCCGTAAATAAGGGCGACTCTGTTGAGCGCTCATCAGGCAGCGACAGCATTGAAGCTCAGTCCCTGCCGGCGAAATCCGGGATCATGTCCTCCATCTCATCAGGCGTCACAGTCGCAGGGGCGGCTGAGCTGCTGATGGACCGCACCTTTGAAGGCTCGATGCGCCGGATCTGGAACTGCCAGATACCGGAAGGACTCTCTTCCGAGCCCCTGATTAAGGCAGACGGGACTGTTCTGTGCGGAACTGAGGCAGGGAGCCTCGTGGCCATCAAAGACGGAAAGAGAGAGTGGGAGCTGAAGCTCGGAGACGAACCTCTCACTTCGCCTGTCGAGGGGCCTGACGGAATGCTGCACGTATCAGGCAGGCACTCGGTGTATTCGATAAGGCTCGAAGACAGAGACGGAGTCAAAACAGCCTCGAAAGAATATGAATGCAGGATAGACGAGGGCGAAGAGCGGATATCGAGGCCGGATGCGGGACCTGACGGAACTGTGTATGTCACGACATCGCCGGGCAGGATGCACGCCATCTGGAAAGGGAAGAAGAAATGGTCCTACAGGCCGAAATCATTCTTCAACAAGGGCGAGAACTCCGACTGGTCAGGCATTACGGCAGGCGCTGACGGGACTGTCTATGCAGGAACACAGGGCGGCCGGGTGGTGGCCGTAAAGGACGGCAAAGAGCTGTGGTCGTTCAAGATGAGAAAGGTCATGCAGGAGAACATGACAGGCGATGATTACTACAATGTCCACGACAAGCCTTCATGCGCCCCGGTCATTGGCCCTGACGGCCTCATCTACATCGCCACGGACGGAGGCTCGATTTACGCGCTGAAAGACGGCATAGAGCAGTGGAGCTCCTTTGTCTCGAGCAATGTCGGCTCGCTGAACGTGGGCCCTGACGGCAATGTCTACACGCAGGGCTACAGCATCATCGGCACAAAATTCGAAAACAGCGTATACTGCGTCTCAAAGGGTGATTACAAGTGGAATCACACGCCTTCCACGTGCCCTTCCCTTTCATCCAGATCGGTCATGGCAGACGGAACGCTGCTGGTCGGCACGGAGAAAGGCATTACGGCTCTTTCTCCGGAAGGCAGGGCCATCGGGACAATCGATATGGACAGCAGCGGAGAAGATGGGAGAAAGCGGCCCCAGAAAGCGATCGTCGGCCCTGACGATACAGTTTACGTCATCTCTGATAAAAATACTCTGAGGGCATACTCGCGATCAGTCTCAGGCGTCTCATCAGGCTCCGAGTACGCCGCAGAAAGTCCGGGCATAGAGGAAAACGACAGCTGGCTGGTCATAGATGGAGTCCAGCTCCACAAAAGGAAGCTCCCTGAAGGGATATAGGCCCCGGTAGCCACTCGCCCACTGCAGCATTTCAGAGATCAGAAGGATTATTCCTTCCCTGGATCCCTCGGCCACTTGATCACTTGCTCACTGCAGAACTACCTGGAAATATGGGATCCGAGATGGCTCTCCATTCAGGTTGTGGAATTTGTCCGTTTCTGCTAGAATATGTATAAGTATGCAGAATCTGCACGGATTGAGATTGGACAGCAGAACCGGAAACATATGAAGCGATTCAGATACACGGCAGTGAACTCCAGGGGGGAGACGATAGTCAGGGAGATGGAAGCGCCTGACGAAGGCTCGGCCATCGACGCGTTGAAAAAGGAAAAGATCAGGCTCCTGAACATCAGGGCGATAGGTTATGTGGAAGACGGAGACGGCCCCTCCTTCATCATCAGATTCAGAGACAGGCTCTTCTCATTCCTCGACAGAGCCAGGGACGGCATACACAGCCCGGTTCTTCCCTGGAACCGAGTCAGTGAGCGCAACATCTTCCTCTTCACTCATCAGCTCGCAACGCTTCTGGGAGCGGGAGTCAACGTCTCTTCAGGCATGAAGATGATCCTGAAGAGCGAGACAGACAGGAACTTCATCCCTGTGCTCCGAGGGCTCGTCGAATCGATGGAAAAAGGCCTCTCGGTGCAGAATTCGTTCAGAAAGTATCCGAATATCTTCTCTGTGGCATACACAGGGATCATCGCGGTTGGCGAGTCATCTGGAAAGCTGCCTTTCATACTGGAGAAGCAGGCAAGGGATCTCGAAAAGCTATATACGTTCAAGAAAAAGCTGGTAGCCAGCCTCACCTACCCTGCGGTGATTCTCACTTTTTCAATACTATCCGTGCTGCTGATGATGATATACTTCGTCCCCAACTTCACTTCGATCTACAAGGAGACACAGACAAAGCTGCCGCTCATCACATCGATGCTGATAGGCTTTGTGCACTATCTGACAGATCCGTTTTTCTGGCTCACCGCAATCGCAGTATCGGCTGTGATATATTTTGTAATCGGGAGCTATCTCAGGACGCCTGTGGGAAGGCATGTCTATGATTTAATGACTCTCAGGCTCCCTGTGATAGGAGAGCTGGTAACCTGTAACATACTGTATGCGGTTTTCATGAACATGGCCTGCATGATGGAGTGCGGAATCCACATATGCAAGACGCTCGAGATAGTAAAGGATATGATGCACAACACCGTATTCCAGGACTATCTGGGCGGCATCCTGATGTCGCTCGACGAAGGGTTCTCGCTGCACGACTCAGTGAGAGAGATCAGGATAATTCCCCGCTTCGCGAAGGATTTCATACAGGCCGGCGAGTCTTCAGGAGAGCTTCCGGAGCTGATCCGGAAAGCCGCCTATGTGCTCGAGGAGCAGGTGAACGAGAAGCTCGACACATTCCTTCACATATTCGAGCCGGTGCTGATAGCGCTACTGGCCGTCGTGGTAGGAACAGTGATGATTGCGATCTTTCTGCCTATAAACAACGTAATCAACTCATTTTCGATATGAGCCTCAGTTGAATACGATATCGCCGTCGATGGTGATGGTAATCACCGTAGATTCGGCGCCGCTTGCCACAGTGATGTCGCCGTAGGTTGTGATGCAGTATCTCCATTTTGCGTTGGCATCGGATCTCTTGGGAACGAACCAGACATAACAGTTTTCCGGTGATATGGATATCGGAACGGCGAGATCACGTGTCAAGCTTACAGTTTTTGTTACTCTGTAATCTCTAGGGCTTTGCAGAGGGGTGATGAGATCATTGCAGCCAACTGGAAGCAGGGCAAGCAGGAAACCACAAATGTTCGCAACAGGACTGCTCATGATATCAGCCGATGCCTGTGGAGGCTCAGGCAGCTCGGCGCCGGGATTGTACCATTCCCACAGCGTATAAGTGCCGTTGGTACCCAGAGTCAAGCCCGTAGGGAGACAGAGCGAGAAAGCCTTCTGCCGCTGCATCATCAGATCAGAATAAAGTATCTGGGCCGCATTCCTGCTCGCCCATGAAGTGGTGTATCCGCGATACATCGGCAGAGTCAAGCCTATTATCAGGCACATTATGGCGAGCGTCACCATGAGCTCAATGATCGTAAAGCCTTTTCCTGCTTTCAATTCCGCCTCCCGGATAGAATCCCGTCAAGGTCCGAACTCCCACATCGGCATGGTGCCACGCCGGCATATGGCTGTCGATATGGTGTACGTCGCTGAATTTGGATCGTTTACATCTTTTGCAACTGTAAGATATATTGTAACTGCACTTGTTGTCGCGTCGCTGGTTGAATATCTGATACTCTTTATACCTTCAGCGACGATCACGTCATCATACCGTGTAATTCTCCGCAATGAGCCTTTCATCGACGGGTAGAATTCATAATAAACATGAAGATCTCCGCCTGAAGTGAGATCATCCTCATTGGCATATATGTCTGGCACCCAGAGACAGAGTCTGTTTGAATCAGGGGCTGTTGGATACCAGGGACTATAGATCGCATTTGCCTTGGCGATGTCTGAAGAAAGAACGTTCAGAATCGTGCTGGCCTTTGTCCTCAGCTTTGACATCTCAACCCCTTTTTTATAGTATCGAAGACAGTTGATCAGCGCCGTCGACACCATTGTCATCAGCAATGCAAAGAGCGCGAGGGTTATCAGCACCTCAACGAGCGTCAGTCCGGCCTTTCTGTCTCTCTTCATCTCTCTCCTTAAATATCAAGCTCAGGGCATTCCTATGGGTATCAGGGGCGTCGGGGCAGGTAGAGGGTACATGACATTGGATGATGGAGGAGTTGCGCTCCGGTAGACCGGATACTGCATCAGCGTTACCACCTGGACACTCCTGTAAAATGCCCTCTTTGCGCCGCCTGAAGCCAGAGGTCCATCCACGACAACCTTCATGGCAATCATATACATGGCTTTATTCGGATCCGGCCATGATATGGGGATTATCACCAGCTTTACATCAGGAGGGAATGCGAATGGCTTTTCATAAGTATAGTAGGTCACATCATACCCATATTCATCATCGGGAGCGGTAAAGGCCTGTCTGCCCGAAGGGGAGGAAGGAAGAGGCTGGTTTGCACTGCCCTTCTCGAATACTTCCAGCCTTTTCAGTTCGATTGCCTTCTGCGCGAGCGCTGCAAGTCTCCCGTTGACTACATTGGCTGATTGCAATCTCATTCCTGAAGCTATCAGCTGAAATACGGCAAACATGATCAACGCTGCGACCACAATAGCGACATTCAGCTCAAGCAGGGAGAGCCCGGCATATCGCCTGTTCATCGGCGGATATCTTCTTTCAGCAAGCCCGCTCATCATTCGGCACGTCTTAATGGTTTTCATCATAATAACGCAGCAGAAACGCCTTTCGCCCATAGCCAGGCAGTGTGATGAGACCACCCAGAAACTTCATTTCATCAGGCGGATAAGTAAAATGTGTCGGATAATGCTCTGTATGCAGGAGGAAATCTGCAGCCGACCATCCATTCATGGTAGAGACCACCGCTGCGGTAAGAGCAACATCAAAAACGAGTCCGGCGAACACTGGAATCGTTGGCACACCCAGAAACAGCACAGTTTTTGCGATGGCAGTCGGATTGACATGGCCGAGGTTGTAGTCATTGGTGCATTGAATGATTGCCCTCACGCATCGCTTTGCAATGCATTGATTAGTGGTTTTATCGTATACAACGCCGGCAGAGCGCACCATATAGATATATGAATAGGGAGCTACTGAATCGTATGCATTGAAATAGCTGTCCACCCTGAAGCCGTAAAGGTAGGCTCCCTCCTCGCACACCCACTGGTATCTGGTTACCGGGCTTGTCGCAGAGCCATTACCCTGCCATTCGCTGTCTCTGCAGATATGGCAGAGCGCATAGCTGATCCCGGAATCTGCCATCATGAAAGCCTTAAGGTCATTCACTTCATTCTGTGACATCTTCCTCTCGATCACCTGAAAATTTACGAAAGTCGTGGCTATGATTGAGAGAAGCAACGCCATCAGCATCACCACAATGAGGGCGGCTCCATTGGGAATACTCTTTTTTCTCTGCTTCATCGAATGTTTCCTCTGTCAATAAGGTGGAGAAACAATGTAGAGGGGTCCACCCTGAATAGTCTTCTTCTCAAACTCCTCCTGCGCCTTCTTTTTCATCCCGAGCTTCTCGTACACCTCTCCGAGCTTCTGATGGGCCATACCGTGATTGGGCTGTTTCAGAAGGCTCTCCTCCAGAAAGCCTCTCGCTTCGGATAGAGAGCCCTTCTTTATGTAGAGCAGTCCGAGATAGTAGCCAGGACCTGGAGCGCCGGGGCTTAAGGACCTTGCGGACTGCAGAGCCTTAAGAGAATCGTCGAGCAGACCGTCCTCCAGGTAGAGCGCTCCGAGATACTGCTGAGCCAGAGGGCTCTTATCGTTCTTTCGCAGAGCTGCCTGCAGTCTGGCCATCGCTTCTTCCTTCCGTCCACACCCTGTGAGTGTTATTGCATGATACGTGAGGAGATTGGGATCATCCGGGTGTTTGGAGACAAGCTCTTCGAAAAGCTTTCGTGCTTCATCGAACCGACCTTTGTAAATATCTATCAGACCTCGCTGAACTCTGAGGAATAAAGGGGCTTCTGGTTTGTTCATCAGGTCTGTCACCTTTTTCTCTTCATCAGCAGATACGACGAAGTTCGGATATCCGGGGAACATTACGCTGGTCAGGATTTTAAGAAGGCTGCAGTATTCCCGTTCCTTACCACCTGTTCTGGTATCGAACTCTCTGAGCATCACAGTAGTATTGAAGCTGTCGCCCTGGCAGGCATACAGAGCCCCCATATAGTAAACTGCCCTTGCATCTGCGGGCTTGAACTGCACAGCTTTTGACAGATAAAACTTCCCGCGTGTAAAATCCCCGGCGCAGAAGTACTCCTCTCCGAGAAGAGCGACGGCATGCGGTGATTTCATGCCGAAAGAAAGTGATTTTTTAAAAGAATCTACTGCCTGGCGCCATTTACCTTCTTTTCTATATCTGAGGCCTTCTTCGACCAGTCTCCCCGGCGTGTTGAGGTAGTATACGATCGTTACGGTGAGGAGTATGACAAAGATGACTGCAAGAACGAATGGTCTTGAGGCTTTCCTGGCGTTACCGGCGGCATGAAGTAAGTTGCTTAAAAAAGACTTCACCCTCTTTCATTGCCAGATACATGCCATTGCTGCGTCGGGATCGCGCTTCATGCGTTCCGGAAGCCGGAACATGAGATCGCCCCTGTCTAAGTCAATATTATATCACGGTTAATTTTTTTCGTCCAGGAACGCAGGTTACGCGTTCGGATCAAGTTTTCCCATGTATTTCAGGGATCGAGAGTCAGAGTTCAGAAGATTTCTTCCTCCCCTGGATCCCTCGACCACTTGGCCACTTGATCACTGCAGTACTACCTGGAAATATGAGATCGATGGATTACGCCAGCTCAGGTATCGGCGCCTCCTCCATCCACAGGCGGTGAATGAACTGGAACAGCTCGTCCGTGACTGCAACCTTGTAAGGAGTCGGATTGGTCATTCTCAGATGATCTTCTCTGATCTGTGCGAGCTGCGCCTCTACATAGTCTCTTATCGCCGGGAGAGGAAGGGGGGCGAAGCTGCGCTTTCCTCCGCTCCAGGCGCAGTGGTGAAGCGGAACAACCTTCTCCGGGGTTATATGAACGCGCTTCGTGCCATCATACGGGTGCCTGCAGAGGATGCGCTTCCCCACCTCCGGGATAGAAGAGCCGACTTCCACGAGAAGGTCGAGGAGAGGGTACCGCTCCTTTCCGAAAAGCCTGTATACCTCCTTCTTTCCCGGGATGGTCACCTTGCTCACATCATCTGAGATCTTTATCCGGGGCCGCCCTTTGCTCATCACAAGCTTGTATACCCCTCCCAGGGCAGGCTGCTCATGACATGTGACGAGATGGGTCCCGATGCCGAATATATCTATGCTGTGGCCCTGCTGGTTGAGGGCGTGCAATGTGGCTTCATTGATATCGTTGCTTGCCACTATCTTCAGAGACTCAAGCGGAAGGCTGAAACGCGCTCCGGCAGTCCTCAGCATCTCTCTTGCCTTCTTCGACAGGTACGCCAGATCGCCTGAATCGATCCTGAAGCCCATGGGACTGTATCCCAGATTCATCAGCGTGACGGCCACTGAGATGAAATTGGGGATGCCTGATTTAAGCGTATTGTACGTGTCAACGAGGGCAAGGAAGTTCGCCGGAAACGACTGGGCGTAAGAGATGAACGCAGCCAGCTCGCCTTCGTTGGTATCTGTGAAGCCCAGCTCTTCTCTGACCCTGCAGACTTCATCCACAAAGTCGTGGGAGCTTCCATCTGGGCCGTCGAGGGTTCTCTTCTTCAGCTCGTCCAGGCGGTGAAACGACGATACGAACGAATGGGCGTGAGTCCCTCCGACTGGAATTCCGTAGAGCTTCCCTGCCAGCACGTTGCTCGTGCTGTCAAATCCGCCGATATAGGCATACCGCGATGCCGACAGCGCCCCGTCAGGGCCCTGAGCCCTCCTGAGGCCGAACTCCATCAGCTTCTTGTCCTTTCCGGCTGCGAGGCGGAGCCTGGCGGCCTTTGTCGCGACAAGGCTCGAGTAGTTCACGAGGTTGAGAAGCGTCGTCTCCAGCAGCTGAACGACTGCGAGAGGCCCTTCGACCCTGATGAGCGGAATACGCGGGAAAGCCACAGTTCCCTCCTGCAGCGAATACAGAGTCACTTCGCTGCAGTCCACCGACTGGAGCCACTCGTAGAACTCGGGCTCGCAGTCAGGAAGAGGAGGCTGCACCTTGTGATCGTGCGAAGGCGCTTCCACAGGCACCCACTGCTCTCTCCCCTCCCTGTCCGTGATATGCTGCAGATAGCCATCGCCGGCCTTTCTGATATAGCCGGTCTCGAGGCCCTCCTCGAAGAAGCCCTTCAGCTCTTCCCGGGACCTGTCGGCGCCATCCCTGAGATAGCGGATATCGCTCTCGGTGAACCTGAACGACGACATGAACCGGAGGACCTCTTCGATCCCTGCAAATATTGTGAACTCACCTCCGAATGGGTTCCTGCGGAAAAAAAGATCGAATACCGCTTCATCGCGATGATGGTCTCCCTTCCAGTAGGCATAGGCCATCGTCAGCTGGTAGAGATCGGTGAGCATCGGACCTACGAGGCTGTTGACCGGTTGCATAAACCCTCCTTGGCCGCCGCGCTTCCGCGGCGGGACATCATCAGAACAGTGGTCAGAATTAGGTATTTCTCACTTTTTTCACTGCATCCTTCTTTATTCAGAGATATCGGAGTAGAAACATACCTGAGCCACAGACTTTCATGGAGAGAGGTATTAAAAGATCCGTGTTGAACAAAAATATCCATACCAGGCAGATTTGGGAGGAGAGAATCATGAAGCCTTTGCAGTCCATCATCGCAATAATAGTCATCGCTTTCACACTGGCCCTCGCCGGAGGCCCTGCATGTGCGGAAGAGGGAATGTGGACCCTCGACAACCTTCCGCTCAGACACCTTAAGAGCAGGTATCACTTTTCACCTGATTCAGAATGGCTGGAACGGGTACAGAAGGCAAGCGTGCGGTTCAACGACGGGGGAAGCGGCTCTTTCATAAGCAGGACCGGCCTCGTTCTGACAAACCATCACGTGGCGGTCGGGCAACTGCAGAAGATGTCCAGCGAGAAAAAGGACTATGTCAAGGATGGATTCTACGCAGGCACCCAGGCGGAGGAGATCAAATGCCCGGATCTCGAGCTGAACGTGCTCTGGTCCATGCAGAACGTCACAGACAGGATAAAGAAGGCTGTCGCAGGGCTTTCAGGCGACAAGGCGCTCAGGGCCAGGAAAGCCGAGATGGCGAAGATTGAAAAGGAAAACATGGACAGGACGAAGCTCCGCTCAGATGTGGTAACTCTTTATCAGGGCGGAGAATACTGGCTTTATGCCTATAAGAAGTATAGAGACGTCAGGCTGGTGGCGGCCCCTGAGAAGCAGATCGCCTTCTACGGAGGCAACTCGGACAACTTTACATACCCCCGCTACGACCTGGACTTCGCGATCTTCAGGGTGTACGAGGATGACAGGCCTGTCGTCCCGCCATATTGGTTCCCCATAAACGAGAAAGGCGCAGGCGAAGGCGAGCTGGTTTTCGTGAGCGGCCATCCCGGAACGACGAAGCGCTTCATAACGTTTTCACAGTACCTGTTCAACAGGGATTACTACTACCCTGTCAACCTCGAACTGCTGAACGGCGTGAGAGGAGCGCTCGAGCAATACTCGAAAAAGGGGCCGGAGGCGCAGCGAAGAGCGGCCACGATGAAATTCGGATACGACAATACGCTGAAGGCCTTCGGAGGGGAATACAAGGGACTGTGCGACAGGGATTTCACATGCCAGTTCGAGGCCAGGGAGAAGAAGCTGAAAGAGGCGGTGATGGCCTCTGCTGAGCTCCGAAAAGACGCGGGAAATTCCTGGGATATCATCGCGCAGGCTCAGAAAAAGCTGTCAGCGCGGTTCAGCGAGATGACCTACACGAGGCTCAGAGGCTATAAGCTGCCACAGATGGCTCTTTCAATGGTGTTCTTCATCGAGGAGACAAAGAAGCCCGATGGAGAAAGGCTTGACGGATATCACGACTCGCAGATCGACACGTGGAAGTTCATCAACCTTTCACCTGCGCCTGTATATTCGGACCTGGAAGAGAGCCTGCTGGCCTTCTATCTGAAAAAGTCAAAGGAGAAGCTGGGAGAAAACAGCGGCTTTGTAAAAAAGCTTCTTGCAGGCAGGACGCCGGAAGCAAGAGCGCACGAGCTGATCGCAGGGACGAAGCTGGCAGATCCCGCATACAGAAAATCACTCATTGAAGGCGGCAGGAAAGCGCTCGAAGGCACTGACGATCCTCTGATGAAGCTGGCCATTGCTGTCGAGCCGGATGTCAGAAAGCTGCTGAAATGGAATGAATCGATCAATGACGGCGAGATCGTGCCGGCGACGGAGGCTATTTCGCGGGCGCGTTTCAAGGTCTACGGCAAGACGGCTTACCCCGACGCCACATTTACGCTCCGGCTCGCCTTCGGGCAGGTGTCAGGCTACCCTGAGAACGGGACCATGGCTCCTCCTGTCACAACGCTCTACGGCCTCTACGACAGATATTACAGCTTCAGGGACAAGGCCGACTGGATGCTCCCTGCCAGATACCTGGAAAGAAAGGCCAGCCTCGATCTCTCCACGCCGATGAACTTCGTCAGCCAGGCCGATATCACAGGCGGGAACTCAGGCTCGCCGGTCATCAACACTAAGGGCGAGCTCGTTGGTCTCATCTTCGACGGAAATATAGAAAGCCTCGCAGGCCGGTTCATCTATTCAGACAAGGCCGATCGCGCCGTTGCGGTTCACCCCGCGGCGATAATGGAGGCGCTCAGGAAGCTCTATGATGCGGAAAAGCTCGCCTCAGAGCTGGAAGGCAGGTAGCCTGCCGGGAAAGAGCGTCAGCCTGCCAGTTCCCGACTCAGGAGAATGGAGCCGACTATGAAGCAGAAAGCACGCCTGTATGGAGGCATAGCAATCCTGGCGGCGGCATGGCTCATGCCGCTGCTGGGTATCCCGGTGTCCCGGACGAACTGGCCGTTAGCCGTCAAGGCAACTGTCATAGGGCTCCTGACCCTTGGCGGCCCTGAATTGCTCAGCATTGTCGCCATCGTCGTGCTGGGGAGAGAGAGCTATGAGCTGATACTGCAGAAAGTCCTGAAACTGCTGAAGAAGCTCAGGCCCACAGGAAAGCCCGGCAGACTGCAGTATATCATCGGCCTCGTGATGTTCCTGCAGCCGCTGATCCCTTCATATACGATGGCCTATTTCCCGCGCTATCTCCCCGACATTTCACCGCAGAGGCTCATTGTGAACATATTGTCAGACCTCATATTCATAATCAGCCTCTTCGTGCTGGGCGGTGATTTCTGGGACAAGCTGCGATCGCTTTTCGTCTATGATTCATACGCCGTTTTCAAGGACAGGCAGCCCAAAGAGAAGCAGCCTGAGTGAAAAGACCCCCGATGAGCCGGCACGGAATCACAAATTTTAACAAATAGTTTACAGGAATGCAAAATATAATGTGATTTTTATCACATACAAAGGCATCCAGCGCTGATAAAATAATAAAAGAACTTCCATCACTCTATTCGGCAGGCATTGACGATATGGACAGAAAAGAATTCGGAGCTCTCAGCACAGGCGCATGGAGGGAACAGGAGATTGGACGCCTGCTTTTCGACACTCCCGGAGACACGTCGTTAAGCGAGAGAGAATTGCGCAGCCTCATCCCGTCCACAGGGAGACGGACTTTTCACAGGGATGAGCTTGTATTCCTGCAGGGAGAAAAGGGCGATTCGCTGTTCATCATACTGTCCGGTAAAGTGAAGGTCATCTCCCAGTCAGATGACGGCAAAGAGGTGACTCTCGCCATCCTGGGCAAGGACGAGATATTCGGCGAGATGGCCCTGCTCGACGGAAGGGCCAGATGCGCTACTGTGATAGCTATTGCAGATACCGAGACTCTGGTTCTCAGCGAGTATCACTTCAGAATGCTCTTCACCACGATCCCGGACTTCTTCATGAAGATCGTGAGGCTCTGCCTCTCAAGGATAAGATCGGCAAACTCGCAGATTGAGCACCTCGCATTCTGCTCTGTGAAAGAGAGGCTGGCAAGGCTCATTCTTTTCTGGGCCGATGAGAGAGGAGCTGCCGGCAGGCCTGGACTGTCCTTCACGCTGCCATACAGCAAGACAGAGATATCGTCGCTTCTGGGGACATCGAGGGAGAGCGTCTCCAGGGCGCTCAGGGAAATGACCGATCTGGGGCTGATCAGGCTCAGCAGGCGCGAGATATCCATAGAAGACAGCGAGGGACTTCTGTCTCATTCGAGAAGCGATGATGGAAAGAGCAGGAAGAGCCACCGCGCCGCCTGATCCTCTCTGCCCTCGATGTAAAAAAGGGTGAATCCGGGATTTGCAAGAATATATCTTCCCACAGTGGATACACTTTTTTATCTTTTCGCATTTTTAGCCCTCATTGCGATCCTGACCTTTGCCACCATGGTCTGGACAGTCACAGGCATCAGGCTTAAAAGGGGCACCTGCGACGAGGCCGGACAGGAAGAGCTCCCTCAGTATCTTCAAATGCTCTTCGATGATCAGCAGAAGAGACTCTTCGGTCTCGGCTTTCAGCATTCGCACTACCAGCGCTATGATCTCCCGTTCGTAAACGATTACTCGGTCAAATACGCGGCAGTGATGGTTCAGAGTGATCAGAAGACATACGCCGTAATAACACCGTCAGATCTTCCAGAGCCCGGCGGCGTCTGCAATGTGGAGTTCCTGACACGCTTCACGGACGGCACGAGAATCATCACGATGAACAACATCATGCACCGGCTCGTAGGCGCCTTCCCGGACAGCCTGATATATGATCCTTATGCAGAGACACCTGAGATTCAATGGAGCGCTCATCTGAAGAATCTGTCAGAGCATGAGTCGAAGGAGAGAGCCGAAGTGCTGCCGCCTGAAGAGTTCGTGGCGGACGTGAGAGGCTTCATGAATAAATACATCGACGGCCTGGAATCAAGGAAAGACATCACGAAGGAAGGCGAAGGCGGCTCTTACAGAATCAACATACCCTTTGCGCTTTCCCTGACGTGGAAGATGATGGCAGGCGAGTCAAAATCAGCCGAGCTGAGAAAGAAGATGCAGAAGACGGGAAATCTGAACCCCTTTGAAGTCCCGCCAGACCTGGAGGTGGAGAGCTTCAACAGGATGGCTTATTCATACTCGCACAGGAAAAACATGGGATGGCTGGGCAAATTCCTGCTCCTGGCAGTCACTATAGTGCTCTTTGCCTTCTCATTCGGCTATCTGAAGAGGCTCGAAGGGCTCATAATCATCATCGCCGTGCTGCTCTTCCACGAACTGGGCCACATGGCAGGGATGCATCTATTCAGATACAAGGACGTCAAGATACTCTTCCTCCCCTTCCTCGGCGCGGCGACAATGGGCTCGCGCAGGGACGCGAAGCCTCATGAAAAGGTCATAATAAGCTTTCTAGGACCCACACCGGGAATCATCGCCGGAATGATTATCTTCCTGTTCTTTCCAGGCGCCACCGGGTATGTGAAAGAAGCTGCGATTATGCTGCTTGTGCTGAACTATCTGAACCTGCTTCCCATCATGCCGCTCGACGGAGGGCAGGTCTTCAACGTCTTCATGGCGCGATTCCCCTATCTGCAGACCATATTCCAGAGCGCAAGCGCGCTGCTGCTGGCCATTGTCTTTGGAATGGCCTTCAACAACAGCTTCTTCACATTTCTGGGCTTCTTCCTGTTCTTCGGAGCCATATCATCACTGCCTGTATGCTCGCTCCAGGGCAGATTGCGGGAGAGAGCGAAGAGATTCGGGGAGAGCATATCTGACGAGGAGCTTCTCCGGGAGATATTCATCCTGCTGAAAGACAGGCCTTTCAGCACGGCTGCGTTCGCGAGAAAGTTCCAGGTGGCAAAGTCAATATCGGAGAACTATTCAGCTGTCATGCCTTCCATCTGGCTGATTGCCGGCGGGATTGTATTTTATGTGGCGCTTTTTGCAGTACCGCTGCTGATATACATCCTGTCCCTTGTGATAAGGAATATTCGGTAACAGCATCAATAATTCATCAGGAGGAGAGATCGTCATGCTCACAGGGAAACTGAAGATTGAACAGATGATAGACTCGGAAAAGGGCCATGCCAGCACGTACAGCGGCCGGTATTTCAGGGAGAGCATACCGAAATACGAAATCCCTGAAAACGGGATGCCCTCGAACGCAACATACCAGCTCATCCACGACGAGCTCTCCCTCGATGCGAATCCCGCGCTGAACCTTTCGAGCTTCGTCACCACCTGGATGGAGCCTGAGGCGCAAAAGCTCATCATGGAGAGCATCAACGTCAATTTCATAGACAGCGAGATGTATCCGCAGACGCAGGTCATCCACGAGCGCTGCATCAACATGCTCTCAAGGCTTTTCAACTCTCCTGAAGGCTGTGACACGATCGGAACAGCCACGCTGGGCTCGTCGGAGGCCGTGATGCTGGCGGGGCTCGCCCATAAGTGGAAATGGCGCTCCAGGAGGAAAGCTGAAGGGAAGCCGGCCGACAGCCCCAACCTGATATGCGGAGCCGATGTCCAGGTATGCTGGGACAAGTTTGCCAGATACTTTGACGTGGAATTGCGAATCATACCGATGGAAAAAGACTGCTATGTGCTGAGAACTGATAAGGTCGCTGAAAACATAGATGAGAATACGATAATGGTGGCAGGCGTCCTCGGCACCACGTTCACAGGCCAGTATGATCCACTCAGGGAGCTGAACGATCTGCTGATATCAGTAAAAAAAGAAAAGAACTTGGATATCCCTCTCCATGTGGACGGCGCCAGCGGCGGCTTCGTGGTGCCTTTTACAGAGCCGGAGCATCAGTGGGATTTCAGGCTTCCGCAGGTGAAATCGATAAACGTGTCAGGACATAAATACGGCCTCGTCTACCCAGGCGTCGGTTGGCTTCTGTTCAGAGATCGATCCGATTTTCCGCAGGAGCTTGTATTCGACGTGAATTACCTTGGCGGCGTGATGCCCACGTATACGCTCAACTTCTCCCGGGGAAGCGCGCCGATTATCGCACAGTATTACAACTTCCTGCGGCTCGGCAGAAAAGGATACTGCGAGATAATGTCCAATCTGGTGGCGAACACAAAATACCTGTCAGACAAGATGATTATGACAGGGAAGTTCGAGCCGGTTGGAGATAAGCTCTGTATCCCTGCAGTTACTGTAAAGCTGAAGGAAGACATAACTGCATACACGGTCTATGATATCTCGGAAAAACTGAGGGAGCGCGGATGGGTCGTCTCGGCCTACAGCCTTCCTCCAAACGCCCAGGACATCTCGGTGCTCAGAATCGTCGTGAGGGAGCACTTCAGCCGGGATATGGCCGGCCTCCTGCTGAAAGATATCGAAAAGGCTGTTGCCGCACTTGAGGCCCAGGGCGGCGCGAAGAAGACAGGCGGAGCCGGTAAACGTCAGCACCGCCACTGTTAGGAGGAAAAGTGGACCTCTTTGGATCGTTCATCAACACCTTCATGTCACTGTTTCCCATAATAAACCCTGTGGGCATGGCGCCTGTTTTCATGTCGATGACGAAGGAGTTCCCGCCGGAGATCAGGCACCGCATGGCCAGGAAAGTATCATCATACAGCTTCATGCTCCTCTGCGGCTCCCTTCTGGGAGGCAGCGCCATCCTGGATTTCTTCGGGCTCTCGATAGGCCTGGTCAGAATCGCCGGCGGCCTGATCGTCTTTCACTCGGCTTGGGATATGCTGAACGCGGAGCCGAAGCTGTCGACAGAGGAGACGCACGAATCCCTGGCAAAGGCGCAGGAGATGGCCTTCTTCCCGCTCACCATGCCAATCACGGTGGGAGCTGGATGCATAGCCATCTCCATTGCGCTGTCGTCGCAGATGGGCCATTTACGGTCTCTGCCGGCGCTGTTCAACTACCTGGCTTCCATTGCGGCCATGCTGGCGCTTTCTGTCACGATCTTCATCGGGTACCGATATGCAGACTGGCTCTGCAACAAACTGGGGAAAGTGGGAACGAGCGTGATCACGAAGCTCTCGGCGTTCATACTGCTGGCAGTCGGCGTCGGAATAATCTGGGAAGGGATCAAACTGCTGTTCCATCTGAACCTCTGAAGGCAGGCCTGTTCAGATTTTGCAGATGAGAGGAGCTGTTGAAGAAACAAATATGCGGCTTTTATTGCGCAAGAATCCTGCCTTTATATTAAACTTAAACTATCATTGCGTGATGGCAATTGATTTTTAATGGCAAATATGCGAAAATTATTTAAGACATACATTCCGGCTGGTGGGGACAATGGGAAACAATAAAGCAAGGGCTCAGGCAATAAGCTCCTTTCACAGGAGTGGATTCTCTCTCGCAATGACCCTGGTCTTTGCAGTGATACTCCTCTTAATCGGCATCGTAATCACCGGCCTCACGACCATGCAGTCGCGCTACTCTTATGAGAGGAACACCGATATCATCACCCGGCAGGCGGCAGTCGCAGGCATGAACGTAGTTCAGAAAACGTTGACAGACCTGACTGACTGGAGCACCGCAAAGGACGCAGTGCATAAAAAAGAGGGATGCATGGCCGATACAGGAGCCTGGTACTATATCGAATGCATAGCTGCCCCTGATCCGAACGACGAAGATCAGACCATCGAGATAATATCGCACGGATGCTTCAGAGCGAAGGATGGAAACCTCTCGGATCCGAAAGCGCGCCTTCACGACAGAAGAATCAGAATGATCTTCGGCCTGAAGAACCCCATGATGGCAATATCGGCAACCGGAACCAGCAGACCTGTCAAATTCGATGAGATAAACAACTATGACCTGCCTATTGAACCTGATGGTCTCATAGCAAGGGTAAATACGCTGCATTCAGACTCAAAGTATTTCAGTGAATACGAATACTATAATGTGCTGATTGACAACACAGATGTTCACGGCGAAATCGGAACAGCCCTGCTGAACGATCCCATGCAGTTTACAAAGAACACACCCGTTCTGCTTGCAAGCGTCAGGATGCTCGACATGCAATCTGCGACCATGAGTAACCAGACCGTAAAGGTCAAGTACCCGGACAATCAGCAGGGACTGGAGCTTAATACCAAACTCATCCCGAACGGACTCGATCTGACCCAGAGTGTCCGCAGAAGCCCGGTACCTGAACTTTGCGAGTTGGATGAGCCGAAACAGGATCCGCCATTATCTTACAGTTCGGACGATCTGATACTCGATCCTGCAGGCAGTCCGCCGACTACGAACGGTGGAATTCAAAAATGCAACTATGTAAACATAGGACTGTACGGCAACGTGGCACTGGGCCTCAGAAACGGCATAAACGAGGTAGACAACTTCATCGCCATAGGTGACGGCTCGGATCAGCCGAGGATAATTCCATCCCACGGCCCTGATGACGTAATGGTAATCATTGTGAAGAAGAAACTCAAGCTGATCAATGTCAGGATAAACTCGCTGAAAAAGGGAGAAAATGGCCCCAAAGCACCGGCTGGAAATATTGTTTTCCATATGATGGAATCATATTATGAAGGTTTGGACAAGAAGTACACAACAGCCTACATCTCCGATTCACAGTGCAACTGCACAATCAGCGGCAAAGCGGATATTTTCGTCAACAGCTCTCTCATCCAGGGCTCCCTGACAGGCAACACGGTAACGGTGACAGGCACGGACGCCGCTGCTGACGCGTGCAAGGTGGAATTCAGGCCGCCTAAATCCAAATCCCAGAATACGCTTGTTTTGACAAGCTGGGAGGAGTTGTAGCGGAAGAGCAAAGAACTATATCATAATCCCATCCTGAACAGGGACTTCAGCAGATAATGGTAGAACATACTCTCGCCCGGAGCCGTGAGGGCGTGAAAGCGCAATCTTCAAACTGCTATAATTACGAGATACGCGATCTCAAAAACCGTCTCGTCAAAGGGAAAGTGGAGGCACCGAGCCTGCAGGAGGCGGTCAGGAAGCTCGAGCGCATCTCGCAGTCCATCATTGTCATAGAAAAATCCATTCCGCCGCTGCCGATGTCATTCCGAAAATGGAACCCGAGCGGCCTCATGCTTCTCTTCAGGGAGATCTCGATAATGTCCAGGAGCGGCCTGACGATACAGCGCTCCATTGATGTGCTGCGAAACCAGGCTGATGACGGTGCTGTCAAAGAGGTGCTCTCCTCCATACAGAGAGCGCTCGAAGAGGGTAAATCCTTTTCAGAGGCGCTGCAGCAGTTCCCGAGAGTCTTTACCAAGTTCCACATAGCGCTGATAAAGGCTTCTGAAGAAGGAGGCTTCCTCGAGACAAGCATAGACTATCTTGCTGCGGTGATGGAGCGGGAGATAAAGCTCACGCAGAGAGTAAGGGCGGCAGGCCTGTACCCTGCAATCGTATTCTGCATAGGGCTGATAGGGCTCGTATGTCTGACGATCTTCGTGTTCCCTCAGCTCGAGATGCTGGTCAGAGATCTGGGCGTGCCACTGCCGTTTTATACGAAAATAGTGATGAATGTCTCAGGCGATCTGCGCAAATACTATCTATTCATACCGTTCATCCTCATTCTCATCTACAGCATCCCCATGATAATAAGGTTTTTCGGAGGTACTGAATACGGCAAGTTCATCAGGGAGAGATTCATAAAAACGATTCCAGTCATCGGGCCTCTGATCGTCAAATCCATTACCGCACACGCCCTCATAGTTCTCACGGCGCTCACCCGCTCGGGAGTCAAGATCACGCAGTCCCTCGAACTGGCAGCCGAGACCTGCGACAACCACCTCATCGGAAGCGCGCTGCAGGATGTCTCGGCGTCTGTGATGGAAGGCTCTACAATTGCAGATGGGATGAGAAGATATCCAAAGCTGTTCTCTCAGATGCTGATAGCCATGGTGATGGTGGGAGAGGAGTCCGGAGAGCTCGCCGACGCATTCCACAAGACGGCGGAGCTCCACGAGATCGAGCTGGAGTCTGCATTGGAGAGCTTTACAAAGATGATAGAGCCGGTGGCTGTAGGTGTGCTGGGATTGCTGATTGGATTCATGCTGATGTCTTTCTTCGTGCCCATCTATTCGGCTCTGAACTCAATATGACCGGGAGCTGTGAACTGATATGACGGATAAAAGAGCATACGGCTTTACCATACTTGAAACGGTCATAGCCATGCTAGTCCTTGCGTTCCTGATCTTTTCCATAGGGATTCTGATTCCTCTCGCGCAGACGAGGATCAAGAGCACGGCGCAGAGAGATGTGGCTTACACCGTAGCCGATGCAGTGCTGGAACAGATGCAGACCGTTTACTGGGAGAGAATAAAAAAGAACAGCACCTTCATCGGCAGCAGGCACATCTTCAACGAGAGCGCCTCAGAGGATCTCTATGATATTCCTGTCAACGGCTATCCTCCGCCGCCATACCCTGCGGTAAGCAGCAGTTTCTACTCGGTGGAGCGCCACAGCGGCAGCACCTTCATAGTGCCGAACCTGACAAGGTATGTCATAGTGGTCCGCTCCATCTATTCGGGCTCTGATGAAGACCTCGTCAATGTCGGTGTCGATGTATACTGGACCGAAAAGACCACTTCAAGCGATATCAACTCCGGATTGAAGAAAATTACAGTATCCACAATCAGGTACAAGAGGGGAAAATGACCAGACCCGTGAGGAATGCAGCGAAAGGCGCCACGATTCTTGAGCTGTTGATCAGCTTCTCGATTATGATCATCCTGCTGACGCTTTCCACGCAGCTTTTCATCTCTTCGTGGCGCCGGTTCAATCAGTCCAATGCGGTGCAGGCCATAAACACAAATGCGGCGATGGCGCTGGACAGGCTGGCCAGGGACTTCAGGGAGACCTGCAGGGAAGACATCACATTCGACGATGATCATTATATCCTCTTCCGCTCTCCGCGGGACATAAAAGGGACATACATGCCCCTCATAGACGGAAGGATCAACTGGAGCTCTTGGATCCTGTACTATCGTGTCAATCAGAGCACACCATCAGGCTCCACTCCTGTGCTTGCCCGAAGGGTTATCGGCACGGATGCGGCACTCACAGGCGGCATTGCCTCATACACCGGCAATGCAGAAAGCGGAGTAATCGGAGGGGCCAATACAAAAGTCACCATCGCGGGACGCGACATAAAGTCATTCCGGGTAATCAACAATATCAATCCTGACGGCACTCCGGTCTATGCGGTGACCATCGTGACAGAGACAGAATACCAGAGCAGCAGATACACCACATCCCTGACGCGCTCTCTCTGCCCGATCCTGTTCACTCAGGAATGACCTTCCTGTGGAGGACTTTCTCCGTTCTTTAGATAATCCATACTCCATCAGGTTAAAGAGGGGCGGAGAATATGGGCGTAAAGACTGCGAGGGAATATGCCACAGTCTGTCCGCGTGACTGCTATGACACCTGCTTCCTGAAAGCCCGCATTGCAGAAGACGACCGCCTCGACTCGATCTCTGCCGACCCGGCCAATCCCGTCACCGGAAGGCTCCTCTGCCCCAGAAGCGCGAAAGACGCCGCAAGAGTCTATACAGCGAGAGTCCTATACCCGCACCGCAGGGTTGGTCCTGCAGGGGCCGGGCATTTCGAGAGGCTCACGTGGGACGAGGCGATCAGGCTCACTGCGGAAAAGCTCAGGCAGGTGCTGGACAGGCGCGGCGCCGGCTCGGTTCTCACACTCGACTACGCAGGCAACACCGGCCTCCTCACATGCAAATTCCCGCTTCGGCTCTGGAACGCCATCGGGGCGGCCAGGACTGATTACTCGCTCTGCAGCAACTCGGGCCATCACGCGCTGAGACTGCACTATGGCTCGAGCATCGGCCTGGAGCCGGAAGAGCTTAAGGACTGCAGGGCGGTATTTTTCTGGGGCTTCAATGCGGCAGCCAGCGCTCCACATATATGGCAGATGGCTTTGAAGGCAAAAGCCGCAGGTGCTGTGATCGTCGTAATCGATCCGAGGGAGAGCGAGTCCGCCAGGGCTGCAGATCTGCATATCAAACCCCGCCCGGGAAGCGATACTGCACTTGCCCTTGGCACAGCGCGGGCTCTCATGGTGAGCGGAGGCCTGGACAGGGAGTTTCTGGACCGCTTCAGCAAGGGCTTTGATAAGTTCAGTGAGGAGGCGCGAAGATGGAGTCCGGACAGAGTCATTGCAGAGACAGGCATAGATCCTGAGACTGTGGAAAATCTCGCCGGCATATACAGCCGCGAAAAGCCTGGAGCTACGATGATCGGGATAGGGCTTCAGAAATCGCTGTGCGGATATGAATCTGTCAGGGCTGTATCGCTGCTCCCCGCAATGGTCGGGCTCTACAGGCATTTCTACTACAGCAACGACGACGGGCACGGGATCGATTACGGCCTCATCAGCGGGGAAGAATATATGGAGCGCTTCCCGAGGGTTGTGAGCCAGGTTGGCCTCAGCCCGGAAGTGGAGAGCGGCGAATTCGGATTCATATACGTCACGACGATGAACCCGGCAGTCAGCCTTCCTGATCAGCGGGCTTTCAGGAAAGGTCTCAGCCGGAATGACGTGTTCACAGTCGTTCACGATACACACTGGACTGCCACGTCGTCCTATGCTGATCTCGTGCTTCCTGCTCCTTCATATCTGGAAAAAGACGATCTCGTAATACCGTGGAGCCACTACTATGTCAGAAAATCGAACAGAGCCATCTCCCCGCTGGGCGAGAGCCGCGACGAGATATCGGTGATGCAGGCGCTGGCCTCAGAACTGGGGCTTGAGCACAAATGGCTCCATGACGATCCCTGGAAAGTGCTGGAGAAAGCCCTGTCCTCATCACTGGAAGGCGGAGACTTCAGCGACCTGATGAACGGGAAGATGCTCCGGGTGAGAAAGACGCCAACCGATGCCTCAGAATATCCAGTGAGATTTACATCGGATATCCATGGAGCGGCCGATGTAAATGAACTGCCGGAGCACAGGGCGACAGGCGCTGAAGAAGGCATGCTCATTCTCATCACAAGCGCGGATGCCCATTATACACATTCCCAGTTCCAGGAGATCTACGGCCCCATCCCTGCAGTCGCCCATCTGAGCAGCAGAGATGCAGAGAAGCTGGGTATAGCCGAAGGTGATGAAGTGATGCTTCAGAATGCCATAGGAGAGGCCGTTCTGAAGGCTCACATAGATGAAAGCCAGCAGAGTGGAGTGATATGGGCTCCCAAGCTCCTCTCAGACCTGAATGGAGCTCCGCTGAACTCGCTCGTGCCGGGATTGAGGCAGGCGCTTGGAGGAGGGCCGGCGTTCAACTCGACATCGGTATCAGTCAAAAAGCGCAGCATTAAGGAGGAAAGATGAAGATAGCCTATCTTGCCCATGCAAGCTTTCTGATCACGACTTCAGAGGGAGTGCGCATCATCACCGATCCCTACGACGAGTCTGTGGGATACGGCATGCCTGGCCAGTCTGCAGACATCGTGACATCGTCACACAGTCATTCCGATCACGCATATTTCAAGGCAGTGAGCGGAAATTATGAAAAGTTGACCTCCCCCGGAGAAAAAACGTTAAAGAACATGAGATTCAAAGGCATCGCCACAGCCCACGACGAGGCAGGCGGCAGGAAACGGGGGAGCAACGTATTGTTCCTGATGGAGATTGAAGGGCTCCACATTGCCCACCTGGGCGATCTCGGCCACATACCGGATGAAAGGCAGTATGGCGAGATGACTTCCCTGGGCCCTGTCGATGTGGTAATGATACCTGTCGGAGGCTATTATACAATCGGAGCCGCAGAGGCAAAAAAGATTACAGGGCAACTGAATGCCGAAATGGTTATACCCATGCACTATAAAACACCTGCGATCAGCTTTCCGATAGCCCCGGTCGAGGATTTCACGAAGCTCTTCGACAAGGTGGAAAGGCGCGGTATCAGCGAATTAGAAATCACGAAGGACAGTCTGCCGCCTGAGACGCTGGTCACGGTGCTCGAGCCGCTCTGTCTGAAGCATACTCGAGAGCATGAGTAACGCCATGAGGCAAGCCTCCTGGCGTTACTATAAAAGGAGGAAGAAATGTCCTGCAAAACACTGATATTGCTCATCGTTCTGGCCGTATTGACCGCAGGTCCGGCACTCACCGAAGAGCAGATAATCGAGGGAACTTTCGGGCGGATGGTGCCGGGATACACGGGCTCAGGCGGAGGGGCCTTCGATTTCACGATTAAGAGCGGCGAAAAGGTCTGGGTCTACGCTTTCGGGCGGAATCTCATCATTGTAAGCCCGAAGAAGCTCTATATAGCGGATCTGGAGGGTAAGAAGGCAAAAGTTCACTGGAACAGGATCAGCGAAGAGGGTGTCGCCGACCCGCAGGAGCGGGCAGAGATGTCCAAATCCCAGGGCTATGAATACCCTGAGAAGATAAAGGTCTATAACGCCACGAAGATTGAGGTTCTGGACGGCAGTGGAGGCCATGAGCCTTCTCCATCGAAGGAAGTAAAGGAGGGGAAGAGCCTCGGCGAAGTCTCCATCGGGATGAGCGAGAAGGATGTTCTATCAGTGCTCGGAAGGCCGGCATCCAGGAAGGCCGGCGGGAGCGGCGTCGAAGCGCTGATCTATCCGGACAGAAAGCTCACAGTCACACTCGCCTCCTCGGGAGAAGGAAGGGAAGTTCAGTGGATTTACACTGAATCCACTGATTATAAAACCGGCAAGGGGATAAAGGTCGGAAGCAGCTTTGACGAGATGGTAGCCGCATACGGAACTCCCTATAAGACCCAGGCCGCGGACAAGAGCACGCTCATTCTCTACTGCAGCGGCGACAGGGTAGTCGTGCAGTTCAGGGTCAGGAACGGGAAAGTCGAGGAGATAGGCGTTCTGAATGTGCAGAAGTGGTGACAGCCACTACTCATGACCTCCCTTCTGCCTGAGAAGCTCTACCAGATCGCTTCGGTTCGTAACCTTTGCGGAGGTGAGCGGAGTATAGCCATGGCCGTCTTTCGCGTTCACGTCCGCTCCCTTTTCGAGCAGGTACTCGACCATATCCCTTCTGCCAATGAAGACGGCATAATGCAGAGCCGTCTGCCCTGACATGAGCCTCTTGTTGATATCTCTTCCGTTGTTTGTGAGCAGATCGACCGTGTATCTGTCTCCTTTCTGAATAGCCTGCATTAGAGGAAGGTCTGCAGTCGAAAGAAGGCTCTGAAGCTGGCTCTGGTTTATCTGTGACGGCGCCGCGCTGTTGCCTCCTCCCTGATTGACCCGGTAGTGGTTCCGGAGCTGGCTAAGATCTATGTTCTGAACCGAAACCGCAGGGCTCCGTGAAGGCTGCGATACAGGCGTGGAATACGATGCCTGGCCTGATGAGGCAGGCGTGGGCATTTCAGCATGAGACGCGCTGCTGGAAGGAGCCGGTCTCTCTGAAGGGTTCCCGGCTCCCTGAGATACACTGCTCTCTTTCTGCCGGGGCTTTGTCGGCGCATTACCGGTTGAAAGCGCAAACGAGCCTTCACCGGCCTCTCCGCTCATGCTCACCCAGGGTCTCTGCACGGCTCCCTGCTCCCTGTCGACAGCGTTCTTGACTTTCTCGCTGATATAGCGCTTCAGAGAGTCTACGGTGACCTTACCGTCATCACCGCGGGCATCTCCTTCGATCCCCCTGACCAGATAGTAAGTAAAGAAACCCATCGATTTCTGGGACCACTCGTAAGAGCGCTCTCCAACGGCACAGGAATAGAACGTGGCGGACAGCATTCCGCCATCGTTTCTGCTCTCAGGCCCCCTTATTCTGAGGTTTTTCGAGAAGTTGTCTGTCATGGAGTTGCTGCTGTCGCCCTTTCCAGTCCTGGGATCGTTTCTGCAGGCATCGATGAACAGGAGCTTTTCCCGGCGCTCATCTGATCTACATACTTCATCAGATCCTTCACTTTCAGGCTGCTCATCTCGAGGGTGGCGGCGCTCATCGGCTCCGCCTCGACTGTAAGCAGGTAGCTCTCCCTGTCCATATCCATTCCATGGCCTGAGAAGAAGAATATGAATGTATCTTCAGGCTTTGCGTTCTGGGAGACATATGTCACCCAGCGCACTATGTTGACCCTGTCGGGCATCCTGGTTCCTTTGGTCTGATCGCTCGTCAGCAGAAAGATATCGTCTTCATCGAATCCTGCAGAGTCGACGAGAGCCTTTTTGAACTCCTGCGCGTCATTGACTGCACAACGAAGCGGCGTTACATCCTTCTGATAGCTGTTGATCCCCACGACGACCGCCCATCTCCTGGCTTTCCCTGCGACTCCCTTTACAGGAAGGCTGGAAACAAAGAGGAAGAGAAGAGCTGGTATCAGAGTCAATGTACATAGCATGGAGAATTTCCGCAAGGCTTTCATTGTCGTCATCCTTTCATAACAGCTTTATATCAGAGCCCTTCAGGCTCCAGGCCGGAAAGAGCCTCCCTCTCGATTACCGTTATCCCGTCTCTTGTTCCAATCCAGAGCCTCCCGGCAGGATCGGTCAGAAACGCGCGGGCATCATCGCTCGACAACCCCTGCGACCTGTTCAGGCATTTCCACTGGCCGCTCCTGTAGAGAGAGATCCCTGAGCCCTCTGAAGCGTACCACATCACTCCAGTCTCATCGCAGAACAGTGAGCGCACCTTCGTGCCTGAAAGGCCGTCCTGCCTCGTCAGCACCCTGTCGATGACCCATTTCCCGTCTCTCCGCACAAATGAGCAGGCTCCTCCGCCTCCGTTGTCCAGCAGGCCCGTTCCGACCCAGATCTCTCCTGATTGATCGCTGACTATGCTGTTTACAGTGCTGTGAGGAAGCCCATCCTTCGTCGTGAAATACTGCCATTCCCCTTCGCTGAGAATGCTGAGCCCGCCCCAGGGAGAAACCGACGAGCCGAACCATATGTCACCGTATCGATCCTCGTACAGCACGCTTACGGAAGAGTCGGCAAGACCTTCCTTCTTCAAATAGGTCTTCCAGACTCCGTGCTGCACGCGCACGGCCCCTTTCTGAGTCCCTATCCACAACGCGCCGTCACTCGCTTTCAGCAGGGCGTTGACCCTGTCATCAGGCAGTTTCTTCGCTTTCTTCGTGAAATGGCGGAACGCACCGTCATGCAGCACTGAAAGACCTCTCTGGTGCCCAATCCAGAGATAATCCTGCTCATCGACGAGGAGGGCCCTTATGTTCTGAACAGGATAGTGGCTCTTCTTCTGCTCCCTGCATTTCAGTGTCTCTCTGTCTATCGCCCAGAGGCCTTCCGCTCCTCCTGCCCAGACGGTGTCATTGCTCTTCTTTATCCCCTGCATCGCAAGCGCCGCCACATCGCCGGGAGGGCGCAGCACCTTGATGCCTTCCACCGGCCTGGCAGGGATGTGCTTGAATATAAGCAGCAGAAGGAGCACTGAGACGCCTGAAGTCCACAGAAGAAGGCGGAAAGAGCTTTCAGGCCTCTTTTCAGGAGATTGTGAGCTCATTCGAGCCTCCAGTCATTACTGTCGTTTTGTGCCGCATCGCCTGCAGAAACGCGCATCAGGCGCGAGATCGGCGCCGCATTTGATGCACAGCGGCTTCTCTTCAACTTTCTGCGGCAGGCCTGCCAGCTTTTTACCGCAGCCTGGACAGAAGTTCGCTGCGGAATCAAGCACTGCGCCGCAGCCCGGACATGATTTCGAAAGAGATGGGGCTTTATCATTCTGTTCGGCCGGAGTCCCGCAGTTGCTGCAGAATCTGGCTCCCTTTTCGCTCTCTTTCCCGCAACTGGGGCATTGCACGGACTCTCTCCCCTGTATCTCTGCGGATGATAAAGGCGCCGCGCAGCCCGGGCAGAATTTTGCAGTTTCGGAGATAGCCTCCCCGCACTGAGAGCATTTCCTCAGATTTCCGGCTGCGGCTGTTTCCGGACCAGCCGGTACCAGCGGCTTGCCGAACATCTCCCTGTATTTCTCATAAAGCTCGTTTACATAAGCAAAAAAGTTCATCGAGAATGAGCTGACTATGGATACCTTGCCAGTTTCACCGCTGAAATCAGAGAAGTTGAATACCCAGAATACCGTGGCGGTTCTCACTGCGGTTACGAAATCCACAGTGAGGGCGCCGCCTTCTCTGCGGCCCACAAAGCTGAGCGTTGCGGACGACAGCGGCGACAGCAGCGAGCTTATCAAAGCGCCGCCCGTGTCGGAAGGGAGATATCCTCCATCCCGCATACAGACGAGGCTCTTCTCTGACAGGCGCTGAAGCGCGCCGCCAAGCTTCCCGGAATCCGCCGTCAGAGGAGAAGGCGAAAGCGTCTGCGATACTGTGACCCACCATCTGAAATCGCTGCTGGCGAGACCCTTTCCGATTGTCGCCGCCAGCTCGTCGCATTTGACAGGCTTTGCCATGAAAGGGCTCCGCTGCTGAAGAGACTCTATTGTCTGCGCCTTAATCGCGTCGACAAGCCCCATTATTGCTGAAAACTCATCATAATCGAGCGAGAATTTTAAAGGTATGTCGGCAGATGGCCCGTACATGTCGAGCAGTCCGTGAAGCAGGCCTGCAATGTCGCCTATGCGCCAGGGGAACGAGAAATGTATCGAGCCATCCCTGTCGGCCACCACCGACACGAAGGAGCTGCCTTCGTCGTGCGGGTCTGAGTAATACCGGGCTACGGCGAAATGCTCGAAGGCCCCGCTTATCAGCAGTATCTCGAAAGGAGATGAGGACAGAGCTCTCAGCGCCTTCTGCCAGGCAGGCGTGACAGTACCTCTTTCGTCCACAGCGCCGCAGGCGCTGAGCCGCTTCACAGACGGCTCTCCTGCCGGCACCGGCGATCCCGACAGGAATGTGCTCTCGAGCAGATTCCACTCTTCCCTGCTGAAGATCACGCTGTGCTTCTCTTCCTTCAACCGGCTGTCTTCTACCATTCCATCTCTCCTCAGTATCTTATGCCTGACCTCTCCCACCTGTCAGCATTACCGTAAATGCCGCCATTTCCCTTCCATCTTCTGTATTCTATATTCTGCATTCTATCTTCTATATACGACTTACGCATCAATTTGGATTCTGGGTGTCTGGGGTTCTGGGTTTCAGGCAATTCAGGCAAGTATTTTCTTCAAACATATGTTTTTTGCCTGAACCCTCGGCCCCTCGAAACCGAGTACCCGAAAGGTTCTATCTAAAAACTAATTTTGTGCGTAACTCGTGTTCTTTATTCTATCTTCTATCTTCTATATTCTGTATTCTACTTTCTCTCTACGGTCTCCCTGTATATCTGCCCGGCCGCGCTGTTTCCCGCCACCCACGGAGCAGCCTGAGGAACGTTCGCAAAGGGCTGCGCTGTGTAGGGCGTTGACGATACAGGGACGTTCTTCCAGTCAGGGCTGTATGAGATGGCGCTCGGCGGGATCTTATCACCTGTGAATACCACAGCGCCATCAAAAGGCCTTACATTCAGCTTCGAAGGGTCCACCTTGGTCAGATCGATTACCACAGGCGGCTTCGTGAAATTCACGTCACCGATCTTTCCCATGCCCGGCTCCGAAGTGCCGAACATATAACCGGCCTTTCGGGGCTCATTGTCCACAAAGACATCCTTGTATGTCCTGGCGAGATTGCTCACCGCACCGGAAAAACCCCCGTGCGAGCCTGGAGCCCTCGATTCAAAGCCTTTCTCCAGGATGCCCGGGATATTCGAATCTGCCGTCCAGTGGTAGCCATATCTCGTCTGCTGCGCAAGCTCGGCGCTCATGGGCGTGGAGCTTATCAGCTTCCCGCCGGCCTTGCCGAGCGTGATGATCTTCAGTATGGACGAGCCGGCCGCACCTGCCGCCTGATCCCAGGTAGTCTCGCCGCCGGTTATGAAATCACCGATCGAGCCGGCTTCATCGATTGGAAGCACTGTCTTGATTATGCCTTCGCCAGCTCCTGCGATGCCGCCCTTCTGATAGCCCGAATATCCCCCGAACGTTATTATATCGGCGCACTGCTTTCCCACCGCGCCGGCTACCGCGCCGGCCCCATTCTTCCAGTTGTCTGCGACAGTGCCTGATACGCCCAGCGTCACCACATTGAGCGCGCCGGCGGCAGTGCCTCCCACGGTGCCCTTTGTCGTATCCCACAGCGAGTCGAGAGTTCCATATCCGGGGTCCGGGTTCTTCTGGTGCTGAACGAAAGTCGAGATGCGGTCCATATCGCCGTGAGGCACGCCGTCCTTGTCTATCTGGGCGGCGTTCTTGACAATTCTTATCAGTTGATTCCTCTTGTCGATGTCCTCCATGTCTCTGAGCTCATTGATAACCTGGTGCAATTTGTCCCTGTTCTGATCCGCAGAGGCGCTGTCACCGCCATCCGCCTGAGCTGCTGGATCCGGCTTCCTGCCTGGCTCAGCCGATTGAGGCGCATCAGGAGAAAGCGTCGCTCCTGCTGCCTGCGCCGCTCCTGAAGGCCCGCCCGGTGTCGTGCCGGGAGCCGTACCTGAAGTCGTGGCAGGAGCTTCGCCTGGAGTTGTTCCTGAAGTCGTGGCAGGAGCTTCGCCTGGAGTTGTTCCTGAAGTGGTGCCAGGAGCCGTGCCAGGAGTTGTGCCGGGAGCCGTGCCGGGAGCCGTGCTGGGAGCCGTGCCGGGAGCCGTGCCGGGAGCCGTGCCGGGGGCCGT